>Ga0208496_1000646_pt1 | contig 12596 bp, 16 predicted proteins | sample CryBogmetaGMA2M_FD_184552 | JGI IMG/M metagenome (GOLD analysis project Ga0208496, IMG submission 184552) | Freshwater microbial communities from Crystal Bog, Wisconsin, USA - MA2M (SPAdes) | ecosystem: Environmental > Aquatic > Freshwater > Lake | place: Crystal Bog, Wisconsin, USA | collected... | reverse complement strand
AGTTGAATGAGACGGAAACCCTGTTTCCGAGGACCAATCTCAGGCTAATTTACAATGTGGGATAATCGTAAAATCCAAGACATCAGGAGTTCTGAACTTGGATTTGCACGAAAAGCTGCTGGTTGCCAACAATCCCGATTTAGAAACCCTGGCAAAGTTGCAAGAGCCGAAACTCAAACAGCAAGACCGACTAGCACTGCTGGTTAAAATTAAGGGACTGGACCTGCAAAACCGCGACCTGCGTTTTGCCAATCTTTCTGAGACCAAACTTTGGAAGGCTGATTTACGTTGGGCTAAATTGCAACAAGCACGTTTATCAGGGGCGCAGTTACATATGGCATACAATGGGGTGCAAAAGCCCAATTGCAGGGCGTGGGTTTGAATGATGCCCAATTGCAGTGCGCGGACTTGGAATATACCCAATTGCAGGGGGTGAATTTGCGTGGGGCGCTTGTCGGTTCGGCGACTTTCCGAGGTGCGAAATTCTCGCTGAACGATTTTAGAGGATTGCAAACACTCCCGTTATTCACCAAACAAAACTTTGCATCGTGGAAGACGAACATACGAATGGGAACCCGGCAGAATTATTGGGATTATCCCGAACGTTGGGAAAATGAATTGCAATCCTGCATCGGCAAACCTACCGAATGGCCGACAGAGGCTTTGACCACACCTTGCTTAGCCGACAACCAAAGCACCGCACCCTTCCAGAACTGTCAAGAACCCAAACCAGACTATTACAAAGTCTTGATCTGGTTCCCAAGCTCCTGCTTGGGAGCCCTTATCTTGCAAGCTCCTGCTTGGCCGTTCTTCGGGAAGCCGGAGCTTCAAAAACCCCATTCCCAAGCAGGAGCTTGGGAACGAGCAAAAAACCCCATTCCCAAGCAGGAGCTTGGGAACGAGCAAATTGAAAACAGAAGGCTTTATCAAGCAGAGCATTGATGGAAGGTATGCATTGACTAAACATGGTAAACAGAAAGTGAGAAAAATTCTAAATGAAGGTAGCTGTTAATTTATCAATTGCACATGAGGAACCTTATGATTAGACTATGAATTACGACTGGGATGAAAGCAAGCGATGCGCAAATCTAGCCAAACATGGCATCGACTTCAATACCGCCGTCGATTTTGAATGGGATACGGCGATTGAAACCTTGGATGACCGTCTTGACTATGGTGAAGCTCGTTGGGTTGCCCTAGGCTATCTCAGACAACGTTTGCATGTGCTAATCTATACGATACGCGCTGACACCATCCGCATTATCAGCTTACGCAAGGCTAATTCACGCGAAAGGCAATATTATGAAACGCAAACTCCAAAACATTAATGCCGCAGATTGGGAGGCTGTGGAATCCCCCTCTCTCTCAGATGAGTTGTTAAGCCGTATGCGCCCGGTGCGTAAAATCCATCCTGATCGACCCAACCGAGTAGCCGGGCCTCACCACACGGCTGATAAAGTATTAGTCTCAATTGGTTTTGCCCCTGAAGTACTAGACTATTTCAAAGCCACAGGCACGGACTGGCAAAGTCATATGGAAACTGCTCTAAGAGAATGGATCACCAGCCATCCGCTGCCTAGCCGCGAAACACGTTAAAAATTGCCCAATGACCAAACTCAACACTGATTATTTTGCCCGTTGCATTGCGGCCTTGGAGCAAGCCTACCGTGACAATCGCAATGACACAGCGCATGACTACGGCGCAAGCTTTGCCGACGAAACCTTGGTGTTATTGCCGCAATTCATCGTTGATGCCCGTCGTTTGAACGAGGTCATAGATAATCAGCCACCTGATTAGTAAAGATGTTTCAACTATGCCATCATACCGGCAGGGATCGCCGGTATCCAGATTGCAGGGAGGCATCGAATCCCTACCATCCATGGAGCCTAGGTTCCGGCGTTCCATGCCGGAACGACGGTGTTTTTGGATTTAGTTGATACATCCTGCTAATTAATAGCAACCATGACCCAAGACAGCCTATTTTTGCGTGACAAGGACAGACAAAAATTATTGGATTTATTGGATCACTATTTGCCGGCAGTGGACGCATGGGCTTATGGCTCACGGGTCAATGGCGAGGCTCACGATGCCAGCGATTTGGACATTGTGTTGCGTAGTGCCGATTTAAGCCCGATCCCGATAGAACAGTTAGTGGACTTTCTGGATGCCTTGCGCGAATCGACCATACCCATCATTGTTGAGGCCCGCGACTGGGCAAGACTGCCCACCTCTTTTCATCAGCAAATTATGAAAAAATATGCCGTGCTTAAAAAAACACAAAACGTGAATGAAGGGGTTGGAAACCCCCGTCACGCTTCTTAATTTCCCCGTTTGGCAGTAAAATTAAAGGCTAGTGTTCTCTATTGGAAATTCCCGTGACCGCAACCCCCCTTATCCATTTCCCGCCCGAATGGGCGGAACAATCTGCCGTTCTGATAGCTTGGCCCCATGGCGAGGGCGAATTTAGCCCTTGGCTGGCCGATGTTGAAGCCAGCTACGAATCCATCGCATTAGCCATTGCCAAGCGGGAAAGGCTAATCATCGCTTGTAGGGATGAAGCCCTTCAGCAACATGTGACAAAAAAACTGTCCACCAAGCTTGATTCAATAAGCTTTGCAGTCATTCCTTACGACCTCGAATGGGTGCGCGACACCGCCCCGCTCACCGTGGAAATCGGCCAAGGTGCCAAGTTGTTGGATTTCCGCTTCAACAGTTGGGGTAACAAGTACGAGCATGGGAATGATGCCCTGCTTGCGAAAAATCTGTACGATACGCGCGTATTAGGCAAAACCCCCATGGAATCGGTTGACTTTGTATTGGAAGGGGGGAGCCTGGAAACAGACGGCGAAGGCACTCTGCTCACGACCGCCCGTTGCCTGCTCAATCCCAATCGTAATCCCAGTTTTAGCCAAGCGCAGATTGAAGAACAGTTGAAAAACTTTTTTGGCTTGAACCGAGTGCTGTGGCTATATCATGGACACACCGAAGGTGACGACACTGATGCCCATGTAGACACCTTGGCGCGATTCTGTTCTCCTGACACTATTTGCTACACCACGTCCGACGACCCGCAAGATGCCATTTATGCAGGGCTTAAAGCCATGGAAAATGAATTGCAGGCACTGAAAACCACTGAAGGGAAACCTTACAAGCTGGTTCCTTTACCCGTTCCAGAGCCAATCTTCAGCGAAGAAGGCGACCGATTGCCTGCCACTTATGCCAATTTCCTGATTATCAATGGCGCGGTATTGGTTCCGCTTTACGACGACCCGGCAGACGCATACGCCTTCTGCCGTCTATCGGAATTATTTCCTGACCGAGACATCATCGGCATCCCTTCAACCCCATTGATTCGTCAATATGGGAGCATCCACTGCATGACCATGCAATTCCCAAAATCCGTCAATGTGGGCTGAAACATGAAAAAGAGCCTCAGCGTCGCCCTCGTCCAACAAAGCTGTGGCGCAACGCGAAAAACCAATCTAGCGGAGTCGGTCAAACACATCAGACTAGCCAAAGAGCAGGGGGCGGAATTGATTTTATTGCCCGAACTGCATCTAGGACCCTATTTTTGCCAAGTGGAAGATACCGCCAGCTTCGACTTAGCCGAACCGATTCCGGGCCCGAGTTGCGAAGATCTGAGTCATTTGGCCAAGGAACTGGGTGTGGTCATCGTTGCGTCATTATTTGAGCGCCGTGCGCCTGGGCTCTACCACAACACCGCCGTAGTCCTCGACACAGACGGGAGTATCGCGGGAAAATACCGCAAGATGCATATTCCCGACGACCCCGGCTATTATGAAAAGTTTTATTTCACCCCCGGCGACATCGGCTTCCAGCCCATCACTACCTCGGTGGGAAAATTGGGAATTTTGGTCTGTTGGGATCAATGGTATCCTGAAGCGGCAAGGCTGATGGCTTTGGCCGGGGCAGACCTGTTACTCTATCCAACAGCCATAGGTTGGAATCTCGATGACACGGAAGCAGAGCGGCAACGTCAGCTAGATGCTTGGATCACCATCCAGCGCAGCCATGCCGTAGCCAACGGTTTACCGGTGTTGTCCTGCAACCGCATCGGCCACGAAACCGACCCCAGTGCTAATGGCCGGGGTATACAGTTTTGGGGCAATAGCTTCATAGTCGGGCCACAAGGGGAATTCCTAGCCCATGCCGATGCCCAAGAATGTAAAGTAATCATTGTGGAACTAGACCTTCGGCATTCGGAGGATGTGCGCAGGATATGGCCTTTCCTGCGTGACCGGCGCATCGACGAATACGGTGGATTGGTAAAAAGGTTTTTGGATTAGCAAAATTAAGTCAAAGTCCCCTCTGCCTTTGGGAGAGGGTTGCCATGAAAAACCGCTCCCACGGCAGTTGAATCTTTCATGGCTCAGGGTGTCGATGCCATCGACATAATCGTTAGGGTGAGGGCAATAAAATAACATTATGAATAAACGAAAATTTGAACGCGACCCAGATGACAGGATCATAACCGGTGTATGTGGAGGGTTGGCTCGCTATTTTGGTGTTAGTTCAAGGCTTATCCGGTTTCTGTTTTTCATCTCAGTTTTTTTCAGTTTCAGCCTCACTTTCTGGATTTATATCCTATTTTGGTTGATCGCGCCGATGCGACACTCCATCCGCGAAAAACTGTCTAGGGACCTGCGCAAAAAAGCCCGCAATCTGGATAGGTTGGTCAAAGATGCCCGCGAACGTGCTAGCCCGGTTTTGTCTGAAAAATTGCTTAGCATACAGGAACTGATAGAGCCTTTGCTCCCCGAACTTGAGAGCCGCACTCTTAACCGCGAGCCTGAGTTGCGTCCCGTCTACGAAGCAGCCTTTGTGCATTTGCCTGACCTGTTGGAGAATTTCCTGCGCTTGCCGGCAAATTATGCAAAAGCAACGCCCATCAACGGTGTCAAGACAGCGCAAAGTCAATTGACCGAAGAATTGCAACAACTGGAGCGGACTCTTGCCAATGTCACCAAAGGGCGATACGGTCAAAAATTCGCCAAATCCGCCGATGCCCTAGACAGCTTTAGCGCCCACTTCGAAGACGATCCGACCACACCCTTTAGGCTGAAATTGGAATCCCTGCAAGGCCGGGTCGCGGGGCGGTTGGATGCGGAAGCAACGGCAAAGATCGAAAGCATCAAAAATTCACTTCTGGCCGCGTTAAACCGGTTGATGCAAACCGTCGATGGGTCTGACCCCAATCTATACAACGTCAAGCAGATCGCACTGGAGTACCTTCCAAACACGGTGGATAAATACTTAGCCTTGCCACAGGGCTTGGCCGATAACGAGCCATTGTCGTTAGGCAAAACGGCACAAGCCGCTTTTCATGAACAGTTGGACCTACTAGATGGAACGTTGACACGAATGGTAACCAGCCTATACCAAGAAGATGCCCAAGGATTGTTAATTAATGGACATTTTCTGCGTGACAAGTTCATCGACGGGCAACTTGAGTGGATGGAAAAGTAGGAGTTTTCGTTTCTTGAGTCATCTATCATCCCTGGAAATCTGTGCAGGTGCCGGCGGCCAAGCATTGGGCTTGGAACTGGCCGGCTTTAACCACGAGGCCCTTGTTGAAATCGAACCGCCGGCCTGTTCGACCCTGCGCCTGAACCGTCCAAAATGGAATGTGATTGAAGGCGATTTACGACTGTTTGATGGCACACCTTTCAGAGGCATCGACCTGCTGGCCGGCGGTGTACCCTGTCCGCCGTTTTCAAAAGCGGGTAAGCAACTGGGTTCCGGTGACGAGCGGGATTTGTTTCCAGAGGCTATCCGCCTAGTCGATGAATGTCGTCCACGGGCAGTAATGCTGGAAAATGTGCGGGGCTTATTGGACGCTGTATTTGGTGACTACCGCAACAAAGTCGAAAAACAATTAAAAAAATTAGGCTACCAACCGGGCTGGAAACTGCTAAACGCCTGCGACTATGGGGTTTCGCAACTGCGACCCAGAGTTGTTTTCGTCGGCATCCGCAAAGACCTGGCAGGCCAGTTTGAATGGCCGGAACCGATCAGGGTACAGCCGCCCACAGTCGGCGAACTGCTCTACGATCTAATGAAAATGAATGGTTGGCAAGGAGCCGAGCGCTGGCGTAAACAAGCCAATATGATCGCCCCCACGTTAGTTGGCGGCTCAAAGAAGCACGGTGGGCCGGACCTAGGCCCGACTCGCGCACGGCAAGCTTGGGCCATGCTAGGCGTTGACGGGCTTGGGCTGTGGGACGATGCCCCGCCGCGTGATTTCGTCGGAATGCCGCGCCTGACCACTCGCATGACAGCCCGCATCCAAGGCTTCCCGGATGATTGGCAGTTCTTCGGCAAAAAAACCCCCGTTTACCGACAAATTGGCAACGCCTTCCCGTCCCCGGTAGCCGCTGCCGTGGCAGGTAAAATATTTGCCGCTCTGACGGTTAGGCGCAGTTTCAAGGCAGCGTAGTCTATTCTCATTAAGGTGTATTCCAGAAATGAACATACCAGCCCCCCCCTTTGCAAAAGGGGCTAAACATTCTTGGAAATCGCCTAATCTCACAGTTGGAATGACTGTATCGTTCACTTTCCATAATGATTTGCTCTTAACGTTGCGTCGTTGCGCCGTTGCGTGAGGACTTCTTTTCCCTTTGTCGCAGTGCAGTGTCATTCAATGGGCGAAGATTTTTTGTCTCACGCAACGGCGCAACGGCGCAACGACGCAACGTAAAAGCGCAGTGACAATGGGCTGCTTGACGGGCTTGACCGGTTATTCCGCCGCAAACGCTCGCTTTGACGACAAGGGAGCAATAGCTTACCGACGGATTGCACATTACCGCGTTGATTGACATCAGTGAATAAAATGACATTATTAAACTTCCCACAAGTCATTACCGAATTTGCCCTAGCCCGCAAAGCATTCCACAAGGAATTGTTGGAAACCGTCTTGACCCTCAACGCCGCTGGGGTCGCGAGCAACGCAGACAAAGACAACCGGGCCAGCGTGGCGATTGCGGCTGGAATTGCCCACTTGCTCGAAGCAGAAACCCAGGCAGAACGGCTGGCCGGCCAAACCTCCGGCAACCGATTCGAGGATGCTTGCGCGGCTTTCGTCCGCAACACCTTCTGCAAGCTGACCCACCTACGCCCTGGTTTATGGGATATCCATCAGGTCACTGGGCGCAACCGTCTCGAAATTGCCAAATACGAGCAATTCGCCCATTTGGTCGCGTTGGACGAGGCAGCCAGGGCCAACCCGGCCTTGGCCGCCGCATTGGGCAGCGACTACACCATCACGCCGGATGTCGTCGTCGTCCGCCACACCGAAGCTGATGCAGCCATCAACGTGAATGCGCTGCTGGTCGATGGCGATGTTTCGCGCCATGCCAGCTTGCGCAGTGCCAACGGAGGCGGTCCGCTGCTCCATGCCAGCATTTCCTGCAAGTGGACCATCCGCAGCGACCGAGCCCAAAACGCCCGATCCGAAGCCTTGAACCTGATCCGCAACCGCAAGGGCCATCTGCCCCATATCATGGTGGTGACGGCAGAACCCACCCCCTCACGCCTCGCCTCGATTGCGCTTGGAACCGGCGACATAGACTGCGTTTACCATTTTGCACTTTACGAATTGCAAGAATCCCTGCAATGTTTGAACATGGACGATGCCGCCGATATGTTGGCGGTGATGGTGGATGGCAAGCGGCTCAAAGACATCTCCGATTTGCCGCTGGATTTGGCGGTTTGAAAAGAAGGTTTCACGCAAGGCCTTCATCACTCGGCTTATCACTCAATAAAACGCCATCATCTTCGATTCAACAGTTAAAATAACCCTGTGTCAAACATTATGGGAAAAGCCCGATGCCTTACCTGAAAATTCAAATTAACCAACCTATAAGCCCGGAAAAATCCAAAGCGCTGATGGTTGCTGCTTCAAAACAATTGTCGATTGACTTGGGTAAACCGGAGCGTTATGTGATGGTTGAGTTGACAACCAATCCGGCAATGCTGTTTGGTGGAACGGACAACCCGGCGGCTTATCTGGAATTGAAAAGCATAAACCTGCCTGTTGGACAAACCAAAAACCTGTCACAATCTTTGACGTTACTGCTGGAAGACGAATTGGAGATATTGCCATCACGCATTTATATCGAGTTTTCCGATGTGAAGGGGGGCTTCTGGGGTTGGAACGGTTCGACTTTTTGACAGGGAAACTTTTTTCGGCCATGGTCATCATTCAGCCCGATAGGGTGAGGTTGTGGAGTGCTGCGACCCGTCGCAGCAGGATTCGGAAAACGGCGACGAGTCGCTGCACACTCCACATTTGCTGGGCCGAACGGTGACCAAGGCTCTTTTGTCCTTCCCCAAGAGTGAAGTTCCCAGACTGGCATGAATTGGAAGCAATCATAAAAAGCTGTAACACAATTTTCATCTATCTTGTTTATGCTTACCCCAAACTGCCGCATATACCATGCTTTGGCTGTGACACGCAGAAATATAGATGAAAAGCAATTATTATCGAACCATCTGGATTTCCGATTTGCACATCGGCTCCACGCAATGCCAAGCCGATGTATTGCTGGATTTCCTCAAGTACAACGAGAGCGAAAAGCTTTATCTAGTCGGTGATATTATCGACTTTTGGTCGCTTTCCAAAAAAGTGTATTGGCCTAGGGATCACAACACCGTCATTCAAAAGATTCTGCGCAAAGCGCGGCATGGAACCCAGGTGATCTACGTTCCTGGCAACCATGACGAAAACATCAGAGATTACGACAACTACATCTTTGGCGATATCATCGTTAAAAATCGGGATGTGCATACAACAGCGTTGGGCCAAAGATTCCTGATTGTTCATGGTGACGAGTATGACACGATTGCCAAATACCACCAGTGGATAGCAAAACTTGGAAGCAAGGGCTATGACCTATTGCTTGACATTAATCGGTTGCTAAGGTTGGCCAGGCGATTTTTTGGCATACAGTCACAATTCTCCCTTGCCGCTTTTGTAAAGTTTAAAGTCAAAAATGCTGTCCAGTTCATTTCCGATTATGAGGAAAGCATTGTTAATACTTTAAAAGATGGACAATTGGACGGTGTCATATGCGGCCATATACACCATGCTGAAATCAAGGATATAGATGGATTCCTATATGTGAACACTGGCGATTTCGTCGAAAGTTGCAGTGCGATTGTGGAGCATCAAGATGGAACTCTGGAGCTTGTGAGGTGGCATAAGGCTGGGTTGGAATTGCTAGAGGATGCGGTTCCGCTCGAAGCATAGAAGTTTTTCCTAGATGAATCGTGGTTTCTACACTATTTTGGCAGCGCAGTTTTTTTCAGCCTTGGGGGACAATGCCCTCCTATTTGCCGCGATTGCGATGCTGAAAACCTTGAATGCACCCTCTTGGGAAACCCCAGTATTGCAACAATTCTTCGTCGTATCCTTCATCGTTCTCGCACCCTTTGTTGGGCCTTTCTCCGATGCCCTACCCAAGGGGCAAGTTTTGTTTGTTAGCAACTTGGTTAAGGTCATAGGATGCGCTGCGATGCTGATAGGGCTACATCCGCTACTCGCCTATGGTTTCGTTGGCATCGGCGCTGCCTTATACTCACCTGCCAAATATGGGATATTGACCGAATATCTGCCAACGAATAGGCTAGTTTGGGGAAACAGTTGGATGGAAGGCTTGACCGTTGCGGCTGTCATACTAGGTGCCATTTGCGGGGGAATGCTGATTGGACCTGGCATTGAGGATCAATTGTCCAATCAATCGGGATGGCTTCAAGACATCGCCAACGTAAACACAGCCGCTAAATTTGCTATCTTTGTCATCCTTGGCCTTTATGGGGTGGCCGCATTATTCAATTTGTACATCCCAAAATTGCCCATTGAAAACAAGCCAAAGGCTCGCACTCTGGGTTATCTGCTGAGCGACTTCTGGCACTGTTTCCTGTTGCTTTGGAAAGACCCGCTCGGCCAAGTATCGCTTGCAGTCACTTCCTTGTTCTGGGGTGCAGGGACGACTTTACGCTTCATTATCTTGACTTGGGCTGCCTCTTCCCTGGAACTGAATCTGGAACAGGGCACTCAACTCACCGGTGTCGTGGCGGTCGGCCTTGCCATTGGTTCCGTGGTGGCCGCCAAGACAATTTCGCTACACCATGCGGTAAAGGTATTGCCCTTAGGCATCGCCATGGGGCTTGTAGTCGTCGGCATGGTGTTCGTGACCGATTGGCGTCCGGCAGTGGTCATGTTGATCCTGATTGGCGCGTTGGCCGGCAGTTTCCTTATCCCCATGAACGCGCTTCTGCAACACCGAGGCCATCTAATGATGGGTTCCGGGCATTCCATCGCTTTACAAAATTTCAACGAGAATCTAACAATCATAGTCATGCTAGGGGCTTATTCTGCGATGATTCAGGCTGAATTATCGGTTAATGCCATAGTGGTTGCCTTTGGGTTATTTATATCGGTTACAATGGCATGGTTAAACAAGCGCCATTTGCACGACCAGGATTAGCCAATACCATTAACTAAGACCGACTCGGTTTTAAAAACCGAGTCGGTCTAGCCAAAACCCTACCCGCTGTTTTTTGAGGACCGCATGCCCAAACCCGTCACCCCTTTGTTAGCCGCCGATGCCATTATCGAACTGATTGATGTCCCCGGTCGCCCGATTGTTTTGATTGAGCGGGCCAATCCGCCTTTTGGTTGGGCGATTCCAGGCGGCTTTGTGGACGTTGGCGAAATCGTCGAGTATGCCGCCGTGCGTGAAGCCAGGGAAGAAGTCAGTCTTGACATAAGCCTGATTGGCTTGCTGGGCATTTATTCCGATCCAAGCCGGGACAATCGTGGGCATACGGTCACGGCGGTCTATGTTGCCGAGGCTTCGGGGACACCCAAAGCGGCGGATGATGCGAAAAATTGTCGTTTTTTCAATTTGGACGCTCTGCCAGAGCCGTTGGCATTCGACCATGCCCAAGTTTTGTCTGACTATAAGCAGTACCGCGAAACTGGGCGGGTGGCCTTATTGCGTAAAGCTTGATTTTCGATAGTGTCCGAATGAAAAAGCGTGTATTAATTATGTCGGCAGGGGCTGGAACCGGCCACATTAGGGCAGCCGAAGCCTTGGAAAAGTCTTTCAAATCCGACGACCGTGTCGAAGAAGTCTTCAATAATGACGCCCTACGCTACACCAACAAACTTTTCCGTGATTTTTATTCCAAACTCTACACCTCATTAGTAAGGTCCGCCCCCAACTTCTTAGGTTGGTGGTATAAAGCTAGTGACGAGCCTTGGCGCACCGACCGGATGCGCCATATGATCGACCGCTTGAACACTAAGCCTTTGGTGCGGTTCATCCATGACTTCGACCCTCATATCACAGTCTGCACCCATTTCATGCCGGCCGGGATCATCAGCCATCTGATTGCGACGAAGAAATTGCAAGCCCGCCTGTCCATTGTGGTCACCGATTTCGACTTCCATGCGATGTGGCTGTCCCGCTCGTTCCACCGCTATTTTGTGGCGCTTGACGAAACCAAGGCCCACCTTGAAATGCTCGGAATTCCAGACGAGCGGATCACCGTTTCCGGCATCCCCATTGACCCCCTATTTAAGCAACCCGTCGATTGCGAAGAAGAACGGGGAAAATTGGGCCTAAACCCTGAGTCACCGATTTTATTGCTATCGGCCGGTGCCTTCGGATTAGGCCCAACCGAGTTCATGGTGGAGCGCTTGCTCAATCTAAAGCACGAAAATGCACAAACGGTCGTCGTCTGTGGACGCAATGAAGAATTAAGGCAACGCTTGTTAAAATTAGTCGGCGAGCGAAGTTCGAAGTTTAAAATCCTCGGCTACTCCGATGAAATGCACAAACTAATGAAGCTGTCCGATATCTTCATCGGGAAGCCCGGTGGGCTGGCCTCTTCGGAAGCCATCGCCTGCGGTCTGCCCATGTGCGTGGTCACGCCTATTCCCGGTCAAGAGGAAAGAAACAGCGACCATCTTCTTGAAGAAGGGATAGCCGTCAAGTGCAATGACCTTACCACCTTGGCTTTCAAACTAGACCTGCTGTTGGACGACCCCGCAAGAATGCAGCGAATGAAAGCCAACGCCTTGCGTTTCGCCAGGCCCGACGCTTCGCAAACCATCGTCAACACGCTGCTGGAAGATCGTCTGCCGCAGCTTGCCTTGACGAAAAAGCAGCGTGCAGCGATGACTTTGGCGGCGGGGCCGGAATGATCCTAACTCAGGAATCTTATTGCAAAGGGTTCCTCTGGGGTGTAGCGACATCGGCCTATCAAGCGGAAGGCGGGTACAATGGGAAAAACCAGCCGCAAACCAACTGGGCTAGGGTCGAAAAGGAAAAGGAAGTGGCCCCCCTCGGCAATGCCGCCGAGTTTTGGACACGCTATCCAGAAGATTTTGCCAATTGCCGGAAAATGGGCTTGTCTGCTTTCCGCCTAGGGATAGAATGGAGCCGGGTCCAACCCAGCTTTTCTAGCAAATCATCAGCGCCGCCGCCTTTCGACGAGGCGGCACTCGACGATTATGCGGCCATGTTGATCGAGTGCCAAAACAACGGGCTTGAACCTATCGTCACCC
>Ga0208496_1000645_pt1 | contig 12599 bp, 22 predicted proteins | sample CryBogmetaGMA2M_FD_184552 | JGI IMG/M metagenome (GOLD analysis project Ga0208496, IMG submission 184552) | Freshwater microbial communities from Crystal Bog, Wisconsin, USA - MA2M (SPAdes) | ecosystem: Environmental > Aquatic > Freshwater > Lake | place: Crystal Bog, Wisconsin, USA | collected... | reverse complement strand
ACAGGAAAAGGAAAAGGGCGACCTAACACGTATTCCATAGAGGTATGCGAGGAAGTCTACAATCTCTACATCGGCCAGCAAATGACCGCACAACAAGTCTATGAGTTGACAGGGGTGCCGATTTCATCAATCCACCGTCTATCGACTCGTTACCAACTACACCTCGACCAATCCCCTGCGCAACCGAAATTGCCTGGGCTGGAGAATTACTAGGAATGCAAGCACAAGAATGGGTAGTACCCACAGAATCACTACGACTCGCCGTTAAGTTTGCGAACGCTCCGGGTGGAGGAGACGCGTCCACATTTGTCCGATTTAAGTTTGGAGTCAACCAGCTTTTGATTGCGGGGTTTTCGCGGGAGACATGGCAATCGCAGGTTATCCAAATTGAGAACGAAATCCTGGGAGACTTTTGCGTGGACCCGCGAGTCCTAAGCCCGATCTGGACTATTGAGTCACCCACGATTACCATTACATTGCGTGAATCCAAATGCCGGTTTAAGTGGCGCAATGGAGACATCCGGTTCAGTGTCCTGGAATCGACCGATTTCCCGCAGATTCCCGTACTGGCCCAAGAGGAAGGTATCTCGGTAGATGCCGACCTACTGCGAGAATCCTTGGAACGCATTCGACCGGCCCTCATGAAGACGCGTATCTCGCTCCCATTCGAGTGCCCTGGTGTGACTTGCACCGGCAAAGACATGAGCCTGGTAGCGATGGACAAGGTTCGACTCCACGCGGATACGATTGACTCGGCTACGGAGTCTGCGACCGGTACGATTTTATTACCACCTAAAATGGTTGCGGCCATTATCGCCATGAAGCATAAGGGTCGGTTACTAATCCGCTGGAACGATTACCGCATCCATGCTGAGACACTGGACGGTCATGAGATCGTAAGCCAGCGTGTATCGGGTTCATTACCTCCGAAGTGGGAGAAGCTATTTGACGCGACCCCCATCTTCACCTACGCGTTCAATCGGTCCATGCTGGAAGCGGCTTTGGGTCGGTTCGCTAGCACTCACGACGAAGAATGCAAGCTGGACATTGTTCCAGGTTCCGCATCAGTAGTCAAGATGTCTGCGATTAGCCTCAACCCGCCCCGTAAGTCAGAGGAATCACTTCCTTGCGAAATCACAGGCGCAGGCGAGAAAGTTATCTTGGACGCAAGCCAGGTGCTTGAGGCGATTCGCGCTTGCAAACCGGTCGAGAAGATTGCGATTTCGATTGCGCGTAACCCGAATAATGGCACTCACTCTGCGCTGGTCACCCCAGTCAGTGACGAGATGAAGTTCCGCGCAGTCATTGCAACCTTCAAGGTAGGTGCCTGATGCGCATAGAATCCAAGCAACAAATGGCCGAACTCCTCAAGCGAGGGGAGTTCGGTTGGCAAGTTGAAACCTATATGGGGTTTAACACTATCTATCGCAACCTACCACGGTACAGTGACGGGCGGTGGATGCTCCGGTATCTTGGGGTCGGTGGTTGCACGTTTCCACGATACGGGCAGAGATTGCGCCCAGCCGAGGTTCCGTACATACTCAACCAGTGGATTTGCGAGGGTGCTGACCTTGAGCGAATTACGCTCAGTCGGTGTATTGATGATGACCGTATCTTGATCCAAGGCGAAGTCATGCGGACCCATGAAGGACTGTCTTTGCGTTGGAGTCCCTGCAAGTTACCAATGAGAGTTGCGCTGGCAACCGAGCAGTATCACTGCTCTGGCCTTTACGCGCTTACGCTATTGCAGTCGCGCATGGATAACAGTTCATACGAGATGCTGAATCACCTGCTTGACAAGTTTGACGGCGCGGTCGTGGAGTTCACAACCATTGACGGCCCATTAACAGATACAGGCGATAACACGATTTTCTGGGAGGTGCGCCATTACTGAACATACGCATTATATTGTGGGGATTGACCCTGGCCCCGTGCAATCAGCGGTCGTAATTTTGGATGATGCAGGACGCATCGTCAGCAGGAATATCCTAAACAACGAAGACTTAAAAGAATGGCTACCCCAGCTAGGATGCGAGGAAAACTACCACCTGTGCATTGAAATGATCGCATCCTACGGAATGTCAGTAGGGCAAGAAGTCTTCGAGACTTGCGTATGGATTGGCAGGTTTATGGCATGGTGGGGCAATAATGACAGTTGTAAACGCTTGACGCGCATTGCAATCAAGAATCATATCTGTCATAGTTCCAGAGCGAACGATATGAATATCCGTCAAGCCTTGATTGACCGATATGGTGCCCCCGGCAAGAAGAACAGCCCAGGAGCCACTTACGGATTCAAGGCTGACATGTGGGCCGCACTTGCTGTAGCCACGACCGCTTTTGACAAGAGAAACGAATTGTATGGACTTTCATAGTTTTACCGAACGACTCGACAATCCAAAACCCTTCACCTATAAAGACCAACCCGGAGTGCGATCAAAGTGCCCCGCCCATGATGACTCCCATCCCTCGTTTGCCGCATGGGAAGGTAGCGACGGGTATATCCATATGCGATGTCAAGTTGGGTGTAGTGAAGACGCTATTTTGCAGTCACTCGGGCTCACGCAAGAGAACCGGCGGATAAAGGAGGCCGTTGTCTCGACTGGACCGCGAAGTGAGACGTACACGTACACTGGACCGAAAGGGGAGTACCTATTTGAGAAGGTGCGTTACTACACGAAGGAGGGACGCAAGAGTTTCTACCTTCAATGCCGGTTTAAGGATGGGCAACCACTCAAGAAGGGTGAGTTTCGGTATCCAACACCGGAGGATGCGGGTTTAGGGTTGAAGGTGTATTGCCTCTACAATCTACCTGGAGTAATGCAAGAGGCGAAGGGTGGCGGCACGGTGTACTTCTGCAACGGGGAAAAAGCCGCGAACGCGATGCTTGAGCGCGGATTTATGGCAACATGCCTCGCGCATGGCGAGAAGTCCCAATGGAAGCCGTATTATGCGGACCACCTGCGAGGGGCCACAGTGGTTATTGTGGCCCAGAGAGATGCCCCTGCCACTGAGTTCGCCAAGCGTGTCAGCCTAGAGTTGACTCGGGCCGGTGTGCCGTGCGCCATTGTGAACTCCAAGACCGAGGGGGAGAAGGACGACGCGTACGACCATCTGGTTGCGGGATACACGCCCGACGAATTCGTGCCGCGTCACGACCTTTTACCGGACGACGAAGTGCGTGGTTTCGTATGGGCATCCGAGGTTACACCCGCAAAGGTTGATTGGCTATTTAAGCCATACTTTGCGTTTGGAACTCTAGCCGGTATTGAAGGTGACCCAGGTATCGGTAAGTCGCTCCTTGCGGCGGCAATGGCGTGTGTAGCCTCTAATGGCGCATCAATCCCCGCCTTGCACACTGAATCCCCACCCATCAATGTCCTCCTGTACGCGACCGAAGATGCGAAGGAATATACGACCGTTCCACGGCTCATGGCGCTCCAGGGCAATCTAACACGCATAGCTATCAAGGATGAAGTAGTACCGCTAGACTTTAAGGGGCTAGAGGACATGAAACTCAAGATCAAGGCGACCCAAGCGAAGCTAGTGGTGATCGACCCCATTACAGCGTTTATTGAGGCCGCGTCCGGTGTGCAAGGGGCTAAGATTAACGTCCACATGATTATGGATGGGCTCAAGAAAATCGCCGCAGAGACAGGGGCTTGTATTATTTGCTTGCGCCACTTACATAAGGGCAACGGCTCCAAGGATGGAGACTCTAACCCTATCTACGCTGGCCTGGGGTCTATTGCTATCGTCGGTAAGTACCGAACGTGCCTACAGATTAAATGGGATAAGAAGCGTAAGGGTTACTGTAACGCTACGCACATTAAAACCAACCTCGGGGAATACGGCGAAGGGTTTGCCTATAAGGTTTACCGTGGCCCCGATGATCTCCCAAGGTTTGAATGGTCTAGTAAATACGTCCACGAGGAAGAGGATCATCAGGCTGACGGGAACTGGTACGATTATTGATCGAATATTGTAAACTATAGATATGGTAACCACAGGACAGACAACGTTGAGTATTGCCATTGATACAACCTCGTCTGTTTTGGGGTTGGGCAAGCAACTCAACACGAATGGGATTGAGGGTGTTATTAAGTACATACAAAACACTCAGAATTTCCCCAATAAAGCGTTTACTGCGGCTGAAATCGCGGAACTGCACTCATGCGGCCTCAAAGTAGGTCACGTCTATGAGGCCGGTAACACGGTAGATTCGTTTGGGCAATCGCAAGGCCGAGCCGCTGGCATTCTATCGGTCCAGCATTTGACCAATTTACAGGCCCCAAAGGGCACGGTCATCTACCGGGCAGTCGATTACGATGCCACCCCAGGCGATCTACACCGGCCAATTTATCTTGACTTCGTAGCATTTGCTTCGGTTGTCCGCGCAAGCGGTTTTAGGCCAGGAGCATACGGTTCAGGAAAGACCCTCGCATTCCTTACCGCCGCCAAGCTGATCGACTTTCGCTGGCTGGCTGAGTCTAAGGGCTGGACGGACTCTCTGTACTACGATGATTGGGATATTAAACAGCAACGCGAAACCACGCTTCTCGGGTTGGACGTGGACACGAACATCATTCGTGGGTCGGGAGGCTTGTACTAATGGCCCCCGAGCACGAAAGGTTCAATACCATGAACGCTATCATGGAGATTCGCGCTGACATCAAAGAATTGTTAGTTAAGGTAGCCAAGATGGAGGAACGGACCTCCAACTTACGACAAGTAGAAACAGATGTTGCCTCCATGCAAGGACGCGCATCCATCATGGGCTCATTCTTTGGGATTGTCGCAGGAGTGGTGTCGGCTATTGTGACCGCATTCCTTACTCATCCCTCAGCGCAGAGCAAATAGGAGAAACGGAAAATGAAAATAATGAATTTTGAAGTGTTCCTGTACGCACTTATTGCTGGCCTGACTGCCTATAAAGGCATTAACGGACCAATCGACGCAAATGCGGTCGCTACGATTGTGCTTGCGGTTGCGGTCACAGTCAAGGCTAAGTATAGTCTTTCACCGAGCGAAACACTTATAGCTGGTACGACTCATCTCACGGGAGTATCCACGGCACCCCCAGCGGACACGTCAACACCGACCCCTGGAAGTGCTGTATGAAGCCAGCGTGGACAAATGAAGACCTCAAGCTTCTCAGGGAACTTGTAGGTCAGGGTCTTGATATTCCCACCATTCAGGGGTATTTCGAGGGTCGAAGTTATGATGCGATTCGACTCAAAATTCGCAGTCTGCACCTGCACGTGACACGGGTCAATTCCACGACCCCTCCATTCTCCCACGAGAATGCGGCAATGCACCCGGCGGTCATTGACACCCGAAACGCGTACATCTCCCAACTAGAGGAAGAGAACGCGATCCTTCGCAGTCAAATCACGTGGGCTCAACATGCCGACTCAACCCAAAGAACCGGTGGTCTGCTCACACACCGAGAGTCTGACGTTCACTATGCAGACGCTAATCACCTTTTGAGTTCATGCCACCAGACATGGATTAAGGCTCTTGAGGTTATCAAGCAATACGCTCCTGAGCGTATCCAGCTTGTATGGGGTGACGACTACGTTGCCGGTCGCGGTATTTACAAGAATCAAGACCTGGACGTAACCGTCTCCAATGCAGAGTCGCAGTGTCAGATTGGCGCGGTCCACTTTCGACGGAGAATGTTGGCCTTGCGTGAACTGACAGATGCACCGGTATCTATCCGCTGGATGCGAGGTAATCACGAGTACGCAAACGGTCACCCGTTGGCCGGTCAGTTGTTCCTGATGGTCAAGGATATTTGCGAGGATATTGAGGGGCTTGACTTTACGTTGTCAATGGATGCAACGATTGTCAATCTGGCATACGAGGGCACCCACAATGCGCTCTTTATGCACGGATACGGTCACTCTAGTATATCACCCAACTCTCCACGATTCATTTCCGACGTGAAGGACCGGCTTTTGACGATGCACCGCAACCTGCATCCTCACGAGCAGATTCACCGAGTCGGCTCAGGGCACACGCATCAGTTCTCGGCAGACCTGGAGCGCACGATTGGCCTCAAGTGGGATACGACTGGTGGTTGGCAGAGGAACTCAAGGGTTCAGCTTGGTTTTAACCAAAGACCGAGCGGTTCTATTATATACGTTTCACTGCCAGGAATGGATTCAGAGATTCTGAAACCTATCGGTCTGACCCCTGACACGAACGTCTACCTTCGTGAGATTGAGGACTCACACCTACCGGCGCGTAACATGCAAGATGCCGCAGAGTGCTTGATTGAGTACAGTAACCTCATGCAAGCTAAACATTCTGGAGAACCTGGCGGCTCACATGGCATGTTGAACTCTGGAAGATGGTAGAATATATAAGTTACTCGGTCTGATGGTGTTCATAAACGGCCCTCCTCGCCAAAGGAGGGCCGTTCTAATTTATCATGGCTACAAATAAACCACAGAGGTCGCGGTATCCGATATACCCTAACGACCGGCTCCTTACGTTTCGCGAGGTAGCCGCACTCAAGAGGGCGAACTTGGAGACGGTGCGCGCATTTTGCCGCAAGAACTTTCCGCTTATTCAAATCGGCAGACGCAAAGCGGTTTGGTTATCGCAGGCGATAGATGCCGCCATACCGTACACACTGACCGAGGATCAAGCCGCGTCACTGGTGGCAATGCCTGACGCCGAGCACCGCAAGATGCACCGACGCAATTACTTGATCTCCCACCGCATCGGTTTCGGGCAAGACCCGGAGATAGCGTCGATTTCAACGAAGTCGGCCAGGTCGGAGGTGCGCAAGTTAAAGCGACTTATAGGTCAGACGCCACCCTTACCGACCGGGTACAGATACTCAAGCTTACAAGAATTGGACCTTGCGGCTGTAAATTACCGCAAGGCCCAAGAAGGTTATCGTATCGAACCCCATAAGGGTTTTAGCTTGAAATAGCTACCTGCCCACTCTACTGAGCCGCTTCAAATCTTTGCGCGGCAGTTTCTTGGGATTGGTGCCCCCAGTGTCACCCATGACCATCTTCATGAACGCCGGGGGTGGCATCAGTAGTGCGTAGCGTTTCTGTAGTTTATTCACTTGCTTCCTCCTGGGGTGTAGACGGGGAAAGTGCCCCGTGTCTTGCGATATGCTTCAACGGACTCGCGGTTCCACATGATTGTGGAACCAAATTTTACGGTGTCAATCTTACCCTTATCTCGGGCCTGAATGATGCCGCTCCTGGTGATACCCAGGATAGCGCAAGCTTCGTCGGTTGTGCAATACAGTGACGGGTTAAGATAGAGTGGGTTGACAGGCATTACTTTTCCTCCAGTGGCCGACCGCATTCGGAGCAGTTCTTGACAATCTTCTTGTAGAGTGGGACTTGAGCCGCAATATACGCCATTCCCCATGATTTAGGAAGATGGTCCAGTGGGGCTATGGGCACCATCCCAAACACCCCAATAGTGTGTAGATCGGTGCAGTAAATATCCTTGTCAGCCCACAAAACAAATTCCCACCCTTCAAACTCGGGTGCGACCTTCATATTATTCGGGATAGTAGCTACCATCACTGACTCCGGATTATTCGGTGGTTCGATAGGTTTCAAGAATCGCGCCCCCTTAGCCCAGCAGTAATTAGAAATGGTGCCGTCGAGTAACGCGCAGACCGGGGACGGAACACCATCGAGAGATAGATACAGCCAATCTTTTTGGCCTACGAGAGTTTGATCTCGCACCACTTCATAGCCGGCTACGATGGGTTTGGCGTAAGTCAAACTACCTTGCCGCTCACATGCTTGATTGCGCGTTATCATCCAATCATTACTCGGCGGGTACCACACCATCCACGACGGGTGCGTCAGTAACGACTTATCGGTGACTAATACAAATCCTGGTTCTACTGGTTTCATGCTTTTTCTCCTTCAAATAACTGTTTGATTGATTGCCGAATACTTCGTTCGGCGCGTTCGATACTGGCGATCAGTTCGCGGGTGTCGCGGCCATTTGCTCCTGCCGCAAGTGCGCATCTTGCCGCCGCAACTAACGACTCAGGTCGCTCTCCAAAGTACCCGAGGGTTTTCCACTCCAGGCGCTTCTCGCCGGTCTTCTTGCCACCTCGGGCTCCTGATTCTTTAATGTCCACCGCCACGTAACGCTGGACTGCGAAATTACGGTCATCATCCCTGACAACCTTCACGTCCCCCTCAATGGGTTCAAAGTTCAAATCCAACATTACATCTCTCCTCGTGTTTGCTTCTGGATGATAACGCGCATCTGACGGTACCCGATAGGCCGCTTGCTATTGTTTGTTCCAGCCTCACATTTATCACAGCGCGTTCTAGTGGTGCCAGCCGCATAAAAGAACAGCAACCCGCAATGGGCGCACAGATCATAAAGAGGCTTTATTCTTCGTTCCATGACACCTTGATCCATGTTGCTTTCGTGCCCTCGATAGGGATGGTCTGAGTTTGGTAGAATTTATTGGAAGCAGTCAGCTTCTCCAATAGTTCATTGTGCGCCTGACGGCTAAAATAGAAGTCCAGTCGGAATTTCATGGACCGCTTTTTAGGTGTCACGGGTTTAGCGGGGGCTGAGGGTGGAATTGGTGATCGTCGCGTGAACACGATGGGTTCATCAACCCGGGCCACGGTTTCTAAATCATCGTAAACAATATGACTAAATCCGTCGCCACGGATGTACCCTGCGCGTTCCTGTGCGCTGGATGCCTCCACGTTAATCATGCCCCCGTATTCGTTAGTCCAGATACGCGATATTTCAGACAAAGCACTAGGATAGTGGTCAGTGGGCGATGCCGCCGATTGTTGGTCGGTAGGCCCATCAAGCGGATTCGTTGGGCGTGGAGTGATACAGCTACGACTGCTTGCATCTATGCCACCCCGCGCCCTAATCAAGTCAATCATGGCAGACAGGTCAACCACCGAGCTCCAATCGGACATCCTGGGCGCTTGACGCCTATAATTGAGAATTTCCTCAATAGTTCCAACCATGCGCGTATCAAAGTCAATGACAATATAGTCACCATCAACCGTTAGCCCTGTATGCACGATTTGCGGATTTTGCAATACGCGGCAAGGGCCCGCAACCCTGGATCGTCCGAATACCCATTCTTCGGTGCGACATCTAGATAAATCATGCCACTTATTCTCAAGGAGCCCGACATACCGGGCACGTGTTCGCTCATCGGTGGTGGCGGCAATAGCTTGGATATAGGGCGCGAGGGTGTTAAACCATGATTCCGAGGCACTACTGAACATTGACATTTTCTTCCTCCCTCATGTATTTGGACAGCACAGTAATGATCTCGTTCAACGTCATCACATCTACCGCTTGCCCGTGAACCATGAGCACGTTACCTTCCACGCTTCTCGCCCATGCGTTTCGCCCACGCAACTCGCGCAGGATTGCTTCTGATGCCGCCATAACTGGTTCGGCCAGTAATGTAGCGGCTCCCCGTGTCAGCATTGCCTCAATGACTCGCTCGGGCACGTATTCTTGAGAAGTGGGCGCACCCTTGAGTGAGGGCATGATGCAGATGCTATGGTTAGTGATCGCGGTGATCTTATGGCGAGTAGCGCGTCGGCCACTACCGATAATCAGAAAATCGTTTACTTTCATGTCGTTTCTCCTGCTATCATTATATCACGATCAGTAGTTGATTGCGCACTATTGATAGCGACTTTGATAAACTATATACGATCACCACTCAGGTTACGATAACCATTTTGATGTTTGCTAATTTCATAGCAATATTTAATGAAGCAATCCAAAGACGGGCAAATCGGTGGTAGATTTTTAATCGTTAGTTATTGATCCCTAATAACTTCTAAACAGAATTTTACAATCCAAAGTGAATACCATAATTAGAATAAGGAAGGTTTTTATTCTTAACTGTGATTTACTATGATTCAATAACTTTTCTGTAATAGGGTCTCTAGGTGATCTTTACGTCTCAAAGAACTTGAGACAAGGAGAAACGAAATGATTCCTAATGGATACGCTCCTTGTGAATGGAGCCAAGCGACTCACGTTTTAAGTAACGGGAAAGTAATTCGTATCGGCCATGGCACTCATACCGTGGCTCTAAATGCCCCCAATCTCTGTTTAACGCTTACTCACACGCAAGCTATGGCTCTTGGGGTGACCGTTCTGAGGGAGTTACCGAGGACCGCCGAGGTGCGCATCAGTAAGGATGAAAACGTGCTCAACAAATCATTGGGCTCAATCTTCGATTCCAGCATCCGGGCTCGACTCTTAACGGAAGGATGCAAGCTGACAATTACGTTTGATACCGAGGAGAATCAATCATGAAAGCATGGCAATCATTTACCTTGGCGGCTCTGTTCGTCCTATTGATGGGTGGTATTTCGTCCTTCTTTGCGTGGGTCTGTGAACGCAACCTCCAAGCGTTTAAGTCGAGCCCGGCAAAAGCAATAGCAACAGCAACAGTAACAGTAACAGTAACAAACCCAGCGCGCCCTCACATTGTCCACTTATGGAAAGGTATGTCTGAGGTCGAGGCAATCAAAGCTATCGGTGAGCCACCTAACAGCCGATCTGACTGCGGTTGGTGCATTGAGGACTACTGGCCGAGAAAGATTGGGCTCATGCGCTTACACTTTAACGTATCAGGCAATGATGTCCGACCGGAGCCTGGTTTGCAGGAGTGGGACGATCTTCGGCCTGATACGTTTCTGACATACAAAAAGAATAATGAGGTGCCGAAATGAACCCTGAACAGAAATCGTTTATATTAGGAGCATTTGTCACGGCATGTGCGCTCATTTCTGTATGGCAATGTGCAGGACCATATCCGCAACCAGTCACTCACCCAAATGACGCTCACGTCCATGAGTTGTGGATTAACCAACACGCCCTATACGTGGATGGGCCGACGCAAGACATGTTCATCAAGACGTTGACCAATCCAAAGAAGTGCCACGTCGATCATATCTTGCGGGACGGGGAAGTGGTGACACCTATAGGGGAATTGAAGTGATCCCCCCGGAGGATGTCGCTGTTAACTTTACCCATGCGTCGGTCCCTGTGCTTTATAGGTGCAAGGGACCAGCGCGTAACCGTCAGGGTTACAGGATTGAGGCGTACAAGATTCTGAAAGCTACCGCTTGCGGTGTGTGGATTGAATTGAACCACTCCAGAGAACGTAAGTTTGTCAACCTGCAAGCGCGTAAGCAGTTCGCAAGTTTGACTGTAGGCTACGCGGTCGAGCAGTGGTCCCGCCGCGCCAATAGGAGGAAGGTTATCCTGGAATCTCAACTTGAGGAATTACGATCTATGAGGCAGAAGCATCATTGCCTATCGGTCGGGCTGGAAACGCGTGACAGATACCCCAAAGATCGGCCTGAGTGGAATATGGAGGCGTTCAGTGGTCAGTAAGCAATCCAAAGAATACTTGGGAACGACCGGCGACTGGATGCACGTGGGATTCACAATGATTGAGTGGTCGAAAATGGCCGAGAAAGCGCGACTTGATAAGTACGCTTATGAAGCCATGTTACGGATGATAAACTTCGCAGATCGGGATTGTGTTATCGCCACCAAACCTGGCATAATCGTGTTATCCCAGCTAAAGCGAGCGCATTCGTATTATCGCTACTCAAAGGAAAAAGCATGGGCTAAGGAGAATGGAATGGATATTATTGTACGGAGTTTTAGGGTTAATGGGTGTGTCAAATGAGCGTCCCCGCGTTTCCTATTGGGCGAGTGTTCGATGTGAACGGTGGGGTTGCTCAATGGGAAGACCAGGGCATGTCGCTCCTGGATTACTTTGCAGGGCAAGCATTGAGCACGGTACTCGCTGATCGACTCCGAACCGCAACACTGCAAGGGGTGAACGTCGAGGAGGTTACGAAACGTTCCTATGATGTTGCCCGAGCGATGCTCAAAGAACGCGACAAGATGTCGTAGCAATCCAAAGAAGGGCTCAAGCAGTCCAAAGAAGACGTAAGCAATCCAAAGAAGGCCCCGAGCAATCCAAAGAAGGGGCCAGCAATCCAAAGAAGGGGCCAGCAATCCAAAGAAGAGGCAATCCAAAGATGAATAATATTAGTATTGTGGGCCGACTGGCGAAGGATCCAGAGGTCAGGACGACGAACAGTGGCAAAGCCACCTGTTCATTCACCCTAGCGGTGAACCGCCGAGGGAAGCGTCAAGAGGGAACACCTACCGCCGACTTTTTCCGCGTCACTTGCTGGGAGCAGACCGCCCGATACGTTGGAGACTACTTGCGAAAGGGAAAACTAGCAAGCGCAACCGGACGCATGGAAGAACGCAAATGGACAGGGCAAGACGGTCAAGAGGTTCGCGTCTGGGAATTGATAGCCGACAGTGTAAACGGCTTAGAGAAACGTGACGACGACGGTACCACCGGCAACACAGGAACCGGTAACCGTTCCAACTCCACCGGCACCACAGCACCCACGACGGAGGAGTATGATCCGTTCGCCGGCGAGTAGAACCGGACGCGCAAAAAGGCCCATGCTTAGAATTCTAAGCATGGGCCTTACTTATTGACTTTGACGGTAATCAGAACACGGGAGCCGGTCTACAATAGCCGCAAGTAACCGGTT
>Ga0208496_1000644_pt1 | contig 12639 bp, 9 predicted proteins | sample CryBogmetaGMA2M_FD_184552 | JGI IMG/M metagenome (GOLD analysis project Ga0208496, IMG submission 184552) | Freshwater microbial communities from Crystal Bog, Wisconsin, USA - MA2M (SPAdes) | ecosystem: Environmental > Aquatic > Freshwater > Lake | place: Crystal Bog, Wisconsin, USA | collected... | reverse complement strand
ATATTGTGAATCAAACACTAGCAAAAGCCGCCTGAGTCGCCGATTAGAATCATCCACATAAAAATTAATATAGGAGCATACTAATGAATATAAGCTTTGAAAAAATCGCCCAAGAAGCATTGTCTTTGCCTAATGATGCTAGAATCGAATTGGCTGATCGGCTTGTTGAAAGTCTTGATCCTTTTGAGGAAAGCGAATTTCAAACGCTTTGGTCCGACGAGTCGGTACGACGCCGTGATGAAGTTCGCAAGGGACTAGTCAATACCATTCCAGGTGACGAAGCTGTGAAACAGGTACGCCTTGCCATAGCCAAACGATGAGATATGAATTCCATTGCCCACTAACCCAACCCTCCTAATTTTCGGCTACGGCAATCCTAGCCGGGGCGACGATGCCTTAGCACCCCTGCTGCTGGAACGGCTAGAAGCAGATCGGATACCCCGCATTGAATGCCTTACCGACTTCCAACTCCAAGTGGAACACGCGCTCGATTTGGAAGGGCGCGAGTTGGCACTGTTCATTGACGCACATATCACCTGCACACCGCCTTATGAATTCACACTTCTGCAACCCGAAATCGACCGCAGTTACACTACCCACGCGATGAGTCCAGCGGCGGTGTTGCGGGTGTATCAACAGATCAACCACCGCCCTCCCCCGCCCTCGTTCATGCTCAGCGTCCGTGCCGAGCGATTCGAGCTAGGGGAAGGGCTAAGCCTTTCGGCACATGCCAATCTTGAAGCGGCTCTGCAATTCGCAAAATTACTCTGCGCAAGGCCAGAATTGTCTTATTGGCAGAGTTTATGCCACAAACGCCCGTGAACGGGCTTATCCCAGACTATAGGGCTAGTCTACGGCTTAACCACCAAGAAATAGGGGAAAAACGTCGAACATCCTTCTTTGGATTTGGCAGCCACTGTAACGCGAACTTTGCCGGGTTGGGCGATGGGTTGCGACAGCTTGACCTTCAAATCCCATTCCCCAGACCGTCGCAGGGTTGTTTCGGGCTTTACCGGGTTGCCGTTGACATTTAATTCCAACGACGAAATTTCTGTGTTGTCCGATGCGACTAGGGCAATTTCGCTGACTGACTTTAGCTCGGAATTTCTAACCGGTGATTCATCGTAAAATTTGGCCTCTGCGCAACTGGCACCCCCGCCGCCACCGCTACCATAAGACCAAACGGAGGCTGAATTTAGCAATAAGGCTAAGATTAGGGGGGTTTGTAAAAGTGTGATTGTTTTGTTCATGTGTTCTCCAGGTTTGTAGAATTATGTGCGTGTTTTATTCAACAAAGCAGCCAAGTCAGCGAAGGCTTTGTGCCCACCGCCAGTGTCTTTAGGTTTGTCCGTATTCGACCCGCCATAGGTGCCAGCGGTTAGGTATCTGCGGTGTTCCTCGTCGTGGCAGTACAGGCAGAGCAATTCCCAATTGCTACCATCTTGTGGGTTGTCGTCATGGTTGTGGTTTTTGTGATGGACAGTAAGTTCGCGCAAATTTTTAAGCTCGAATTCCCGTGCGCAGCGTCCGCATATCCAGGGAAAAAGTTTCAGTGCCTGTTCGCGGTAGCCCTTCTCCCGTTCTTCTTGATTGCGTCGGGCTTCGGCCACGATGCGGTCAAGTTTGCCGGTGTCCGGTGCGGTTTTTTTAATCGCCATGCTGTGTATCTCCCATAGAATTGCTTGCTTTGCTTGTAAAATTAATTAGGATTGAATCCACCGGCCTTTGGCCCTAACCAATCGATTTCCATGATTGAAAAGTCATCGCCCAGTTGATCGGACCCTTGCAGTGCTTGAATGTGGGTAAGCAGTGCGTCCATCACTGGAGTATCTGGCGGCAAGCTACAAATGAATCTGACGAAGCTATCCAGTTCCCAAATTTCTCCGCTCTGTTGTTCGATTTCAAAAACACCGTCGCTGTAGAGAAAAATTTTTGCGTTAGGCTTTAGGGTAAGGCTTAGGATATCGTACTGCTCCCCCGGCATTATGCCAATCATCGTTCCCTGGGATTCAAGACGTATTGGATTGGACTCGTTGATGCAGGTTCCGTTGAACAGTAAGGCAGGCGGATGTCCGCCGCCTGCATAGGCTAGTTGCCTAGTGCTCTGGCAGAGTACACCATACCAGATGGTAAAAAACTTGTCGTCATGTAACTCTGCCGTAAAAGCAGCATTCAGCCCCCTTAGCACTTGGCTTGGGTCTTTGAAATCGGTGTTGGGCAAAGCCTCAGAGCGTAACACATCCAATACTGTCACTGACAACAACGAAGACCCTACCCCGTGGCCGCTCACATCAAGCAGGTACACGGCGAAATGGTCATAGTCAACCCAATGATAGCCAAACGAATCCCCCCCCAATTCCGTGGACGGTAAGAATCGCCAATCGACGTGGACTGGTCCCAGTTTGAGGGGTTTAGGCAATAGCGAGCGTAGGTACTTCGCCGCCTCTGCCACTTCCTCGGAGAGCCGTCGCTGCGTCTCGGCCAGTTTTCGATAGGCTTCGTTGCGTTCCTGTTCGCTACGTTTGCGTTGCAACAAGTTGCGCACACGGACTTTCAGCACGGCTGGCACAGTGGGCTTGCAGAGATAGTCGTCAGCGCCGAGTTCCAGCCCGTCGAGTTGGCTTTGCTCTGAACTATCCGCGCTGACAAAGATGACCGGGATGTCACGGGTTTCCTGGCATTCCCTAAGATGCTGCAAAACTTCGATACCGTTCATGCCGGGCATCTTCACATCAAGCAGGATCAGATCCGGGCGATCTGGGCGCTTTGCCAGTTCCAAGGCTGTTTCACCGCTAGTGGCTGTTTTGATACGGTAATCTGCACGTAAGGCCGATATCAATACATGAAGATTGGCTGGCATGTCGTCCACCAGCAAAATCAAAGGCTTTTCCAAATGTTGCACGTCCAAAGTCATAACTCCAAACCCAGTGTGGCGGCCAGTTGAGTGATGGTGGCCATTGCTCCGGCATGGTCGAATTGGTTTATCTGGTATATAAGTTTGGCAAGCGGCGAATCTGGCAAGTCGTTTTGGGCGAATGTTTGTAAAGCTATCATTTGAGCTTCGGGGATCAACTCTTGTTCTAGCAAGTAGGGCGCCAAGCTGGTCAACAGTTCCGCCAACGCTTTCAGATCCTGCCTTTCTGATGTGAAGTCTTTATTGTTGAGCCTAACTTTTGCGGAAATTGCACCCATCGCGTCAGAGAGCGCGACGGCAAAGGGAATCCGTGAAATTAGCGGCTGGTTAGCATTGACTTCCAGTTCCAATTGCTGTGCACATCGCGCTAATTCCGATGCGCCTAGGTTAGAGGCCACACCCTTTAGCGTATGCAGAAGAAGGGTCGCTTGTGCATTATCGCCTTCATCCAGCATGGCATCCAGTTGCGCCAAAAAACTGACTTGCCCCTCTGCAAAATCCAGCAACAAACTAGCCAGCAACTGACGGTTCCCGCATAAGCGTTTTAATGCTGTGCCGAGGTCGAATCCGGGCAGAAAATCCGGCAAATCAACTTCCGATGGTTTTGCCTGCTCCCCCCTTTGCAAAAGGGGGATTGGGGGGGATTTCTTCCCGTTATCAGTGACTAGGGTTCCCTCGCTACCGGGCTTTATCCAACGTTGAAGAACTAGCCACAAGTCGTCTGGATCAATTGGCTTGGATACAAAGTCTACCATGCCGCAAGCTGCACAACGCTCGCGGTCCTCTGGCATCACTGCCGCTGTCATGGCGATAATCGGCAAATCCCGGCCATTTTGCAATTCGAGTATGCGACGGGTGGCTTCTAAACCGTCCATAGTTGGCATGTGCAGATCCATCAGCACGGCATCAAAGGATTCCTGGCTGACCCAATCAACGGCCTCCCCACCGTGGTTGGCCAGCGTGACTTTAAGATTAAACCTTGCAAGGAATTCTGCGGCCACTTGCTGGTTGATGGCGTTATCTTCAACAAGCAGAATGCGTGCCCCGCTAAAGTCATGGAGATCGCGGGTCGGTTTGTAGTCTATACTGGAAATGACCGGTTTGGGGTTACTGCCTTTCACCAATGCATTGAAAAGTTCTGAAGGCATCACTGGCTTGGTCAATACCCCGTCCAAATGAATGGAACCCACTTGCGAAAGCAATTCTTCTTTGTCATAAGCCGTAATCATGACCACCAGCAACGGATGGGTAAGATGGCCCAGCCTGGCATCATCCTGAAGGCATCGGGCAACTTCCAAGCCTCCCATGCCTGGCATCCGCCAATCCAGCAGCACGGCATCGAACGGACAGAAAGAGAGTTCCGCCGCCTCAATTTGTGCCAGTGCCTCTTCTCCAGAAGCAGCGGTATGGGTTTCCAAACCCCAAGCATCCAGAATTTGCTTCAGAATAATCCGGGCGGTTTCTTGGTCATCAACCGCAAGAATTTTGCAATATTCCAACGGGCGCAGATTCCGGTAGCCAACGGAACTGGCCCCCACGCCGACTTGAATGGTGAAAGCAAAGGTTGACCCTTCGCCCTCCGTGCTGGACACACTGATTGAACCTCCCATCAGGCCAATCAAACGCTGACTGATAGTTAGTCCCAGGCCAGTCCCACCGTGTTTTCGGGTAATTGAGCCGTCCCCTTGGGTAAAGGCATGGAAAAGCCGGTCCATTTGTTTCTTGGAAAGGCCGATGCCAGTGTCTCGCACGGCAAAACGCAAAGTTACCGTCTCGCCGTCATCATGGGCCACTTCTGCCTTGATGTGGATTTCACCGAATTCAGTAAATTTGACCGCGTTGCCAACCAAGTTGTTGAAAACTTGGCTAAGCCGCATGGCATCCCCTATGACCTCGACGGGTATGGCGGGGTCAATTTCCAAGAAAATTTCCAGCCCCTTCTCGGTTATGCTTGCCGTATGAAGGTCTGCAACACTTTTCAGGGTTTCCTCGATCCGGAAAGGCAAACGCTCAATTTCAAGTCGCCCTGCCTCGATTTTGGAATAATCAAGAATGTCGTTGAGAATGCTTAGCAAAGCCCGTGAAGACGCATGGGCTTTGCGAAGAAAATCGTATTGCTTCGGTTTTAGCGGAGTCTCAAGGACTAGCTGGATGAGCCCTAGGATGGCATTCATCGGGGTGCGGATTTCATGGCTCATATTAGCCAAGAACTCGGATTTGGCCCGATTGGCGGTTTCGGCAGCCAGTTTGGCTTGACTTAACTCCACCTCTTGTTGCTTGCGTGAAATAATATCTCTGATGATGCCAACGGCATACCAACGCTGCCGGAGGAATACAGACGACAAGGAAAGTTCAATGGGAAACTCTTGCCCACCCTTTCTGACACCGACTAGTTCCAGTGTTTTTCCAACCGCATTTCCCCGACCGGTTTTCTGCCAGATTGGAAAGGCTCCGCGATGGGATGGCAGAAAGCGTTCCGGGGCGATCAACTCATGCAAATTTTGACTGATTGCTTCGTCGGTTGAATACCCGAACATCATTTCAGCACCTTGGTTCCAGAAAGAAATTCTCCCTTCATCATCCATCATGACAATGGCATTCTGCGTAGACGAGGTGATGGCGTTCAAGGTTTTGTTTTGGGCATCCAGATCGTCTTGGGTTCGTTTTCGCTCGGTGAAGCTCTGAAGTAGCCGTTGATGGGATTCGATATTGAAAACCCACAAGAGTTGGGCGACTGACAATAACATCAGAATCCCACAGCCGGCCCGAAACAACTCCACGGGCAAACCTACAAAGGCGTGGAAAGTCTCGTTATTTAGCCAGTCGGCAGGAAACCACAAGGCACGAGGAACTACCAAGCCGGCGAGTGCCCCATATACAAAGAAGGTGAAAGCGGCCACTTGGCAAGCATGGCGGATGGGCATGAAATCGCTGACGACAAGTACGAGACGGATGCGGTTTTGGCAATAAAGCAAGAAACCAATGCCTGTCAACAGGGAGCCGGTGAAACCCAATAGATAACGCGACCAGATAGCTAATGCCAGATATTTTTCATCAGCAAACCCTATCGCAAGGAGTACTGCATAGACTATGACGGCAAGCAAGGCTCGGGAAAACACAAGCCCAGGTAGCCAAGAAAGTTTTTCAGGCTCTAGGGAAGCCCAAAGCATCCGCCTGCCAAACTCAAATAAGAACACATAAGAGACAAACAGCAGGCATGGCTTTGCCAAAGCCAGCGTGTGATTGTACCCGCGCACTATTTCCCAGAGACACATCCACTCCAGAACGCCATGGATAAATGCGAAGGCGGCTAACAGCCAGATAAAGTGGGCTAATTCTAAACGGCTTTCTTCCTTGGCCCTGGTAACCACCACAATGCTCAATAGAATAAAAGACAAGCCGTAGATAAAAAAAACGACATCAAGGTATAACGTGATCGTCGTGGAAGCCATAAATCCTTAACTTTAAAGAACCTGATTAACAAGATTGTTGAGACAAATCGTTATGAAACAGCGTTTCCCTCGAGGTTTTCCATAATTCCAAAAAAATACTCACCCCCCCGGTCTTTCATTTTGGCCTACAGTCAATCGGGCAGTAGCCCCGGCCTTGCTTTTAGGCAGTTGGTAAGGTTTGCCATTTAACTGTATCTTGGTTGCGGACAAGTTGCCCAGCACGACCAAGAAGGGTGCCTGCCCCGAGAAGCTGAGTTCTGTGCCAGCAGGTAGCCTCTTGTAAACAAGACGGCGACCGGCATGGTCGCGAATGCCCACCCAAGCCCTAGCTGAAAGATGGACGGCAATCGTGTCTGCCCCTTGGTTGTCAGGTTGCTTGACTTGAGTTGGGTTTTCCAACACTGCTGGGGGGCTTGCATTGGTGGGCTTTCCGTCCTGTGAGTCACTGGGAACAGGCTTTGGCGGGCCCACAAACGGATACGCCAAAGCCGTGACAGAGGGCTGTGTTTTGTTCGTAAGAACTTCGGCATCAGGCTGTCCGCTTACCCTGCCACTTTGCTCAATTATCCCATCGATGCCAGTCAATTCATCCGACGGCTTTGTAGCGTTTTCAATCGTGTTCACATCCCCGCTAGGCATGGGCGACAGGGGCAAATGGCTTGCATCTGCCCCAGATTGAGTATCTGGGGTTTCTACGCTGGGAAACATCACTTTTCTGGCTGTCAACCCTAGTGCCGTCAAAACGATGACTGCAAACAGAAAAACCAACACTCGGTTTGATTTTGATGTTGTTGAATTCTGCATTGCCATCTGCAAGGGAGCCTGAGCCGGTTGGGCAATCCGGTCATAGGAGTTGATCAGGTGTTCTACCGGTAGATTCAACAAGCGTCCATAATTGCGCAAATAGCCTTTTACATACACTGGCTGGAACTGGGCGAAGTCGCCTTCCTCCAACGCAATGACAATTCTCGGCGTAAGATGCAAACTGGCGGAGACGGATTGTACAGACAGACCGCTTGCCTCACGGGCGCGCCTAAGTTGCTTGCCCAAATCGGACCGGTGGCCAGTTGGCTCCGTTTGCAGATTGCCCTCATTCAATTTATTCACACTTTTCTCCATGCAACATCGTTTTCGGAATGATTCAAATTTTCCTACACGTTTTATCTATTCAAGACAGTATTTTCGTATGTTGGCTTCAATCTCACTTAATCGGATAAAATCGACATTGGCATTTTGCCCCCCATTCCAGTAGCCGTAACCCCGACGATTGTATCTGTAAGGTATCTGTGTCCCAAAATTCATCAGCATATCGGCCTTAAGGTTCTGGTAACGGCGGCATTCGGCATGCCGACGCTGCATCTCATCCAGAATTTTTTGGTTATCGTCCGGCTGACTTTGCGGCGTTTTAGTCCGCCGGACGGCCTTCTCCGCGTTTTCTTCCTGCTGAATCTGACCTTGTGTCATGATTCTTTCCGCATTTGGCTGGTCGGGCAAATCGCCGTAATGCACTTCCCCATTGGCATCGGTCCATTTATATACATCGGCTTGGACACATCCCCAAACTAACACAAAAATAATAGCTGCTACAAGGTAATTCAAGCTACCACTCCAGAATGTTATAATGAAAAAAAAGCCGAACGAGAGCAGTCTAGCACGATGAAATACCTGACAGAATGTCCTGAGCGAAAATCACTCAATGATGATATTCATGCCCGCCCTTATCTTGAACTTAATCCACCAGAACAGGTTTCTTACCTTGCCTTATTGGTTGATCGGGAGGAAAGGCTAAGGGAGTCGGAGCATTTACGTTTGCTTTGCACCCATTTTGGCAGGCCGGATGCTGTCAATCTGGACAGCAAAGACATTTCCATAGATTTCGGCCTGTTTCGCTTCAAAATGGAGGTACATGCAGAATATACCCATTACAAATTCATCCGGCAATCAAGCCTGATGGACCCATTTGCAGAGCCTCCCATTCTTTCAGTGCCAGAGGATTGGCTACGAGGTTTGCCCGGTCGGCTATTGGTCGGTATCCAAGTTGCGATTGTTGATTCTTCAACCTCAAAGTTAAACCTTTCCCCGGAAAATCTGCCCCGTTATTTTGACGGCAACCGTTTGATTGGCGGCAAAATCGCGGGTGGTAACGGGGTAGCCTATAGTGATTTTTTTATCCATGACGATGGCTTTAGCCGTTTGCTGATTGCCAATCATCACTTTGCCCCCGGTCAGGCGGGGCGATGTTTGCAGCGGCTTTTGGAAATCGAAACCTATCGCATGCTGGCCTTGCTTGGCTTGCCCAAGGCGAGGGCTATTATGCCTGAACTGCCTAGGGCTGACCGCCAATTGGTCGAGTTGACGGCAGCCTTGGACCAAGATGACGGACACTCCGACGAAGCCTTGCTAGATGTGTTGACCCAACTCGCCGCCACCGTTGAAAACAAGGTCTCCGCTACCTATGCGCGTTTTAACGCCACCCGCAATTACGCCTCACTGGTCAACATTCGGTTGGAACAACTTCGCGAATCCAAAATCGAGGGCGTACCCTCGTTCACTGAGTTTTTGGAGCGCAGACTGAGCCCCGCAGTCAACACCTGCAATTCGGTTGACCATTGGCTGCACCAGTTGGCCCAGCGCATATCCAATGTAAACCAGCTCTTGTTGACCCGGATTGATGTGCGCCGCAAGCAGCAAAATCAGGATATATTGGAATCCCTGAACCGGCGGGCAAAAATGCAACTGCGTTTGCAACAGGCCATTGAGGGATTGTCAGTGATGGCGATAACCTACACCGCAGTAAGTTTATTGGGTTTGGTGCTTGCCGGAGTCAAGTCGATTGGCATTAATATCAAGTCCGACTTGGCCTTGGCGCTGCTGATCCCTATCATCGGGTATTTTGTTTACTTGGGTGTAGTCCATATTCATGAAACCATAGAGAAGGAAGACCGGGAACAGAATGGCTGAATTTCAATCCCCTTTTAGATTGCGCCGTTGCATGGGGAAAAATCTTTGCCAGTCTCAACAGCCAAGCAATACGGCTGGGAAGCAAAAAGAAGGTCTCACGCAACGGCGCAACGACGCAACGTTAAGAGCAAAACGTTGAGGGATGTAAACGATAAGGCGATAACGACATTCAGCCGAGCCTATCTTAACAAGTAAACGCTGCCTCATCCCCACGTCTAAACCACTACCCGATGAGCATCACATCCACCCGCCGAAAATGCCCTAGTCTTAGGGCTTCGGCGGTCGCACCTTCTAAATCAGCGCCTTCCACCGTCAAAATTGACCCGTCCCTCCTGTGCAACTTGTAGTGCTGAGGCAACACTGCCTCAGCACCAAAAGTGTCCCGCCGCTGAGGATTTATGTAGACCAAAAGTGTGCCACCCAGCAATGCGCAAGCAGCCGAGTCGCAAGGCAGAATCTCATCTTCTTCGCCGAAAGGCATGGCGCGTTTCTCTTTGGTAGAAAATAATACCTTAGACAAATTTGGCGAGGGACGGAAAAGCAGCCGTCCATTTTCGAATAAGAAAGGCTTGGCACCAAGAAACAGATAAGTCCATAAGTGTAAAAACTCCACCGTGGCACCGGACAGGCGCGCCACACAGCCCCGGCCATGTTCGCGCGGATCAATCGCAAAGCCGCTGCCGACGATAAAACTCACGTTTTCAATAGGATTGCGCCGGTATTCTGCCGGGTCTCGGAACGGCACGAGGAATTTATCCATCTGGCTGTAAAACTCTTGGATCAGCCCTTGCCGGACCATTTCCAGCACGAATTTATAATGCATATGCAGAAATACCGAACCGTTTTCCAACCAGCCATAGTTGAATATGCCTATCCGCCCAAATTCCAAGGCATTTTCCCCCAACGGGACATTGACCCGAAACATGCCTAATTTTTTATCATAGAGTTCGCTGGCACACACAGCCTGATAATGCTTTAGTGCTTCCCCCGGTTTGGCAATCCGTAAAGCGTGGACGAAGCCCTCCAAGAATAAGGGCAAGGATCGTTGGCGAAAGCGAGACACTTCAACTTGACCATCAGTTTCACTATACTCCTCAGCCTGATAAGCGAAGTAGGTGACTATGTCTCCCCCTGTCTTGGCTTTCGCGATGGCCGCGTCCAGATAATTGGAAGAGCACTTGAGAAAATTTCGCACGGTTGCAAACGTCATGTTTCTTTCCTCTCCCTGAAACCCCATGAAAACATGTGCTCGATAGGCTTCTTTTAAATCATGGCTGTCCCGCCAAAAATCTTGATCCGACGAATTAAGGATCAACAGGTTTTCGAGACCGTCTACAAAGCCGGCCAATTCGTTTGGCAGGGAAAGCACCCCCTCAATTCCATCCAAATGGCTTAGCGTGAAATCCGCCAAGCGTTTGAGTTCAATGGTTTCATTGACCGAAGAACCCAATAGCCCCGGCAATCCGTTCATTGCGTCGCACCACCCGGGACGGTCCGCCTCCATTTCGATGCCCACGCCATAAGGGTCCAGGGATGCCAATTTATTGACCACCAACGTGATGATTTTGCCTAACAACGTGGTCACCACCACTTCCCCTTTGCCTCCCTGATAACGGGCATGGTGCTTACTATGAAATCGCGACTCGATCAAGGCCAACTTTTCTTTGCACTCTTCCACGGCACCATATTGGCGCAAACCTTTGGATGTTACAACGTACTTGCCAGATCGAGGCAGTACAAAATGGGCGGGATCATAGAATGTATAACACTTTTCATGGAACAGTGTAGCGATGCGGTCTGGAAAAATTGCAGCGTAGCCCTCCAGCAAATCCACCAAATAGGTCCAATGGTCCGACCAGTAGCCCCGGTCAAATTCAACATCTTCAACTTCCTGTGCATCTTTCAACAGATCGGTGATGACCGCTTCAATGTCCTCAGCAGGATTTATTAAAACCGACTCCGAAAATGAATTTTCCAGTCCCCCACTTTGCAAAAGGGGGGTTAGGGGGGATTTGCCATTAGCCTGCAATACCAGCCACAACTCCGCATATTTGAATGGCCGGGAAAGCACCGCATCCAGCCCTGCAAATCGCCCGGTATAATGGGAAAACGCAGAAGCCTCCACGATAAATCGCGTGTTGCGGAGTGCCGTCGGGTTATAACCGTCGGGCTGAATAAGATTGAAGAAATAATGGATGTTTTTGGCACCTAGTTTCGGGTCAAAAAACAGATCCATGCGGCGATTTTGCAGCACATCTCGAAAATCGCCATTGCCTTCTGAAAATGGCGAGTCTTGCAGCAAAAAGTCATTGTAGTCTCGCTCCAAATCGCCATGTTTGCGCCCAAACAAATACAAATGCTTGCCACCCGGCACTTCTATGGAAAAACCGCCGCGCATCCCATTGTCTAGGTAACACTGCCTTGCATAGGCATCGAAAAGCGGGTATGCCGTGGCAGTGTATGCCCGCCGAGTGATTCCTTCCACCAAACGCCGGTTTTCCTCGCGCTTATCCTCGAAATACTGCCCGTCTTTGATATCCGCCAAAAACGCTTGCAATAAGGACCAAGATGAAACATGACCATAAAGGCCATAAAACACTTGGCTTTCGCCGGGCCCCAGTTCTATTTTCAAAGCTTGGAAAGCCGAGGGTGTGCAGTTGCCGGACACTTGGTTGCCAAAATCCAAAGGCTCGGAGGCATAGAATCTTTCCGGGTGGGAAAAATCGCCAGCCATGCCGAAAATCCTCTCCGCATCAACTATCGCTGGATTGCGCTGCCCGTTTAAAAAACCGACAAAGAAATTACCTGCCACCACTGGCTCGACCAAAGGCGTGTCTGTAGGTAAAACTTTCAACCGAAAATAAGGGCAGTTGTCCAGGACACCCTCAACGACCATGTAGGCCTCCACGGTCCGGCTCATGAACTTGACACACCATTGGTTAAGCCCATAAGGCAAAACTTGCGGCAAGCCATCCACAATCTCAACGGTTTTAGATTGTTGCGAAATGTTTTGCACCGTCACCCGGCGCACCAGACCCGCCAAAGTTGCCTCGGGCAAAGTGAATAGGTCGGCCCGGATTGCCAGACCTAGGCTGAGATGGATTTCCTCCAAACTCATTTCATGCGGCGACACATAAAGCCTCTGCCGCACCTCTCGCCCTGCCCCGCGCTGGAAAGGCTCGTGAGTAACGATATTGACACCATCGGAAATTTTAAGGAAAGTTCGGAAACCCCGTGAGGCAGTAAGCTGGTAGGCTTTGTCAGCCGGGAAAAATTCCAAGATGGCCCCGTCTTTGTTGCGCACCCCAAAAC
>Ga0208496_1000643_pt1 | contig 12647 bp, 13 predicted proteins | sample CryBogmetaGMA2M_FD_184552 | JGI IMG/M metagenome (GOLD analysis project Ga0208496, IMG submission 184552) | Freshwater microbial communities from Crystal Bog, Wisconsin, USA - MA2M (SPAdes) | ecosystem: Environmental > Aquatic > Freshwater > Lake | place: Crystal Bog, Wisconsin, USA | collected... | reverse complement strand
CGCCTATTGCCCCCTTACGCCCGGTTTAACTTGCACGGTTGCGTATCAGGTATTAACCCCGACTTTCAGACCCGGCTATCCCCACCGTGGATTTGACCAAATAAGGCGGTCGGGATTTGATCTCCTCGTAAATCTTAGCGATATACTCGCCAATGATGCCTAGACTAATCATGATGAAACTGCCAATCAGCAGCAGCGTGATGATGATGGTGGCGAAACCGGAAACCGCCTGTCCCTGATGCCAAGACCAAAGTGCTTCGCTTGCCACAGCGAAGCCCAAAACTAGCGTCATCAACCCCAGAAAAGTGACAATGCGCAAGGGTGCGCTAGTGAACGAGGTCAATGCGGTGATAGCCAACTCCACCAATGACCAAAACGACCATTTGCTTTCATTCTCGATGCGGTTGGAAACATCGAATTCAATATATTCCTCCCTGAAACCGATCCAACTGGAGAGTCCTCGAAAAAACCGTTCCCTTTCAGGCAATTGATTAACTAATATGTCGACGATTTCACGGTCCAACAACTTGTAGTCGGATGAATTATGGATATTGATGCCGCCTAGCCAAGATATTATTTTATTAACCGCCAAAGCGGCTAGGCGCTTTCCCACGCTGTCGGTCTTCCTGCTGCGTTTCACGGCGTGGACAATTTTTGCCCCGTTGTGCCATTTTGCCAACATTTCAGGAATCAACTCAGGGGGATGCTGAAGATCCGCGTCAATGACGACAACCGCCTTGCCCCGCGAATATTTCAAGCCGGCCAATAATGCCGCCTCTTTGCCGAAATTGCGGCTGAAAGACACGCCTTTGACCTTGGGTTCTGTTTGGGCGTAAAGGCAAACCCGTTCATAGGTGTCGTCACGGCTGCCATCGTCGATGACGATGATTTCCCAATTGCCAGGAACGGTTTGCAGAATCCCGGATATCGTCGCCAAGGCGCGGTCCACGCCTTCCCCCTCGTTATAGGCAGGAATGACGACACTGATATCAGTTAATTTGGCTAGCGGTGTATTCACGATAATTTATCAAGCGAATATTGAATTCCCCGAATAATGCCTTGATGCCGGTGCTGGTCAACAAGTTCAATTCGTCTTCCCATGCATGATAGGACAATAGACGCGAATCGGCAATCTCAGCGGGGTCGAAATGGCCCGGATGGCACATCAATTCGTATACCTTGCCCGGCTTCAACCTGGCAAGGCGGTTTTTTAGATAAGCGAAATCGAGTTTTCCGCTACGGCTCAAACCGATGAACAGAGGGACGCTTTCGCCACTGTGCAGGGCATTGACCGATTCCATCGCTTGTAATAGCGCATTCCTCAACCCGGATGAAAAACCAAACGGGGGCATCCATTCCGCACGGGTCAAGCGCAGGTGGGGAATATGGTATTCCTCAGCGAGTTGCCTTGCTAATTTGAACAATTTGGGGAGCATGTGGATATGTTCATGGGAATTAAGAAACACAGGGTTAATTCCACAACGCAAGACCGTTTCGATTTGAGCGCGCCATTCAACCTGCACACACTCCAAGCCTATCCGCCCGGAAAGGATTTCGCCGGTCATGACAAAGACCCCCGGAAACTTTCCATCCCACCTGCCGAGTTTCCCCGCCATTAATGAAGTCAATGGATTGCGTGAAGTCAAGTTAAGATGGACGCCTAAATCAAGGCTTTCATGCCCTGACAGCCAACTAATTTGGTTTTCCAATTGCGGCCCGTTGGCGAGGATTCCTGTGGCCGTCACCGTACCCGCAGCCACCGCCTTGAGTATGCCGCGGCTGACACAGGGATAATACCCGTAATCATCGGCGTTGACGATCAGATGAATGGGACAAGGCAGCAAAATCATTGTCCATCCGTCCGGGAAAAACGATAAAGCAACAAATAACCGTTATGCGACCCCACCGGCTGCAAACGTTTTTTGATGGCTTCGGGAAGGTCAGCCCAACTCCGTATGGGGCAAGCGAAAAAATTCTGCTTGGGATTATCCATTGCGGTCTGGAAATCTTCGACATTGGCTAATTCTGCAACTTTGCCACGGGTGTAGAACTGCGCCGAATAGGGGTTTTCCCACAGATAGACCAATTTGTCTTCGTCGCCCTTGCGAAGTTGCAGGTACTGTTCCACCAAAGGTTTTTGGGTGCGGACAAAGTTCAAAGGCCAGATTTGCCAAGCTATCACAGCCCCCAAAAACAATCCAGGAAACAAAATGCCTATTCCAAAAACAATTTTGTCATTGGAAAACCAGCCGATCCTACCCTCTCGCAGCCATTCGGCAAGCAGCAACGCGCAACCCGGCAAGCCAGGCATGACATAGGTCCAGATGGCATTAGCCGCCAGCGTAAAAAACAACAGTGGTGAAAGCATCCATAACAAGCAATACAACCGCCAACCATCGTTACAAGCCAGCAAATCAGAGGCTTTTTTGCGCCAAAGCGTCAAGGAAACCACACTAAGGAAAATTGGCGACCAAGGCAGGGCAGAAACCAGCCAATAGATCCAAATTGAACCAAGCGGATGTGCGCGGCCACCACCGTATAGATCGCCATGCCAGCCTTTTTCGGTGAAACGTTTCCAATGCTCACCAATAAGAAAATATTCCAAAAACCCTGGGGTGCGGTGCTCGGCGACCAAATACCAAGGCACACTGATGGCTAACATCAACAAACTGCCCTTGATCCAAGGCAACTTGCGCCAGACCGCGCCCCATTCGTTACGAATCAGTGTCCATAGTCCAACCGGGATGCCGACAAGAATCACAGCGACGGGGCCTTTGGACATCAACCCGATGGACAAGCCAATGAAAAAGAAATAACCGTAATAGGATTTGGTCGTGTGCAAGGCCAGCCAAAAGGAAACCAACGCCAGTGTAACACCCATGGTAAGGCACTGATCCATAGCGACACTTCCTGCCATTACGAAAAACAATACCATACCCGATAAGATCGCCGGAGCGGTGAATCCTATGGGCTTTTCGGGCCTAGCCTTGGCTAAGCGGTGCACCATCCAAATGGTTGCAACACAAAGCAGAAGCGCGGAGAAGCGTGAAGCAAACTCGTTTATGCCGAAAATGCCTAGAGAGAATGCATTCAACCAAACGGCAAGGGGTGGCTTGCCCCAGAATGGCACGCCATAGCCGATTTGAGGCGTGACCCAAACACCGGTTTCCAGCATCTTGCGGGCCATTTCCGCATAGCGGCTTTCAGTTGGGTCGATCAGCGGGTAGAACCCCAGCGTGATCAATCGGATCAACAACACCAATGCCAGAAACACCAGCCCCAGTTTGCAGTGGGAACTGACCCGAATAAGCCAGTTTTTGCCCAACCTCAACGCCAATGCACCGAATCGTTTACCGACTGCTTGCAAAGCTAGACTTTCAATTGCCTGCTTACTCATGCCGCAGCACTATCGCTGAGGGATTCGACCCTATTCCTGCGAACAGCCATGACTAGTAGGGCAGACCAGACACCCAAGCTGGACCAGCACAGCAACCGATAAAATTCCATGGGCTTGTCTACGTTAGTCCACAAGGTAAAAATGAAACAAAGCATCAACACACCAAAAGACAGCCAACGTGACAACCTGTCTTTACCGCTCAGAAAAATGACCGTCAGTACAGCAAAAGGCAAAAGCATCAAACCAAAATAATGGGTTTCCGAGATTGGAGGAATTAATAGATTCCACATCACAAATGCTGAAACAACGACTATTTGCGTTTTGGCATCGGCTTTCTTGGCAATCCAGGCCATTAAAGCGAGCATGCCCAAGGCAGCCGCCGCCAGTGCCGGTTTAATTAGTTGCGGAGGAATTTTCAACGTTAGCAATAGTGCTTCGATGGATTGATTGCGAGGCTTCTTGCTATCCAGCAATTGCGCGTAAAGAAAATTGCCTTCTCGCGAATTATTGGCGGACAAAGCGGGTCCGGCGACTATCTGCCCCCATTGTTGCCAATAGTCCAAGTTTTTTCCCCAACCGTAGACAGTAGAAGGCAATATGAAGCCACCAATCACTAGGAATGATAAAAATGCACCGACGAAACGCCATTGTCGCCGCCATGCGAAATAGGCCAAGAGGGCGACGGGGAAAGCCTTGATCAAGCCGGCTGCCGCCAAAGCCACGCCTCCCAAGGCAGGGCATCCGCGCCACCAGAAGTAGACTGCCGCAATCATCAGCCAAATCATAAACACCGATGCTTGGCAACGCATCAAACCTGATACCAACCAAGGGGATGTCAACAAAAGGGGAACTTCATACAAAGTCCACAAGTCGGGTTTCTTGGCCGCATCGGGTACAAGCTCACTCGCCATCTTAACCGCCATTATAGTAGCCGAAGCCAGTGCCGCCAATGACAGCAGATACCAAAGTCCACTACCCCAAGCGAGAGGGAGTTTTGCAAAGGGTATCAATAATATGGCAAATGGCGGGGGGTAAACATAAAGCCACCCATGTATATTTTGCGCTTGATAGATGTTCGTACTATCAATGACGGCTTGGCCTGCCGCACGATAAACGGTGAAATCGCCACGCTCGACATCGTTCCAAGCCACGTTATAGATCGTTCTGTAGCCCACGACGAGAAGAAAAATCGCCATTACAGCAAGAAATACCCATCGTACCCAGTCAATGGACGATTTTTGGGCATTGATGCCCAGTGCATTAACAAGACTGTCCGCCTTGCCTGGCGGAAGATTTTCCTGTGAATAATTCATAAATTCGATTAAGGCTAGGTGTTACAATTTGGCTGAAGAATTTTCCTCATCAGGTAAACTGGAGAGGATGATTTTAACCCAAAAGGACATTGGCTGTATATTCACATCCCATGTAAGCAGCAATTCTCAGTTTGGATCAAAGCCCCGTCATTTCGGCAGGGATGCCGAAATCCAGGCCAAGGATGGTAACAAGCCAACGGATTCAAGCCCATCATAATCAACCAGTTTGCCATCCATGGTCGCTGGATTTCGGCATCCCTGCCGAAATGACGGGTTTATATTTATCGTTTCTGGTCCAAATTGAGAATTGCTGACCTTTGGGCTTCCTCTCCCGGTATTATCCGCCCTAGCATTCCGTGTTCGGAAACTTGCCGGACACTTTGGGAACTCAACAAACTGCGACCCTCCCGCAAGCAAGCGCCCAACTCGGATGAATAGGCCACCAAAAACTCATCCGCCAGAATCTGAATCCGCACAAATCCAGCATTGACTCCGTTTCGTAAACCCTTGTAAGCGGTTCGTTCATGGGAAGGTTTAATTTTCTGATTGATAAAAAATGGCAGCACCCACGCGATGGCAACAATCAGCATACTGTGAATGGCGAAATCAGCGCCTAAAAACCCCGCATGAGTCTGGGCGCTTTCATAATAAGCGGTGAATGCCTGCCAAGATACCCAGCCCATTGCAGACAAGGGAAAGAGCACCGCGCACAAGGCAGTAAACTTAAGCGACAGCCGCTGTAAAACGTTGCCTGGATTTCCCAGGGCGACCCTTAACCCCTTTTGCGCCTCGGTTATCATCAATTTTGGAGCAGACTCAGCCACCCTAGCCAATTTCGATTTCAATGGCCTGACGGGCAATCTGCGTTCACCTGCCTCCTCCGACAATCGGTCAAGGGCATCTTGCAATTGCATTTGCGCCCAATCATCCCAAAGAATGGACGGCGAAGCCGCAGTTCGGCTTTCCTTCTCTTTATCCTTTTGTCCCAATTCGATGGATCGCCGAAACGGGTTGGTATCATGCTGCACGAATGCCTTGGCCACCTCGCCCATGGGCCATTTTAGCCCCTGCAATAAACCCTCTACGCTTTCGCCCCAAATCTCTTCCCATTGTTCACGCAACCCGTCGATTGCCACATCGTCGCCCAGGCGACCCAGGCAGGCAGTGACCGCCATCTGAAGTTCATCTCTTCGTGCATTCAAAGCCCTCGCTTCCAGTTGTTGCATCAAGTGAGTCTCGGACAAAGTTTGAATTGCCGTTTCCAACTCAATGAATTCGTCGGGCTTGCGTTTATCCAACTCTTCCCGGCAATCAGTGCGAAACACCAATGGGTTGGCGAAGCCTCCTTGGCGTAGCAGTTTGACGAAATCAGCCAATTGCGCTTCCTGTCCACGGTCCCAATGGTTAATCACGAACAGCCATGCGTGTTTGCGCACATGTTCGCGCAACAGCCGCCAACCTTTGTCGTCACGGTAACGCTCCGGGCTTACGACATAGATCAGCACATCAATATGCGGTAGCCAGTCAGAGACCAAATCCCGATTGCTGGCTTCGGTGCTGTCAATGTCGGGCATGTCTATCCACAACACCTGGCGGCGCTTTTCATTGTTGTGTCGGGCAACGTGCACCCGGTCCACAGGGAAGCCCTCCGGCAGTTGGTGGATATGCAACGATTCGTGCAGAAAAATAGAAAGTTCTCGTGAGGTAGGCCGTTCGACACCCACCCTTGCAATAGCCTGCCCAGCAAGACGATTGAGCAAAGTGCTTTTTCCTACCCCTGTGCCGCCGAAAAAGGCCGCCACCAAAGGCCGGTGTGTGCCAGGTTCGAATAATCCGGCGGGGCTGCGGTTTTCCAAGTCCGCTAACCGGACGATATCGGCTTCTGTCAGCCAGCCGCCATCCCGCGATTCCAACGCCCAGCGTTTGGCTGCTTCCAATTGTTGGTCAAACTCGTCGCGCATGGTGAAGTTCTTGTGAGGGTTCCAACTAAAGTTCGTGGCATCGTGACACAAAACTTCCCGCACTTCCAGCCCCGACTTCCACTGGAGTGCGATTTAGAAGTGGTATATCCAATATACAACGTTTTTAATGTCAATGAGTTACTTTGTATGTTGTAGGAGCGGACCATGTCCGCGATAAACTGACCACGTTTATAGAATCTCTGCTTCAAGCCTGAATTTCTGATACCCTGCCCTTACTTCTTTCATGCGACCATGGCCGGGTAGGATTTTCGATTCAACCGTCACAATGCCAGCTTTCTCCAATTCGTCAACATCTCGCTTAACCGCGCTACGATCCCGATGCAAGCGCTGGGACAGCGCGGTAATTGACCCGGGTTGTTCTTTGATGGATTTAAACAAGGCCAAGCGTGCAACCGATAAAAGCTTTAGCATCTCGGACGGATCATCGAAGCAAATGATGCTCTCTTCGGGTATGGCTAACCCTTGGTCGGCCAGCTTGGCTAAATTGCGCCCCCGGTCAAAGAAAACCTCTTCCCCTGCCGACGACTTGATTGTCAGTGTTTTCATGCTTGCTGCCTCAGTCTAAGCCAATCTTGCTGGAATCGTTCCTCGACTTCTACAAAACTCATAAAGTCTATAGGTTCGACGCGTCCAAAATAATGACGGTGGTGATAACCGTGCTGATTATCGTAGCCAAGCACTCGCCCATTATCCGCCGAGTGCAAACTATGGTTGATGTAAGCCAAAGTATAGCGCGTGATCTTGCCTTCCTTGTCAACCCAAATTTCTCGCCGTAATAGGCCATTGCCCCGCTTGTCGGAAATTTTATGTGTTTCATCAACGATTTTTTTATCAGCCATGATTTATTATATCATGTCTGAATTATTATCCGAGGGCTACCAACTTAAGGCGGGCTAGAGGGATTTCTGGGGGGATGGTTGCAGAGTAAGCTATTGATAAATCCCCCTCGATCCCCCTTTTGCAAAGGGGGAGGAAGTGCGCATGCCCAGTCTTGACGGAAAGTCATAGGTGATGAACTAGTGGGCCAGCCCCCAGACAGTGATTCTCATTTTGAACCAAGCGGCAAGCAGACTTACACGCTAAAATAACCCAATCATTCCCAACCACTGGAGACCCATCATGGGACTTGCGCAGCGCGATGACCAATTGCACACTTATGCCGAATATCTAACGTGGTCGGATGACGTTCGGTATGAATTGATTGATGGGGTGGCCTATCTGATGTCACCTCCCGCACCCACGCTCGACCACCAGGATTTCGCCGGCGAAATTTACTTTCAACTCAGGCAAGCGCTTGAGGGCAAACCCTGCCGAGTCTACATTGCCCCGGTTGATGTTAGGCTACCAAAGTCCAATGAGGCTGACGAACTCATAGACACAGTGGTGCAGCCGGATGTACTGGTCGTTTGCGACCCAGGCAAGCTCGACCGTCGGCGCGGGGTGCGGGGTGCCCCGGATTTCGCGGTGGAAGTGCTGTCGCCTTCCACGGCAAGCCACGATCAGGTTCGCAAGCGGCGCGTCTACGAGCGTGCCGGGGTGCGGGAATATTGGCTGGTTCACCCGACCGACCGTATAATCACAATTTACCGGCTGGAAAATGGCGAGTTCGGCAAACCGGATGTGGGGGAATTGTCGGGCGAAACCCCGGTTGGGGTGTTGCCCGGAATCGCCATCTGCTGGGATGGTTTGGTTAGCCGCCTGCCCCGGCCAGATTGGTAGTGTCGTTGAACCCGTGCCAGAAGAAATCATCCTTGTCGACCGAGTCGGCAAAAAATTCCACCGGACCCTTTCCAGCGCTTTCCTCCACAGCCTGTCTGTCTTGGCCCGTAAAACGTTGCGCCTACGTCGAAGCGAAACCTTGGGCAAAGATGAGTTTTGGGCGTTGCGGGATATTTCCTTCACCGTCCAACGCGGCGAATGTTTGGGGGTGATCGGCCCTAACGGAGCGGGCAAGAGCACTTTGTTGAAACTGATCCACCGCGAATACCGCCCAGATTCAGGACGCATCCTGGCCTTGGGTTCGATGAAATCCCTGATCCGCATTGATTCGGGCCTGCAACCCTTATTTAGCGGTAGGGAAAACATCCATATCCGCTGCCAGCAAATGGGTCTGGGCAAGGAGGAGTCCGATGCCAAGCTTGATGCAATCATCGCCTTCGCAGGCTTGGAGGAAGCCATTGACGCGCCGGTCAAGACCTATTCCGATGGCATGGTCGCACGTTTGGAGTTTTCCATCGCCACCAGTGTTCAATCGGATATCTTGCTGGTTGATGAAGTGTTGGCAGTAGGCGATATAGCCTTTCAAATCCGCGCATTGGACCGCTTGAACCAGATCAAGCAAAATGGGTCGGCCATCATTTTCGTATCCCATTCGGAAATGAACGTCCGGCACGTCGCCGACCGTTGTTTGTTGCTGTTCAATGGTCGGCAAATTGCCTTGGGCAATCCCGATGCGCTGTTTTATAAATATTACGAATCCATCGGGTATCTAAAAAACCGTTTGGCACCTTTGGGGGATGTGACGCAAACCGTCCTTGATATCAGTGACCTTGTGACTATTAAACGTGTTCGTACCACCGGGTTGGACCAAGGCAGCCTAAGCATAAGAACCGGGGATAGCGTAGAGTGGATTGTGGAATACGAAGCGAAGAAAGAAGTATTGGAAGCCAACCTGACACTACATTTTAGGAATTTAGCCGAAATGCTTGTGGCTTCAGTCGATTCTGGCCTAGGCAATAAGGATTTCCGACTCCAGGCGGGCAGGGGGGGAATCTGCATACGCATCCCTTTCATGTCACTCACGCCGGGATGCTACCGGGTTGCCGTAGGCTTTTCCGTTGGCGGAAAATGGCTGGCTTACAAAAAGTGCCTCTTAGAAATTTATATCGAGCAGAATGAGATGAACACTTATAGTGGGCTACTGGTCATGGATGCCATTTATGATGACCCGATTGAAGTATGGTAGCCCGGATGAAGTAGGGGCGACCGGCCGGTCGCCCCTACGGCGCAATCCGTTTTTTTTGTGGCCACGTTTTCCCGGATTGCGCCCCCAAGGGGCTTCATCCGGGCTACGGCCTACGCTTTGTGTAACATCATCAGTCACTAAGGATTTGGTCAAAAACGACCTCCCGAAAGAAGTCAGGCTGATTCCCAAGCTCCGGCTTTCGTCGTTATACACAAGTCTGGGAAAATAAGAATAGCCGTCATTTCGGCAGGGATGCCGAAATCCAATCCAGGACGGTAATAAGTCGGTTATGCAAATGCTTAAATCAGGTAACATGCCAACCCGCAGTTTCATGTTCGCGGTTGCAGGGACATCGGTGGTGGCCCCCAGTTTGCCATCCTTGGACGCTGGATTTCAGCATCCCTGCCGAAATGACGGGTTTTCTACGCTTGTGTATAACGATGAGAACTCCGGCTTGGGAACCCTTAACTTGCAAGCTCCTGCTTGGCCGTTCTTCGGTAAGCCGGAGCTTCAAAAACCCCATTCCCAAGCAGGAGCTCTCATCGTTATACACATCTTTCTCCAAGAGATTGTAAGGCATCAATGGCAATGACAAATTCTCGCAAACGTTGCAAACCGATCCACATTGCCTTTGGGCCGGGGGGTCCGTCGTGTTTGCGCCCCAGGTAACCACCCAGACTTGCCACCAAGGCGATGACCTCGCCCAGTCGCGGAGGCACAGACGTGGGCGGACAGCGTTTGACCACGATGTAAGCCGCCTTCCATTCCTTGGGGTCGAAGACTATCTCGCAACTCGCGTCAGGGCAGCCCCGCCCGAGCATCAACGCGAACAATACCCGCCACGCCACAACCATATACAGGGCCAGGCAGGGCAACAGCCGCTCGTCCGTCTCCAAATGCAGTCGCTTCACTTGGCAACCGCTTTTGAGGACGTGGAAATAAACCTCAATGCACCATCTCACGGCATACCACGCCACGACAAGGGATGCCTGCCCGTAGCTTGCCACCGGCAAACTAGTCAACAACAGCCATTCCAACGCCTCCTCGCCGGACGGCGGCGACTCTTCCCGCGCCAACACGGCATTGACGGCCTTTTCGGGCAGGTGGTAGCCCACCCGCGACGGCGGCTTCAGCCGCACCGTGGTCGACCGCAGTGCCACATGGGCCAGCCGAGCCGTCCGCTTCGGGCGGGACTTCACCTCGACATCCACATAGCCCAGCACGGGAGCATGCCCCAAGGCATCCCACAGCTTCGCGGAGGCACCTTCCCCCAGCAGCAGCCGGTCCTGTGCGGCGCGTACGATCCATTGGGCGCGGACACCGTAGGCGTGGTCCTCGTATTCGGCGAACCATTCATAGATGTCCCCTTCGCGGTCGGCAAGGCTGACCACCAGCGTATCAGGCAATTGCCCTTGCAACGCGCAACAGTCCTCGTAACCATCCACCCAGTGGCGGCTTTCCTTCTCGTCCACGCCTTTGAGATGCCGTTCCGAACGCGGACAGGGCTTGTCCCGCGCCCAGTGGACGGCCATCAGCACACCCAGGCAAATCCGATTCGGGGTGAACGCGACGGACAGGTGCAGGCGGCGCGGGTGCTTTTGCACGTCCTTGATCGTCCCCAATCCTTTCGGCCCCAGGCAGGTGAACTTGTCGTCCTCGGTGGTGTCCTGCGCAACCAGTACCACCGGGCAAGCCGCCATGCGCGCCACAGTGGCATCGCGGTGCGGCTTGAGCACCGCCTCGAATTTCGACTTGGGGTTGTCGAAAAAGCGGTAGGCCGCCACCGTTTCGGCCCAGCCACCGCAAGCATTCGGAATGCTAAGTTGCGGGTGGTCGCCCAATTGTCCCAGCAGGATGGCAAGCCGTTCGTCCAGCCGACGGTCGCCCAAATCCGCCGTATCCATCTCGTCTTGTGCCCAGGTAGTCATCATCGTTCTCCACTAAATGCGCCTACCTTACAGTTTAATCAAAATTTGTCGGCTTGGCTGGACTTGTGTATAACGATGAGAGCGGGAGCTTGGGAACGAGCAAAATTTCAACTAAATCCTTAATTGAAGAGGAACTTTTCGACATGCCACCCCCCCCATTTTTTTCCCTACCCTTTGAAAAGCTACCGGCTTCACTGCCCATTTTTCCCCTGCCCCACGCGGTGGTCATGCCGGGTTGCCAGTTGCCGTTGAATATCTTTGAACCGCGTTATTTGAATTTGGTTTTTGACGCGATGGCCGAACGACGCTTGATTGGAATGGTTCAACCGGAACTATCCGCCTCCGATGAAAAAGCGTTGGCTATTTACAAAACAGGGACGGCTGGACGGATCACTTTTTTCAATGAAACAACCGATAACAGGTTGATGATCGTACTGACCGGCGTTTGCCGTTTCGACCTCAAGGAAGAAATTCCGACAACGCAAGCTTATCGGCGGTTTCAAGCGGATTGGTCACGGTTCCGCTGCGACATGGAAGAGGACTCAGTCACTGAAATCGAACGGGGGAATTTTTTGCGGCAGTTGCGAGACTATTGTGATTACAAGCGTCTGGACATTGAGTGGCCAGTTTTGGAACATGTCGGTGTGGCCGATCTGATTAACCGCCTGACTTGCGTGTTGCCCTTGGAAGTTGCGGAACGACAACTGCTTATCGAAGCCGTTACGCTTCCAAAGCGGTTGAAAATCCTGTCCATGCTGTTGCGTTGCGAGACCTTGGAATCAACGGCCGATGCTTCACGCCGGCATTAGCATTAAAGGAATCGCTCATGTCGGTAAATTGGTGAAGCCTTACAAATGCGTTGCCGTGGGAGCGGTTTTTAACCGCGACTTTCGGCATCTGTCGCGGTTAAAAACCGCTCCCACGGATGCGTTTCACCTATTACCGATATGAGACAAAGGAATAACTGATGTTACGCAGTGAGCCGTTGAAGCTCGGCAAAACTGGCTTGTAGGGCTTTGATGTAAAGTTTGCTCCTGAGCGCGAAATGGTTGAGTTGATGCT
>Ga0208496_1000639_pt1 | contig 12686 bp, 15 predicted proteins | sample CryBogmetaGMA2M_FD_184552 | JGI IMG/M metagenome (GOLD analysis project Ga0208496, IMG submission 184552) | Freshwater microbial communities from Crystal Bog, Wisconsin, USA - MA2M (SPAdes) | ecosystem: Environmental > Aquatic > Freshwater > Lake | place: Crystal Bog, Wisconsin, USA | collected... | reverse complement strand
AAGACCAACTTGGTTTTGGAAACCGAGTTGATCAAGGGGGTTGCAGTGTGGCTTCCAAGCCATTAAGCGGGGTCGAATCAGTCATCCGCTTCAACCGCATCACCGCCAAGATAGACCGTGAACACAGTGTCATTCGCCTGCCGTCATACGCGCAGGTCAAATCCGACCCGGTGCTTTACGCCCATGCCTCCCGCGTGTTGCACCTGGAAACCAACCCCGGCAATGCTCGCGCACTCGTGCAGCGGCATGGCGACCGCGAACTTTGGCTGAATCCGCCACCCATCCCTCTGACTACACAAGAAATGGACGGTGTCTATGGGCTGCCCTATAGCCGCTTGCCACATTATTCTTACCAAGACGAGAAAATACCCGCTTTTGAGATGATCCAGCACTCGGTCACGATCATGCGCGGCTGTTTTGGCGGATGCACCTTTTGTTCCATCACCGAGCATGAAGGGCGCATAATCCAAAACCGCTCGGAAGACTCCATCATCAAAGAAATCGAAGCCATTCGGGACACCTCGCCGGCTTTCACCGGGGTTATTTCCGACCTCGGTGGGCCTACCGCCAACATGTACCGTTTGGCGTGTAAAAGCCCGGAAATAGAATCGGCCTGCCGTCGGCCGTCTTGCGTTTACCCCGGCGTTTGCAAAAACCTCAATACCGACCATGCCCCGCTAATCAAACTGTATCGCCGCGCCCGCACCCTGCCCGGCATCAAAAAAATCTTCATCGCCTCGGGGCTGCGCTATGACTTGGCGGTGCTGTCGCCGGAATATGTCAAAGAACTCGCCACCCATCATGTCGGGGGTTATTTGAAAATCGCCCCGGAGCATACTGAAGCAGGCCCGTTGTCGAAAATGATGAAGCCCGGCATCGGCACTTATGACAAGTTCAAGGCGTTGTTCGACAAGTTTTCCAAGGAAGCAGGCAAGGAGCAGTATCTTATTCCTTATTTCATCGCCGCCCATCCTGGGACAACCGACGAAGACATGCTGAATCTTGCGCTGTGGTTGAAGAAGAACGGCTTCCGCGCCGACCAAGTGCAGGCTTTCCTGCCTTCCCCGATGGCCACCGCGACGGCCATGTACCATACCGGCAAAAACCCGTTGCGCAAAGTCAGCCGCGATAGTGAAACCGTTTACGTCCCCAAGGCCATGAAACAGCGCCGCTTGCACAAGGCATTCCTGCGCTACCACGATGCCAACAACTGGCCGATGCTGCGCGAGGCTTTGAAGCGCATGGGACGGGCCGATTTGATTGGCAACGGCAAACACCACTTGATTCCTAACTACCAACCCGCCGGCACTGGCGATGCCGTCGAAGGCCAGCGCATCCACCGCAAAGCCCAGCCGTTCCGCACTCAGCATAATGGCTTGCCGGATAAGAAACCTCTTGGGGCCAAGGGCAAGGCGGCGGGGAAGAAGAAATAAGGGTATTGTTTTTGAAGTTACGCTGGTTCCCAAGCGCCTGCACTTATCGTCATACACAAGACCAACATTCATGTTGATGCGCATCGGTGTCCCTGACGATGAGTTGCCATATGGCAATCCACGGATAACATCCCTCCCAGGGATGTTATCCGTACTTTCGCAACCATGCCGACAAAAGCCGTCATTTCGGCATGGATGCCGAAAACCAGGCCATGGATGGTAACTTGCCGCTTGGACATGTTTTTGATTAAGAAGGTGAATCTATGTCGGCCTACCCAGTTATTCTCGAACCTGCGGAGGAAGGCGGCTTCGTCGTTACATTCCCAGACGTACCCGAGGCCATTACCCAAGGGGATAATGAAACGGATGCATTAATGATGGCACAAGATGTTTTGGTGACAATGTTTGATTCGTATGTGCAGGATCAGCAAACGATACCAGAAGCTTCCTCTGTTTACGGGCAACCCTGCATTGTTTTACCCGTAACGCTTGCTGGAAAGATTGCACAGTATAATACGATGCTGGCTGTGAACATGAGTCACGATGATTTGGCGTTGCGTTTGGATATTACTCCGACTATGGCTGAACGATTAAACGATTACTGTCACTAAGCCACAAAAGCCGAATTGAACAAATCGAAAAAGGCTTAGCCCTATTCGGCAAGCCTCTGGTGGTTGACGTGAGGGAGGCGGCGTAAAATCTATTGGAAATTTGACTAACTCCTTTAACTAAACAGCAGGTGGTCTAGCTTGTTGCTGGGACGTGTCTGCGATAGAAACATCATAAAACTTACTCAGAAATGCAATTTACAATTGAGGAAACATGAAAACCGAATTCTTGCCCACATCTGATACAATTAGTGCAATGCTTACACGGCTTGTTAATAAGTCAAGTGAAATATTTTGCGCCGTAGCTTGGGCTACAGAAAATCCGTTATCTAAAACCTTAATTAAGTCTGAAAATAAAATTCAGAGACTTGTAATAGGGACTTGTTTTTACCAAACCGACCCAAAAATCTTGGCAAAATTGCAACACCTCGACCAGCTACGTATTGCCACTAATAGACGAAAAGGTGTATTTCACCCTAAGATTTATCTTTTTTTCAGCAAGAATGAGGCCACCGCAATTATCGGTAGCGCAAATTTTACCAATAACGGTTTGACCTGTAACGATGAAGCTGCATTGTGTGTAACTGGATCAAGCGAAGAAGAAATTTTTAAAGAAATAAAAGAATCCATTGAAGATCATTACAGAAATGGCTTAATCGTTGATGATGAATTTCTGGAGTCTTATACAAGGCAATATAAAGCGATGCAGGCGCATCGAAATGCACTCGCCGGTTCGAGACCGGTTAGGCGTCCTGCAAGAGACGCACTTCACCCAGAATTACTCTCTTTGGATTGGGATGGTTTTGTAGATCGCGTCAAGAATGATCAGTTTCATGACTATGACAAACGGATTAATGTCCTTAATGAATCTAGGCACTTATTTTTACAATATGATCAATTTCTTAATATGCCTAGATCTGTAAGGAGGGCAATTTCAGGCTTATTAACTGAAGGATTGCCACATTTAGATGATAACCCAAATAGTATTTTTTTCTGGGGCTGGTTTGGCTCCATGACTGGATCTGGCGAATTTCAAAATAGAATAAACGAGAATGACGAGTATATCTCTATTGGATTAAGTTGTATTCCATCGCTAGGCGAGGTAAATAAAGATCATTATGATGCGTATATAGAAAACTTTGTTATGGCTTTTGATGGGCGAAAAAGAAAAGGTGGAATAGCTACAGCAAGCAGATTGCTGACCATGAAAAGACCCGATTTATTTGTTTGTGTTAATGACAAAAACAAAAGAGATTTATGCAAGGATTTAGGCTGCTCTCCTACGACTTTAGATTTTGATAAATATTGGTCACATATTATCGAACCCATAACTGAGGCCGTTTGGTGGCAATGCCGAGGACCTAATGGAAGAAATGGCGTAATCTGGGATTATAGGTCTGCTATGCTTAATGCAATATACTACAATCCGAACTGAAAGATTTGTATATTGCCAATGAATACCATAAAACCAAAGGTTTACATTGAAACATCCATTCCCAGCTTCTTCTTTGAAGTAAGACCAGAACCAGAAATGGTTGCTAGACGTGAATGGACTCGACAATGGTGGGGCCAATGCCTAGAAAACTATGAAGCGTTTACAAGTGAAGCTGTGCTGATAGAGCTTTCAGGGGGTTACTTTCCGGGTAAGATCGAAGCTTTGGAACTCATGCGTCAAGTGCCATTACTCGCCATTGAAGACCCCATCACAGAAATTGTCGAAGCGTATGTCAAGCACCGACTCATGCCAAGTAACCCGCTAGGCGATGCGCTGCATTTAGCGGTAGCGTCCTATCACGCTTGCGACTTCCTGCTGACATGGAATTGCAAACACATTGCCAATGCAAACAAGTTCGCCCATATTCGGCGAGTCAATGCGATTTTGGGTATATATTGCCCTTCACTTGTCACCCCGTTAGAACTATTGGAGACGTTAGAGTAACCATGAAAGATGACCCTATCATCACAGAAATCCGAGACATCCGACATAAATTATCAGAAAAATTTGGGCATGATCCAAAGCTGTTGGTTAAATTCCTGCAAGAACAGGAAAAATCCCATGCTGATCGTTTAGTTCATTCGCGCACTGAGCCACAAAAAAATGATAAGGTGATTCCTGAGAAAGAATATCCAATTAAAATCTGATCCGTAGGCAAATAGAGAGTCCACGAAAGGCAGGAATAACACGAACAAAAGCATGTCTTGTTCGTGCCTTTCGTGTTTTTCGTGGACGATTCTTTTGGTGGATTTATTATTGGAAATAAGCTTGAGGAGACCTCCACATGATCGAACTTCACCCTGAATTCTTGACCCGCCAAGGCAAGCCTGAATTTGCCGTCTTACCCATTGAGGAATTCAACCGCCTGACGGAATACTTGGACGATATGGAAGACCTGCTTGCCTTGCGCCAAGCCAAATGCGCAGAAGAACACGAACCTACCGTCGGCATAGACGAATTGCGTCGCCGATTAGGACTTTAAGCTACAGCCCGTAGGATGTGCCGACGAAGGAGGCGCATCAATCGCGACTGATGCGCTTCGCAAGCTCAGCACATCCTACGGGCTTCAAAAGAAGGCTGTGACGACGAAGGAGGCGCATTAATAGCGACTCGATGTTGAAAGAAGCTTGGTGAAATATCGAACTTCACCCCGAATTCTTGACCCGCCAAGGCAAGCCCGAATTTGCCGTCCTGCCCATTGAGGAACTCAACCGCCTGACAGAATACTTGGACGATATGGAAGACCTGCTTGCCTTGCGCCAAGCCAAATGTGCAGAAGAACACGAACCGACCGTTGAAATTGACGAATTGCGTCGCCGATTAGGGCTTTAAGGGGCAATTTTTGCCTGAATTGGTCGCGCCATAAACCCCCACTCTATGGTCAAACCCGGCAATACATTTACTCGTGTGCCGCCTTCGGTCTCTTCAATCATGGCCGGTCCAAATGCTTTGCCTTCCAATAAATACCGGGTCAGGATATGGTCGGTGGGGTGGACCAGCCAATATTCGCGGACACCATGGCGTTCATAGAGGGATTTCTTGCGCACATGATCCTTGCTGGCGGTGGATGGGGACAGCACTTCGATTACCCAGTCGGGTGCGCCCCGGCAACCTTTTTCGTCTAGCTTCGACGCATCGCACACCACTACAATATCCGGCTGCACGATGTTTATTATTTCATCGTCGGCTTCGTTGTGTTCGGGCAAGCGCACATCGAAAGGGGCGACAAAGGTTTGGCAGGGTTTGCCTTCCAAAAAGTTGGCAATTTGGCGGACTACTTCAAGCAACACCGTCTGATGGGTGCGAGTCGGCGCGGGGCTCATTGCATAGGCTTCGCCTTCAATGAGTTCCCAGCGTTCGTCTTCCGTCCATTGCCGGTAGTCTCCGTAGGTGAAGCCTTGTTGGGTTTGTTTGGCGGGTTTCATGGTTTTTCCGGTATCGTGGGGGTCGGCATGAGAATAACGCTAGTTTCTGGAGGTGGCAAGGGCGGAACCGTTCACCGGATTTGATCGAAATGGCGGGCCGGTGCAAAATAGGCAGATGACAGACCATCTTTTCGTGTCAGGTTGTGTAAAGCCCCCGCATTCAGCCAATTGAGAAAGAATCATTAATACTATAACGACCTTAATTATAGGCACTGCTGGCTTAATTGGCCTGATCTATGCGAGAAAATTAATCTCCATCGCCGCCGCCTACAAAGTCAAGGTGTTATGTTCCGGCGTGTTCATTTCCGGTCGTAGCCCACAATCCGTGTTGCAAGAGGACTTGGAAATTGACGACCTTGCTTACTTGCGTTTTATCTCCACCGATGTGGACTACTCCAAGAAACAGGTAACCGCCAATTTTTTGGGTCTGGTGAAACGCATAGCCGTTTATAATCCCGAACTGGGCAGTGCTTTGGTTTATGGGTATAATGCCAATGCTTTAGAACGCCCCCACCCTAACCCCAATACTGTTGAATTAAGCACGCTCACGTACCAAATCGTAGGACGGCAACCCTTTGCCGCCGAGACAAACCGTATGCCCAGTCGGCATAGGGATGCCGACCTACACCTTAATTCAACAGCATTGCCGGTGGAGGGTATTTTAAAGCTTAATGCGTCAGCATTGGACGGGGGAGGGGGCTTTGTCGAAGAGGCAAGACTTGACCGCCTAGCCCCCGTGTTAGACTGGGCCTTTGCCGAACCCGATCCTAAGCATTTGCGCCGCACCCGCGCCGTGGTCGTTATGCATCAGGGCAAAATTGTCGGCGAGCGTTATGCACCGGGCTTCGATCAAGACATGCCTTTACCCGGTTGGTCCATGGCAAAAGGCGTAGTCAATGCGTTAGTCGGGATTTTAGTGGGGCAGGGGAAACTAAACTTGAACTCACCCACGCTTGTGCCTGAATGGCAAAAGGAAGGCGATCCCCGCCGCGAAATCACGCTGGACCAACTCATGCGAATGACTAGTGGCTTGGAATTTTCGGAAAAGGCGGGCAATCCATTCAGCGACGTGGTCCAAATGCTGTTTACCACACCGGATGCCGCGGCTTATGCCGCTAACAAGCCGCTACTTGCCAAACCTGGAACACTTTGGAATTACGCTAGTGGCACAACTAACATCGTCTGCCGGATTATTAGGCACACTTTGGGGGATGCCGACTATGGCCAATTTCCATACCACGCATTGTTTGGGCCGTTAGGCATGAGTAGCGCCCGGTTTGAATCCGACGCATCCGGCACGTTTGTCGGTTCGTCATTCCTGTTCGCGACGGCGAGGGATTGGGCGAAATTCGGGCTATTGTATTGTCAGGACGGTGTTTGGATGGGTAAAAGAATCTTACCCGATGGCTGGGTGCATTATTCCACCACCCCAGTTACAACAGACAGGCAGTATGGGGCGCATTTCTGGCTGGACATCCATCAGAAAAACCGTTCTATGGGCTTAGATAAATCGCTGCCTGCCGATGCCTTTCATGCCATAGGTTACGAAGGTCAATGTGTTAGTATTGTACCTTCCCGGCAATTGGTCGTGGTTCGTTTGGGGCTTACCCGCAAATCTTCGGCCTGGCGGCAGGATCAATTTTTGAACTTGATCATCACTGCCCTTGCCAAGTAATTTCTTCATTGAGGACTGTCTTTATGTCAAACAAAATACTAATGGCATTCCTATTTGCCAGTGTAATCTCACTATTCACACCTTCCTCGCATGCTAAAGACAGTGGAATAAGTTATCCTGCCATCATTGCAGGAAAATTTGGCATTGGACTAATTAATACGGTCACGGGTATTATTGAGATACCAAAATCCATGATGGTCGAGTCTGCCAAGGACGGGGTAGGAATGGGATTGAGCCTAGGCTTCGTCCAAGGCATGACGAACATGATGGGACGGACTCTAATCGGAATGATGGATGTGGTATCGTTTCCAATCCCAACCAAACCGATGATTACCCCGCCAGTTATTTTTCAAGATTTCGGGCAGGAAACCACTTATGCAACGGGATGGGAAACCTATTGACCAACCGACTGCGAATTGATTTGCCGATGGAAACACAGTTTTTTTGGCCTGTACGGGTCTATTACGAGGACACCGATGCTGGCGGCGTGGTGTATTATGCCAACTACCTGAAATTTTTCGAGCGCGCCCGCACTGAACGCTTGCGACAGATTGGCTTTGAACAAGACGAACTGCGCAAATCATCAGGTGTGTTGTTTGCGGTCAAATCGGTGCAGGTGAACTATCTGAAACCTGCCCGTTTTAACGATACCCTGTTGGTATCGGCGGAAGTGGCCGAACTAAGACGGGCGAGCTTGGTTTTTGCCCAAGAAATCCGCCTCGGCGATCCTGCGGGGGATAAGTTGTGCGAGGCCACCATACGCGTTGCCTGCGTGGCCGACGGCGAGTTCAGGTCTGCCGCCATACCCGGATTTTTAGTGGAACGGATCAAAGATGCCTTCTGAACTTTCTCTTTTCATGCTCATTCGGGATGCCAGCACGGTCGTGCAAATCGTGATGTTCATCTTATTGATGGCATCGGTCGCGTCATGGGCCTACATTTTTTCCAAATACCGGGAAATCCGCCGCGCCATGGAAACTTCCGATGAATTTGAGGAGCGTTTCTGGTCCGGCATTGACCTTGCTGACCTATACCGCCAACTTGCCCAGGAGGATTATGGAGCCGAAGGCATGGAAAACATTTTTCTGTCTGGCTTCAAAGAATTTGCCAGACTTAAACAGCAGGCGGGTATTGCCCCCGAAGCAGCGGTTGAAGCCGCGCAACGTGGCATGAGGGTGGCGCTGTCCCGTGAGTTGGAAATGCTGGATGAACACCTGCCATTTTTGGCTACGGTGGGTTCCACCAGCCCATACATCGGCCTTTTCGGCACTGTCTGGGGCATCATGAACGCCTTCCGTGCATTGGGGGCGGTCAAACAGGCCAGCTTGGCGATGGTCGCACCCGGCATATCCGAAGCACTGGTGGCAACGGCAATGGGTCTGTTCGCGGCAATTCCAGCGGTGATGGCGTATAACCGTTATTCCACCGACATAGGTCGGCTGGCCAACCGTTACGAAGCGTTCACCGAAGAATTCCTCAGCTTGTTGCACAGGCAGGCACACGCCAAATGAACACGTATTCCCGAGGCTTACGTGGCAAACGCCGCAAACCCATGGCCGAAATCAACGTTGTACCTTACATTGATGTCTCATTGGTCCTGCTCGTCATCTTTATGATTACCGCCCCGCTGTTACAAACCGGCGTGGATGTGGACCTCCCACAGGCTGAATCCAAAGCCATCGGCCAAGATTCTGTCCCTCCAGTCATTGTCACAATAAAAGCCGATGGGAATCTGTTCCTTGACCGGGGTAACCACATTGACCTACAAGTTAATGCCGAAACTTTGCAGGAGATGGCACTAACAGCAGTCAAGGAAAAGCCTGGCAGAATGGTTCTGATTCGTGGCGACAAATCTGCCGAATACGGGAAAGTCATCACTGTGATGGCCTCGCTTAAACGGGCAGGCATTCCTAGTGTGGGCTTGATGACCCAACCGGAAAAATGATGCCGATACGCAAACAGGGCGTGGGTGTTCCCTTGGCACTCTCGCTATTGTTCCATATGCTGTTGTTATCGTTGTTTGCCTTGCATTTTGACTCACATCAATCGCCATCTGAGCCTTTACAACCTGAGGTAATGGAGGCGGTGGTTATGGATGAGGCGCAAATCCAAGCCGAAAAAAAGCGCTTCGAGGCTATGCACGAAGCAGAGGCAGCCGCCCGGAAAGCGGAACTTGCCGCACAGCGGGAAGCCGAAGCGGAAGCAATCCGCAGGGCAGCCGAGAAGGAAGAGAAACTCCGCACTGCCGCCGAAGCACGCCAAAAGGCAGAGGACGAAGCAAAACAGCAAGCCGAACAAGAAGCCCGTCGCGAATCAGAAGCGGAAGCAACCCGCAGAGCCGCCGATGAGGAAGCGAAAATCCGCACTGCCGCCGAAGCCCGACAAAAAGCCGAGGCTGAAGCAAAACGGCAAGCCGAACAGGAAGCCCATCGCGAAGCCGAAGCGGAAGCCGCCAGGATTGCCAGGGAAGAATCAAAGCATCGCGCTGCCGCCTTGGCCAAGCAAAAGGCAGAGGCCGAAGCAAAGCGACAGGCTGAAATGGAAGCCCAAGCCCAACACGAGTTGGAAACCGAAGAAAAAAGAATGACCGAGAAGGCCAGTAACTCCAAGCCCGACACTAAAACCACGACAGAAGAAGCCGCCAGAGATTGGATATCGAATAAAATCAGACCTAAGGTGGAAAAGTTTTCGGCCAACAGTAGCGGACGGTCCTGCACAGTCCGGGTGACAATGCTTCCGGGCGGGGGGGTTCAGAGCGTCAGTGTAACCTTAAGCAGCGGGGATGAAAGTTTCGACCGTTCTGTCCAAGCGGCTGTATTGAAAGCTTCGCCCTTGCCTTGGCCAGATGATGAGAAAGTAGCCGAAGAATTGAAAACGTTCAGTTTAATAGTCAAATCAAGAGCCAAGTAGGGAAGGAAGGTACGTTGTCACTACCATTCAGTTAGCGGCACATCGTGATGTAGGAGCTGGCCTTAGCCCGCGACCAGACACCCATCGCAGCCTAAAGGCCGCTCCTACGGGGTTTAACTTAATGACAATGGGGGGTATGTTGTGCGTACCTTAAAGGGCTTAAAATGGTACGAACAGCGTACCCTACTCGGATACCGTACTTTCATGGCAACCCGGTTTTTTATTAAATCTATGAAACGAAATACCCTTACTGCTTTAGTATGCACTTGGATCATGATGGTTTCCGTCCCAACCCATGCAGAATTGACGGTGGAAGTGACATTGGGTGTCCAAAGTGGCATATCCATTGCCATCGTTCCGTTTGGCGGCAAACAGCCAGGTGAAAACCTCGGTTCCATCGTAGCGGCGGACCTGGCCCGCAGCAGCCGCTTCAAAGTGTTGCCCGAAGCCCAGATGCTGGAACGCCCTAGCACTCCCGAGCAAGTCCAGTTTGCAACCTGGAAGGCACTGGGGCAGGACAATTTAGCCATAGGGCAAGTAAGGGACATTGGAACTGGACGGTACGAGGTCCAATTCCAACTCTTCGATGCGGTGAGCGGTTCCCAACGGGCGAGTTCCACCCTATCTTTTTCCGCCGATGAGTCTCGCAGGACCGCGCATCGCATCGCTGACATCATTTACAATCAGTTGACGGGAGAAAACGGTGTCTTTGCCACCCGCGTGGCTTATGTCACCGTAGCGGCCGGCGATACACCCAAAGACCGGCGTTATATTCTCCAAATCGCCGACACCGATGGCTTTAACCCGCAGAACGTAATCAAATCACGCGAACCCATCATGTCTCCAGCTTGGTCACCCGATGGAAAAAAACTAGCCTATGTCTCGTTTGAAAGCAAGCGATCAGCAATTTTTATTCAGACACTTGCCAGCGGGGACCGCGAAAAAGTTTCCGATTTGCCGGGTATCAACGGCGCACCAGCATGGTCTCCTGACGGCACACAATTGGCGATGACGCTGTCTAAGGATGGCAACCCCGAAATTTATGTGATGAACTTGGCCAGCCGCTCATTACGCCGCATCACCGACCATTTCGCCATCGATACCGAGCCTGCCTGGTCGCCGGATGGTAGGCAGATTGTATTCACGTCTGACCGGGGCGGCAAACCACAACTTTACATAGTTTCGTCCGCTGGCGAAAGCCAGCCCGAGCGTATAACCCATGAAGGGGACTACAATGCCGGGGCAGCGTTCTCGCCGAACGGTAAAAGCCTAGCCATGGTGCATGGGAATGATGGAATTTACCGCATCGCATTGATGGACCTCGCAAACAAACAATTGCGTGTTCTGACACCGGGAAGCCTAGACGAGTCACCCGTGTTTGCCCCCAACGGCAGTATGATTCTCTACGCATCACGGAATGCCGGGAAGGCACAATTATCAGCCATATCGATTGATGGAAAAGTTAGGGGGAGCCTAAGCATTGAAGGTGGAGAGGTCCGCGAACCGGCTTGGTCGCCTTTCAGCGTTTTTAATGTCCATTGATTGCTTTTTTTAAGAGAGTTTGATTAATGAAATTTCTGCAAACCTGCGTGGTCTTCTTGGTTGCCGCCATTTTCGCGGTCGGGTGCAGTTCATCGGGAAGAATGAAAACCCATGGGTCAGACATCCCTGACATTGGCAAATATAGCGATGGCCCAAGCGTAAATTACCAAGCGGCAGGAGCCGGAATCCAAAACGGTGGCACCTCCCCAAATGAACCCAACGGTTTATTATCCAAGCGTATCATCTATTTCGTTTATGACAGCAGCGAAGTGCAACCCGAATACCTTTCGGTTATAAACAACCATGCCAACTATTTGGCTTCCAACAAGGGTCTTTCAGTGATTTTGGAAGGGCATGGTGACGAGCGTGGATCGCCAGAATACAATGTTGCGTTGGGCGAACAACGCGCCCGATCCGTCGCCAAACTGATGAAACTGCAAGGGGTTGCCGACAGCCAAATTCAACTAGTCAGTTACGGCGAGGAAAAACCCGCCGTCACCGGGCACGACGAAAATGCATGGGGGCAAAACCGTCGTGTCGAAATAACCTATCCGGAACGTTAAACCATGCTAAAAAAGATCATTCTCATCTTGCTGCCGACAGTGTTGTCTTCTCCCATCGCTAGTGCCGCTCCGGGCGATTACGACCCGGCCTATGACCAGGGTGGCGGTTATGGTGCCGCTACCTTGGACGAACGGGTAGTGAAACTGGAGAAGAAATTATCCGGCGATAGCCAGATTGAATTATTGAACCGCGTGGAGCAACTGCAAAAAGATGTCCTTAGACTACGCGGCGAAATCGAAGATTTGACCCACCGGCTCGACTCTGCCAAAAGGCAGCAAAAAGAACAGTATCTTGATTTGGACCGTCGAGTTCTGGCCCTTACCCCCGTTCCCCCTCCCGCAGTTGAGCAACCTGCCGCTTCAATGGAGGCAGTGACACAGGGCCAGCAAGACCCGAATGCGCAACCGCCAGCCAACCCCTTGCCTACGCAGCAACCACAGGGATTAGTGCTTTCAGCGTTTTTAATGTCCATTGATTGCTTTTTTTAAGAGAGTTTGATTAATGAAATTTCTGCAAACCTGCGTGGTCTTCTTG
>Ga0208496_1000638_pt1 | contig 12688 bp, 9 predicted proteins | sample CryBogmetaGMA2M_FD_184552 | JGI IMG/M metagenome (GOLD analysis project Ga0208496, IMG submission 184552) | Freshwater microbial communities from Crystal Bog, Wisconsin, USA - MA2M (SPAdes) | ecosystem: Environmental > Aquatic > Freshwater > Lake | place: Crystal Bog, Wisconsin, USA | collected... | reverse complement strand
TACTTGCTTCCCGGCTTCACCGCAGGGATAGCGACGAGATCGGGGGGCAGGGCGTCTGCTGGGAAGGTCTCCGGGGTCATCTGGATCAGGCTGACGAAGGGGCATCCGAAGTCGGGGAGATTTCCTCCGCTGCGATCGACGATCGATCCGGCGGCAACGACCACGCCACCAAGGGCGCGGATGATGTCGATAGTCTCCTGGACACGGCCGCCACGGGTGACAACATCCTCGGCAATGAGGAAGCGCTCGCCCGGCTTCACCTCGAAGCGGCGCATGACGAGGCCGCCGCTCCCATCCTTCTCGACGAAGATGTGGCGCGTGCCTAGATGGCGGGCCACCTCCTGGCCGACGATGATGCCACCCACGGCGGGAGAGACGACGGTCGGCTTCTTGCCGTCCACTTCGGTGTGAAAGGGGCGGAGCTTCTCGGCCAACTCACCGCAGACCTGCGCGGCGACCGGGGCATCCTGCAGGAGCAGGGCGCACTGGAAGAACTCGCGGCTATGAAGTCCGGAGCGGAGGATGAAGTGGCCGTGGAGCAGGGCTCCGGTCTGTTTGAAGAGGGCGAGGACGTCGGTCATGAAAGGAAGGTGTTAAGGCTGAAGACTATTAGACTGTTAGGGCAGAGACGAAAGCGGAATGAGGAAGTGCTTTCAGGTCTCAAGTTTCATCCCTCTGAATTTTTCTGCGGAGCGCCTACAAAGGAGACGCCGCGCTTCTGGCGATCGAGGAATTCCTTGGCAAGCACACGATAGGCGGTGGCGCCGGGGCCCTTCGGATCGTACTCGAGGATCGTCTTGCCGAAGCTGGGAGCCTCGCTGATGCGGACGGAGCGAGGGATCGAGGCATCGAAGACAACCTCCTCGAAGTGCTCGCGGACATCGCGGACGACTGCGGCGCTGATGTTGGTGCGGAGATCGAGCATGGTCATAAGCAGGCCGCTCATGGCGAGGGTCGGGTTCGCTCCTGATTCGCGGATCTGCTCCATGACGCCGACTAGTTTGCCGAGCCCCTCGAGTGCGTAGTACTCGCATTGGATCGGGATAAGAAGTTCGTCGGCGGCGCTCAGCGCGTTGGTCATCAGGATGCCGAGCGAGGGAGGGCAGTCGAGAATGATGAATTCGAAACGGTCGGATGCGCGCACGGGTTCGAGCACGCTGCGGAGTTGGCCGAGATGTCCCTCCATGCGGGCAACCTCGATTTCCGCTCCGGCGAGGTCGAGATCGGCGGGGATGCCGGCGAGGTTAGGGATACGGGTCTCCTGGATGAGATCCTCCATCGGGGTCTCCCCGATCATGGCGGCGTAGAGGCTGCTCCCCGCTCCAGTCTCGAGTCCCAGGGCGCTCGAGGCGTTCCCCTGCGGATCCAGGTCGAGCAGGAGGACGGGATGACCTGCCTCGGCGATGGCGGCGGCAAGGTTGACCGAGGTGGTGGTCTTGCCGACGCCCCCCTTTTGGTTGGCGATGGCGATGACTTTGGTCTTCATGAGCGACTACTTTGCCGCCCCTCCATAGTAATCGGCAAGCCCTTGCGCCACGGCATCGGCGTATTCCCTGTAAATGCTTGGCAGGAGAACCCCGCCGACATTGCGCCGACCCTGATAGTCGCCCAGTTGGATCCGGTTGAAGACCGGCCGGCTGTTCATGACATACGGCTCGCAGTAGACGACGGGGGACTCGAAGAGCCGGTTGGCCAGGAGGTTGCGGATCCAGAGATAGGGATTCGAGGAGGCGGGGATCGCCTTGGCGTTGTGATAGGTAAAGGGCTCGAGTCCCGTCGCGGAGGCGAGGGAACGGGCGACCGCGTCGGAGGCCCCGAGTTCCTCGGCATGGGTGCCTCCGAGGAGCTTCACCAGCATCGTGAAGCGCTCATCCTCGTGGCGGAGCTCCTCGCCCGACATCGCCCCCGAGAGAAGGAGGTGGAGATGGTTCGTCTCGGTGAGGGTGGGGTGGTCGGGATTACCCCATTCCTCCGCATTGAAGTGGAGGCAGACGACGAGATCGGGCCGGATCTGCTCGTTCACGAGTCGGGCGCGGTTACGGATCTCCCCGACGCGGTAGAAGAGCCGCTCGGCCTCGTGCTGCAGGGAGTGTAGGGTGGGTGAGACTCCCTCCTCCTGAAGCGAGGCGAGCGCCTCTTTCTTCAGGTTGCCGGGACGCAGTGGAGTGGTGGCGCCATTTCTCGACCGCGTCAGCCAGACCTCGGCTCCCATAGCCTCGAGGCGTTGTTTCAGAAGCTTCGCCACGATCAGGGTCATCTCCCCCTCTTCGACGGGGCGGCTCGATCCGATGCGGAACCAGCGGGCCTCCATCTTCGCATAGCTTCCCCCGAGGTGCCCCGGATCGATGGCGATCCTCAAGCCGGCGAGGGGATGGTCGGGGGTGGCCGCCCTTTCTCCTCGTCCCTTCCAGAAGCGCGGGGGAAGTTGCGGCCGGCTTCCCGGGGGTGCGAGCGGCAGGATGATCGGCTCGGCTCCGGGGCGTGGCGTGATCAGGGCCTGGTTCGGCGAGAGGGAGATCCACTCCTTCCAGGAGCCGTCCGGGACATAAACCTGACGGAGGAGGCGCTCGAAGTCGGCCGCCGTGATCGTTCCGGAGTAGTGCTGGAGGCGGCCCCAGTCGGGCTGGGGGGCGAGTGGGCTCAGGAGCGCCGCGGGCAATGGGGTTGAGGAAAGCAGGAGCGAAAACCCGGCGGCAAGGAGGAGGGTGAAGGGAGGAATCTTCAAGAGGCCTCATTTTTACATCGTCCCGGCGGGTGCTTTCGATAAAAAGCAACGCAACATGGTGAAGATTCTTTTTCTGGGTGACGTCGTCGGGGAGCCGGGCCGGATGGCCGCCTGCCGCACGGCCGAGCTCTATCTGGAGCGGGGCGATGCCGATTTCGTGATCGCCAACGGAGAGAATGCCGCCGCCGGTAGGGGCATCACCCCGAAGTTGGCCATCGACCTGATGAGGAGCGGCATCGCGGTCATCACCTCCGGAGATCACATTTGGGACCAGAAGGAGATTTATTCCTACATCGCCACCGAGCCCCGCCTGCTCCGTCCACTCAACTACCCTGCCGGCGCCCCCGGCGCGGGAAGCATCGTGCTCGACACCGCCCACGGCCCGATCGCCGTGATGAATCTCCAGTGCCGTACCTTCATGAAGAACCCGCTGGAGAATCCCTTCCTCGCCGCTTCTTCCGAGGTTGAGAAACTCCGGAAGGAGACCCCGGTGATCGTCGTCGATGTCCACGGGGAGACCACCAGCGAGAAGATCGCCATGGGCCGCCACCTCGACGGCCTTGTCTCTCTGGTTGTCGGCACCCACACCCATGTCCAGACGGCGGACGAGCGGATCTTCCCGAAGGGGACCGCCTTCCTCTGCGATGCCGGGATGTGCGGGCCGGAGGATTCCATCCTGGGCCGTGACTGCGAGGCGGTGGTCGGCCAGTTCATCAACTCCATGCCGGTCAAGTTCCCCGTGGCCCGTGGCCCCGTGATTGCCAGCGGCGTGCTGGTGGAGGTCGATCCCGAAACGGGACGGGCCAAGTCGGTGAAGCGCGTGGCCGAGCGTTACGGAGCGCCCTAAGGGATCCCCTAGGCGTCATCCCCAACAAATGACTCCATCTTTACGGGCGGGCCGACTAGGTTAAGCGGAGATGGATCCCGCCGGACCAGCATCACCCCAAGAGAGCCCCAACGAGCCGCGCAAAAGCGTGCTGGTGATCGACAGCATCCTGCGCGGTGCCTCGCGTCTCCAGTTGTCGCTCGCCAAGCGGTGGCGTCGCCTCCGCCGCCATCCTCAGACGATTGCCGAGAGCGCGAATCTTCTGCCGACGCTCATTCAGGTGCTTGCCGCCTTCACGCGCGTCGATGGCGAGATGCTCGAGGAGGAGATCGACTCGAGTCTGGGATTCCTCCGCTACGACTATCCCGAGGCGGTCTATTCGGAACTCCGGAAACTTTTCCGTCAGGCACTCGAGCAGCAGCAGGATCTCGGGGCGATGTCTTCCAAGTTGGCGGCGGAGTTGAGCGATGACCGCAAGATCCTTCTAGGCGTCCAGCTCTTCGACCTGATCACCCGCTCCGGGATGAAGCCCGAGCAGGTGGAGGCCTACCACGACTTCATGGGGAAGCTCGGCATGGCCTCCCAGGCGATCGACATCGTCTACCAGCTCAATGCCAACGAGCAGGCCGACCCGGAGTTCTTTCACGAGGGGGTCTCCCCGCTTGAGGCGCTCTCCTTCGGCGATCCGGCGCGGTGCGATGTCGCGGTGCGGGATTTTTCCCCCGACGAGCGCCTCCTGGCCTACCGCCACCACGACCTGATCATCCTCAAGAACCTCTCCACGAAGAGCCTCATTGTGCAGGGGCGCCTGCTCAAGCCGGGTGAGTTCTGCCGCATCTATCCCGGTCAGCGCGTGCTGGTCGGGGAACAGGTGATCACGAGCCAGGATCTCGTCTTTTACTTCAACGCGAAGAGGAACGTGACGCTCCCCCACATCTTCGTGGCGATCAACAACGAGGAGGTCCGCCTTGAGAAAGCACGGAGCCGCGACAGCGATCTGGAGATCGCCTTCGGCCTGAAGGTCCGGGTCACCGCCCTGCAGGATCTGCGCGCCACACTTCGCGGCACCGCCCTCCGCAAGGGGACGAGCGTCGACGCCCAGCTCTCCGACAAGATCTTCTTCCGCGACGGCGGCGAGCTCGACCTCGAGGATCTCAAGCGCCGCGTCGGTGCCTTCGGCGGACGCTTCGAGCTGAAGGGATCCAAGACCGAGTACATCGCCTCGAACAACCCGAGCCGCCTCGACGACGACGACATCCTCATCTCTCCCGGCATCGGCGGTGAGGTGACCCTGCGGATCACCTGCGACTACCAGCAGAAGAAGGGGCGCGTGGAGGTCCTGCAGGCCGATCGTCCGATCGTCGTGCGTGACCAACCGGTGCGCGGAGCGATGGATCTGGAGGATGGCGACACGATCCGCATCGATGCCGGACAGGTGCTCCGGTGCAACTTCACCGAGCGGATTATCGAGGAGGAGCGCAACATCATCCGCTCCCTCGAAGTGCGCGATCTCGTTTGCCGTTTCCGGAGCTCCGACACGGCGCTCGACAACCTGACCTTCTCCATCGAGCGAGGCGAGATGGTCTGCGTCATGGGGGCGAGCGGTTGCGGCAAGAGCACTCTCCTGCGCGCGCTGGCCGGACAGTTTCCGCCCGTTGCCGGAGAGGTGCTTCTCAACCAGCGCTCGCTCTATGGGAATCTCGACTCCCTTCTCCAGTACATCACCTACATCCCGCAGTACGACGCCTTCGACGAGCAGCTCACGATCGAGGAAAATCTGCGCTTTGCGGCGGCCATCCGTGCGCCGCATCTCTCGCGGCGCGAGCGCCAGCGCCGCATCGACAGCAAGCTTGCCGAGCTCGGCCTCAACGAACGGCGCCGCGAGGTGGTCGGTGGTTCCCACACCAAGGTGCTGAGCGGTGGCGAGCGGAAGCGCCTGAACATAGGCCTCGATATGGTCAGCACCGCCGACGTCTACCTCTTCGACGAGCCGACAAGCGGACTCTCCTCGAAGGATTCCGAGCATGTCATCGAGATCATCCGCGGTATGGCCCACAACAAGATCGTCCTCGTGACGATCCACCAGCCGACCTCAAAGATCTTCCAGATGTTCCAGAAAGCCCTCCTGCTCGACAAGGGGGGGAAGCTTGTGTTCTTCGGGACGCCCACCGAAATGCTCGCCTACTTCGCCGAGGCGGAGCACGAGCAACTCTTCGGCACCGAACTCGGCGGCTGTCAGGCCTGCGGCACGACGCGTCCGGAGTTCGTCTTCGATGTGCTCGAAACACCCCTGCGTGATCTGAGCGGCGATCTCATATACGAGGAGAATAACCGTGGTCAACTGGTTCCTGCCCGTCGTTTCTCACCCGAATACTGGCGCGACAAATTCGAGGCCTACCGCCTGATGAGGGAGGTGAAGCAGCCCGTCTCCTCGCGCACGCCCGTCCCCGCCGGCCCTGAGTCCCGCAGCACTCTGCCTCCGCGTCTCACGGGATGGGAGGGTTTGCGCTGGCGCGACGAAGTCGCCCAGTTCCTCGTCCTGCTCCAGCGTTCCTTTATCAGCAAGCTGCGCAACAAAGCCAACCTCGTCATCACGCTTCTGGCGGCACCGGCTCTGGCCTTCCTGATCGGCTTCGTCTACCGCTACTCGGAGAGCGAGCATTACGATTTCGCCTCGGCTTTCCACATTCCGGTCTATCTCTTCCTCTCGCTGGTGGTGGCGATGTTCCTGGGTCTGACCAACAGCGTCGATGACATCATCCGCGACCGCGCCGTCCTGCTGAGAGAGCGCAACCTGAATGTCCGTCTCGGCTATTACGTGGTAGCCAAGGCGCTGACGCTCGGCGTCTTCGCCGTGATCCAATGCATGCTCTTCACGCTCGTGGGGGATTCCCTGCTCGAGGTGCGCGGAATGTTCTGGATCATCTTTACCGCGCTCTTCCTGACCACGATGAGCGGTGTGGCCATCGGTCTGCTTGTCTCCGCGCTGGTGAACGACAGCAAGACCGGCGTGCTGATCATCCCCGTCGTCCTGATTCCGCAGCTCATTCTTGCGGGAGCCTTCACGAAGTACGAGGAGATGAACCGCAACCTCGACTTTATCCACTCGATCCACGAGTGGTTCGACCGCCATCCCGAGTCGGCGATGGAGCCGAGAAGCGACCTGCAGGTGCCCACGATCTGCGAGTTCATCCCGATGCGCTGGTCGTACGAGGGGATCATCTTCGCCCAAGCAAAGCTCAACCCACTCTCCCTCCGGCAGGCGCGCATCCAGCGCCAGATCAACCAACTCGCCGCGATCAAAAAACCGACCGAGGCCCAGGAGAACCGACTCGATGATCTCAAGGATTTGCTGGCCGTCCTGAGCGGCCTGGAGGCAAAGACGCCGAAGGATCTCGATAAGCGGATGCAACGAATCGACCGGGTGATCGCCGGAGGTGCCTTCAAGCGCGAGGAACTCCTGGGGCGCGAGGGTGGCGTCACCGCCGAACAACTCTACACCAACCAGAAGGTTCTCGATCTCGTCTCCAAGGCCGAGATGGAGCAGGCCGATTACCGCGACAGCCGTCATCCGAATGTCTTCTTCGGACCGGTGAAACATTACTTCGGGCTCACGATCCCGCTCATCTGGTTCAACACCGCGGTGATGCTCCTCTCGAGTGGCGCGATCTTCGGCATCCTCTTCGTGATCCTGCGCCGGCAGATCCGCCTCACCCGCGGCTAGGTCACGCCGTTTCAGCCGCCCATGAACAACCGGGAGATCCCGCTCGAGGACACCTGGGTCGATGTCCTGAGCAAGGCGCAGCGGGGACTGGGCATCTCGCGGGAAGAACTCGCAACGCGCAGCGGGTTGGCTCGAACTCAGGTCGCTTCCCTGCTGGCGGGGGAACTCGATGACACCGCGCTTCCGGCACTCGCCGAGGCGATGGGATTATCGGGAGAGCGTCTCCTTGCGATGGCTCGCGGCGAGTATCATCCCGGAGCCCTCGCGCTTCCCGAGGGATTGATGATGTTCAGTTCCGACTGGGGAGGGATGCAGGTTCATTCCTACCTGCTCTGGGATCGCGAGATCCGGGAGGCCGTTGCCTTCGACACGGGGGCTGACGCGGGGGAGATGCTCGACTTTCTCACGGAGCATGGGCTCACGCTCCGGTTGGTCCTATTGACTCATGGGCATGGGGATCACCTGTTCGATCTCGACCGGTTGGTGGAAAAGACGGGAGCCCGGCCTTGGATCGGCGAGGGGGAGGGAGTCTCCGGGATTCCGACGTTCGGGGCCGGAAAGGAGTTCCGGATCGGTGAGTTGCGGATCGAGACCCGCCTCACTCAGGGTCATGCTCCCGGCGGGATCACCTACGTGATCCATGGGCTCGACCGGCCTGTCGCCGTGGTTGGCGACGCTCTTTTTGCCGGATCAATCGGTGGGCCCAAGGTTTCTTACCCGGATTGCCTGGAGACCAACCGGAAGGAAATTCTCTCCCTTCCTTCAGAGACGCTCCTCTGTCCGGGCCATGGCCCGCTGACCACCGTGGCTCTGGAGAGGGCTCACAACCCCTTCTTCCCCTGAAAGGGGGAAAAGGGATGCTTGACCCCCGCCCGCTTCTGGGGGACTCTCCACACCCCACAAAAGAAAGCAGGTGAATTTACATGCCGGAAGTTATTGTCCGTAAGGGCGAACCCATCGATCGCGCTCTCAAGCGCCTCAAGACGAAACTCGACACCGAGGGAATCCTCGAGGAGGTCCGTCGTCTTCGTGCCTTCGAGACTCCGACCCAGCGCACCAAGCGCAAGGCCAAGGCCAACGCCAAGCGCGCCAAGGCCAAGGGGCACGTCCGTTTCAACCTGAACTGATTGTTCCCATCCGGGAGTGAATCCAGAAGTTCTCATCATCGGCTGCGGTTTCCTAGGGGAGGCCGCAGCCGAACTTTTTTCCGCCCGGGGGAAGCGTGTCCTGGGGCTCGTGCGCGGCGCCGAGTCGGCGGCGGCACTGGCGGGGCGACCATTTGAAGCCGCCACCTGCGACGTCACCGATCCCGCCTCGGTGGAGGCTCTCTCACCAAGGCTCCTGAACGTCCCTCTCGCCATCTATGCCGTGAGCTCCGGCAGGGGAGGGGCCGAGACCTATGCGGCGGTCTACCGCGACGGCCTGCACCGCGTGCTGGAGTGCTGGAATCCCGGCCGCCTCGTTTTCGTCGGCAGCACCTCGGTCTACGGACAGAACGACGGCTCGTGGGTCACCGAGGAATCTCCCGCGCTTCCCGACCGCGAGACCGGACGCATCCTGCTGGAGGCGGAGCGGATCGCCCTCGCGGCGGGAGGGGGTGTCGCCCGCCTCTCCGGAATCTACGGTCCCGGCAGGTCGGTGCTGCTGAAAAAATTTCTCTCCGGCGATGCCGTGCTCGAGGAGGGGGGCCATCGCTGGATCAACCAGATCCATCGGGATGATGCCGCCGCTGCGCTGGTGCGTCTGGGTGACCCGGCCGTTCCCGCCGGAGTCTACAATGTGACCGACGACACCCCCTGCACCCAGCGGGAGATTTACGGATGGATGGCCGATTTTCTTGGCAAGCCACTCCCGCCCGAGGGGCCTGCCGATCTTGAGCGAAAGAGGGGGTGGACCTCCAAGCGGATCGCCAATGCCAGAATGCGCTCCACGGGGTGGGCTCCTGCTTTTCCTTCTTATCGTGACGCTTTGCCTCGATTGGTTTCGGCGGTCTAGTTGGATCTAAAAGAGGGAAAAGTTGGCTTTTGGGGTAAAGTTGCGCCATCCTGTCACAGTTCTCCATGAAAAAGAGTCTCCTCATCGTCGATGATGAAAAGCACACCCGTGACGGGTTGCGGGCGGCCTTTGAGGATCATTACGAGGTTTCGGTCGCCTCCGATGCCGCCGGTGCCCTAGCCCTCTTCGAGGCCGACCCCACCGATGTGGTGATCACCGACCTGAGGCTTGGCGCCGACGATGGGATGGATCTCATGGAGCGCCTCCTGAAGCGTCCCGAGCCACCCGTTTGCATCATGATGACGGCGTACGGATCGGTCGACACGGCTGTCGATGCGATGCGCCGGGGTGCCTACGATTTCGTCACCAAGCCGGTGAATATCGACCGGCTCGAGATGCTGGTGCGCCGCTCCCTGCGCGAGCGCGAGGTTCAGGCGGAGAATGCGGAACTCCGCCGCGAGGTGGTGAAGTCCCGCGCCCCCGACCGGATGATCGGCCGCTCCCCCGCAATGGAGCGGGTCTTCGAGACGATCCGCCAGGTTGCCCCGAGCAAGGCCACCGTCCTGATCCAGGGTGAGAGTGGAACGGGCAAGGAGGTCGCCGCGAAGGCGATCCACACGCTCAGTCTTCGCGCCGAGAAGCCCTTTGTTGCCGTCCATTGCGCGGCCCTCTCTCCCCAACTTCTCGAGAGCGAGCTCTTCGGCCATGAGAAGGGTGCCTTCACCGGAGCCGGGGAGCGCCGCATCGGGCGCTTCGAGCAAGCTTCGGGCGGAACGCTCTTCCTCGACGAGATCGGCGAGATCGACCCCACCGTCCAGGTAAAGATCCTCCGTGTCCTCGGTGAGAAAACCTTCGAGCGTGTCGGCGGCAACCAGATGCTCACGGCCGACGTGCGTCTCATCGCCGCGACCAACAAGGATCTCGCCGCCATGGTGAGGGAGGGGACCTTCCGCGAAGATCTCTTCTTCCGACTCCATGTCGTCCCCCTCACGATGCCTCCGCTCCGCGATCACCGGGAGGACATCCCGCTGCTCGTGAATGCCTTCCTCAAGGAGATGGCCAAGGAGCACGGGAAGCCTCACCGCCGGTTCGACACCCAGGCGATGGAGGCCATGGAATCGTACGGATGGCCCGGCAATATCCGCGAGCTCCGCGCCGCCGTGGAGCACGCCGTCGTCCTTGGAAGCGGCGACGAGCTGACCCTGCGGGATCTCCCTTCCGCCCTCCGCGCCGCCGCATCGCCCGCCCCTGCCGAAGGGGAGCTCAACCTTGCGAGGATCGAGGAGACCATGATCCGAAAGGCCCTCGCCGAGAGCGCTGAAAACAGGACGCTTGCGGCAAAAAAGCTCGGCATCAGCCGCCGCACGCTCCATCGTCATCTCGCGCAGTTCGGCATCCAGAAACACTAGACTCCTCCCCTTCATGGCTTCCAAACCCAAGGACTCCTCCACCCCCGAGGGAACCATCGAGAGCGCGCTCGGCCGCCTCGAGGCGATCGTCGGCGAGATCGAGCAGACCCCGCCGCCGCTGGAGACCCTGATCGAGCGCTACGAGGAGGGGATGAAGCTCCTCCAGGTCTGCCGTGAGAAGCTCGACGCCGCCGAGAAGCGGATCGAGATCATCACCCGCAACAGCCGCGGCGAAGCGGCGCTGGAGTCGTTCGAGGAGTCATGAGCCGGGAGACCCCACGGCGCCTGCTCGACGGGATCAACAGCCCCGTAGACCTCAAGAAACTCCCCGAGTCCGACCTGCCGCGCCTTGCGCAGGAGATCCGCGAGGAGTTGATCGGCACGCTTGCCGAGACCGGAGGCCACCTCGGTCCGAATCTCGGCGTCGTCGAACTCACCATCGCCCTCCACCGCGTCTTCGACACCCCCTCGGACAAGATCCTCTTCGATGTCAGCCATCAGGGCTACATTCACAAGATCCTGACGGGTCGTCGCGACCGCCTCTCCACCATGCGCCAGCACGGCGGGCTCAACGGCTTCCTCCTGCGCAGCGAGAGCGAGCACGACTGCTACGGGGCCGGTCACGCCGGGACCGCCCTCTCCGCCGCCCTCGGCATGGCCGCCGCTCGTGACATGAACTCGGGGAAGGAACATGTGGTCGCCGTCGCCGGCGACGCCGCCTTCACCTGCGGCGTGAGCTACGAGGCGCTCAACAACGTCGCCGAGACCACGAAGAAGTTCATCGTCGTCCTGAATGACAACGAGTGGTCGATCGCCAAGAACACCGGCGCCATCGCCGAGCATCTCAACCGCATCGCCACCAGTCCCGCCTACGCCCATCTCCACGAGCAGGCGGCGAAGTTCGTCGAGTGGATCGGCGGCAAGGGGGCGCGTTATCTTGCCCACAAGATCGAGGCAGGCGTGAAGCAGATCCTCCTGCCGGGCGTCATCTTCGAGGATCTCGGACTTCGCTACTACGGGCCGATCGACGGGCACGACATCCCGCTCCTCATCCGCACCTTCGAGTTTCTCAAGGGTCAGGAGGAGCCGGTCATCCTCCACATCCTTACCAAGAAGGGGCGAGGCTACGCCCCCGCCATGGCGAAGCCCGACAAGTTCCACGGCCTCGGCAAGTACGCCGCCGAGACCGGCGAGACCGCCGCAGCCGCCACGCCGACCTACTCCGAGCTCTTCGGCAAGACCCTGGCCGATTTCGCCGATCACAACCGCAAGATCGTCGCCGTCACCGCCGCGATGCCCAACGGCACCGGACTCGTCCAGTTCGCCTCGCGTCATCCCGACCGCTTCTACGACGTCGGCATCGCCGAGGAGCATGCCGCCCTCTTCGCCGCCGGTATGGCGACGTGCGGGATGAAGCCCTTCCTGACGATCTACTCGACCTTCATGCAGCGGGCCTTCGACATGATCGTTCACGACATCGCCCTGCAGAATCTCAATGTCGCGCTCTGCATGGACCGCGCCGGACTCTCCGGCGACGACGGCCCCACGCACCACGGGCTCTTCGACATCGCCTACCTGCGCCCGATTCCCGGCATGGTCGCCATGCAGCCCAAGGATGAGGAAGAGTTCGCCGACATGCTTTGGACCATGGCGAATTACCACGAGGGCCCGATCGCCATCCGCTACCCGCGCGGTGCCGGTACGGGAGCCGTTCCGAAGGCGACCCCGAAGCTGCTTGAGATCGGCAAGGCCGAGGTCCTGCGCCACGGCACCGATGTGGCTCTCTTCGGCCTCGGCAACTTCTGCGAGGTGGCGCTGGAAACCGCTAAACTTCTGGAAGCCGAGGGAATCAAGGCCGCCGTTATCAATCCCCGCTGGATCAAGCCGCTCGACACCGGGACGCTCGAGTTCTTCGCGCGCGGCGTGAAGGTTCTCTGCACGCTCGAGGATCATGCCCTCAGCGGTGGGTTCGGCTCGGCGGTCGCGGAGCATCTCTCCGACGCAGGGAT
>Ga0208496_1000637_pt1 | contig 12707 bp, 9 predicted proteins | sample CryBogmetaGMA2M_FD_184552 | JGI IMG/M metagenome (GOLD analysis project Ga0208496, IMG submission 184552) | Freshwater microbial communities from Crystal Bog, Wisconsin, USA - MA2M (SPAdes) | ecosystem: Environmental > Aquatic > Freshwater > Lake | place: Crystal Bog, Wisconsin, USA | collected... | reverse complement strand
TCCTTATGCTGGCTATTTAATCTACTTAGGCAATCATGGAACTGGTCAATTTGGTCACCATATGGGTTCAACAATTCTCCTAATTAGTGCTGGAGCTGTTACCGCGATTCCATTGCTTTTATTCAATGGTTCTACAACTCGATTGCCATTTACGACTATAGGTTTATTGCAGTACATAACCCCAACTTTGCAGTTTTCAATAGGTGTGTGGGTGCGCCATGAAGCTATGCCTACAGCTAGATGGATTGGTTTTCTTGCAATTTGGGTAGCACTTATAACCCTGGGAACAGATTTAGTGCGATCAAGCAGAGCGGTCGATAACCGCGTCGCATAGCGACATTAAAGCCCCAGTTGCATCGCAGACTGGAAGTGGGCCAAGAGCGCTGCGCGCTTCCTTAGCAATCTGATGGAGTTGATCACGGGATTCATCTAATGCTTTGTGCTTCCTTAATGTAGATAAAACCTGTTGGACTGTTGTTTCATCCTCAATTGGCCCTGACAGTAATTGTTGCAGTTCGCGATCGGCAGAGTCTGTTGATTTCATAACATTTAAAGTAACAAGCGTTGGAACGCCTTCGCGTAAATCGGTACCTGGGGTTTTACCTGATTGATTTGATTCGCTGGCAATATCAATAACATCATCGGCCAACTGAAAAGCTACGCCAATTTTTTCACCAAATAAAGTTACGGTGTCAGTAATATCTGATGGCGCTCCAGAAATCATTCCACCATAGCGAGCACTTGCCGCAATTAGTGAACCGGTTTTATCTGCGACAACTTTCAAATAATATTCCAGCGGATCTTGCCCCGGGTTTGGCCCTTGGGTTTCCATGATCTGACCGATAACTAATCGTTCAAAAGTGCGGGCTTGTAAGCGAACGGCTTCGGGACCTAAATCGGCTAATAAATCTGAGGATTTAGCGAAGAGAAAATCTCCGGTCAAGATTGCAATTGTGTTTCCCCAACGAATGTTTGCACTCTCAACTCCGCGCCGAAGTGGTGCTTCATCCATAACATCATCGTGATACAACGTTGCAAGGTGTGTGATTTCGCAAGCAACTGCCGCTGCAATAATGCCTTTACCGGTTGGATCGCCATATTGGGCAGTGAGCAGCGTCAAAAGTGGGCGCAAACGCTTACCGCCGGCGGCAACTAAATGGTGGGCAGTCTCATCAACAAATGGATATTCGCTGCGGGTGTGGCTTAAAAGCAGTGATTCAACTTGCGCCATTTGTGCAACAAGTGTTGCTTCAAGAGCTGGAGCAACATTAGGGATACCAAATGTTGACATCAGCGTATGAAAGTCGCGAGATTTGTTATGAAGTTAAGAAGTGGTGCTGGGTAAACGCCTAGGCCAACTGTTATGGCCAATGAAATAATTAAAGTGAGTTGTGTGAGTACTGATGGAATCTCAACACCAGTTCCATCTTCAACTGGATCAGTGAAGAACATCAAGACAATTACACGAATATAGAAAAATGCCGCAATTGCACTTGAAAGCACACCGGCAATAACAACTGCTTTCGCACCACTCTCGTAAGCTGCAGAGAAAATTGAAAACTTTCCGATGAAGCCCGATGTAAGTGGAATCCCAGCAAAAGCTAATAAGAAGAAAGCGAAGGAAGATGCCACCCAAGGTGAACGCTTGCCTAGGCCTTTCCAACGATTTAAATCAGTAACTTCGCCAGCCGAGTCGCGCACCAACGTTACGACGGCAAAACCACCGACGGTTGCAACTCCATAAGCGAATAAGTAAAAGATTGATGCATCAAGTCCGGCTTTATTCAACGCTATAACACCAGTTAGTAAGAAACCGGCGTGCGCGATAGAAGAGTAAGCCAACATACGCTTTACATCACGCTGTGTGATTGCAACTAATGAACCAAGCAACATTGTGATGATTGCAATCAAAGATAGAACAGGTGACCACGACCATTGGGCACTTGCGAATGCGGTGTAGAAAATTCGTAGCATTGCACCGAAAGCGGCAACTTTGGTAGCCGCAGCCATAAATGCAGTGACTGGCGTTGGTGCACCTTGGTAAACATCGGGTGACCATGCATGGAATGGAACTGCGCCAACTTTGAAGAGCAAACCAACTGAGAGAAACGCTATGCCGATAAGTAAGAAGACATCGTTTCCAGCCGCGCCAATTACTGCATTATGAATTCCAGCAAAGGTGACTGAGGATGAATATCCATACAAGAAAGCTGCGCCAAACAAGAAGAATGCCGATGAAAATGCGCCTAGTAAGAAGTACTTCAGCGCCGACTCTTGCGAAGCTAAACGGCGACGGCGTGAAAGCCCGGCCATTAAATACAATGGAAGTGAAAGCATTTCAAGGGCAACAAATAAAGTAATGAGATCACTGGAAATTGGGAACAAAAGCATTCCCGCAACGGCAAACAGCGTCAGTGGATAAACCTCAGTCACTTGATTTCCGGTTTGCAAAGCATGGCGCTCTTCATCAGAACCAGGCAAAGATGCTGCTAGCGCGGTGAAGTGCTCAGTATCGGCAATAAGAAATACTGAAATAATTGAGATTATAAGAATGGATGCTTGTAACAGAACTGCTGGGCCATCTATAACAACGGACCCCATTGCTGCAGACATTGAAGACTCATGCCGAATTCGCCAGACTTGAACCAGTGATAGAACAAGTGAACCCAATGTCACGCTGAGCTGTGTAATCGGGCGAAGTGCTTTAGATACAAACGCTTCTACGAGTACGCCAATAAGCGCACCGCCCAGCAAAATTAAGATTGGCGATAAAAGTGAGTAGTTGAGAACTGGTGCGACGAATTCCATTATTTATCACCATTCGTTGGAGCCGGATCAGTAAAGCCCATTTGAGCGATGACATGCGCCGAAGCTGGATTAATAACTTTAAGAAGTGGTGAAGGATAAAAACCAAGAGCGATAATGATTGCTATTACTGGAGCGATGGCAATCTTTTCGCGAAGATTTAAGTCGCTTAAATTTTCATTGCCTGGGGTTGTAGGACCATGCAAAGCCTTTTGTACTGGAATCAATATATAAAGTGCGGCTAAGACAATTCCAAATGTGGCGATTACTGCATGCACGGGATAGCGCGTGAAAGTTCCAACTAGAACTAAGAACTCACTCACAAAGCTAGACATACCTGGCAAAGCAAGGGATGACATTCCAGCTAGGAAGAATGTCCAAGCCATCACTGGAGTGACTCGTTGCAAACCACCAAAATCAGCAATGGTTGAGGATCCACGGCGCGAAATCATCCAGCCGCCCACCAAGAACAACGCTGCCGTTGAGAAGCCATGGTTAAACATATATAACGTTGCCCCGCTTTGACCTTGTGAGGTCATTGCAAAGATTCCCATGGTGATAAATCCAAAGTGAGAGATTGAAGTAAAGGCAATTAAACGCTTCAAGTCGCGTTGGCCAATTGCAAGGAATGCCCCATACACAATTGAAATTACTGACAAAATCAAAATCAACGGTGTGAAAGTTTTGCTGGCATCTGGAAATAACGTTAAGCAATAACGAATCATTCCGAAAGTTCCGACTTTATCCAGTACACCTAATAATAGAACTGAAGTTCCTGGAGTCGCAGACTGTGCAGCATCAGGTAACCATGTGTGCAAAGGCCACAGTGGAGCTTTAATTGCGAAAGCAATAAAGAATCCAAGGAAGAGGAAGTTTTGCGTGGTTGAACTCATCTGCAAGTGTGAAAGTGCCGCAAGGTCGAATGTGTGGCCACCTTGATCACCTGACATTACGTAAAGGGCAATGATTGAAGCCAACATCAGTAATCCACCAAAGAGTGAATAAATGAGGAACTTAACGGCCGCGGCTGAGCGTTCGCCACTGCCATATCCACCAATAAGGAAGTAGACCGGAATGAGCATTGCTTCAAAGATTACGTAGAACAAGAAAACATCAGTGGCAGCAAAGACACCGATCATCATTGTTTCAAGAACCAAAATAAGAATATAAAACGTCTTAACTGACCAACGCCCACCTAGTGATTCATTCCAACCGGCCAAAACTACGATTGGTGCCAATACAGTTGACATTAAAATCAAAACTAACGCTAAGCCATCAATACCAAGTGCGAAGTTAATTCCAAAGCTTGGGATCCATGAATATTTCTGAACAAATTGCAGATCTACATTGTCGCGCTGGAAACCAACGGCCAACCAAATAGTTGCCGCCGCTACTACCAACGTAGTTGCAAGCGCTACTTGCTTAGTCAAAGTTTCATTAGCTTTTGGAAGAGCGGCAATGACCACTGTGCCAACAATCGGCAAAAGCATTAAGAGAGTTAATGAGTTCATTATTGGACCACCATCCAAATCGCGGCAATCAATAAAACTGCACCAATAAGAATGAGTGCGGCATAACTGCGTACGAAGCCATTTTGTAGGCCTCGAAGAAGCGAACCAGATCCAAGAGCCATACGACCAACACCTCGGACTGCGCCATCGATAACTGCTTCATCGGTTTTAACTAAAGTTGCAGTAAGAGCTTGTCCAGGGCGCATAAAGACGGCTTCATTGAATGTATCTTGCATCAAATCTTGGCGGGCAATCTTTGTAAAGACTGAAACATCTTCTGGAGCAACTGCAGCAACCTCTTGGCGTGAATACTTAACAAAGGCAATTGCTACACCAATTGCAACCATGATTAATGCAAGTGCAGAAACAACCGTAGGCTTTAAACGCTCAGTAGGTTCTCCGTGTTGTACGAATAACGGAGCTAACCAGTTAACAAGGGCGTTACCGCGACTGAGTAAGAAGCCTGATGAAACCGAACCAATTGCTAAAACTGCCATTGGTAACCACATTAATAATGGAGATTCATGTGGATGGGCTTCATCATCCCACCGTGATTTTCCAGTAAAAGTCAGAACCATTACGCGAGTCATATAAAACGCAGTGATACCTGCACCAAGCAGTGTTACTGCTCCCAAAATAATTCCCTTGTTACCAGCGGAGTTAAAGGCAACCTCAATAATCTTGTCTTTTGAATAGAAGCCGGCAAAAGGTGGTACTCCCAAAATTGCTAAGTAGCCCAGACCAAATGTGGCAAAAGTAATTGGCATAAATTTACGGAGTGCGCCGTACTTACGCATATTTACTTCATCATTCATCCCATGCATCACTGATCCAGCGCCAAGGAACATGCCAGCTTTAAAGAAACCGTGAGTAAGTAAGTGCATGATTGCGAAGGCATAACCAACTGGACCAAGACCTGCACCTAAAATCATGTAACCAATTTGCGACATTGTTGAAGCTGCAAGGGCTTTCTTGATGTCGTCTTTCGCTGTACCAATAAGGGCACCAAACAACAACGTAATTGCACCGACGATTACAACAAGTAATTGCGCAGTTGGGGCTGCATCAAAAATAAAGTTAGAACGAGTAATTAAATAAACACCAGCCGTAACCATGGTCGCCGCGTGAATCAGCGCTGAAACTGGGGTTGGTCCAGCCATCGCATCGCCCAGCCATGCCTGTAAAGGAAATTGAGCAGATTTTCCGGTAGCAGCTACTAGCAACATGATTCCCATTGCCGTTAATCCGGCAGTAGAAGTGTGCCCTACGGCCGATTTGATGCCATCAAATGAAACAGTTCCCATTGTTGCAAAAGCAATCATGATGGCAAAAGAAAGACCCATATCGCCAACGCGGTTCATGACAAAAGCTTTCTTTGATGCCGTGGCATATGCAGGCTTTTGATTCCAGAAACCAATTAATAAGTAAGAAGCCAGACCCACGCCTTCCCAACCTACATAAAGATTGAGATAGCTGTTACCTAGAACTAATAACAACATCGCTGCAATGAAAAGATTTAAGTAAGCGAAGAAGCGGCGGCGATCATGATCATGTGACATATAAGAGATTGAATAGATATGAATCAGTGTTCCAACTCCAGTAATAAGTAGAACAAAGCAGATTGAAAGTTGATCCAACATCAAGCCAGCGTCTACTTTAAAACTGCCAACTGAAATCCAATCAAAAAGCTTTTGAGTCACTTGGCGAGCTTCATTTGTGTGGCTTAACATCTGTGAGAGTTGGTAGAGACCAACACCAAATGCCGAAGCTGACATTAATGTTCCAAGAATGTGGCCCCATTTATCGGCACGACGACCAGCTAAAAGAAGAATTGTCGCGCCAAGTAATGGCAGGGCAATTAAGTAAACCAGGCTATTTGAAGTCGTCATCTTTATCGCTTCAACAAACTGGCATCATCGACAGATGCTGATCGGCGCGAACGATAAATCGTCACAATGATTGCTAGACCAACTACAACTTCGCAGGCGGCAACAACCATCGTAAAGAAGGCAACTACTTGACCATTGAGATCGCCATTGATTCTAGAAAATGTTACAAAAGCTAGATTCGCTGCATTAAGCATAAGTTCCACACACATAAAGACCACAATTGCATTACGGCGAACTACTACGCCAACTGCACCGATAGTGAAAAGAAGTGCTGACAGATAGAGGTAATTAGCTGCATCCATTTACTTCTCCTCCCCTGCGCTGGTATCAACTTTGCCAAGTTCGAAGTTTCCAGATGAAAGCATGTCTCCACGCGCTTCTAAAGTTGCGTTGATCGAATTTGCTGCTGGTGTTCCATCAGGTAATAAAGCAGGTACATCTACGGCGTTATGGCGAGCAAAAACTCCAGGACCAGGAAGGCCCGCGGCATTTGCCAGCGATGCGCCACGAAAACGTTGAATTGAGAGTTGACGTTGCGTTGGACGAAGTTGAATTCGTTGATGGTGCGCCAGAACCATTGCACCAAGTGCGGCAGTAATTAAAAGCGCAGAGACCACTTCAAATGGCCAGACATACGTTGAAAAGAGTAGTTGAGCTAGACCCTTTACGTTTCCGTTGGCATTTGCATCTTGTAAACCAACTGCTTCGCGACCAATAGTTGCACGGCCAATGAGCGAAACCATTAATCCACCGAAACCGATTGCTGCAGTAATTGCCATTGGGCGCAGACCCGTAATTGTTTCAGTGAGTGAATCAGATGAATCCACACCGACCAACATAAGAATGAATAGGAAGAGCATCATGACTGCACCGGTATAAACAACAATCTGAACAATTCCTAGAAAGAGTGCATCTTGAGCAATATAAAAAATAGCTAAGTTGATCATTACGGAAGCCATTAAAATCGCTGAGTGCACGGCTTTCTTAACGAGCAACATCCCAAGGGCTGCAGCAACAGTAAGCGGCGCTAGAACCCAAAAAAGAACCGCTTCGGGCGCTTGAGTCTGACCGACCGCAATAGCTAAATTAATCATTACTTCACATCCTGAGACCGATGAGATCCTTTGACATCACCGTTGTAATAATTCGTATCGTTCATATCTGGATACATTGGATGTGGGGGCATCAACATTCCCTGACGAAGTGGTGCCAGTAAATCTTCCTTTTCAAAAATTAACTTTGCACGAGTGTCATCAGCTAACTCATATTCATTTGTCATTGTAAGTGCACGAGTTGGACAAGCTTCGATACACAAACCGCAGAAAACGCAGCGTAAGTAATTAATTTGATAGACCTTGCCGTAACGCTCACCTGGTGACATTTGATTATCGGCAGTGTTATTGGCGCCTTCTACATAAATCGCATCGGCTGGACAAGCCCACGCACAAAGTTCGCAACCAATACATTTTTCCAGACCATCAGGATGACGATTGAGTTGATGGCGACCATGAAAACGTTCTTCGGTGAGCGCTTTAACTTCAGGATATTCAACAGTAAGTGTCTTCTTGAAAATCTTTGAAAATGGAACCCAGAAACCTTTGAGGTGTCCTAAAAATCCAACAGATTCACCGGTCTCCATTTGAACATAAGGGACATCATTAACTGAGATCTCATTTTTCTTAAGCGGTTCGAGTTGCTCAGACATGCTCGCCTCCCTTGCCAGAGTTTGAAACATTAATTGATGAAACATGCATTGGGATTGTCGGAACTGCAAATGTTGGTGAACTTACTACTTCTTCTTCCAGAGCTTCTAATTTCTTCTTCTTGGCATTATCGAAACCAAGATTTACGACCATAACGAGCAGAACTATGGCGCTAGCAAAGCCGACCACCATTACTCGAGGTGCGCCATGAAGTGAAAGTGCGCGCAAGGTTGCAACAACCAAAATCCAGAGAATTGAAACTGGAATCAAAATCTTCCAACCAAACTGCATGAACTGGTCATAGCGAAGTCTTGGCAACGTTCCACGTAACCAAACGAATACGAAGAAGAAAACTAAAACCTTCGAGAAGAACCAAAGCGCCGTAAACCAGCCACCCAGCCACGATTCAGTAAAGCCAAGGCCAGGAAGGGCGTGGTAGCCACCTAAGAACAAAGTTGTTGCAAGTGCAGATACGGCAATGATGTTGACGTATTCGGCAAGGAAGAAAAGCGCAAACTTGAGTGATGAATACTCGGTGTGGAAACCACCAACCAGTTCACCTTCAGCTTCAGCTAAGTCGAAAGGTGCACGGTTAGTTTCACCCACCATTGAGATCGCATAGATTGCAAATGATGGGAACAAAACAACGCCGTACCACCAAGTTGATTGTGCAGCCACAATGTCAGAAGTAGACATCGAACCGGCATAAATAAATACAGCAACAAGTGAGAGACCCATCGCTACTTCGTAAGAAATAACTTGAGCACTGGAGCGCAAACCACCAAGAAGTGGGTACGTAGAGCCCGATGACCAACCTGCAAGAACGATTCCATAAACACCAACTGATGCAATCGCTAGAACATATAGAACTCCAACTGGAAGATCAGTGAGTTGCATTGCCGTGGTGTGACCAAAGAGTGAAACTTTGCCCGTAATTGGAATTACGGCGAAAGACATAAAGCAGGTAGTAGCACTGATAATTGGCGCAATTACGAAAACAATTTTGTCCGCAGCCGCAGGAATTAAATCTTCCTTTAGCGCTAATTTAACGCCGTCGGCAAGTGCTTGGATTAAACCAAATGGTCCAACTCGGTTAGGACCTGGACGCTCTTGCATGCGACCAACCAGGCGACGCTCGCCCCAAACAGACATAAGCGTTAACACCACGCAGAAAATAAAGACTAAGAGCGCTTTAATCGCAATGATTCCGCCAGAATCTGCACCAATGAGTTCTGCTGTTGTCATGCTTTCACCACCGTTACTACTGCGCCATGTGCAACGCCTAGGTTTATCAGTAATTGAGATCCACGTGAATTACGAGGCGCCCAGATTGCATCATCATGAATATCTTCAACGAGTGCACTTAAGTTCACATATCCCAGTGGCGTTGAAATCTTGAGTTGATCGCCATCGGCGACACCCAAAGCTTGTGCGCGCTTAGGTGAAATAACTGCAACAGTTTTGCGTGAAGTTCCTGCAAGATTATCTTCGCCCTTTTGTAGCGTTCCCATATCAAGTAAGCGACGCCATGAAGTCAAAATAAATTGATCACCACTGACGGCTGGTTGCGATGTCGCAGAAACTTTATTCATTGCCACGCGTGCACCATCCCATTTACCAAGGGAAGCAATCTCTTTAATTGCTGAAGTGACCGTTGCAAGATTTACTGAAGCACCAATTTCTTCGGCGATCATTGAGAGAATTCTTAAATCGCTGCGATTGAGCGAATCTGCAACCGCTGCATCAAATGAACGTGCACGACCTTCCCAGTTAAGGAACGAACCACTCTTTTCAGTTATTGCTGCAACGGGAAGAACAACATCGGCGCGCTGGGTAACTGCACTTGGTGCAATTTCTAATGAAACTACAAAAGCTTTTTCTAAAGCTGCTAACGCGCTCTGGCTGTTATCGCCATCAAGTGGATCAACGCCACCAACTAGTAGTGCGCCAATTTCACCTGCGTTAACTGCGGCATAAATTTCATTTGAGTTCTTGCCATTTTCTGTTGGCAGTGAATCTGCGCCCCACACTGCGGCAATATCTACTCGCGCTGCGGCATCGGCAACTGGTCGACCGCCTGGCAAAAGATTTCCGATTGCGCCGGCTTCTAACGCACCGCGCTCACCCGCACGACGCGGAATCCATGCAATTTTTGCGCTGCTGGAATTAGCTAAAGCCGCAACTGCACTTAGTACCCCAGCACTTTCTGCGGCACGTTCGCCCACCAAAATTACTGATTTTCCAGTTAAGGATTGTGAAGATATCGCTGCAGCTTCTTGCCCTGGTGCAACTTTTACAAACTCGCCATTAAGTTTTTCAACTCCGATAGAGAGTTTGGTTGCAATAGCAGTTACTTTCAAGGCGCGCTTGCGAACTTGTTTATTAAGCCGCAAGAAAACAATTGGAGATTCTTCTTCAGGTTCAAAACCAACGAGAAGAACGTGGTCGGCACGGTCAATATCGGTGTATCGAGTTGTTGAACCAACTACATGTGCTGCCAGAAATTCACGTTCTTCATTTGATGAAAGTCGAGAACGGAAATCAATATCATTTGTTCCAAGAGCAACTCGAGCAAATTTGCTGTATCCATAAGCATCTTCATATGTTGCACGGCCACCAACAAGTACTGCAGCTTTTGCAGATTTCAAACCCTTGGCCGCTGCAGCTAAAGCTTCGGGCCACGATGCGGCAACTAATTCACCTGCAGCGTTACGTACTAATGGTGTTGTTAAGCGATCAATTGCAGTGATGTATTTAAATGCCCAACGTCCTTTATCGCAGTTCCATTCCTCATTAACTGATGCATCGTCACCGGCTAGACGACGCAGAGTTTTTCCACGTCGAACATCAGTGCGCATATCGCAGCCTGATGCGCAGTGTTCGCAAGCCGATGGTGTCGAAACTAAATCAAATGGGCGTGCACGGAAACGATATGAAGCTCCAGTCAATGCGCCGACCGGACAGATCTGTACAGCATTTCCAGAGAAATAAGATTCAAAAGGTTTATTTTCATAAATACCAACTTGTTGAAGTGCGCCACGTTCATTCAAAGTAATGAATGGATCGGATGCAATCTGTTCTGAAAAACGTGTACAACGCGCGCACAAAACGCAACGTTCACGATCAAGCAAAACTTGTGACGAAATATTGATCGGCTTTTGGAAAGTGCGCTTTACGCCTTCAAAGCGCGTCTCGCCTTGTCCATTACTCATTGCTTGATTTTGCAGCGGGCATTCGCCGCCTTTGTCACATACTGGGCAATCCAGTGGGTGGTTAATAAGCAAAAGCTCCATAACGCCACGTTGAGCTTTTTCAGCAACTGGTGATGTTAATTGAGTTTTAACAATCATTCCTGGCTCAACTGGAATTGTGCATGAGGCTTGTGGCTTTGGAAATGCACGGCCATTAATTTCAATATCGACTAAACATTGGCGACATGCACCAACTGGATCTAGAAGTGGGTGATCGCAAAAACGAGGAATTTGAATCCCTAATTGTTCGGCGGCACGAATTACTAGAGTTCCTTTTGGAACATTCACTTCAAAACCGTCGATGACAACGGTAATCATGTCGACAACTTCAGTAGTCACTTATGCACCAGCCCCAACAAATAGCGTTGATGCAACTGGATCGAATGGGCAACCACCGTTAGTAATGTGGGCGATGTATTCATCACGGAAATATTTAATTGATGAAGTGATTGGACTTGTTGCTCCATCACCCAGTGCACAGAATGAACGGCCCATGATGTTGTCGCAAAGATCCAACAACTTTGCTAAATCTGCTTCGGTACCTTTTCCATCTTCCAGATCGCGTAGAAGTTGTACTAACCACCAAGTGCCTTCACGACAAGGTGTGCACTTTCCACATGACTCGTGCTTATAAAATTCAGTCCAGCGCAATACTGCACGCACAACACATGTTGTTTCATCAAAAATTTGCAAAGCTTTAGTTCCAAGCATTGAACCTGCAGCTGATACACCTTCATAATCCAAAGGCACATCAAGGTGCTCAGAAGTAAAGATTGGCGTTGAAGAGCCGCCAGGAGTCCAGAACTTCAAAGTATGTCCGGTACGAATTCCACCAGAGAGCTCCAGAATTTCACGCAAAGTAATTCCAAGTGGTGCTTCAAATTGTCCAGGATTATTTACATGTCCTGACAATGAATACAGCGTTGCGCCTTTGCTCTTTTCAGTTCCCATTGCTTGATACCACTCAGCCCCATTTGCAATAATCGCTGGAACTGATGAAATTGATTCAACGTTATTTACAACAGTTGGACGGGCGTAAAGGCCGGCAATAGCTGGAAATGGTGGGCGCAGACGAGGTTGGCCGCGGAAACCTTCGAGTGAATCAAGCAGTGCAGTTTCTTCACCACAAATATAAGCACCGGCACCAACGTGCAAAACGACATCAATTCCCTTACCTAGGTGACCGGCTTTGTAAGCATCTTCGATAGCTTGATTAAGGCGGCGAACAATGTGTGTAACTTCGCCGCGAATATAAATGAATGCATGCTTTGCGCGAATTGCATGACAAGCAATGATGCAACCTTCAATAAGAACGTGTGGGTTAGCCATAAGCAAAGGCATGTCCTTGCACGTTCCAGGTTCTGATTCATCGGCATTAACAACTAAGTAGTGATCTTTATCGTCACCTTGTGGAATAAAGCCCCACTTCATTCCAGTTGGGAAACCTGCACCACCTCGACCACGAAGACCAGAGTCTTTAACAAGTTGAATAACTGCATCGGGATCCATTGCAAGAGCTTTTTTCGCGGCAGCATAACCACCATGACG
>Ga0208496_1000636_pt1 | contig 12712 bp, 1 predicted proteins | sample CryBogmetaGMA2M_FD_184552 | JGI IMG/M metagenome (GOLD analysis project Ga0208496, IMG submission 184552) | Freshwater microbial communities from Crystal Bog, Wisconsin, USA - MA2M (SPAdes) | ecosystem: Environmental > Aquatic > Freshwater > Lake | place: Crystal Bog, Wisconsin, USA | collected... | reverse complement strand
TCACGTACGGGGAGGCGGCAACACGCCGCTTGTGCTGCACAACGCCAATGAATGGACCGATGGTGTCGCGATGCTGCGGCGGGACTGTGGTTTATTCAACTTGGATTCAGTAACCGATACGGGTTCGATCATGTCGATTCCTGGGTCAAAGTTTGGGCTGGATGGCATCGCACCTGTCGGCGATTGCGTCTACAACGCTGGCGTGAACACGATGATGCCAAAGGCTGCAATGCCCTCGTACGCGCAGCATGCGTCCATTGGCCTGACAAACCAACCATTCCTGTTTGCGGGGGACGTAGCCTTGACTGCGCTGCAGGGGTCTGGCATCTGGTCGATAAACGTCCAGCGAATCTTCGGCAATCAAGCAAACGAATTCACGGTGGTGCCGCTGAACCAAGGGATCCCCAGCCTGGGACCATGCAACACGCCTGACAACTGCGACAATGTCGCGATCTCATGCCAGACTGCCACTGGCTGTGCTGCTGCGATCCCGTATGGATACGATGCGAGCGTCAATGCGCATGTGTTGGGCACTGTGACGGACCAGTTTCTGTTCTGGGTGACCAACCCCACGCTGGAGCCGTTCTACGCTTTCTCCTCGTATTGCAAGAACATGAACTCATCCAACACCAACAAACTGCAGATATCCATTTATTCCAGCTATGGAGGCATCCGTCTATGGCGAATCGACCCGTATGTGTACTGCCCCATTGATCCATCGACGGGTAAGCAGAGCTGCCCATCACAGCAGAGCGTGTCGACGGTGCAGGTGGAGTCTCTTGAATTCAGCGGCGAGTTCAATGTGGAGCTGTGCACTCGTCCGTTCAACGTGATGGCGACTGACTTGGAGTACATCAATCGAGACAACCTAGCGCTGACAGTGCTGAGAACAGCGCTGACGAATGTCAACACATTCACCCTGACGGCCGAGGACCCATCCAAGGCATCATGGGTGACACTCTGGGTGAATCCAGCGACAATGGAAATACGTGAAGATCGCATGTGGATGCCTGAGGCTTCAAGTCCCGCGTTGACGGCAGGCGTGCTGTGCCCTAGCCAGCGGCGGATGCCAAACATAGGATCGCTTGTGGCTGAGGCGGTAGCGTCGATGATCTTACTGGTGCGATTGCCGTTGAACGTGGTGCTGGGCCTGCCATTGCGTCTGAGTGGTGCATGTCCTGTGGTGACCAGAGGTCACTCGCTGCTGAAGGCGTGCGGGGCTGAGCTGCTGAGCCTGGATGATTTCTTCTCGGCTGTTTTTCGATGCAATACGTTGTTTTGGCAGGCCTTCACGATAGTGGCTGACTCGTTTGGGCCTGGGAATCCACAAACATTCATCAATGGGATGGCAGTGGCAGGAGAGAACGGCGGATGGGCCACGCTTCTGCCTGGCATGGCAGCACAGCTGACTTCTGTGAGCAAGATGAGCCCTACTGAAGCAATGGACGTACTATCCAATACCGTCATCACCCTGCCTGCACCCATAGCGGCGGCACAGCTGGCCACGATGAATCCAATCGCGTACACACATTTTGCCTATCGAATGGGATCTCGGATGCTGATGCAGATTATTGACGCCACGAAGGGCGGTCGAACGTTGGCCAACGTGTTTTGGAACGTCATATCTGACGGCGAAGCGGACTTTGAGCTGATCGTGCTGCAGCGCATGCGAATGACATGCGGCGGGTTTTCCATCATGTCTGGCTTTGGGACACCACTGGGCCAGCTGGTGAACCACTGGTGTGTCGCGTGGGTGGAGTACCAGAGCGGGCTTTTGAAGATGGCGTCCACCTTTTTTGTGGACATTCCTCTGGTGGTATGCATCTGCACCGCCTCGAAGGGCGCCCATTTTGCAAGCTACGTGCAGGACAACTGCTGGGACAACACTCCGGACCTGCAGAAGCCTCTCGTGAGCGCGCTGATGCGGCAAGGGAACGACGCGTGCCCAACGCTCGTGGGCATGACACAAGCTCAGTTCCAGCAATCTCTGGACCCCATGTTCAGCAGAATCGAGGCTGGTACGCAGCAGGTGGGCAATGTGCTGGACTGGTTTGTGCACATCAATTACGAAGGCGATTGCAACAATTTCGCTGGAAGCCCATACGTGCTAGCGTTGATCCCGCAGCCAGTGGACTACTTTCGCGTGTGCGGCAAGACGGACGCATGCCGTTTCAAATGCCTGAGCGAATTCACCGCGTTCGAGTCTCGCAATCTTCAAGTCCCGTCACAAAACACAATAACGCGTGTGGTGCAAAGCCTCTTCTTTAATTCGCTGGATCAAGACTCAAGAAGGCCATTGGTTCCCATAGCAATTCTGGAGCTGTGGAACTGCTCTGCGGTTTGTGGTTTCGTGCAGGTGGTGGGGACGTATAGGGATCGATGCTTCCTCATGGCAGGCACCAGTGGGGCTGGGATTCTGGAGATCATGAGCTATTGCGTGCCTGTCAAGCTAGGTGCCAGCGTGAGACGCGGCGGGGCTGCGTGGACTGTAGCCAACCTCGTGCCTGCAGCAACCCAGATTGGATTCGTGTTTATTCCAGATCCATTTGTATTTTGGAATGGATTCCGTCTGCTGGCGCTCACTGACGGGGGTCTCTGGACATGCCATGACAGCTGCATGCAGAGTTTTTCCATGAGCGATTTTGGCGCTGATATCACCCGCCTCAAGCGATTCGTCATCCTGGGTAATCTGATTGTTGTGCAGGCGTCGTATGCAGACGGTGTGGGTTTTTTTACAACGTCTATGCGAACCTACTGCGTGCAGGCCAACTTCCATGGCCTTGAGTCGCCATTTCTATGTGTCTCCAACGCATTCAACGATCAACGATGGCCTGTTTGTAACACGGAACGGAACAATCTATGCACGGAGGTGTTGATGTTGCCTCAAAACCCAACCGACAAGTTGGATCTTTGCACTCGCGTGGTAGGAAACATTGGACAATGCGCCACCTTTGATACTTCAAAAAACTTCGTCTATGATGCATCCCTCTCCACCTCTGGGATCATAAGTCAGAGTTCGCTGCTGCAAGGGGATGGGTCTGTGTGGCAGATATTCACGACGGCGCCTTTAGAACAAATGCTCAATTGGCTACAGCTCACCAAGGTCTCCTTTAGAAGCGATGGGATCGCAGACGGCTCCACCCATTCTAGCCTTGATGTCTCCATGGATCTCACAGTGGTGCGGAAGTGCTCGCTTGACAACTGCGTTGGCTGCGTCGACCTTGGATTGCAACGCATGTGTTACGCAGCGCAGCAGTGTCAGCTGGCTCGCTGCATCGGGACCATGGTCCATCAACGACGTCCCCTGTGTGCCATCGGCATGAACCTGCAGGCTGTCATGGAGCAGCAGATGTCATTGGTCATTGGTGCCTGGATAATCATCTCAGAAACAGTGGTGGGTGTGTTGGCGGCCAGTGGCGGCGTGGCGCCACCAACGTCTGTCAAATGGCCTGATCAGGCCTTTTATGGCTATGTATGTGCTGCGAAGGACGTTTCAGCAACCGCCATTTCCATAGTCATCTCTGCCATCAACGGGGTGGTGCAAAGCGTTGGTCAGATTCCAGTGGCGTCGGCCTCGTCACAGACACATTTGATTTCTAACAACGCCATGATGCTCTTCACCCTGACCATGGAGGCTACCACCAATTTCCTCAACCAAATCGCTCTCTATCCCTTGTACGTCCTCATTGCAATGCAGAAGATCTACGTGTGCAGTGCCAACTCTATCGTCGCGGTTGCAAGCCCAAATCAGCTTGCCATGACGATTGGAGACCCCTCCATTCAAAACTTCAGCGATATAGGGACTGGTCGGTGTTTAACGCAGTTTTTTGCCGAAAACACGCAAGGTGAGGGGTCAGGCACCAACAACGACGATTCATTGATGGCTGGCGCAGTAGGACATCTGACTACACTGGCGCTTGATTTGCAGTTGGACTTCCTGATGCATCCGTGGGATGCATTTTTCACGTGGATGCAAGGAGTTGTATCGGGCCTGCAAGACGTTGTTCAGACCCTCGACAGGAACAAATGCAAACTCCCCGACCAATCCGTGAAGAGCAGCTTTCAATGTGCCTGTGGAGATATGCCCTTTGGAGTGGTGAGATCGCGCCAGCAGGAGACGTGGCAGGAACAGGCATTCTGGTGTTCCACCACCATGACTCTCATGTCATATGATGGATCCACCGTCTATGTATGGAATCCATACAGCCTGGCAGAGCTCAAGGCTATGCTTGGAGCCCCCACGCCGTCGGGGCGATCCGTGTTAGATGAGTATCTATATTGTGTGGCAGGCAATAGGGACGGTACGTGCACGGCTCCTTCTGCCGTCGTCTTCGAAGTTCAAAAGGTTCAATGCATGATCAATGAGCTGTTCTATGTCTGCCCATGCTTGTAGTAACGATAAGTTGGGGTCTGATAAGGGTTTTTTTATGTTATCTGGTTTTTTTGCCTTGTTGATGCAAAATTGAAGTTCAACTGATGCACGTTGTAAGAATTCAAACAACGTAATGTCTTCCATACTTCTGACAGAATGCTTTTTGTTTTATAGGTTTCACTGGTGTCAGTGTACCAGCGGTGCCTGGCCAACTATCAATCCAGGCAGTGGGATTTAGGGGCCCATGTTCTATACAACGTCACCCTTCACAGACTCATACAAACGTCAATACCCATTCCGCCGTGCGTCCCAGTTCCTGGGTGGCCCTGCCTGTCTGATTGTCTGTTGGCTGCATCCCAGCAAGGTGGTAGCAACGCTGCTTGTCTGGACGCATGGTTGCAGCAGCGAAACATTGTCAGCTTAGATTATTTTGAATATGAAGAAAAATCAAATGCAGTCTCTCACGAGATTGACGCATGTCAAGTTTTCAGCGGCCCAGCCACTATCAAGGGTGCAGTGGGATTGCCATTTCGTGTATGCCTGGATCACTATGCAGACTCTGGCACCTGTACGCTCCCATTGATCGTGTGGAGTGGGCGATCAACGAATAAAGTCCCGGTGGGTGTGGACCATTCCACCGTGATTGCAGATCCGCGGATGCGGTCTGTGGCGGCCTTCAATGCATATGCGTCGATCCAGAATGATGTGAGAGCGGCGTTGGATGCTGCAAGCCAATGGAACGCGACAAATCTCAAGGTCACTGTGTTCAGCGCCGAAGGGGATATGCTGCATCAGTACTTTGACTGCATGATGATGGGAGCCTTGGACAGCGTGGATCTATGGCCTGGTCCCGTTGGGTTAGAGAAGCCGTTCTGGTCCAGGAACAGACGGAACACGGGTGGTCGGGACTTTGAACTGCCGTGTTCTGGAGACGCACTCAACGATAGGAGTGGGCACCGAGACACCCAGTCTCCCTTCACGTGTGGTTCAGACGCACGGCGCGCTGTTATCAAGTACTTTATCCGCAATAGGATGGGGACACAAGGCAGTGCAAATCAAGAGATTGTCAGGCAGGCCGTCAAGGTTCTTGTATCTCAGTTACAGCAGGCGTGGCTTACGTCCGTAAGTAACTACGCCTGTCAATGTGCCAATGGGACCCATTCGCTTGACTGCTGCACGCTGGATCCCTCGTGTGACCCGTCTGTGTTTACTTGCGCCTGTAGCGATGGTTCAGCTGCTTCCTATGCATGCTGTGACACGGAATGTCAAGCAGGAACGCTGCTTCCATCGCGATTCAATGTTCCATTCGCATCAGTGCCTGGTGGTCAGGCCATGGCTGGACTGTTGGATGATGCAGGACGGTACTTGAGCAGCGACGTGTGGACAAACAACAATCCGTGGTTACTGTGGGATACTGGAGGACAAGCAGCGTACAACTGGACCGTGACAGGTCCTCAGGCTGCGTTGGATGACGGTATGTACGACACTACACAGCCAGTAAAAGCATATGACGCCACGGAGATTGGATATCCATTTCGTTCGACTGTATGGGCACAGTGTCATGGCTTGTTGCATCAGATACATTTTACGATGCCAGTGCGAGCGGGCACCATAACGACAATTGGAAATGAATACATTCCGTCTGGGAAATCCCAGACGATGAACATGACATACAAGGAGGATTTCATCAGGCAACTGGTACAGGATTCATACCGCCAATCTCCTCTCTACTGGCATTATCACGCACGCCATCGGCCTTCGCAGTCGCAGGTGTGTGCAAGAGCTGATAAGAGGTGGCCTAATACGTCAGTCGACGAGTCAAGCTCTTTCTTGATGCATGGATATGGCTCCATGACGGTGGGAGGCGTGGGCGTTGATTGTTACTGTGGCTGGTGGTTCAACAGCACTCACTGTCAAGTACCTGCATCTGTATGCGAGCGGCTTGTTCTTCTGATAGGGACGCCCGTGTTGCAAGCTGCTTGTGGTGACGATGGATTTCTTCCATCCGCCTTGATTGAAGAGGTGATGCCACAATTGATCTCGTTGGAAGGGGGGTGGAAAGCATGGCCATGTCCTGCAATGCAGATCTCAGACCACTGGGGGGTAATGCCTGATCAGACTGCATGGCTGAAGGGTATCCCAAACACGGCTGGTATCATGGATCGCATACTGCGTAATGGAACCTCTGGGTTGCGAGTTGGGTCGCTGGATTGGTTCATGGCATCACAGACCAGCTTCATCAATCCGTCCATCCGCAAAGAGCCAATTGAGGTTCAGCAATGCAACCTTGCGCCGTCCCAATCTCTCATGGATCATTTCATCGACGATTTGTTCCCCGCTGCCCAAGGTGTGCGTCAATCGGGGGCTGTGTCTGCATGTCTACGATTCAGTGTTGAGTTGGCACGTCAGATTGCCTATGTGGAGGCTGGGTTAGAGGTTGCAGCCTCCGATCAGGCGTCTGTGACTGCTGTTTGGCGCAGGCGATGTGAACGCAAGCTACAGCAGCTGGCCTTGTGTGAGGTGTACGGCATTTTCAAGTTGAATGACATTAGCAAGTGTAATTTCCAGGTAGACCCTCACTTTGACAGTTATTACACTCTTACACCAGGCTGCCTTGTGCTATACGATGGAATTCTCTATGATCCTTGTGGCTGCAACATACAGTGGTGCAGTCCGCAACCAGGCTTTCTCAATCTGCTTACCCTTACCTCTGCATGTATCATCAAACACGCCAGAGATTTGGTGTTGGACGCTGCTACTGGATTGCCTACATGGCCTGTTACAACCAACACTCCAGTGCCATCCCCTTTGATGCATTCTTCGTTCAAAGACACTGTACTTGTCGCGCCAGGTAATGTTGCCAACAACCCCAATGGGCATTGGTCCACTGTGGAAGGCAACACCAGCTCTCTTTATTGCGATGTCATCGTGGATTGGTGGCCCGACAGGTGGAAACACCCGGTTGGGTATCATGTGACGCTGCCGTGTACAGGCGCTGCTCATCGTACGTTTGACGCCTCGTGGGCAGCGCTGCGGGTAGGATCGCAGGTAACCATGTGGCATGTCCCAGACGCCGTAAGAAACCGATCCATGCAAAATAATCAATTTGGAGCCGCTGGCGCCTGTCGTACCCACAACTATGGCATGCCCACAAAGGTGCTCAACTCCATGCGATTTTGCACGCAGGCAGACAACAGAGCCGTTGATCCTTCCATGCCAAACGTGTCGGCCAGCGCACCGGACTGGGGCGTTGAATACTGCACGGACTCACCATACTCCATGCCTGTTCAGGGCGGCCCGTCGTCAGTTGGCACATTCTTTGACTATCTGGTTGATATGGTGCCATTTGATCAATGGGGCCCTAATGCTTGTGATGCCCCATTCAAGGGGTGTTTGTCAGACGCCGAATGCGGTCATGAGGGACGATGCCTACTGGGCAAAACAACCGGTGTATGTGCCATTCTACAGGCAGGAGTATTCGAGTGCGCTCAGCATCAGCATTGTACTGGAAAACTATGCGCTGGAGACGGACGATGTGTGCAGGGCGTGTTGGAAATGCATAACAATGCCTCGTTCGACATCAGCACCAGCGTGTTTAGCGATCGATGCGCAAACCCGGTTGATATGTGGGGTGTCAGCAAGCATGATACCGTCCCAGACCTGCTTAGTTCATCTGGCATGTGCTCGTATCGATCGTGGTTTGAGCACCGCCGTCTCACAGGCTGTTCCGCCACGCAGTGTAATGTCGTGGGAACAGACCCATGGCACTTCTCTTCTCCGTCGCGCTATCCACAATCAGCGTTTGATTCAGGGGTTCTCGCCACGCTGCCACATGCATGCGACCGCAACTACGAGCATCTGACAGGTTTGAGCTCCTGCGGGGTCGGTTCAGGATGGAGCAATGACGGGGAGTCTATACGTCATGCCTTGCGAACCATGACCTACCGAAGCAACCGTACTCTCCCTGTGGTCCGCCATCAACAGCTGTCTAATATGGGTGCTGGCTTCCTTGGAATTCCTAAGACGTATGATCAGCTTGGATATGCAACCGCCTCAAATCCGAAATTATCGGCAGAGCTGCAGCCTTGCAGTTCATTCGGTATCTGCTCCACGCAGAGCAGCAACAAACTGTGGTATGTAAACGGCCACACTCAGCCTGTCCGCAATGTCACCCTATCCAATGGCCAGATTCGAGCCTATAGCATCAACGACATGATGCAATGTGGCTCCATGGGGTTCGTGGATTCACAGACCTGCCGCATAGATGCTGCCGTGGCTCCTCTATTCTACCTATTCTGTGCAAGCGCTTCCACGCAGCAGACGCTATGTATCACGTATGCTGGTGGGTTGTACCCTCTCTCCAAGAGCGCTGCCGATCTCTGGGTCGTTGCCAACGCACTCAACGCCTTGTTTTCGACTATGCGTCAACCAACCGATACTTGGGCTCGATATCTGACCGCTGTGGATACAGCTTCGACATATTGGTCGCGTATGCAGTCGAGGGCATGGCTGACAACCTTCCCTGGTGCCAACATCCTTCATAACTCATCTCACGGATTGTACTACCTGATGAGTTATGCAGCATATGAGGTCCCATTCGCCTGGTGGTTCAGATGTGGGTGGATGTTAGGCTTGGATGTTGGTCCAACTGAAACCCCATGCGCTGCATGGGACGGCATCGTATGGAATCAATCGAGTTACACGTCATGGGATGTCTATCCCACACAGCTCCCTAATAAGCGTGTGGCTGACATCCCTCGCTATGGTCCTATTCCACGCCAACGTTGGCTGGCGTCGTTGAATGGAGTGTTTAACACATTGACAGTGCAAGATGCTCGAAACAACGCACATCGGGCATTTGCAGACTTGGTTGATTCATGGCAGACGTCTCTGCCATCGTTCCTGTTTTCATGCTACACAGAGGCCTGGTTACGGACCGATATCTCAAGCCAGGCATATAGCGACACATCCTTCCGTGCGAGCTCTACAAATTCCAGGTGGCCACCAGGCCCCCTTGATGTGTGCTCAGACCCAACCGATTGTTTAGATCACCGCGTTGATACATTGCAGGCAACCAAGGATGTTGTCAGGGAATATGTTGACTATTTCAGTAGGGGTAAGACATGCGTCCCCGGGTGTGCATGCGTCACAAATATGATGCCATTCACATGCTCATTTGCACAGGACATCTTGCCTGATCAAATACCTGCCGACCAAACATACATGCCTCTGTTCCAGATGAATGGGATGCCTGTGACGGCTGATCAAACTTCGCTTGATGCTCGATACGACCCGTTGGAAACTGGATGCTCGGCTATAATGTGCTGCAGCGGCAATGCTGGTTGTACGACAGGAACCACAGATTGTAAGTGCTACACAAGCGACGTCACGTCAGAAGAGCTGCGTAATGCCGAAATTGCAGACGTGACCCCAACGATCCCTGCTTGGATCATGTTTTTGAACAGATCCCAGACTACATTCAACGGTCTGAACGAAGGTCAATCATACCTGGTGAATGGAGACACTTGGAGCGCATTAGATCCATGCTCTGTGTCTGGGCAGCCTACCAGATGCTCTCTCGCTGATGATGTTAGGCCAGACGACTGTTCAACCACGACGAACGCTGCTGCACAGTCAATCAGGAGCACATATTGTCCAAGCGGGGTTGAGCCAATGCAACCAATGCAACAATGTGTGTATGATATCAAAGGGGGGCTTGCATGCCTTGGAGGTAGGTCCATTGCCAGTACACAGGTTATTCTACCGGCTTATGTTTCCATGCAGGTATACTCTGTCCCACCAAAGCCATGTTGGTCCATGCAGTGCAGTTACCCTTTGCAGCAATTTGATGGGCTCACCGTTTTTGACACGCGTCCATACATCATGGGCCTGACGATGCAAGTGAATGTCATTCAGATCAAGCTTGCCAGTACTGACTCGTTGTTTGAGTATGTGTACATTCAGCGGGCTGACTTTACCACCCGGCTTGTGCTGCAAACTTTTGGATGCAACTTGGTATATCCAACAAATCGATGTGTGTTCAATTCGCACAAGACACGCCGGCTGTCGGATGCCTATAGACACGTTGCAGTTCAGCAGTCCTATCCAGCCCTGGGCGATATGGGAGATGAGGGCTACATTGCAATGGCTGTAGACATCGTGCAGTCTGTAGAGGACAAGCTTGATACAACCACCAATAAACAACAAATCAGCTGCCTCGATCGGGTTCCGTTCAATCTAGCAGCATGTTCGTTTGCTACACCTTCAACTATCTCCAGCCTGACAATCAATGATGATTGCGGCGATACCATGCTTGACCCCATATGCAAACGTGAAGCCGCTGCTGCATGTGGTGGTCTGTCCAAGGACTATCGTTGTTCGAGTTTTGCGAATTACGATCTCTGCATGGCTGCACGGGTTGCATGCCAAATCTTTTTTCCATGTCAGGTGAGCGGACATATGCCAGACTGTAACGCTGACTGTCATTCCACCTCTGATTTTTCGGCCTGTATGTCTGCATATGATACAATCGATCGATGCAAGATCACCACAGGGATGCAGTGTTATAGCTATGGTTACCAGCGAGTTTCGTCCACTGTATGCACTCACACCCCGGTACTTGGAGGGTGCCCATACACACAGCACGATGAAGCGTTGATGCAAGCGTCTGGTTTGCCAGCTGCTGGGTTCTGTCCTGACTGCATCGCCAGCGGGTGGAGCTCATGCTCCACTACAAAGTCATCCCAGACATACGCCCTTGCTCAGGCCGCAAATACATTTCACGCATTCCAGTCACAGCCAGCTACCGATAGAATGTATCTACCGGCGTATGCATCCCATTTTTCTATGCAGCTTGGAACACTTGCGTCTGGGGCTGCAGTTCAGTGTGGCCCAACAACATGCAAAGCAAGTCAACGGACTGTGCAGATTTACAAGAACATGTTTTCGTGTGTTGATTGCTTCACAGTGCCCAATAAATTTTGTTCGGGGAATCATCTGTGCCATTTCCATCCTTCTGTCGTCAATAATTTCAAACAAATGGCTGGGTACAGCGACCATCGGCAGGTGTTTGAACAAGGCAATACAACCTATGCCAAGACATTTGCAGCGGTCAGATGGGCGGTCGAGGCTTTGAGACTCAAATCGTTCCCTACCCCTGCAGGGGTCATGCCCCAATGGATGCCATTTCTTGACCCATTGGATTTCACAGAGTACAACCCCTCTGCTCTCAAGCAAATATTCAACGCCAATGTTGAATTGCTGGGTGCCAAATGTGTTACAGACATTGCCATGCCAGACCTGTCCAAATGTCAAAACGACCTGCCACGCACCACCCTTCGTTCGTTTGTGCAGTCTCGGTACAAGACCCAAGAAGGCGTCATCGTTCCGTCCAAGACCACGGTCTCTTGGTTCGTGAACAACGCGCAGATGCTGTCCACCAATATTCCTGCATGGAGTATGAGGCCTGAGCGCCCATTCTTCGCGACTCTGTTCGATGATTCTCTATGCCAGCAAGCCACCATGGACACCCTCGTGTGCATGAGGAATGGAACCACCATGCTAGCTCTCAACCCCATTATGTCAGGTCGATTTGAGGTTCGGCAGGGATGCGACATTGTTGATTCTGTCGTGGATGGGCTCTGTAATCAGCTCGAATGCCCGAAAACAGACGCTACATCCGATGTCTACAACACATTCACGGGTACGAATCCTATCGATCAAACTGCTCAGAGTCGATGTGCTATATGGAATGCCCAAACGGCCCAGTATACTACCACCTCCAACAGCGTCCCAATCAATCTTTGTAGTAAAACTCCACCCTCTCCTGCCTCATGCCCAAGCGCCCAGGGATTGCTTGGCCAGAACACCTGGGATGGCACTCCCGTCTCCAGCCTGTATGCCCGCCAGCCATGGCCTGCTGCCTATGTGCCATCGGGTCTGTTGTCTGGCAATAACCCTCTGCTGGCATTTAAGACCTTGGCCCCTCGTGTCATCGGAAACATCACCCTTGATCCTTGGGATGTTGGCGGGCATTACGTGCGCATGATGCTGGGTACTTCGTTGGTTGTGACTGCGCTGCCACTGCGCTCCTACGCGACGCTACAGGTGGGTTTGTTCATGTTTTGAATCCGTTTTATTTACTAAGCTTGTGTGTGCTTACCAGGAAGCATCAACACTCAATAGCACTGACTGGGTCAAGGATTGGAAGTCCAATACCGTAGCTGAGACTGCTCTGATGGCAGACCTCTATGCAATGCGAACATGCCAATCATGGGACTGTCCTCTGCGTCGAAGGTATTTTTGGACTGGAGCAAGCTCTACATTCCGCCCATATACACC
>Ga0208496_1000628_pt1 | contig 12770 bp, 8 predicted proteins | sample CryBogmetaGMA2M_FD_184552 | JGI IMG/M metagenome (GOLD analysis project Ga0208496, IMG submission 184552) | Freshwater microbial communities from Crystal Bog, Wisconsin, USA - MA2M (SPAdes) | ecosystem: Environmental > Aquatic > Freshwater > Lake | place: Crystal Bog, Wisconsin, USA | collected... | reverse complement strand
GCAGGGTCTAGCGAATCTTCCTGCGACCAGTCGAAAAAAGGCTGCCTGGGGTTCATGTAGCCATCAAAGCTTTCCTTGCCCTGAATCAGGCTAACTTGCCGTTCACCCTTGTTTGCGCCGAACATATCCCATTGTAAACGAAGGCTGTGAGTTGGGTGGTCGGTCAGGTAGGCCAACATTACCCCTACCAAAGCAGTTTCGGTTTCCAATCGGTCATGTTCGCCGACCGCGATGACGCCCGACCGGTCGAAACGCATAAATTCCACACGGTCAAGTTGCGGCTGAATGTCAGTTCCATCAACGCTTAACCGGTTGTGGGCCAGAAGGAAATCGCCGATTTTTTTCTTCAATGCTTCTCTCTCGCCTTCCTCCACACAGTGGCCGTCTTGCAATCCCAAATCCAACCTCGGCTTAAAGTCCTTCACACGCAATAACATTTCGTGCCGGACTTCATACGGTTCTAGATAGAGATAGGAGCGCGGTTCGGCATGACGGCGGACAAATTCAGGGTCATCAAAACTGGAACGCCAAGGATCATTCCAATCCAAGCTCAAGTTGACCGGTTTTTTCAAGGGCATCAGATCGCTAACCGGTACACCGCGATGGAGCAAAACCAAGCCGATGATTGCACCTTCCGGTGGAATGATGCTAAATCTTTCCAGCCGTTTTTCCGTCGAATAAACCAGGCTTGCTTCGTAATAATCCTCGCTGGCATTGCTTGAGCCGGTTGGCGTTGCCACAGGTTCGACGGTCTTATGTTCCAAGGATTCCAAACGGCCAGTGTATGGCTTGCCGTTTCTTGCTTGTATGACCGGGGTCCGCATAGCCAGCCATAATGGCGGGGATGCAGTTGATTTACCAGACAGACCTGCGTTAGCTAGTACGGAGGACTTCTTCAAACGCAGGTTTAACCGTATCTCCCCTGGCACGACCGAATACTCGGCGATTCCGGCAAATTTGGAAAAATCAACCCAATCGGCCAGTGCGGACCCACTTGCCAGCAGCAAGACAAAGAGATGCAAAGCTATCGGTAAATCCCTCCTGGCCCCCTTTTTCAAAGGGAAGCACAAAGCCTTTTCATCCGCAACTGGCAAGATAGTGCTTAACATCGGCAAATAATTGAAATTCAAGCCTCGGCCCCGACCGATACCCCTCTTTTTGGGCGGTAAGTGCGATAGGTGCGCCAACCGATGTAGCCCATTACGCCAAAGAACGTGAATACGATGAAGCCGGTGATCCGACCCAGCCAGTTGACTTTGGCTGCACCCTCAATAGCCACGGTAAACGGGATGCGCAGCCGGTCGTCCTCACTGATTGCCTCGTTGCCGATGGTCGCAATCAATGCGTAATGCCCCGGCTGTTTGATGTCAACCGCCATGTCTGCCGTGCCATTGGGGTAAAGTTTTGCGGGTGTTTCCGTCAATACGCCCAATTCCTGCGGGGGACGCCCACCCTCTTCGTTGAACTCCTCCCTTATCACGCGCAGGGTGACGGGAGTTTTTCTGACATCACGATCTAACAAGTCGATGCTCAGATAAGTCTTGCCTATCCTAGGCACATCTTGACAATATTTTGCAAAATTGGTCGTTTCCCCTTTTTCGCGGCCTTCTTGGATGGCAGTGAAATGGACGGCATAAAAATCATTGCCGATCAGGCAGGTCATATTTGAGCCGGAATACGACTGCCTTGCATTTCTGGGTTCTCCGGCCGCTAACGCAGTCCGGCCAAACACCAGAAACGACAGGGTGATGATAACAGTCCAAAAGACTGAATATTGCTGTTGCTTAGTCATAGGGGCACCTCGTTTTATTTGCCTTGCACATCAAAAAAATATTTGCCACTAACTACATGTCCGTCCGCCGAGAGCACTCGGTAACGAACGGTATATCTGCCAGGGGCAAGCTTCGACACCGACGCCCGAAGATGGGAATGGTCGGTGAAGTCTAGTTTGGCGTCGTGGTTATCCACACGCTTTCCAGATGGGTCAATGACCGCCAAAGCCAAGAATTCTTGGCCTACGGAGTCGTTAAAAATCAATAAAACCTCGTTGGGGGCTTCTCTAAGCGAGGCTTCGCGATCCGGGTTCGCCTTCACCAGAATGGCATGGGCCTCAGCCTGACCGGCTAACAGTGACAGCAACAGCACCGACAATGTGGCGCGAATGAAAATTCTCATGTTTTGGCTTTGACTTCTCTAAGGTTGTTAACAAAATACATTGCCCATACTTTGCCTCCTGTCGGCGCTTTTTCAGTCCAAAACACCCTGAACCCCGCCAATGTAGCTACGATGCGTGGATGGTCTGCAACAGAGCCACCGGCGTTAATGCGCTTGGGGAGGGACCACGTTTTCCCGTGGTCGGCGGAACTAATGAACTGCAATCCACCGCCATCACTAGCCGGGTCAACGAACACTACCCCTATCAGGCCATCACGGAGGACGGCGACGTCACTTTCGCGGCTGCGCCCGTCGCCAATGCGTAGCGGCGCAGACCAATGTCCACCGAGGTCATCCGATGCAAGGTAAAACAACCCAGTGACATTTTCCTTCCCGCTCCATACCACACTGTGCAAAGGGCCGCGTGTTCCCGGTGCGCTGGCTATCCCCCCTCCGCAATGCGGACAGCCAGTGAACCGCCAGTCAAATGCGCCCACAGGGGCCAGGTTCCTCCACGACTTGCCGTCGGTGGAAATCCGCACCATACGCATGTCGTGGGGTTCGTCACCGCGGTACAATGCGGCGATGCTTTGGTCGGGCAATACTGCCAAACGGTTCCAGCAACAAGTGCAGGTCTTGGGGTCCAAGGTGACTTCCTTATCCCAATGCCGCCCAGCGTCCGTGGATCGGGCGTAGCGCAACCCCAGTGTGCTACCGTTTTCTTCCCTGTCGTCCAGCCAGACCAAATGAAAATTCCCCGCTTTGTCCGCGATCAAATCCATGTAAGATTGGTTGTTAGTGATGTCTCCAATGGCGGGGTTTTCACCTCGTTGCCAGCTTGCTCCTCCGTTGGGGGAATAGGCGATAAGCATTGGTCCGGCATTGGGCAATTCCACAGAATGATTGAAGGCCACGACGATGCGCCGCCCCGCCGCCGCAATTTGCGCATCGTTCCCGCGTCGCGCTACGACTGCCCCGTCCTGTTTGCGATTGACTATTATCGGCTTGGTCCAAGTTACCCCATAATCATGTGAAAAGAGGTAAGCCACCCCAAGCTCGCCTCTTCCATTTTGCTTTCCCACTAGTACGGCATGGAGAGTCGATTCATCGGCATAAACATCCATGCCTTGGATATCAGACCAGCCAATCCTAGGGTAAATGGCAGAATAAACACATAGCCCAACAGAAGAGTAGGCAGAAAAAAATACTAACATATAAAAGGAAGCAATAAATTTATTAATCATACATATGTTTGGCTTTATTTTTTACAGACAGCAAAAAAATCTTAATTTATTAATACGTATGGTAAGAATCACAAAAGATGCCATCCCATACAGCTATCAATAGATATGCCATTCAATATAAATCATATAATTCAATATGTTATACATGTTTATATCAGATCTATTGAGCCATTTGACACAGAATGTATGCTATATGCCGCTATTGCCATGGTGTTGAATTTAACAGAATCCCATCCCTAAGTTGGTGGGCAGTGATATTTTATGGGAAGCAAAAAAAAGACAGGGATAGTCCTTTATCCCTGCGCAATGGAGCGGTATTCACCCCGCCCATCGCAATACTGAAGAGAGAGATTGAAGAGAACACCAGCATGTTGCTGGTGGTTAGTAAGGTAGCAAAAAAAAATTAAATAGATAATGTGGCAAATTGTCGCATGTATAATATCAAAAAAGGTTATTGTGTGATATAACCAATATTTGTGACAATTGCCACATTAATATGTAATTTCAGATTGTGATTTAGCCATGAGCCCCGCACCAACAGGTTCGCCCCCACAAAACATTCAGCGAAGCCTAGCCAAAAAAATACTTGCCGTCGTAATCGCCCTTGCCGCTATTGCGACGATTCTTTGGCTGGAGAGCTTTTTTATGCAGCATGCCGACATGCCCACCTTGGACAAGCAAATAGGCTATGGCTTGCTGTCCCTAGTCGGATTCCTGACCAGCTTCCACTGCGTGGGCATGTGCGGCCCGCTGATTGTCGGCTATACCGCCAAACAGGCGACTAACGGACATAAATCTTATAGTTCGCATTTGCTCTACGGCTTGGGCAAAACTCTGTCCTATACCGTGATTGGCGGATTGTTCGGCACCTTTGGTTCGGTCATATCCTTCACGCCCCACACCCAAGGCATGGTCGGCATGGCAGCCGGGGTGTTCCTTGTCTTGTTCGGCCTACCTATTCTGAATGTGTTTCCGGCCATGCGGCATTAGGTGTGGTTGTCATGGTGCTGGGGGCGATCATGCTGAATCGGGGGCTGGCGGTCAGCGGCACGGGCGCGGATTTCCACACCCTAGTCGCACGCGTTTCGCACTATCTTTCGCCAGAGGAAGTGTCAGAACAATCCTTAGGCTTAGTGCAAAACATCGCTAGGATGTGCTGGGTAGCGGATTTTCGCCCCACCAGTTCACTTTGCGCAAGGTCGTACCGGTGAGGTGGATGATCAATGGCAAGGAATTGAACGAATGCAACCGTGGCATCATCGTGCCGCAATATGGCATCAAGGTCATGTTGCACCCAAGTTTGCAGACAGTCGAGTTCACACCCAAAGAAGCCGGCATTGTTCCTTGGAGTTGCTGGATGGGCATGATTCCCGGTTCGTTCATCGTCATCGACAATAACCCCGAACCGATATCCCCCGCATGGGGGGATACAGTGTCCAATATCCTGCAATCTATGCGTCACAAACTCTCACTATGGGCCGAACCATGGCTACGCCGGCTTGAATCACCACCATGAGTGCATACAATTAACACCCTGCTGTGGTAAACCAAGCGGATGACGGCCCAACATCCTGCAAAACACCATTTGGCCCTAGGTAATAGACATGATTATTATCTGAAGACACACCAACATAAGAATTAGTGTTTTGGTAATAGCGATAATAATAGGGTGCTGATGTTTGCGAGGTAGCCCCTGTTGGGGAGAATAATTGCGAGTAATATGTTTCTGCCCAATTAAACAAACAATCGGCTTGGGATACCGGTTGACCACCACTGGACGTAATTACTTCCGACAGTACGCCGTGTCCACCTTCCATTGGTACTTTTGGGTTATACGACGACAAGTAGTACATGCAGGTTTTCCCCATAAGTGCCCCTACGGAGCAGTCCATGTAAGCTAATTGCGAAGAGTCTGTGGGTCCTGATGTAGGATTTGTTGCGTTGAAATTTATGCGGACACCAGCATTGTTATTTACCGGTGGATTAGTAGCGATAGATGATGTATTTAATTCAAATACATACGCATTAATGCCACCTTTCCCATCGCTCCCCGAGCCAAGCTGATAATTGAGGGACTCCACGTTTCCCATCAAAACATCGTTTAGTGTGCCTTGCAGGTTAGTTATTTGTTGGTTAGAGGAATCATAATCAAATGTTCCTGTGAATTTAGTGTCATCTATAAAAGTCAGTGTGACGTTATAGTGGACACTGCCCGCCTGTGCTACATTAACCATGGTGGTCGCTATGAATAACAGGGTAAACATTGTAAATGTTTTCATTTTATTTCTCCTAAATTTTCTTAGTAACTGAAAGTCATGCCTACATAGACCGATCTTCCTAAACCGGGGAGGTTTTGGGTATTTGGTTTGGACGAATTTAGAGTCATGGCCGATTGGTCGCCAATGTACACACCCGACAATGGATAATAATATTGCTTGTTGAGGATGTTATCCAAGCCGACATCAATACTTATATTTTCCCATTGATATCCGGTTTTGGCGTTCAACAAGATATAGGAAGCCGTCGTAAGTTCATTTCTTATTGCCTGCACATCGGTTTTGGCATCAATAAATTGCATTTCAAAAGCACTCTTCCATCCCGCTAATGTATGATCTAGGCTAAGTTTAATGTTAAAAGGCATCATGTGGTAAAGGTTGCCACTATCCATACGTTCACCTCTTACATAACTCATAATGGAATGGGTTGAAAATTGTCCAAACGTTTTATCTTTAAACAAATCAGCTTTTGCACTAACATCAACACCCCATAGGCGAGCATCATGATTTGCAAACTGTAAATAGTAAAAACCATTGTTTGGTTGCTGGCAGCTAGCGCACCGGTCAACATCAATAAAATTTTCAACATAGCTAAAATAAGGGGTTATTTTAATATTCCAAGCATTGGAATTTGGATCATAATAGTTCGCAGTGAAGGTGACATTGTGCGCAGTTTCTGGTTTTAAGTTGATGTTGCCCACATATCCATTACCATCACCAAACCAGCCATTCATCGTCATCGGCATCGGACTTTTGCTCCATACATAAAGTTCATGTAGCGATGGCGCACGGTTTTTTCTAGCATAGCCAAAACTATATTGGCTCCACTGGTTAGGTGTAAATTGCATCAACGCCGTAAAATCAAATAAATTAAAGTTTCGTTGATGGTCTTCGGAATTAAATTTTAATGCTTGCAAAAAATCTGGGACTTGAATATAACGTTTAGGTACGACATTATTGTATCCTAGAACATCTCCGGTATCGGTCATGGTGCGATCATATCTAAACCCCAACATACTTTTCCATTCTTCTGACCAAGTTTTCTCCAACTCAGCAAAGGTTCCAACACGATCTCTGGTCGCATCATTTAGATTAATGAAATTATTAGGTCCCATCATACTTGGCATAGAGGACGTAGGCGGCCAAAAGTCATTGATGAAGCTACTATGATACTCGTTGCCGAAACGGAATATATCCTGTTCACCAAATGGTATCTCTGCTTGTAGCCTATAGCCATAACTCCTGCTGCGTGTTTCCATTGGCATTGGTTCAGGGGCGTGTCTATCGGATCCAAAGTTCATGGTATGGCTGGTGTTCTCAAGATATAGCTTACCGTCCACTTTGCCCCACTCGAATGTCCCTTTATAGTGAACATTACCAAAGATACTATCATTGTTAGTCAAGTCCATACGTGCGGTTGGGAATCCCTCAAAAGGAATATGTTGTAGTCCACCCCTTATTTCCAATAAGTGATTGTCATATTTGAACGAGAGTGCTATTGCATGGTTTTCATTTTTATAGCTAGTTGATTTTATAGTTTTTCCAGCACCATCAATGTAGTCCCCTCTTTGAGTATAAGAGCCAGTGTAATCTAACCTAGCATGTTCATTTGCAATCCCTGTCGAAAGACTGCCACCAAAGGCATCGCCATTGCTGCGATAAAAGGATGAAGCTTTACCTGTGTGCAAGAAACTTTTACCGTCCTCAGCAAAAACGGGTTCAGTTGACTGTACCGAAATAGTTCCACCAATGCTGTCGCCACCCATACTGACCGGTGTGACCCCTTGTAATATAGTAATATTCCCAATATTAGTACGGTCAATATAAGACAGTGGTGGATTCATATGATTTGGGCATGATGCATTCACTGTCATTCCATTAACATCAACTTTAATACGGTTATCGTTCAAGCCATGAACAATTGGCAATGATGACACCCCGCCGCCAGTCTGTAGACTCACCCCAGCGGTGTCTTCTAGTAATTTCGCAGTATCAGAGACTTGAGCTTGTTTCCGAGTCAATGATTCAGTCGTAATTTTATCTTTGACCGAAATATCACGATGGGGCTTCTTGCCGATGACTATGACTTCTTGAAGAACAGTGGGAGTTTCAATGGTTGAGCTTTTTTGGGTTTCATTGTTAGCATAAACAGCATGACAAAGCGCAGATGTCAATACGCCCAACTTAAGTAATTTTTTGATGTACATAATACACTTCCCGTGATGATACTATAAAAGACTACAACGCTTTTATATTCTATTCGCAAATTAAAATGATTAGAAATCGTTCTGCTTACAGCGTTTTCCTGCTTAAAAACTAACTAAAACCTTCGATTGAACAAATATCTAGCACAACCATACGCCCTATTTGATAACTCTTTGATGTCGAAAACTCTTTATGACTATCGTTCGAGATAATTTTTAAACGGGTAAAGTGGGGCTTCTGTGCCAGTTGCACCGACTGCTGGAATCAGCAAAAACTCGTCTTTAGCCAGATGGGAATGCAAGGAACCCGGTGTCACAGACACCTGATTGCCTTCATGTCCATGCAAAACTAAAATCTCTGGATGATCGAACGGCGCCTTTTCGTAACGAACCCGATCATCGGTCAATGTTTTTAAAAACTCAACCAAGTCATGGCGGTTTCTCTCGGAGAACTGAAGATTTTGTAATGGGAAGACGCGAGTGACTTGTTTCGCATCATTGGTAAAATTTCCACCCCGAGTGTAAAACTCGACCACTTGTTCTAAAGTCGCCATCCCCCCGTTATGCATATACGGCCCAGTTAATTCAACATTACGCAATGATGGTATTTTGAAACTGGCTTTTACCTCGGCAAGCATTTTTTGAGTGTTTGGATTTTTCAACTCTGTTTTAGCGGACTTGGTAGTTGGCAGAAAAGCATTGCCCGTCGCCGATAGAAAGCAATTATTTGTGTCTTGCGGCTGAGGTTGAATGCCATCTGTTGGTGTAAATAAGCTGGTTGCCACATAAGGCGGTTTGAAGTTTATCGCAAATTCTTCCTGAAAATCACAAGCACGTACCTTAGTAACGTCAGCATCTAATACCCCCTTGATATTCCCCGCCAACTGTTGCAAATATTGCTGGCTAAAAGATAACGGATTGCCATAGTCATCAACGCCGCCTAAACCAATATCCGCAGCTTCCCTGGAAACACCAGTTGAGGCGAAACCGGTATCAATAAATGCGGTAATCGCTGTGTTATGAGGCAACAAAGGAATACGATTAACGACATTGGTACTCGCACTGATAACGAAAGTTCGCTCGCCAAATGTTTCGGGATGGGTTTGCGCAATTGCGGCATTTGCGTTTACCGAGGCAGCCGTAAAATTGGGGCCTAAGTGGCAAAGAGAACATAAATTTACCCTAAACTGTTCCAATCCACTCAACTGGGCAGCCGTCAGGTCAATCGGCTTGTTTGATGCGTCTCGTGCACTTTTATCAAATGGGGATTCGTCAGAAATCAATGTGCTTTCGTAAAGCTGAATCGCTAATCCGAAAAACATCCCAAAATTCGCTTCCATTTGGCTGTATGGTGCACCCCCTAACGGGCCGCCAAACTCGCCAAGCCGTGAAAACGACCAGTATTTTTCATTAAAAGCCTGCTTGACCAAGTTTTCATATGTCGTATTCAGCCCGGGCTGTAAATTTCCGAGGGTACTAAAACTCAAACTTCCTAGCACACTGTCATTCCAGTGTACCTTTTGGTTTTCCAACGGATGGCGTTGCAATAATTTTCTGCCAATATCTTTCAGTGTGCGGTTTTTGCAGCCCATTTCAGTGGTGTTTAAAGGGGGGGCAGTTGCCTGGGAAGCCAAGGATGAATTAATCAAATGCAAGCGCTGTTTACTGACCTTTTGCGCACTCATTTTTACCCATACCCCCGCCTTCGGGTCACGATCTCCCCAGGGACTGCTGCCATTAAATACATTATTCGCACGCCCATCCCAAAAACTACGATGGTTAAAAACAGCATTAATCACGCTCGGCGCATTTCGTGGTGTAACCCGTCGAGTGCCAATGTTTCCTGCATGGAATAATGTGTCAGCGTTCCGATTGCAATCGTCAATATTACTACCCAAGCGGCTTACTGTTTTAAATTCGCCACCGAATGTACCTGACGATCCTACGACATTGTCGGTATCAAAAATTATCGGGGAAAACTCTTGCAGCGGATCCTGCCTTTGATGTAAAGGAAAGTCACCCAAACGAAGCGCATGGTTCGATCCCAACAACTCATTAACAGCAGAAATATTGAAATGCTGTGTGCTTATAGGTGATGATTGACTCCCGGGGGCAATCTGGTTTTTTACCCTGCGATCAGCACCAGCATGAAAATGGCAAGAACCGCAAGCCATGCCATCGCTTCCGACATTGGTATCCCAGAACAGTGCTTTACCTAATGCAATGGCGGCTGCCTTATTGACAACGATTGGATCAGAGCCATTCAATAAACCGGGCACTTCGGGTACTGGTAAATATTTTAGGCTAATTGGCATTGGCCCCAATGCCAATGTGCGGGGACTGGAATTATTCTGAATTGATTCTGCTGCCAACGCTTCAATGCTGAAATTATAGAATAACAAGTAGAATAATAATAATAATAATAACAAAGCCATTGGGCTTTTACGTAAGATATCCATGTTTTATCTCAATATAGGCTACAGCGTTTTTAATATCACACGTTACTTGTTACATTATATCATTCTGCAAGGCCATTCACACAATTGATGGTTTGATTGAGTGTTCTTTATTATTTTATTTGTTAAGATAAAAACGCTGTATATAATTATCTTCCATGGCTTATATTCTCCTAAAATCCATGACTGAATGACAGGATTTCAGCAATTGTTAGGCTTTTTTACAACAACGATGATTCAGTTCTGAAGTGCGGTCTTGAAAGCTCCAGATTTCAGTATTACAGCGTTTTCATCTTTAAAAGCTACCTAAATATGAATATTCAAATAATCTCTGATTGAAAGAAATATCTAGCACAACCATACGTCCTATCAAGTAACTATCCGATGTTGAAAACGCTGTATGTCAAGCCAATTAAATTTTAAATTATTATAACATACGCCATAAATATTAACTTGAAAAGTCACTAATCGTGGGCATGGCCCACTCCTACAACACTACAAAGAAACTGTTGTATCAAACACGCTGAATCAGTTCGATGGGCAAAACCTAAATCCACCGCAATATTGAAAAAACGGAAGTCGGGCATAAACAATATGCCCGACTCTAACTGCCGTGCTTAATTACACCCTGCTTTTTTCATGTAATCGGTTAATAGACCCACATCTTGCGGGTTGCCACCAGCCGTACTTAAGTAATACACATGATTATCTGTCGAATTGACTCCCATATAAGATTTAGTGCCTGTGTAGTAACGATAATAGTAGCTAGTCTGTGTTTGAGAAGATGCACCCGCTGGCGAGAACAGGCTTGCATAGTTTTTCTCCGCCCAATTAAACACACAATCGGTAGACGACACTGGAATGGCGGAGACCTTAACATCTATCGGAGTATTAGTACCACTTGTGCTTGTACCCCCCACGAAGATTGTGTAATTACCAGGTGCTAATCCGATCAGGGTTAAATTGGCATAGACCGTACTGCCAGACGTGTAAGCACTGCCAAAAACGCCTGATTCATAAAGGTTGTCAATACTCAGGTCATCAGCACCCGCCTTGACTCTATCGCCATAAGCGTTGGTATAGCTAATGCCTGAGGCATTGACATAACCTAGCGTTTCGACGATACCGTTAGTCGTGGTATTCCCTGGCAATGAGTTTGTGACCGTAGCATCAGTCGCCCAGACTATGCCCGCCATACCTGCCTGAGCAATCTGATCGAAACCATGAATGGCCCCGTTTGTAAAATTGTCAGGTGTAGACCCGGTGACAACACCCGTGAAAGGTGCAGAGGTTCTATAGACGGTGAAACCCGGCGCGTTAGTCGTTGCTGACGTTGCTGAAACAAGGACATCAGTTGCAGTGGGTACGTTGAAACTGAGCCATGTGCCTTGCATGCCCCAAGCGTTGTTGTTCAGTGCCGGATTGCTTGTGTAAGCATTTTTATTGGCGTTCGCAGCAATAGACTGAATGGTAGTCCCTGGGCTGAGCGTGTTATTGTTATTAACCCACTTACCTTCCCAAGATGCAGCAAATGACGCTGAGGCAAACGATAATGCCGCTACGGTAAATGCAGCCTTTAAAAAAATTTTATCCAATTCGTAACTCCAAATTTATGTTTAAGTTGAAAGCCAGTTTTGCTTGTTTAAAGTTTGGGTCTCGGCTTTGATCTTTTTACCAGTACCAGTAAAGGTGGACGGAAAATTTTCCCGCACAATGGTGTATTAGCCATGCCGTACCCCTGCATGAAATCGAAAAGCACCCTAAGGCTTAGATTGCTTTACCACTTCATTTAACAAGATGTTAGCAATATATATACCAACAATAGTCCGTACTGATTTTACTGGAATAGCTAGCAACGCGCTTAACTAGTGATAGATTACTCAATAAATATTCTGCGGCATATGACACTTTATTGTGGCATATAACACATATTCCTTAATAAGCGCCAAAAATATGCATTCTGACCAAAGAAGCGATGGTTGCCAAGACGGGGTTGCATTTGGCCGATGGTAATGTAACATGCTAATTTATCGATAAAAATAATCCATCATTCTTCGCAATGATGCGACACGTAACGGAATAACTAGTGTGTCATATAACACAAGTTAAATAAGCATATTGTCTGCGACGATTTCCCACATGTTAAATTAATAACCTATGACATATTCATATAGATTTTTATTCAAAATCAAGGATAATTGTTAGTTACACTCATTGGTGCATGTCAGAAGGAGTTTAAACTTCTAAAATGATTATAAGTTCTATCACCGTCACCGACGCGACAAAAGCCAAAACACTGCTGAGCTTTATGCATCCCCATGGCCTTGCGGATGAACGGTGCGACAAGCAATCGCAAGCCGCGGTAGTGGCTTACCTGTTGGCTATACTGCTTCATGTAGGGGTTTGGCATGTCTACAAGATCATGCCCCCACGCCC
>Ga0208496_1000626_pt1 | contig 12818 bp, 14 predicted proteins | sample CryBogmetaGMA2M_FD_184552 | JGI IMG/M metagenome (GOLD analysis project Ga0208496, IMG submission 184552) | Freshwater microbial communities from Crystal Bog, Wisconsin, USA - MA2M (SPAdes) | ecosystem: Environmental > Aquatic > Freshwater > Lake | place: Crystal Bog, Wisconsin, USA | collected... | reverse complement strand
TTTCTACACTGGTCAGCCAGATCAAAAGCGCGGCCACGGTCTCTGGCTCCATAAATCCATGCAGCGGCATGGGCACCATCTGCAAAATTCCAGTTACTGCTTCAGGGGTTGCAATCATGTCGGCAACCATGGGAGTTTTCACAATTCCAGGACCAACTGCATTAATCGGAATTCCGGCTCCAGCCCAAGTGGGCTTAATAGATTCCCGGCGGACCCAGCGGCTCAAAGCGCGCTTAGTGGATCCGTAAATTAACTGCTCGGCTCCTCCTCCGGCATCAACTAACCCTTGAGCTATAGCAACAGCTTTCAACTCATCGTCACCACACATGGCGGCAACTAGTTCTGGGCTATTTGGCATTAACGAAGCCATCGAACTAGTGAGCGCTACTCGTGCAGTTGTTGATTTCGCAAGTGTTGGTAAGAGAGCATTGAGAAAATCTGTTACCCCAAAATAATTTACTGATACCGTTTTAGCAATTGGGTGAGCTAATCCAGCGCACGCGATAATTGCATCTATTACACCACCAGAAAGCTCTTCTGCTTTTTTTGCGGCATCTTGTCGGCCTTGCTTAGTACTTAAATCTGCTTCAATATCTGCATTCTTAATATCAATTCCAATTACCTTATTTCCAGCCTCTTTTAAAATTCGAGATGTTGCTGCAGCAATTCCTGACGCAGTTCCTGTTATTACATATGTACGAGTCACGATGACTTCTCTCTGCATACGATTGAATTTCACATATGCAACTCCAACGTACTCCTCACTCAAGTTGAAAGCACCGAGAATTAGGTCACTTACCACTCAAAAGAAAAAGCCCCGCTTGGCCGAAGCCAAACGGGGCGTTCTCTGACGAATTACTTGATTGTGACTGTAGCGCCAGCTGCCTCTAGAGCTGCCTTTGCCTTGTCCGCTGTCTCCTTGTTGACCTTCTCTAGGAGAACCGCTGGAGTTGCATCTACAAGATCCTTCGCTTCCTTCAAGCCAAGGCTTGAATTTAATCCACGAACTTCCTTGATAACTGCAATCTTTGCTGAGCCTGCGTTTTCCAAGACAACTGTGAAGTCATCTTGTGCTGCAGCTGCGTCTCCGCCGCCTGCTGCTCCGCCTGCTGCTGCAGCTGCTACTGGGGCTGCAGCTGTTACATCGAATTCAGTTTCGAATGACTTAACGAACTCAGAGAGCTCGACCAATGTCATTTCTTTGAATTGTGCCAATAGGTCTTCTGTATTGAGCTTTGCCATTTTCGTTATTCCTTCTCTTCTGTTGGTGTTACTTCTTCAACTTCTTCGGTTGCTACTGCTTCAGGCACGACATCTGTAGTCACAGCTTCAGCTGGAACCTCGGACACGGCATCGAATGCTGCTGGCTCGGACACAGCTACTGGTGCAGCTGCTGCAACTGGTGCTGGTGAACCTTGTTCTGATTCCATTTTGATACGCAATGCATCGAATATACGAGCTGCCTTAGCAAGCGATCCCTTCATAGCGCCAGCAAGCTTTGCCAATAGAACTTCACGTGACTCGAGGTTAGCGAGCTGCATGAGTTCTTCTTTGGTAATTGCTTTGCCTTCATAAATTCCACCCTTGATTACAAGAAATGGATTTTCTTTAGCGAAATCGCGCAGGCTCTTAGCCGCATTGATTGGATCTCCCTTAATGAATGCAACAGCTGAAGGACCAACTAGTAGATCTGGTGAAAGATCAACGCCGGCATCCTTTGCTGCAATCTTTGTAAGAGTGTTCTTTACTACTGAGTACTTGGTTGAATCTCCAAGTGCGCGGCGTAGTTCCTTCATTGAAGTCACGGATAGTCCGCGATATTCAGTCAGAACTGTTGCAGTAGCTGTGCGGAAGTCTTCCGCCAGTTCTGCAACTGCTGATGTTTTATCTGGGCGAGCCATTCGGTTCACCTTTCCTGGTACTTAGTGATCACAGGAAAATAAAAAAATCCGTGACGCGTTGGCGCACGGATTTACGTGAACACCTACGCGGGTTGAGATTTCCTCATTTATTGAATCTTCCTTGCGGTTGATTCAGACCTGCGGTCTTTGGTTATGGGTAGAGGGTAGGCCGGGTGACCTACCCTCGTCAAATTCTTAGTTAGCTACTGGCTCACGAACTAGGTTTGGATCAACTGCAATTCCAGGTCCCATAGTTGTTGAAACAACGGCCTTTTGTACGTAGCGACCCTTTGAAGAGTTTGGCTTTGCACGCATTACTTCTTCCATCGCAGCTGCGTAGTTCTCAGCTAGCTGATCAGCAGTAAATGATGTCTTACCGATTAGGAAGTGAAGGTTTGAGTTCTTATCAACGCGGAATTCAATCTTTCCACCCTTGATATCTTCAACAGCTTTTGCAACATCGGTAGTTACTGTTCCTGTCTTTGGGTTAGGCATCAAACCACGAGGTCCGAGAACCTTTCCTAGTCGACCGACTTTACCCATCAAATCTGGTGTTGAAACAACTGCATCATAATCAAGACGACCCTTTGAAACTTCTTCGATCAATTCATCGCCACCGACGATATCTGCGCCAGCTGCGCGAGCTGCATCTGCTTTTTCACCGTTAGCAAAAACCAAAACACGAGCAGTCTTACCTGTTCCGTGTGGCAAGTTAACAGTTGAGCGGATCGCTTGATCGGCTTTCTTTGGGTCAACGCCAAGTACCAATGCAACTTCTACAGATGCGTTGTACTTAACTGTTGATGTTTCTTTAGCAAGTGTTACTGCCTCGAGCGGTGTGTAAAGGTGATCCTTGATGACCTTTGCAGCAGCCTCGTTATATTTCTTTGAGCGCTTCATTTCTTCCTCATTCTTTCGTAGGTCGTGGTTAGCGAACCAGCGCGGTTCTCCCACATCTTTTTCCCGGGGTGAGAAAAAGAAATTTATTTATTATCCGTTAGTTGTGATTCCCATTGAACGAGCTGTACCAGCAATAATCTTAGAAGCTGCATCAATGTCATTTGCATTGAGGTCAGACATCTTGAGCTTTGCGATATCAGCAACTTGAGCCATGGTGATGTTTGCAACCTTGGTCTTGTGTGGAACTGCAGATCCCTTTTCAACACCTGCAGCCTTCAAGATCAAACGTGATGCTGGAGGAGTCTTAGTGATGAAAGTAAAAGAGCGATCTTCGTAAACAGTAATTTCTACTGGAATGATCTGGCCCTTTTGAGCTTCAGTCGCAGCGTTGTACGCCTTAACGAACTCCATGATGTTGACACCATGCTGACCGAGTGCAGGACCTACTGGTGGAGCAGGTGTTGCTGCGCCAGCCTGGATCTGCAACTTAATGAATCCGGTTACCTTCTTCTTTGGTGCCATTTCTTTTCCTCTTTTTGTTTTCTAGTAGTTCTTGAAATTAAATCTTTTGTACCTGCGCGAATGAAAGTTCTACAGGGGTTTCACGTCCGAAGATAGAGACAAGAACCTTGAGTTTGGCCTGTTCTGGCATGATCTCTGAGATCGATGCCGGAAGGGTTGCAAAAGGACCATCCATAACTGTGACAGATTCGCCAACTTCGAAATCAATCAAGCGAATATCAATCTTGTCTGATTTCTTAACTGGACGTGGTGCAAGAATCTTTTCAACTTCATCCATGCTCAAAGGGCTTGGGTGGTGTGCATTGCCAACGAAGCCTGTAACACCAGGGGTATTACGAACTGCTGACCATGATTCGTCAGTTAGATCCATGCGAACTAAAACATAACCAGGGTAGATGTTGCGCTTAACCATCTTGAACTGGCCGTTCTTTAGTTCCTTCACTTCTTCTTCAGGAACTTCAATCTGGAAAATATAATCTTCCATGTTGAGTGACTGAATACGGGTCTGAAGGTTTCCCTTTACTTTCTTTTCATAGCCCGCATAAGAGTGGACTACGTACCAATCGCCAAGAGCTGTTCGCAATGTACGACGGAATTCTGCATTTGGGTCATTCTCATCTGATTCGATATCGCCATCTTCATCAGATGCCAATGCCAATTCAGGTTCGTTAGATGTAACGGCTTCAACAACTATTTCTGCAGGAGTTTGTTCAACTTCTGGAGTTGCGATTTCACTTGCTGAAGCGGCGAGCGCGGCTTCGAAAGCGTCGTGTTTGATCTCTTCGGTCATGGCGATCCTTTATCCAAATACCCAGAAGACGACCTTGGTAAGTACAAGATCGAGCAATGAAACTACGGCGATGATGAAAGTTACGAAAACTAAAACGACCGATGTGTAAGTAGTGAGCTGATTACGAGTTGGCCAAACAACCTTTGTAAGTTCGTTAACAACTTGGCGGTAGAAAAGACCGACGCGCGCAAATAGACCGAGCTTCTCGGCAACTTGTTCGTGTGACTCGCTCATCGTCGTTCCTTTCGTTTAGTACTGCTGATCAAAACTTCTTGCAGGGCAGGAGGGACTCGAACCCCCAACCGGCCGCTTTGGAGACGGCAACTCTAGCCAATTGAGCTACTGCCCTTCGCGAGAGCATGGCAAAACCATAGGGAAAAGCAAACCCTCGTGAGCGTCGAAGTGTAGGGGCAAGAGGGTGCTCAGGTCTAACTCGCGCTTAAAGATACGGCAGACTTAGGGGCATGACCTCACGTATCTCATCCCGTATCGCTGCCATCGCTGAATCTGCCACCTTGGCCGTTGATGCCAAGGCGAAAGCTCTTAAAGCTGCCGGGCGACCAGTGATCGGATTCGGTGCAGGCGAACCAGATTTTCCAACACCTGATTACATCGTCGAAGCAGCTGCTGCTGCAACAAAAGTTGTAGCAAATCATCGCTACACACCCACACCGGGTTTACCTGAACTACGCGATGCAATTGTTGCAAAGACAAAGCGTGACTCCAATTACGAAATTACTGCTGATCAAGTTTTAGTTACTAATGGTGGAAAGCAAGCGGTGTATCAAGCATTTGCTTCAATTATTGATCCAGGTGATGAAGTTTTATTACCCTCACCATTTTGGACAACATATCCAGAATGCATAAAGCTTGCAGGCGGAAAATGTGTAGAGATCTTTGCCGATGAGACACAAAACTATTTAGTTACCGTAGAACAATTAGAAGCTGCCCGTACACCAAAAACTAAAGCTTTACTATTCTGTTCTCCATCAAATCCAACAGGTTCGGTTTATTCACCTGCGCAAGTAAAAGCAATTGGTGAATGGGCAGTAAAGAACAACATCTGGATCATTAGTGATGAAATTTATGAACACTTGTTATACGACGGAGCAACTGCTCCATCTCTTCCAGTATTAGTCCCCGAACTTGCTGATACGTGCATCATCATCAATGGTGTTGCAAAGACTTATGCAATGACGGGTTGGCGCGTGGGCTGGATGATTGGTCCAAAAGATGTCATTAAAGCTGCAACAAATCTGCAATCACATATGACATCAAACGTTTCCAATGTTTCCCAACGTGCCGCAATTGCTGCTTTGAGTGGAAATCTTGATGCCGTCCACAAAATGGGTGAGGCATTCAACCGTCGCCGTAAATTAATTGTTGATCTCATTAACGAAATCCCAGGTTTTGAATGCCCAACCCCGCAAGGCGCCTTCTATGTCTATCCATCAGTTAAAGGCGTACTTGGGAAAACAATTCGTGGCAAAGTTCCAACCACATCAGCTGAATTAGCCACATTGATTTTGGAAGAAGTTGAAGTTGCAGCCGTTCCCGGCGAGGCTTTTGGACCTTCGGGTTATCTGCGCTTTTCGTACGCCACAAGCGATGAAGATATCGTTGAAGGTATTGGCCGTATTAAAAAACTACTTACTGAAGGCTAAATTTCAACTCCGATTAAATTTACTTCGGCCTCTAATGTAATTCCGAAAGTATCTCTGACTTGATCGCGTGCTTTTCTAGCAAGTGATGCAATGTCAGCAGCCGTTGCATTGCCCGCATTAGTTAGCGCCAATACGTGCTTAGTAGAAACTCGCGCACCACCTACTTCATCACCTTTGTGGATTCCTGAATTTTCAATCAACCATGCAGCCGAAATCTTTACGCGACCATCGGTTAGCGGCCACTTAGGTGCAGCATTTGGTAATGCATCCGCGGCTTGTTGAGAAATTATTGGATTAGTAAAAAATGAACCGGCAGACCATGAATCTTTATCGTTCGGAGTTAATAACATTCCTTTAGCCGAACGAAGAGCAAGCACGGCTTCGCGAACTTTGGTTACTGGTGCCTTGTCACCCATTTCTACACCAAGCTTTTTTGCTAACTCTGCATAAGTAATTGGATCGCTTAATTCACCAAGGCGTATCTGGAATTGAACTTCTAAGACAACGTATCGTCCAGGATGTGATTTGAAATGTGAGCTTCTGTATGAGAATTCACATTCACTGCGAGTGAAAGTTTTAACTTCCTTTTTCTCTCGGTCATAAGTACGAACTCGCGTGATGTATTCACTGACTTCATGCCCATAGGCACCAATATTTTGAATTGGCGCGGCACCAACAGTTCCCGGAATTCCACTTAAAGTTTCCAGGCCAGCAAAACCACGAACGATAGAAGTTGCCACAAAGGAATCCCAATCCTCCCCTGCGCCAATTGTTAGTGTCGCACCGCTGCAGGCATCCACTTCGGCTTCTACAGAATTATTAGAAATGCGAATTACGGTTCCTTCAAAACCTGAATCCGACACTAAAACATTTGTTCCTCCACCTAGAATTAAAATAGGCGAATCCCCTGCAGCTTCAATGGCAGCGATAATTTCAGCTTGAGTTGAGACTTGAATGATTTTTTTAGCCGGGCCACCCACATGAAAGCTGGTGTACTGCGATAACTCGGTCATGGCTAAAGGCTACCGACGTGGGGACAAAATTGCGCTTTTACCTCGGTACTTTTCCAGTATGCGGTCATAAGTCTTCTTAGATTGCACATCTCTGTAGGTCGGGTCTGCATCGTGATAACCGTGGTGGCGATCTTGTGTAAGTGGTAAATCCATTTGTAATAATCTGCCGCCTGCTTGGCGGATCTTAAGTGAGAATTCAATATCTGCATTTCGATAATAAATAGCGCGGGGATTAAAGCCGCCAACTTCATGGATAGCTTCACGATTGAACGCCATGAAGTATGAAAAAAGTACATCGACCTCGCCATTGCCTTTGTCATCAACGCTACGCCATTCATCCTCAACGTTAACTAAACCACCACGCCAACCAACGGCTACATATTCACCTTTAGCAAGTTCGGCAACAACTGGAGAAACCGCATCTCCTGTAAATCGAGTTGATGGATCCATCAGAATCACATATTTACTTGCAGTCTTTTCAAGGAATACATTTGCGCAATCGGCCCAACTTGCCCCAGGTGCAACCGAAATCAAGTAAGTCCTTTTATCCATCTGTTCAAACAAAGATCCAGCGTCCCCGATGGCAATAATTGCAACTGCGCAATCACTATTAGCTTTGATGCCCTTTACTGTTTCAAGTGCATCATCGGTGAAACCATCAACAATGATTCCAACAGTTACTTCACTTTCTAAATCAATAGGGCGAATATCTCGAGCAAAAGCCAGCGTTATGTATGGCTTCTTTGGCCGAAGTTCGTAACCCGCAGCAACATCAACGATTTCAAACCCAGCAAGTAAAAGTTCTTCGCGGAATTTATCGGCCAATGCAAAATCTTTAGCTGCGCGGGCATCCATGCGCGCTTGCGCTAGTGCGGTAACTGAATCTGGAACGTTCATTTGGTGACTACTGCTTTAGCCATTCCTAAAACTTTTATTCCAGCAGAAGTGGCAGAAAGCTCTAGTTTGATTCGATTTCCATCAACTTCGGTGATCGTTCCACTAACGGTTAAATCCGTTTTCACGTCGGCTGGCACAATGACTGGCTTAATAAAACGTGCCGAAAACTCAAGCACATGAGCGCTGCCACCTGCCCAGTCGGTCACGTACTTGCCGGCTAGCGCCATTGTGAGCATGCCGTGCGCAATCACATTTGGCAGCCCAACTGAAAGGGCAAACTCTTCATTTTGATGAATGGGATTCTGATCGCCACTTGCATCGGCATAAGCCTTTAACAAAGTTCGATCTAAATAAAAGATTTTTTCTGGTAACACTGTGCCGATTTGAATCATCCGCGCACCACCAAAGTCGACCATGCAGATACGACTAGCTCTGCGCCGTTATGTAAATCTGAGCGAACTGAAATAATTTCATTTCCCGCAGCAACGCGCAGCGATTCGATTGTCGCCGAGCAAGTAAAAACATCGCCGGCAATTACTGGGCGAAAGATTTCAAATTTTTGGTCACCATGAACTAATCGTGACCAATTGACACCAATTTCTGGTTGAGTCAGAATCGATTCATATTGAGATAAAGAGATGCGAATTGAAAAAGTTGGCGGTGCAACTGTTGTATTAGTTTCGCCAATAACAGATGCAAAGGCATCTATGTCAGATTGTGTGACCGTAACTTGATCCACACCCTTGAAGGTGCGCCCGACCGAATCGGGATTGATCATTAGCGAGTTTCGCGGTGAAGTGTTGAAGACTTGCAACGTGGACAGAACTTCTTAAGTTCCATACGGTCTGGATCGTTGCGACGGTTCTTCTTAGTAATGTAATTACGTTCTTTGCAATCAACGCATGCCATGGTGATCTTTGGACGTACGTCCGCGCTCTTGCTTGCCATGGTCTTACTCCTTCATTGATTAACGAGGTGCTCAGGTTACCCGAGCCTTCTCGATGCGCGAAATTCACGCGGGTGGAACTAGTAGCGGAGGCGGGATTTGAACCCACGACACAGCGATTATGAGCCGCTTGCTCTACCAAGCTGAGCTACCCCGCCAAGGGTTGTGCTGGTAAAAATCGTTCCTCATTTAGTGAAGAACTCTCTTCGAGCCCCCCACCGGAATCGGACCGGTGACCTTTTCCTTACCATGGAAACGCTCTACCAACTGAGCTAGGGGGGCAAGGCCGAACGCTGAGCGTACAGGCAATTAACTACTTTGGAAAAACCACGCAATTATTGCGCTGGATTGAGAGTGATTTTGCCAGTGGTTTCGCGTGCCCGCATCGCTTGATGCGCCTTTGTTGCTTGGCTTAATCCATAAGTTGCACCGATGACTGGTTTTAACTTTCCATTTTTAACCAGTGCAAATAACTCTTCAATAACATCATTCATTAACTCTTTTGAGCCAAAGCAATGTGCCAACCAAAAACCGGTAATAGTTTTTGAGCCACCCATTAGTGATGCTGGCTGAATCATTGTTGGCGCAACACGTGAAGCCATGCCATAAGTTATAAGTCGACCAAATGGCGCCAAAATATTTAAGCTCTCATCAAAAGTTTTACCGCCAACCATTTCCAGAATTAAGTTCACTGGCTTACCGCCATTTGCGGCTTTGATAGCATCTCCTAGATTTTCAAGTTCAGCTTCAACAACTGCATCGGCTCCGAGCGAAGTTGCTAAAGCTCGTTTACTTTCTGAGGATGTCACTGCAATTACTTTGGCGCCCCACATTTTTGCTAATTGAATTGCAATAGTTCCAACGCCACCGGCTGCGGCATGAACAACAACGGTTTCACCTGGCTTAACATGCCCAACAGTTTTTAAAATATGCCAAGCCGTTGAGCCTTGAACCATCATGCACAATGCTTGCTCATCTGAAACTCCATCAGGAATTGGAATCATGGCTGCGGTATGGGCAACGGCAAGTTGTGCGTATCCCCCACCATCAACTGGAGCTAGAACTCGAATACCTTTGCTGGTAGTTCCAACGACTTCAATACCTGGAACTAGCGGAAGTTTTTGCGGTGATAAGTAAGAGTTTTCTGTTTGGTGTGTATCGGCATAGTTGATTCCGATTGCAGAAACAGTAATGAGATCTTGAGCTTCTGTAGGTTTTGGATCTGCTAGCTCTACTAAGTGCATTACTTCTGGACCACCAAATTCGGTGATCTGAATTGCCTTCATATTTATCCCTTCGTAGAGCCCAGAGTTAAGCCTGAAACAAACTGCTTGCGTAGTACAAGGAAGAGAATGATCGTTGGCGCAGCAACAATGCTGGCACCAGCGGCAAGTAAGTTGAAGTCCGTGATGTATTGACCTTGCAATTGGCGCAACGCTGACGTTACTGGCCGCTTTGAATCTTCAGACATCAGGATCAGCGCCCAGAAGAAGTCATTGTAAATCCAACAACTCATCAGTACGCCAAGAGCGGCCAATGGTGGACGTAATAGCGGCAACATCACATTCCAGTAATGCCGAAATACAGAAGCACCGTCAATAATTGCCGACTCTGAAATTTCCTTTGGAACCGTCTTCATATAAGAAGAAAGTACGAAAGTAGCGAAACCAACTTGGAAAGCTACATGAACGAGCACGATTCCAAGATAGTTGTTATATAACAAAGAACGATTACCAAAAAAGTCACCAATCTTGATGTACAACCAAAACACTGGAATATAAGTCAAAACAATCGGCAACATGTTGCCGGCGGTGAACAGGAGTAGAAGGCTTAAGTTGAACCTAAAGGAGTAACGAGAGACTACGAAAGCAATAAGAGATCCTAAGAAAAGGGTCAAAACTACTGCGGGTACCGTTACGTATAAAGTGTTCAAGAAGTAATGCGTTAAACCCATTACGCGGAATGCGTGGAAGTAATTATCTAGGTTTAAATGGCGGGGCCAAGAAAATACTCCATAAGAAATAATGTCGTTATACGGACGAAGTGAAGTCCAAACCGTCCATAGGATTGGAAAAATCCACACAAAGGCAAAGAATCCAATGAAAGCTGAAATAAAAGCGTCTTTGACTTTTTGCTTATTCTTATATTCTTTATTTTGAACCATTGTTGAACTCACTTCAGGTCCTCCTTAAACACGTTACGGAGGTACAAAAGAATTGGGCCAATACAAAGAACTAACAAGATGACGGCGTACGCTGCACCCTTCATTGAAATGCCTTGGCCCGCAAAGTTCTGGAAAACCAAGATATTGAGCAAAGGCCAAGCGGTACTTGTGCCATAAATGATGTACACCAAGTCAAAGGCACGCAGGGATTCAATAATGGTGATAACCACGATGATGATGTTTACAGGGCGCATTGTTGGCAAAATAATTTTTCTAAATGTCTGCCACTCAGTTGCACCATCTATTGCCGAAGCTTCGCGCAGTGAGGAATCGATGGACTTTAGTCCAGCTAAATACAACAGCATGATGTAACCAATATGGCGCCAAGAAGCTACGCCCATGATCACATAGGTATTAATGCTGTAATTACCCCAAATCGAAACAGCGTTTCCAATATCGCGGCCCATGACTCCTTGTACGAATCCACCTGGCTGCAACATGAAGTTCCAGATAATTCCAATGATTGCCAAAGATAAAACAACTGGGATGTAAAAAATCGTCTCATAAATCTTGTGGCCTTTAATTTTACGATCAATTTGGTAGGCCAACAAAATTCCGAGGGGGGTTGCAAGAAAAGTAAACCAAAGTAACCAAATTATGTTGTTCTTTAATGCTTCATAAAAAACAGGTGTTCCAAAAAATATATTTTTATAATTTGCTAGACCGGCCCATTTGATGTCACTGACATTAATGCCATTCCAATAAGTGAAGGACAAAATGATTGTTATAAGTGCTGGTAGCCAGAGAAAAATAATCTGCATCAAGGTAGGAATACCTATGAATGCTGCAAGCGTAAATCTGTCGTTTCTAGAAAGAGAACGGCGACTGCGAATTTTTTTATTCGCAGCCGCCGTTTTCATTTCTTAATCCTAGTCTAATTCGTTAATGAAAACGAATTAAAGTGCAGGAAGTGCATCCCATTGCTTCTGAGTGTTATCCAAAATCTTTGTAAGATCTTTTGGATTCTTCAAGAAGCTCTGGATTGCTGGACCAACAACTGGGCCAGCAAAGTCGCCGCGAGTATCGCGGTCAAGGAAGAAGCCGATGTTCTTAGCTGCGCCAAGAACTGCAAGCTTCTGCTTGTTAAATGCATCGTATGAAGATGTATCAAAGTCGCTGCTGATGTAGATGTTTGTATCTCCAGCGGCAACTGCGGCATCAATACCTTCCTTTGTTCCCAAGAATCCAGCAAGGTCTTTTCCGCCTTCGACGTTCTTACCATTTGCGGCAACTGAAATACCGTCAAGTGGTGCATCGATTGAGTCAACACCGTACGCAGGATTGATTTCTGGGAATGGAACGATCCATAGATCGTCATAATCTGCTTGTGACTTAGCCTTAAAGTCGTTAGCAAACCATGAACCCATCATCATGGCGCCGCACTTCTTCTGCAGTAGAAGATCGCGCATGCCATCCCATGAAATATCTAGAACGTTCTTGTTCATGTAAGGAATCAATTGACCCATGTGTGTAAATACATCTACAACCTTGGCATCAGTCCACTTCTCTTTGCCGTTAAGCAAGTCAATGTGGAATTGATATCCATTAAGACGCATGTTGAGAATGTCGAATGTTCCCATTGCTTCCCAGCCGCCCTTGTCGCCTAATGCATAACCGACAAGACCCTTCTTCTGAGTTGCTTCGCACAACTTGATCAAGTCATCCCATGTTGCAATGCTCTCTGGGTTTAAACCCAACTCTTGCATTGTTGACTTGCGATAGTGCAAGCCCCATGGGTAATAAGTTGTAGGAATAATGTATTGCTTGCCATCCTTAGGATTTGTTGCACCTTGAATAGCTGCTGGAGAAAGTGACTTTCCAAGCGCTTTAATCTGATCTGACACATCTGCTAGAAGACCTGCATCAGCACGTGCATTGGTGCGCCATCCGGCCATCCAACCAAATGCATCATCTGGAGTTCCCTGCATAATTTGTACGAAGTTATTCTGGAAGTCATCTGA
>Ga0208496_1000625_pt1 | contig 12832 bp, 13 predicted proteins | sample CryBogmetaGMA2M_FD_184552 | JGI IMG/M metagenome (GOLD analysis project Ga0208496, IMG submission 184552) | Freshwater microbial communities from Crystal Bog, Wisconsin, USA - MA2M (SPAdes) | ecosystem: Environmental > Aquatic > Freshwater > Lake | place: Crystal Bog, Wisconsin, USA | collected... | reverse complement strand
TTCCACGTTTACCTCTAAAGCCTTAGAGATATTAATGGTGCCATCTGCTTCTAGAGGCGTGTAATTGAGTTCACAGTTTGCCGCATGTCCTGTCCCGGCATTATTCCAGCTACCGGAACTTTCTAGTGCTTCGCTAGCCAGAGCCTCTATCAGCTCAATGGATAGATTCGGATTAATCTCTTTTAATAATACGCCTAGAGTTGCGCTCATCATGCCAGCACCAACTAATACGCAATCTACCTCGGTGAGATTTACCTGATTATTCAAGCGAGGTCTCTTTATCTAATTTTTGATGAAAGCTAAGTCGCCATCGGTTTCTAAAATGACGTACGCGCGGCGCCAAGGATCATCTCCAATTAACTTCCAAGAGTGTCCAGCACCACTAACATCTTCGGCCAATAGGATATCTCCCGGAGTAATCACAATGTGCTCATCCAACTTATTCCAAAAATCGAGAGTGCCGCGAAGAGTAATAACAAATTGTTTTGCTGGTGCATTGTGCCAATCCAAAGACTCACCTGCTTTTGTCTCAGCAAATGAAATGCTCTTGGCTGGAAATTTGTCTGAAAGAAAATTGACAGTAGCATTATCTTTTAGGGCAACACGCCCCTCTTCAAAGCGTGAGATACCTTCCGCATCTGTCCATAAGCGAATACAACGCATTATTTATCTCCTAAGATTTAATGAATATGATTTAAAAAATGAACTTTTGACGTTAACTGACTCTTGAGTTGTTGCTTGAATATTATCACCCCCACATAGAGCCAATAAATATGCCAACCTTTTGGTTGGCATATTAGTTTTAGCGACGCCTTTAGCAAACCAAATAGCGTAAATTACTTGCCCGTAAAGACGGCTGGGCGTTTTTGAAGAAATGCCTCAATACCCTCTATGTAATCCTTACTTTCATACACTCTGCGACGCATATCTTGAATCTGCTCAACAATCTGAGCAGCAACTGGCTGATAGTCGGTCAGAATACGCAACTGTTCTTTTGCAACTGCAATAGCAAGAGGCGCCTTTTGCGTGATCTTGGTAGCAAAAACGGTGGTAAATTCTTCAAGCTCAGCACTAGGTACCAGATGATTCACAACTCCCCACTTGTAAGCGTCATCGCCCTTAATGGGTGCTGCCGTGAAAAACAACTCCTTAACCAAGTTGACTGGAAGGCGACCTAAGAAATGCATTAAGCCTGTAGTGTTGTAAGGCAAACCAAGATTTGCAGGCGTAATAGCGAAACTACAGGTTTCATCGGCGATGACAATGTCACAACTCGCTACCAAATCGAATGCCCCACCCCAGACTGAGCCATGAATCATAGCAATTACGGGCGCAGGAAAAGCGCGAATCGCCCTCAATGTTCGTTCAAGTGGATCAGAGTAACCCAATGGATCTTCATTGGTTTGAGGCAATTCCTTAATATCATGCCCTGCAGACCAAACCGTTGCACCCTCAAAGGCACGCAATATCACAACTCGCACTTCTTTGGCTTTAAAGTCGTCTAGAGCACTTATCACCTGATCTAACAAGACTTCACTAAGCGCATTGCGTCGTGTGGAATTATTGAGGGTAATCGTACCAATATTATTAGCAATAGTCGCAATCACCAAAGGGGCTGAAGCTGGCACACCAGCAGGTGCAGTTGGGCTCATTTAGCTGCTCCAACAAATTCAGCCAAAATAGCTGCACGGTTAGCATCTAACTCTGGTGACGGTCTCAGCGTTACCTCATCTACTGCACCTACAACCTTCACCGGATTGCCCGCAATTTTTACTTTTCCAATAACGGGATCATCAACCTCAATCACCATGTTGCGCGCAGCAACTTGTGGATCCGCTATGACATGTGGGACATCATTAATTGGCCCACAAGGAACACCTACTGCATTTAATGCAAGCAGCCACTCTGCCACCGTCTTGTTCGCAAGAGTAGTTTCCATTTCTTTTTGAAGCACATCGATATTCTCATGACGCAATTCGTTCGTCTTAAAGCGCGCATCAGTGAGCAAGTCAGGACGAGCTAATGCTTGTGTCATGAGATCAAACAAATGATCATTCCCAGCAGCAATCACGATGCTGGCATCTTTTGCAGCAAAGGTTTGAAATGGCGCAATAGATGGATGACGGGTTCCCAAGGGACCAGGAATCTCACCGGTTTTATCATAGGCAGGAATCGCATCTTCCAAGATAGCCACCTGGCAATCAAGCATTGCAATATCAATCTTAGAACCCACTTTAGTGATCGTGCGATTGTATAAGGCGGCATTTAAACCGATCGTTAAATAGAGACCTGCCGTGATATCTCCGATTGAAATACCAACACGTGCTGGCGGTTGATTCGGGTAGCCAGTCATACTTAAAACACCACCCATTCCCTGCACCACCATATCGTAAGCGGCACGCTTGGAGTAAGGTCCGGTATCGCCAAATCCAGATGCTGCACCATAAATAAGCTTGGGATACTTAGCATGCAATGCATCCCAACCATAACCCAACTTCTCCATTGTCCCTGGTCGATAGTTTTCAACTAAGATATCGGCTTTTTCAAGCAACTTCTCAAAAATAGCACGATCATCCGGATTTTTGAGATTTAATGCAATGCTTTCTTTATTGCAATTAATAGATGCGAAATATAGTGACTTGCCATTATGAAATGGCCCAAATGCACGTGAGTCATCTCCAGTGCCTGGAATCTCCACCTTAATCACTCGGGCACCTAAATTTGCCAGCGTCATGGTAGAAAAAGGTCCAGCAAGTACCCTTGATAAATCAATAACCGTAACGCCAGAAAGTAAGGAGGAGCTAGACATAATGAAATTTCGCCTTTGATATATTTAGTTTGAAATGAGTCTTATTAAACCATTAATTTATTGGCCTAGTATTTAATTACTATTAAAAAGCCACTCGAAGATGGCTACTTCATTAATTCGGTAAATTGAGCCTATTAAAGCTAAATTTATTTATTTAATAACCTTATTTCTGCACCAGTTGGGGGCGTCCATATTTCGATAAGCAGATGCTAATTTAATCTCGTTATTTTTGGCGAATTGCATGCAAAGTATGGGTCTGAAAGCAGAAGGCTTAAACTGGGCGAATATCCTTGCCCTCATTCTTTAGAAATTGTTAATGGCACTACTTCCAAATTCTTTCCGCGCCCTAGTCATTGGCTCATCAGGCACCATCGGCATGGCTTTTATGGAACTCCTTGAAAATAACCCTTCATGCTCGGAAGCAATAGGTGTTCATCGCCATTCGGAGTGTCCAATTGATTATCAAAACTTCGAAACTATAGAAAACTGCGCAAATGCACTCGCTCCCTTAGGGCCCTTCCAGCTCATTATTAATACAGTTGGGGTATTGCATACAAATAGCTGGATGCCTGAAAAGAGACTTGATGATCTCAATGCCGAACAGCTAATGGAGCTAATGAAAATTAATGCGATTGGGCCGGCACTGACTTTTCGCCACTTTTCAAAGCTGCTTGATCCTCAAAGAAGCATCATGGTTACCCTTTCGGCCAAAGTTGGCAGTATTGAGGACAACCGACTAGGGGGGTGGTACAGCTATCGAAGCTCTAAGGCGGCCCTCAACATGCTGATAAAAACAACCTCTATTGAATGGGCTCGTACAAAACCCAATACCGCCTTGATCGCTATGCATCCTGGCACAGTCAACTCGAGGCTCTCAAAACCATTTCGTGGCGAACAAATTGGAAGACCCGCAAACCAAGCAGCATCGGAAATGTTCACGGTAATTGAAAGTCTTACAAGAGAAGATTCGGGCAGCTTTATTGCCTATTCAGGTGAAAGGCTGCCCTGGTAAACCAAGCGGGGTTTTTACTTCCACCGAGAGATTAATGCCCTTTTACGGAAATTGCTCTGGCTGTTATAGAGGCTGTAATGTCATACATAACCTGAGCTCTATGTTGCTTATCACAGTAATCACAATCACTTGTTCGCCAGTATAGGTAATCATCAACTACTTTACCGCTGGAATCTCTAATGATGGCTGAAATTTTAGCGTAGTTTACTTTAGCAAAATCGGCGACACCATCACTTGCGCTTGCAAGAATAATTGATCCAATAGTATCTACTAAATTAGCATCCACAACAGTTAACTCAAGCGTTAATCCACTGCTACTTGATTCATTCAAAAGACCCAATTGAATTAACTTTGCCTTAATGGTTGAGGCAAAAATATCTTGTGAAAACCCTTGCTGAGTAAGTTCAGGTAATTGACTTTGAACATCTGAAGAGAGTACAAAGGTCATGGAGGACAACTGATTATCTTTTGAAATCAGTTGGTCTTGCTGATGAACCCGAATCGTGAGATTCATCATGGGGCTATCACCGGTATATGAATGCGTTGCATTTAATAAAACGCTATTTGCACAACCTCCCAATAGGATGGACAGCATTACCAAAATATATAGGGGAAATCTCACTTAGACCTCATGTATTGAGCTTGCTTTGATGTATTGAGAGATCTTACCCCCAGTTTTTTAAAAAAACAAAAACCCTCACCATTTCTAATGAGGGTTTACTTTTCTTGCATAAAAAGGGGGTCGATTCATGTACGGATAAGTAACTGATCTATTATGTATTCAATTAATATTTAGTTCCTATCATGATCTTACTACCACGGGCGATACCCATTGTGCGAGTCTTGTGCACTCTAGTTGCAGGATATGTAGCAGCTTTGGTATGTGTAGCGCTCCGCACACCCATTCCTTGGATGATTGGCCCGCTATTGATTACTGCTGGCCTCTCCATTTTTGGTGTCAAGACCTTAAGCTGGAATCCATTACGAAATGGAGCGCAATGGGCAATCGGAGCTGCGCTAGGTCTGTATTTCACCCCACATGTCACTACACTGGTCATTAGCCTATGGTGGCTTGTCATTCTTAGTATTGCTTGGTCCCTAGCGATGGGCTATTGCTATGGACTATGGCTATATTGGTATAACGCCCCTCGATTTCCAAAACTCGATCGCACAACAGCATACTTTGCTAGCGTCGTTGGTGGGGCATCAGAAATGACGCTCTTAGCAGAACGTGAACATGCTCGTACAGATTTGGTGGCATCTGCGCATACTTTGCGAGTACTTATTGTCACTGTCACCGTACCGTTTGCGGTGAAGTGGATTGGATGGCATGGTCTAGATATCACCCCACCCCACAATTATCAATTTAGCGTAATGGGATTTTTTACGCTGGCTCTTTTAACGGGTTTTGGTGCTGTAGCAATGAAAATTCTAGGCCGATCAAATGCCTGGTTCATTGGATCCCTCATTGTTTCAATTGCCCTAGCAATTAATGAAGTTGAACTTTCTAGCGTCCCGTCATGGTTAACCAATGCCGCTCAAATAGTAATTGGCATTAGCCTTGGAGTTCGCTTCAGACCTGAATTTATTCATTCAGCGCCGCGCTGGTTATTTAGTGTTGCAATTGGCACCTTTGCAATGATGGCGATGTGTGCTTTAGCGAGCTTCGGTCTTAGCAACCTCATCTCGCTGCCAGTAGCTACCATTATTTTGGCATCTGCCCCAGGCGGAATTGCAGAGATGGCAATTACCGCAAAAGTGATGCAACTAGGCGTAGCCATTGTGACCGCATTACAGGCCTGTCGAATTATTGCTGTTCTATTCTTGGCTGAGCCACTTTATCGTTACTTAAAACAATTTGGCTTAATGAAAGAGAATAGATAAGTCGTTAGCCAGATCTTGAGACTAGGACCGCTACGAAAATCATTTTTTTAGAGCGGGCATTTGAATCCCACCTTCCGGAACAGGCTGACGAATCGCATTCAAAATAACAGAGACAAAGCCAAAATAAGCAGTCGTAGCTAATATATCGAGCACTGTAAGTTCGCCAAATCTCGCTAAGGCTTCTGCGTAGGTTGCATCACTAATATCTTTTTCATACAGAATCTCCTTACAAAATCGATAAATAAGACTCTGGTCTTCTGTAAGATTTTTAGGAACCTCGCCTATGCCGATCGCATCAATAGCTTCCTGACTAATTCCGAGCTCTACAGCAAGCTTGCTATGAGCATGCCACTCATATCTTGCTGACCAAAACCGTGCCGTAATTACAATGGCAAACTCTCTTAGCGCAGGTGGTAAAGAATTTTCGAAGCGGATGCTATCACCCAATTGGCGAACGCGATCAGCTAATGTTGGATTCCGCAAGAGAGCATTGAATGGACCCCGAATTCCTCCTCGAGGACCATTTATTAATTCTTCTGCAGCAGATTTCTGCTCTTGAGTCATTTCCTCAAACGGGATTGGAGCAAAACGTTTTTGCGATGAAATCATTATGTAGGTACCCATGCCATTTGAGCTTGATAAGCAAACTCGGTTTTTACATCAATCACAGCGGGCAAATTGCTTGCAACTGCTGCTTCGAATACTGCCTTAAAGTCTTTAGGATCTTCGACTGTCGCTCCAAAACAATTAAATGCTTGTGCGATTTTTGCAAAATCTGTTTTCTGATAAACATAACACTCGGCCTTACGCCCCTCGGGTCTATTGCCGTAAGCAATATTCAGGTTTTTTACTCCCTGCGACAGGCACTCATTATTATTCACAATCACAATAACATTTAAACCCAAGCGTTTAGCAGTCTCTAATTCAGGCAAGTGATATGAAAAGCCGCCATCGCCTGTAAAGCACACAACTGTTCTATTTGGCGCCGCTGCCTTGGCTCCAATTGAAGCAGGGAATGACCATCCTAAAGAACCAGCAGCACGCATATAAGTTTGTCCTGAGTGAAGCATATCCACTAAATTTCCAGTCCAAAGCGCTGAATACCCAGTATCAGCAACTAAGATAGCGTCTCTTGGGAGCACCTTGGTTAGCTCGTGGCAAAGCCTTTGTGGATGCATTGGAGTCTCAGTTCGAGTGAGCTCTTTTTGCATCTCGAGCTTCCATTCATCTACTAATGATTGACTATATTGAAGCCATTCATCATGTTTAGCATTGGCAGTCTTAATACTCAGGGCTTCCAACCCCAATCTCACATCGCTTTGAATTCCAATCGTGCCGGGATAATTTCTGCCAATTTCAACGGGATCTAGATCTATCTGAATTATTGGCGTGCCCAATTTTGGCAACTTCCAATTGGCTGTAGTGTGATCACTGGTATTGCTACCTGCATAAATTATGAGATCAGCTTCATCAACTATGTGATTAGTACAGCTTCGGCCATAGAGACCAACCATCCCTCTAAACAAGGGATCAGTCTCTAAGATTGCTGACTTAGCATCCAAAGTAGCAGCAATTGGAGCCTGAATTTTTTCTGAGAGCGCTTTTAAGGCATCTCTTGCCCCAGAAATAATGACTCCACGATCAGCAATGATGATAGGTTTTTTGCTTGCCTGGATTGCCTTGACTGCACGCTCAATTGCACTGGCATCTGGCGCCGGTCTAAATGCAGGAAATTGAGTATGGCAATCATCTACCGTAAAGTCAGCATCGAGCTCTAGCGGCGTTAGGGCATCACCCGTAAATCCAGCAACATCGAGATGAACTGGCCTTGGGGTTGCGGTAGTTGCCTCACGAAATGCTTGACGGATCAAATGGGGCATTTGCTCAACTACCTCCATCTGCGCATGAAACTTGGTAACTGGCGTAAATAATGGACCGTGCTCAACCTCTTGGTATGAGTTGCGATACTGCATTGCTGCAACATGTCTACCTGTTAATGCAATCACAGGCGAATGGCCAAGATAGGGATCTTGCATAGAGGCAGCCAAATTCGCTGCGCCAACAGATTGCGCCATACATATCCCAGGACGACCAGAAATCCTCGCATAGCCATCAGCCATATAGCCAATACCTTTTTCTGAGTGGCCTAGTACGCGCACAATATTTGTATCTTCTACCTCAGCTAAGGCGCGACGCAAAATTGCATCCATAAAGAAAATATGAGTAACTCCGTAAGCCTCTAAAAGCTTTGCAAAGTACTTTGCTCCAGTCATCCTGTTCGACATATCTCTTCCTTGTGGCGAAATAATTAAATAGCTTGAATATTGATTTTTTTCATAATTTCACTGTACCGACGCACATCATCTTTGAGTTGTTTTGCAAACTCAGCTGGCGTGCTGCCATCGGCGACATATCCTGAAACACCACTAGCCCATGCTTGCTTTAGGGCAGGCTGCTGAATAGATTTGTTAATAGCTTGATATAAGCGATTAACAATTGCGGGCGGCAAACCTTTAGGCCCAAGCATTCCCATCCAGGTACCCTCAAAAACGAAGTCATTGAGTCCAGCTTCTGCCATAGTTGGCACATCAGGCAAATCAGATAATCTTTTTTTTCCTGTAAAAGCTAGAGCCCTTAACTGTCCAGTGCGAATGAACTGCATCACAATACCTGGAGGCATAATGCCTATCTGAGCCTCTCCTGAGAGTATGGCGTTCAAAGATGGTGCGCTACCCTTATAAGGAACATGCAAAAAGTCTGTGCCTGCCTTTTGGTTAAATAGTTCACTAGCGATATGGATCGTATTTCCCACGCCAGGGGAACTGTAAGTCAAATTATTGCCACTTTTTTTACCGAGAGCAATCAACTCCTGCAATGAATTTGCTGGTACTGAGCTATTAACAATAACCACAAAACCCACGCCCTGCATTAACGCAGATATTGGCGTGAAATCTTGTAGTACATCGTATTTAAGGTTTTTATAAATACTTGGATTTAATACAAAAGAAGCTGATGTCGCAATTAAGGTATAGCCATCTGGAGGCGAGTTCGCGACATACTCTGCAGCAATGACGCCATTTGCACCTGGACGATTATCCAAATATACAGTCTGACCAAGAATAGTTGACATTTGTTGGCTTAGTGGGCGCACCGCAACATCGAGAGTGCCGCCTGCTGCAAATGGAATCACTATGCGAATCGGCTTATTTGGATAGGATGACTGAGCATTTGAAAGATCTGGATAGCCAGCAGCAACCCCAGCAAATGCTGCGCCTACGCCTTTGATGACCAATCTGCGTTTTAAATTAGCGCGATCATTTGTACCCACTTTAGAGCTCTCTTCCAATAGTAAATTTCCAACCAAGGCTCTCCAATTTATCAACCATGCCTTGGCCATATTTTTTTGCAATCGCTTCAGAAGTTTCCGGAACTCGATCCACATCATCAAACTCATCTCGCTGACCTTGAATGATGACCATCAGGTGCGCATCCTCATCGGAGCGATTAATAAACCTTCTAGTAACGCGTGGGGGCATAGCAATTAAATCTAAATGATCCAATATGATGGATTCTTCGCCATGATCACCCCATTGAATTTCCCATTTACCAGTAAGAGCCATAAATGTTTCATGCGTGTTGTAGTGAACATGCAACCCAGGACCTTGATTGGGCGGGCAAGTGGCAATTCCAAGACGAAAAACTCCAGCATCGCCACCTTCTACCGCAGGTTTTGGTGATAGTTGACCTGGCAGGGGGCCTGGTGACATCACGTTACGCGTAGTCTTCGCCATGATCATCTCTAGAACATCCGGGGGAATTCCTTTTTCTTCTAAGTGGAGTTTCTTCACTGAGGCCACTTCTTTAAAACGAGCAATTCGGGATTTCATTTCTTCTTGTGTTGGGGTCCAACGTTTCATAGGGTCTCCATTGGGTTCGTTTTACTAATTAGTTTTAGGTATGCATAAAACCTTTGGATGCCAGAGCTGCTGTTTCCAGTGCATCATAGGCAGGCTTTAATGTCCCGCTATACATCACAAAAGCATGTGGAAGATTTGGATAGCATACGAGGGTCGACTTGCCGCCAGAAGCAAGAATTTTTTTATTCACTTCCACTGTGTCTTTCATCAAGGGGTCTTCCTCACCAACCCCAAGCCAGACTGGCGGTAGACCATATAAGTCATCCAATAGCGGCACCGCATTCTTATTGGTAGATAGGCCCTCATGACCAAGGTACTGCTTCCAAACCCACTGCGAATAAGCCCTAGCTTTTGGATTGGGGCCACCAGCATTGTTATAAAACAGTGTCAATCCAGATAGAGCAGGATCACCTTGATCTCTTAAAAAAAGTGCCGCAGACAGAGCAATAGTCGCTCCAGCAGACTCACCAAACAATGTGATCTTATCGCTGATTCCTACCTGGCTTGCATTTTGCTTTAACCAAGTAATCAACTGTAGAACCTCATCCCTTTGTGTTGGGTAATGAAATTCAGGTGTACGCCGATAGTCAATTGCACACACCACACAATCACTTAGTAATGCAAGGCTACGCATAGTTCTTGAATGCGAATCAAGAGAGCCCGCCCAAAATCCTGCCCCTCTGATAAAAATAATGCATGGAAGTTGACTAGATGCTTTGGGATAAACCAAGCGAATTGGAATAGTGCCAAAAGGACCAGCAATTTCTAAGTCCCTCTCAGAGCTTACTTCAGGCAAATTCTGATTTAAGCTTTGAAAGTAAAGACTTTGCTTGGCACGAGCGTCCTCGATTGAGGATGTTAAAGGATCGGCCGCTGAAAAACCAGATAAAGACTGCTCTTGGGCAGCCTCAGCATAGGTCGCAAACAAATCATCTCCTGAATTTTTTTATATAACGACAGGTATCTAACAATTTTTTTATTCTATGCCTAAAATCAATTACCATCAAAAAATTATTTGGTAGGGGGCAAGCATGTATCGCAAGATTTTTTCTTCGCTGTTCTTCATCCTAGGGTTTTCTCTCATCCCGTCGGCGCTATTTGCTCAATCAAATACCTATCCGAATAAGCCAATTCGTTTTATTGTCCCATTTGCTCCTGGCGGCTCTACAGACGTTACGGCTCGTGTCCTAGCTCAAAAGCTTACTGAGATACTTAAGCAACCTGTTTTCGTAGAGAACCGGGCTGGCGCAGGCGCTAGTATTGGCATACAAGCTGTTGCAAGCGCCGCTCCAGATGGCTATACCTTTCTAGTCACGTCACCTGCATTCTTGGTTAATCCAGCTTGGAGTGGATCCGCTGGTTATAACCCTGAAAAAGATTTTGCACCTGTATCGATGGCAAGCACCTTGCCAATGGGTATTTTTGTGGGAGAAAAAGTCAGTGCAAACACCTTATCCGAGTTACAGCAATTAGCGACAAAAGAAAATCTTTCGTATGCCACTGCAGGAAGTGGGACTCCGCCAAGCATTACCTGTGACAATTTATTTCGCTTAATTTGGAAGGCAGATGTGACACATATCCCATACAAGGGCTCTGGCCCTGCTTTACTGGCCACGGTTGCAGGCGAAACACCCATTACCTGCGGCGCTATGACAGGCGTTACCCCATTTGCCAAACAAGGTAAGGTAAAGGTTTTGGCGGTATCTAGTGACAAACGCTTGGCAAGCCTGCCCAATGTTCCTACAGTTATTGAACTAGGTTATCCCAACCTCAGGGATGATTTGTGGACCGGTATTTTTGCTCCGGCCAAGACCCCAACAGATATTAAGGAAAAAATGAACCAGGCCATTAATCGCGCTCTAACTTATCCAGATGTACTGGAGAAGTTTGATCAAAATGACTTACTTCCTTTTGGTGGGAATATAAAACAAACAACCGACTATGTTCATGCTGAAGCAGAGCGTTGGGATAAGACGATTAAAGATGTAAAGGCTAAAAGTAAAAATTGACTTTCAGCTTCCAAATGCTGCTAAGGAATGAGTACGATCTTCCCTAAAAAATCACCACTATCTAGCAATTTATGAGCTTCTGCTGCTTTGGATAAGCTAAAAATATTTGCTGCCGGTGGAGAAATCTTTTTATCTGCAGCTAAATGAATGGCACGAATCATCAGAGCCCTCCTCACCATGGGGAATGCATCTAGAGTGTGGATGGTAAAGCACCTGATAGCGGGACTTACTGCACCCAAGGAACGCATCGCGCCTAATAAATTGTCATCCGGGAGGCCGCCCATAATATTGTAGGAGAGCAGCATGCCTAAGGGGGCAAGATAGTTCATATTACGAGAGAACTGCGGGCCGCCCACATGATCTAAAACCAAATCGACACCTGCTCCAGAGGTAACTTCGAAAACGCACTCCTGAATATCGTCAGTATTTCGATTAAAAATAAATTGACCGCCAGCAGCCTCGGCAAAAATCTTCTTTTCACTACTACTTACTGTTCCAATTGCTGTAATTCCATCTAATTTAGCCAACTGCAATACTGCAGTTGCAACACCCCCGGCAGCACCATGGATCAACAATGATTTTGGCGTCTTGATTCCAGACTCATATAAAAGTGCGCCTGCCAATTGGTAATTTGCGAGACTTACTGCATCAATAAAAGAAACCGTATCTGGCAAATGAAACACGGACTGAGCAGGAACAATGATTTCTTCGGCGTAACATCCGCCTCGCTCCGTTAATTCTCGCGAGCTCACCAGCACGCGGTCACCAATCTTGACATCGCTAACGCCATTCTCAGCTACCCCAATGACCACACCAGACAATTCATTTCCAGGTATTGCCGGCATAGGGGGTTGCCAACGATAAATTCCCTTACGCACCAAAACATCCGGCTTACCAACACCAATAGCTTCAGCCCTAACCCTGACCTCTCCAGTTTGTAGGGGACGGGTAGAAACCTCTCCATACCGAAGAACCTCAGGACCGCCGAAGGTAAAGATCTGAATCGCTTTCATAGTCCGCTAGTCAGCCTGAGCACCAGAATCTTTGACTACCTTGGCCCATTTATTCACTTCACTGACAACATGAGCGGTAAATTGGGAGGAGCTGCCGCCAACAGGATCAGAGCCTTCCTTCGCTAACACTCCACGAAACTCAGGATCACTCAACACTCGATTAGCCGCTTCATTTAATTTGGCAATAA
>Ga0208496_1000624_pt1 | contig 12867 bp, 9 predicted proteins | sample CryBogmetaGMA2M_FD_184552 | JGI IMG/M metagenome (GOLD analysis project Ga0208496, IMG submission 184552) | Freshwater microbial communities from Crystal Bog, Wisconsin, USA - MA2M (SPAdes) | ecosystem: Environmental > Aquatic > Freshwater > Lake | place: Crystal Bog, Wisconsin, USA | collected... | reverse complement strand
TTGATGAGGTCCTTGCTTCCTAATCACTCTGTAACCGTCATTATCCCTGCAGGGGGAAGTGGCGAACGTTTGGGTGCTTCAATTCCAAAAGCGTTAGTTGAATTAGCTGACCGCACACTTATAGAACATTGTGTTTCCCGTATTACTCCTATTGCAAATCAGATTATTGTCGCGGCCCCTGCCGGATACGAAGATAAATTTCGCACACTTTTGGGCGATGACATTCTTGTTGTAACTGGTGGAATAACTCGCACAGACTCTGTTCGCGCAGCTCTTTCTCATGCCACTTCAGATTACATTCTTGTTCACGATGCTGCGCGGTCACTCGCATCAACGCAATTAGCAGGTCGCGTTATTGATGCGCTCGCTTCCGGAGAAAAAGCAGTAATTCCCGTTTTGCCAGTCGTTGACACAATCAAACAAGTTGACCACAACAATTTTGTGATTACTACACATGATCGAAACACTCTGCGCGCTGTTCAAACCCCGCAGGGATTTGAGGCGCAAACGTTACGAGCAGCATATGAAACATCAAATGATGCGACAGATGATGCAGGACTTGTCGAAGCTCTCAATATTCAAGTCAAAGTTGTAGAGGGTGAAGAACTTGCATTTAAAATTACTATTCCTGAGGACCTAGCTCGCGCGCAAAGAGCGCTACTCGGTATAGACACAATAAATATTCGCGTTGGCGTAGGTACGGATGCACATGCATTTAGCGCTGATGTTAATCGACCAATGTGGCTTGCAGGATTGTTGTGGAGTGATGAAATAGGCGTAGATGGCCACTCTGATGGAGATGTTGCAGCCCACGCAATTTGCGATGCTCTTCTCTCTGCTGCCCAACTTGGTGACCTAGGTTCTAATTTCGGTGTTGCAGAACCTGAGTGGGCTGGCGCATCTGGTGCAAAGCTTTTGCAAGAAACGTTGAAACGAGTAAAAGAAGCAGGCTATGAAATTAATAACGTCAGCGTACAAATAGTTGGCAATCGTCCCAAGATTGGCCCACGACGCGCAGAAGCAATCAACTCACTCTCTTTAGCGCTGGATGGCGCTCTTGTTTCCCTTAGTGCAACTACAACAGATGGACTTGGTTTCACAGGTGAAGGAAAAGGCATCTCGGCTATCGCGTCAGTCTTGCTCAGAGCGACCGGTAGAATCTCCTAATGGCGCTTTCGTTATATAACACCGCAACTCGGACAGTCAGTGAATTTCGACCTCTGGTTCCGGGCAAAGTTGGTATTTATCTTTGTGGCGCAACAGTTCAAGCACCTCCACATATCGGCCACATTCGTAGCGGAGTGAATTTCGACATTCTTCGCCGTTGGTTGGCTGCGTCAGGTTTTGATGTAACTTTTATTCGCAACGTCACAGATATTGATGACAAGATTTTGCATAAAGCAGTTCATGAAGAAATTCCATGGTGGGCAGTTGCAATGAAGTATGAACGCGCATTCACCGATGCATACAAAGCTTTGAATGTTCTTCCTCCAACCTATGAACCACGCGCAACTGGTCACATCACACAGATGATTGAGTTAATGCAAACCTTGATTGAAAAAGGCCATGCATATGCCCCCGGTAATGGCGATGTGTATTTGGAAGTTCGCACTTTGACTTCTTACCTCACCCTTTCGAATCAAAAATTAGATGACTTACTTCCAGCCGGAGATGCCGAAGATCGCCTGAAGAAAGATCCGCGTGATTTCGCGCTTTGGAAGGCTTCAAAGCCAGGAGAGCCCTCGTGGCCAACACCTTGGGGAGATGGGCGCCCGGGTTGGCACCTTGAATGTTCTGCCATGGCACTTGCCTATCTGGGGGAAAGTTTTGATATTCATGGTGGCGGCTTAGATCTGATTTTCCCGCATCACGAGAATGAAATCGCACAGTCTGAAGCGGCTGGATATGGCTTTGCAAACGTGTGGATGCATAACGCTTGGGTTACAACCGCCGGTGAAAAGATGTCAAAGTCATTAGGTAATTCACTTCAAGTTCAAGAGATCATCAAGAATTTTCGTGGAATTGAATTGCGCTGGTATTTGGGAAGCGCTCACTACCGTTCAATGTTGGAATTCTCATTTGAAGCACTTGAAGAATCCGCTGTCGCATTCCGCCGCATCGAAGCATTTTTAGATCGTGCGATAGGCGCACTTGGTTTCACTCCTGAAGGTGTTATTTCTTCTGGTTTTGCTGATGCAATGAATGATGACCTTGCAGTTCCGGCTGCGCTTGCTTTTCTATCTGAAACTGTGAAGAACGGAAATACCGCCTTTTCATCTAATGACATTGCTGCGCTTACGATTGCTGTGGCAGAAGTACGTGGAACGCTCAACGTTCTTGGTTGCGATCCACTTGATGCTGCCTTTGTAGGAAGCTCCGCGAGCAGTACTGATGCTATTGACGGGTTAATTTCACTTGCTTTGCAACAACGCGAAGCCGCACGTGCACGAAAAGACTTTGCCGCTTCCGACGCCATTCGCGATCAAATCGCTGCGCTTGGAATTGTCATTGAAGATACACCGCAAGGACCCCGATGGCAGATTTCTAGTGGACGGTAGATAAATGACAAAGCAATTACGTAATCCAGATCGTATGAAGCCAAAGCAGGCTGCTAAACCAGCGCGAAAGCAACAAGCGACTAAACAAGAGAAGCGCGCCGCCAGGCGTCCTCAAAAGGATGACGCGCCTGCTCGCACATCTGCGCCCCGCGCTGCTCGGCCTTCTCGTTCAAGTGGAAAACCAACGCAAGATGCAGTCGCTGGGCGTAATCCCGTTGTAGAAGCACTTCGCGCCGGAGTTCCAGCAACAGAGTTAATTATTGCTTCACGCGCAGAGATGGATGAGCGCATGATGGAAGCGCTACGTCTTGCAAAGAACGCAAATTTAGCGATTAAAGAAGTTGCTCGTGGCGTTTTGGATATTATGACCGGAACAACGAATCACCAAGGAATCGGCCTTGTTATCAAGGAATTTCAATACACAAATTTTGATGACCTGCTTAATAAAGCAAAGAATCCAGCCCTGATAATTGGAATGGATGGAGTCACAGATCCACATAACCTTGGCGCAATTGTTAGAAGTGCATCGGCATTTGGAGCTGACGGAGTTGTAATTCCTGAACGCCGAAATGCATCTATGACCGGAAGTGCATGGAAGTCTTCGGCCGGCGCAGCCGCACGTATGCCAATCTCACAAGTAACTAATCTTGTTCGTTCAATCGAAGATGCAAAAAAAGCCGGCCTATTCGTAGTTGGCCTAGATGCCGATGGTCAAGAATCCTTGCCGCAATTTTCGCTGGCTAAAGATTCAATCTATGTAATTGTGGGCAGTGAAGGCAAGGGACTCTCTCGTCTCGTTCGCGAAAAGTGCGATGTCATCCTTTCAATTCCTATGAATTCTGAGATGGAATCACTCAATGCAAGCGTTGCAACAGCAATTGTTATGCATTGGATTGCGGCGGAAAGAGCCCAATAAAATGAATTTCACTCGTTACATCGCACTTGGCGATTCGATGACCGAGGGCATGACTGATGATGTCGTGGATGGACATTACCGCGGATGGGCTGATCGTATCGCTGATGTAATGGCGGAACAGAATCCAGATTTCACATATATGAATTTAGCTGTTCGCGGAAAACTCATCAAGCAAGTAATTGATGATCAATTACCGAAGATCCAAAGGTACGTGACCGGCAAAGATACTCTTGTGAGTTTTCATGCTGGAGCAAACGATGTAATTCGCCCTAACTACAATCCGGCTATTACCTTACCGCTATATATCGAGGCAGCCAAGAAAGTTGCGGCGACTGGTTGCACCTTGATGTTATTCACAGTGATGGAAAAACCATCGAGTGATGGAAAAACTGGTCAGATTTGGGAAGCACGTTTCCATGAATTCAATAAAATCGTTCGTCACACAGCAGAGATAACTGGCGCAGTTCTCATTGATTGGAACGTCGCACCGTTCTTATCTGATTTGAGATTTCTTGCAAAGGATCGATTGCATTTAAATTCCGAAGGGCATTATCGAGTGGCCCAAGGGGTTCTGGAAAAATTAGGGCTTCCATTTGATTCGCAATGGAAGCTTCCTCTTCCCCCGCCAGTCGCTATTCCGAGAGTCAAAAAAATTTCATCAGATCTCCATTGGATTGCCACTTTTGTCATTCCTTGGATTTGGCGTAGAGCTAGAGGTAAATCTTCTGGAGATGGACGCAAATCCAAGCATTCTTACCCCGTAAAGTGGGGCCAGCATTAGTAATTTGTTTTCGCGTTACCGCTTGTTCACCTCTTTAAGAGAGAATAAGGATATGCATTCGTACTCAATTGCCGAAAGTCCACGCGATCGCCTGATTGACCGTGAACTGAGTTGGCTTGCGTTTAATGAGCGAGTGCTAGAACTTGCAGAGGACGATTCAATTCCCCTGCTAGAGCGATGTCGTTTCCTGGCAATTTTCTCATCAAACCTAGATGACTTTGTCATGATTCGTGTTGCGACCCTGAAGCGCAAGATTGAAAATGGAATTTCTAAGAAGAATACTGCTGGGCTTGCACCTTTAGAACTCATGTCAACGCTCTCGCAGCGGATCCAAGATCTCGTCGAGCGACAAACCAATTGCTTTCATAATTCTGTTTTGCCAGGATTACGGGATCAAGGAATTGATTTGGTATTTTGGGATCAACTGACTGATGGCGAAAAAGAACACGTAAACACAATTTTTTCCACAAAGGTTTTTCCAGTCCTGACTCCACTCGCAATTGATCCAGCGCACCCATTTCCTTACATCTCGGGTCTCTCACTTAATATTGCGGTAATTCTTAAGAACCCTGATTCAGAAGCCGAACTCTTCGCTCGCGTAAAGGTTCCTTCCAATCTCCCACGCTTTATTCAAACTTCTAGTGATACAAAGCGCCTCATCGCCACCGAACATGTAATTATTGCCAATTTGCACCAGCTCTTCCATGGCATGGAAGTTGTCAATAACTATATGTTCAGACTCACTAGAAATGCCGATCTTGAAATTGAAGAAGATGAATCCGATGATTTGCTAGCGTCGATGGAACAAGAACTTCTTCGCAGAAAGTTCGGGCCGCCAGTTCGTCTTGAAGTTGACCGCGATATGGATACAGAACTTTTAAGTACCCTCATGGATGAACTAGATATCAACGTCCAAGACATCAGTCGCTATAAGTCTCCACTTGATTTGACTGGCCTTAATCAGATAGCTGATTTGGATATTCCAACGCTCAAATTTCCAAGTTGGAGCAATCAAGTTGCAATGGATTTGCGCGCAGTCGATGCTGATGATGATGAAGGATTCTATGAAGTAATTGCTCGAAAAGAGATTTTGCTGCACCACCCGTATGAATCATTTAATTCATCAGTTGTGCGCTTTCTGGAGACAGCAGCGCGAGATCCTCAAGTATTGGCGATAAAGCAAACCCTATATAGAACATCTGGAGATTCCCCGATTGTTCAGGCTCTTATCGAAGCGGCAGAAGCAGGTAAGCAAGTTCTCGCCGTTGTTGAAATTCGCGCACGATTTGATGAGCAGGCAAACGTTCGCTGGGCTCGTAAACTCGAAGATGCTGGCGTGCACGTCGTTTATGGCGTGGTCGGTCTCAAAACTCACGCAAAACTTTCTATGGTTGTGAGGCAAGAGAGCGGTGCAATTCGCCGCTATGTTCATATGGGAACAGGAAATTATCACCCTAAGACTGCGCGTCTCTATGAGGATTTTGGAATCCTAAGCGCGGATCCCGTTCTGGGCGATGATGTCAACAAACTATTCAACCAATTGAGCGGTTTTGCTCCTCAAACACATTTCTCTCGAATTTTGGTTGCTCCCAGAACTTTACGCAGTGGCTTATTGGAAAAAATCGAAAGAGAAATTCAGAACCAAAAGGATGGAAAGCCAGCCTTCATCCGACTAAAACTCAACTCGTTGCTCGATGAAGAGTTTATTGAAGCGCTCTACAAAGCTTCGCAACACGGTGTAAAAGTTGATTTAGTTGTCCGTGGTATTTGTGCAATTCGCTGTGGTGTCCCAGGGTTGTCGGAAAATATCCAGGCTCGTTCAATTTTGGGCCGTTTCCTGGAGCACTCACGCATATTCCATTTCGCTAATGGCGGAGAAGATGAACACTGGATCGGTAGCGCAGATTTAATGCACCGAAACCTTGATCGTCGCGTTGAGAGCTTAGTGAAGATTGTTCAACCTGATCATAAGCGCAGATTGAATCGCGCTCTAGATGGTTATCTTTCAGATGGCACATCGAGTTGGCACATGCATCAAGACGGACATTGGGAGCGAGTTACTCGTTCACAAGACGGCGAACGATTGGATGATTTCCAAATGAAGGCTATCGAGTGGTATCGGAATCGCGAATGAACCCCGTAGTTCTTGCTGGCGGCGGAGTCGTCTGGAAATATGATGGCGATGGTCAAGTGCTTGTACTTCTCATTCACCGCCCTCGATATGATGATTGGTCGATACCAAAAGGCAAGTTAGAAGAGGGTGAGCAATTAATTTCATGTGCATACCGGGAAGTTATTGAAGAGACTCACCTAAAGGTCGCTTTTGGTCCTTTTATAACCGAAACTGATTATTACGTAGCCGATGGTCTGAAGCGCGTTTCTTACTGGGCTGCTCATGCTTACGACTCCAATGATGTTTTTATAGCTAACTCGGAAGCTGATGAAGGTCGATGGTTGACAATAGAAAACGCAATTGAACTCGCTACACGTGAAAGTGATAAAGAAGTTCTTTCCGTCTTTTTCAAGTCTCCATTTGATGCGCAAACAATAATTATGCTTCGACATGGTAAAGCCCTTGCTCGTGAGGAATGGCTTGGGGGAGACGAAGATCGCCCTCTAGAACAAAAAGGTTCACTCCAAGCAAAGCGAATGATTTCTCTATATCAAGCGTTTAACATACAAAAGATCATCACATCTGATGCCATTCGTTGTTATGACACTGTCGATCCTCTCTCCAACGCCTTAGATATTAAGCTCAAAGTGGAGAAAGATATTAGTGAAGATACATGGAAGAAAGATAAAGAAAAAGCGATTGAGTTCGCCAAGGACGTCATTAAGGAAGAGAAGACAATTCTTGTCTGCAGCCATAATCCAGTCTTGCCACGCATGCTAGAAAAATTGACGAAAAAGATTGATTTTGACTACCCGGATAACAAGCTACTTCCTGGAGAAGCCTGGGTTATCCACCACAAGAAAAAGGAAGTTCTTCAGATTGATCGGTTAGAAGCACCAAATACTTAATTCTACTTTTCAGTCCAGTCCATCCACTTAAGTACTACGCCTTCGCGAAGCGCCCACGGGCAAATTTCTAGTTCGCGCAAATCTAGATTTCGCATCACACTTTCAGTCACAAATGCTCCTGCAACGATTTGCCGCGCACGGTTTCCAGAAACTCCTGGAAGTCGTGTTCGCTCAGAATGACTCATCTCTGAAAGTCTTGAGCAAATTTTTCGTATGTGATCAATTTTGATGGTCTTGCCATTCCCGTCAAACCAATCGCCGCCAAGCCTTGCAAGAGTGCGCAAGGTCTTGCTTGTTGCAATTGCGCGGTCTGTGTCTTGATGATGAACGAGGGCTGGAAGAATTGATTCCAATTGATTTTCGATGTGATCGCGAAGATTACGAACACTCTTTTCGGTATAGGGATCTCCAACTAAGTGATTTTTCGTAAGGCGCCCTGCACCTAGTGGAAGTGAGACTGCTACTTCTGGAGCTTCATCATTTCCCACTGCAATTTCAAGTGATCCACCGCCAATATCGATAACAAGTAGGCGTCCACTTGACCATCCAAACCAACGGCGTGCAGCAAGAAAAGTTAGCTTTGCTTCTTCCTCGCCGCTTAGAACTTGGAGATCGATTTCCAAATCATTATTTAAAGTCTTAATAATTTCTTCACCATTTGCTGCTTCACGAAGTGCGGAGGTTGCAAACGGCAGAAGCTCTTCCACATGTACTGATTTTGCTTCCACAATGGCTCTACGAAGCGTGGCTTCAAGAGCGCCAATTCCTTGTGCTGAAATTGTGTTATCTGATTGAAGATACTCAGTTAGGCGAAGCTCTTCCTTGTAATTGAAAGTTGGATTTGGACGAGCACCGACATGGGTATCTACCACCTGAAGATGGACGGTGTTTGAACCGACATCAAGTACTCCCAATCGCACGAGGCGAACTTACTAGGAAAGCCCCATATTTAGCGGGTTAGAAGCATCACTTGTCTCGTGGCATAATAAGCCGCTGGTTCAGATATATGAATCGAAGTAGGCCTCCCTAGCTCAGTGGTAGAGCATCCGCCTTGTAAGCGGAAGGTCGTCAGTTCAATCCTGACGGGGGGCTCCAGAATTAATCCGAACTAACATTCTCTTTCAAAATTTGGTTGGATTAGGCATGACTAATCACCGCTCAGCTATTTTTGCCCTTTCTGATGAATACATCGATACCGCAGCCCGAATGAGCCCGAGTGCGGCCACAAGCCTTGGTATTCCAGGCTATGACCATCTGCTTGATGATTACTCGACGGCGCATGCCGCAAAAGAGGCGGCCTATTCTCGTGATGTTCTTGCGAGAGCGAAAGCACTTGAGCCTATTGATGAAGTCGATCGAATTGCTAAAGATGTTCTTATAGAGCGACTCGAATCGGGATTGATTGTCCACGATTCAAATGAAAGATTTATTGCGTATAGCCCAATTGTGAACCCAGCCTCCAACATTCGCTCAATCTTTACGATTATGCCAACAAAAGGCGAAGAAGCAATCAAGAATATTACTTCTCGCTTAAATGCTGTTGACGCTTCCCTTGAGTCATGGAAATCAACTATTGAAGAAATGCATGCGAAAGGTCTTGGAACAGCGCGTAGACAAGTACAAGTAATTGCAGAGCAACTTAAAACACACGGCACTGGAAATTATCAAGGATTTGCTAAAGAAATTGATCCGGATGGAAAATACCCAGATTTGCACGAAGCGGCGAAAAACGCGGAAGCTGCTTGTCTCAAGATGTCGCAATGGATGGGCGATGTTCACGCACCTCGTTCTACGGAAGTTGATGCAGTGGGCGAAGCTCGTTACGCACCTTGGGCAAGATACTTCACCGGTGCAAATTTAGATTTGCGTGCAACGTATGAATGGGGCATGGACGACTTACAGCGAATCAACGATCGCATGTATGCCGCCGCTGAAAAGCTTGGCTTAAAGGGTAAAACCCTTGCTGAAGTTGCTGATTATTGCGAGAACGCGCAACTTCACCGTATCGACGGAACAGATGCATTGCTTCAGAAACTTAAAGACTTCACTCAAGAAGCCGTGGCTGCATTAGATGGAAAGTACTTCGATATCGACCCATCAATTGCATTCTGCGATGCTCGTCTTGCTCCAGAAGGATCCGCGGCGGCTCCTTATTACATGCCTCCAAGTGAAGATTTATCAAGGCCTGGTACTACGTGGTACCCAACCCTTGGCCACACAACATTTAACTTCTGGCATATTGCATCGACTTGGTATCACGAAGCAGTCCCTGGGCATCACTTGCAATTTGCAACCGCAAACTTAGAGAAGGATCGCTTAAGTCGCTTCCAACGCACAGATGCATGGATCAGTGGTTACGGTGAAGGTTGGGCTCTTTATGCCGAACGCTTTATGGATGAACTTGGTGCATTTGATGAACCATCGCTAGAGCTTGGTTATTTGGCCGGACAAGCACTTCGCGCAGCTCGTGTTGTTGTAGATATTGGCATGCATCTTGGCTACAAAGACTTTGACGGAAATGTGTGGAATGCAGATTCGGCATATAACTTGCTCGTTGAACGTGCGCTGATGGCGCCTGATTTTGCAAAGAGTGAAATCGAGCGCTACCTCGGATGGCCAGGCCAAGCAATCTCCTACAAGGTTGGAGAGCGCGTTTGGATGGAAATTCGCGAAGATGCTAAGAAGCGTTTAGGTTCAAATTTTGATATCAAGAAGTTCCACAGTTACGCACTTGCAATCGGACCTATGGGCCTTGATCCACTTCGCCGCGAGATGGCGCAATGGGATGGGAATTGACGCTCCCTGCAACCGTGAGTGGTAACCCCCAAATTATTCAGTGCACGCTCGGGCTTCTCGCCATACTCGCAAATTCAACTGTGTTGTAAGCCACGTCGTCTATTTTCGAGCGGATACTTAATGAAGGACCGCCAATGACGACGGCCCGTTGAGGTTAGGGGAAGTTCATATGGCTGAAAATAAAATTGCCGATCCTGTACCACTAGGACTGGCCGCTTTTGGCGTAACACTCATGATGCTTAGCTCTGCAAATGCTGGACTTTGGGGCGGTGCCGGTGGGGGCGCAGTAGTTGGAACAGCCCTCTTTTATGGCGGCATAACTCTCGCACTTGTTGGTCTTCTCGAGTTTATGCGAGGCAATGCATTCACAGCAACAGTCTTTAGCTCCTTCGGAGCATTCTGGATGTCAGTTTGGTACTGGCTAACACATGCTGCAGTTCAAGCACCAGGCTCTCTTGGCGTCTTCCTTATGGTTTTCTCGCTTGCATCATTTGTAATGTGGATCTGTGCAATCAAACTCGGCATGCAACTCAATGTCTTGTTCTTGCTTCTAACAATTACCCTCGTTCTATTGGCTTATGGCAATTGGGGCGCTGGACATGCGAGCATGGTTAAAGATGGCGGATGGACCGGGATGGTTACAGCCGCTCTTGCACTTTACCTGACTGCAAAATCGTTGATTAACGAAATTTGGGGACGGAAAGTGCTTCCTTAATACAAGATAGTTAATAAAAGCCCCGGTCAATCTTGGCTGGGGCTTTTTATTTAAGAGCGGCAACCCAAATATCAAAGAGAGCTGTTGAAGCAATAGGATGCACAATTAACATCCCGCCATTTGTTGGGAAAAGATCTTCTTCACCTTGCTCGTTTAGGACTATGCACCCAGCTTCTTTGCCAAGTGTTGCAGCAGCAGTCAATTTTGCCGTCTCTTGTGCGTCGTGGTCGCCGTGAAGGTCAAAAGTTACATTTACGTCGTAACCAGGATTCGCAGCTTTAAAAGCGGGGACAAGGGTCTTAACCCAAAGATCTTGAATATTTGTGTCAGCAGAAATGTAAACCTGAACTGTCTGAACTTTTGCCATTGCAGCATGAGAAGCAGAAGTGCTTACTCCAAGTGCAAGAGCGATTGCTGCAGAAACTGCAACAGCCTTCTTGGTTGTCATCTTAAACAAAGTATTCCTCCGTGATGTAATTGGTCGGATAAAGCACCGGGTAGAGGATTCTTGGAGTATGACAAGTTCAGTTAAGTGAACAATTAGTAGGTCGTACGTGAACGAATTATTAAGATTTAGAAACTCTCACAAGTGACCCAACCCACTGCAGATGGGTTTTGGGCCTCCATTAACGTTTCCGTAGCGATGATAAGTAATTGCAACGGATTGTTCTAGCAACCAACGCGGAGCCTCGATATCACCGCGTTGTGCCACAGGTCGAGTATCGAGTGACACGCCTTTTGCCATCAACTCTGCGCCCGGTGCTGTTTCACTTGAAAGCCAGCGGACTTTAAACTGAGACCGGGAGATAAGTTCATCAAAGCTCTCGGCACTTGCCGTACTCCACAAAACTTCCGTTCCGGTAATTTGCGCAATGTAGTTGATAAGTGAAATATCTTCATTTGAAGTCGAGTCATCTACTCGAACAATAATTGGCGCTAAGGGCTTGCGATAGCGCTGGTAATTCTTCTCGACAGTCAACCCGGTGGCGTCAATTGCCTTACTTCCTACCTTCTTCCACCATTCGTCTACCGACCATTTCGCGGCCCGTGAATCTTGCAATGGAGACCAATTGCGAAGTGCATGCACATAATTTGGGCCACCCGCTTTTGCGTTTGCGCCCACACTTGATCGCTTCCAGCCACCAAATGGTTGTCGCTGCACAATGGCGCCAGTAATTCCTCGGTTTATATAAAGATTTCCCGCTTCAACACAATCCATCCAAAGAGCACATTCATCGGCATCAAGTGAATGAATTCCAGCAGTCAATCCAAAATTGGTTTCGTTCTGCCATTCGATTGCGGTCTTAAGATTTGGAGCAACCATCAATCCAAGTACAGGACCGAACCATTCATTTTGATGGCTCCATGAGCCAGCTTTAATTCCAACTTTGACGCCAGGACTCCAAAGCGTTCCTGCATCATCTAACTGCTTTGGTTCAACCAACCATGACTCACCGTCATCAAGTGTTGTAAGTGCACGTAGAAGAGCACCTTCTGGTTTGCGGATGACTGCGCCCACTGTTGTCCCGAAGTCCCACCCTGCGCCAACTTTCAGAGTCGTAACGTCATCAACCAGTTGCCGAATAAATGATGGATCCTTGTAAATGCTCTCCACAATAATTCCAAGAGAAGCGGCGCTACATTTTTGTCCTGCGTGCCCAAAGGCTGATTGCACCAGGTCTTTCACTGCGGCATCGATATCAGCACAAGCGGAAACGATGAGCGAATTCTTCCCACTTGTTTCGGCAAGCAAATTGAGATCCGATTTCCAACTCATAAACATGTTTGCTGTTTCAAAAGCGCCGGTCAAAATAAGAGCTTGAACGCCTTTGTGAGTAACTAGGTGTTTTCCTGAATCATCGTCTCGAGTGGGAACAAATTGAAGGGCGTCATGTGGAACTCCACCTTCCCAAAGCTGCTGGGCTAATAGCCAAGCCGTTGCGACAGTTTCTGGGGCTGGCTTCAAAAGCACTGTATTTCCAGCAGCAAGGGCTGCGCAAACACCACCGGCTGGAATGGCGTATGGGAAGTTCCAAGGCGGAACAACAAGTACAACACCCATAGGTTTTGAGTCATTGTT
>Ga0208496_1000622_pt1 | contig 12870 bp, 8 predicted proteins | sample CryBogmetaGMA2M_FD_184552 | JGI IMG/M metagenome (GOLD analysis project Ga0208496, IMG submission 184552) | Freshwater microbial communities from Crystal Bog, Wisconsin, USA - MA2M (SPAdes) | ecosystem: Environmental > Aquatic > Freshwater > Lake | place: Crystal Bog, Wisconsin, USA | collected... | reverse complement strand
AGGCGGCCTTGCGCGGACAAAGCCAGCGCGAGATCACATTGGGCGGTGACACAATCGGGCCAGATGCTTGCGGCGGTGGCAAAATGCCCGCGGGCGGCCTCCACCTGACCTTGTGCAAATAACGCGCTGCCGAGCAGTCCTTCCATCGTGGCGTTACGGGAGGTCACGGCGAGAGCGTGCCGGGCGAGGGTTTCGCTATTCTGCCAATGGCGCACCTGCGCGGCGGTCAGCTGCCAGCCGGCCGCCAATCCCCCAACGGTAAACAACGTCAGAATCATTTTTTGGCCAGGCCATTTGCGACTGAACTCTGCTCCCAGCCACACCACAGCGATGAATAATCCGATCAAGGGCAAATAGCTATAGCGATCGGCCATGGCTTGACTGCCCACCTGAACCAGCCCGATCACCGGCACCAGCATCCCCAAAAACCAAAACCAGCCCACCGCCAGATAAGGGCGCGACCGCCAGCCATACAGCGCGCCACCGGTCACCAGCACCAAAACGATAACCGCCCACATCACCGCCTCGGCGGCAATGGGATATTCGGCATGGTGACGGAACTGATGAGCGGACCGTTCGGGCTATCGAGATGGAACTCCACCGATCCACCGGCGAAAGACGCCAGCCGCGCGGTGACATTGGTGAAACCCGACGCAAAGTTCACACTCTTATAGACGCAGTAGTCGCCGTTGTCAGTATAACCAACGTCATAGCCACCAACGGTATCGGAAGTCCATTCAGTCTGGATGCCGGATTGGCTATTGAAACTGGAGCCCTGAATCTGGTTGGTGGCGTTGATCGTGTAGGTGTTAGTTTGCGTGCCCGTCCAAGTAAAGGTGGCTCCGGCATACGAAGCAAGCGTATAGCTGAACGACTGGCCACCCCACTGAACCTGAAAGGTATGACTACAAGTGGTGTCATTGAAAGCGACAAGCACCTTGGAGCCATCCGGATTCTTGAACGCGGCGCTGACCACCCCGTTCGCGTTGGCGGAATAGATGCGCGTGGCACCGGGCAGCACAAATTTGCTGAAGTGTCCCAACGTGTAGAAATCTGTGTTGTAGGTGATGAATCCCGAAATATTGTCCACGGTCACCAAACCGATGCAGGAGTTACAGCCGCCCAGATTGGGGCCATTGTTCTGGTCCTGAGCCATGCTCCACTTGACGTAGGCTTTGCCCCAGCAACGCATGACATGAATGATCTCCGCAAAATCCTGCCGCATTTGATCCCCGACCCAGGTGCCGCCGGAGTGTTCCGTCTGATAATTGCCTTTGGTTGGAAACTGGCTGGCCAGGGTGAGCATCACGCCCGGTGTTCCGCCGTAACCATGCCAAGCTGTGCCCGCGACTTGAGCCGAGGCCAGCAGGGTCGCATCACCAAAGACCGTTTGCGGATAGCCATACTGATCCCAGTTGTGATCATAAACCAGGACCTTGGTGTTGATATTGCTCGCCGCGAAGGTGGGCAGAACATAATCGCGCAACACGGTGATCTGATTGGAGGCATCCATATACATGCCCGGATAATCACCTGGCACATAGAGCGGTTCGTTTTGCAGCGAGATGTAATGGGTCGGAATGCCCGCAGCCTGATAAGCCTGAATGTATTTGACGAAATATCGGGCAAACGACCCATACATGCTCGGCAACAGCGAGCCGCCAATCATGGAACCGGTGGACTTCATCCAGCCCGGCGGGCTCCAAGGGTTGGCCATGATCGTGAGTTGAGGATTTAGTTGCAATGCCTTCCGCAAAAGCGGGATGATGTCCACTTGATCATGCGCGATGGAAAAATTCGTTAGATTGACATCCGTCTTCCCGGCCGGCAAATCGTCATAGGAATAGTCGGTCCGCGTCAGGTCAGAGGCACCCATGGGATTGCGCAAAAAGCTCAAGCCGATGCCGCCGCCGATTCGCGTGAACAGATTGTTCATGGCATTGGTTCGTGCCGCTTCAGTCGCTTTCTGGTTCAAAAGGTAGGCCGCTGAATCCGTGAACGACGCGCCGAAGCCTTCAATTTGCTGGTAGGTCTGCGTTTCATCAACCAAAACTGGATTGTTTCCACCACTGCCGGAAGCGAAAGTCACCGAAGTTTGCTGCTCTAATTTTTTACTTAAATCGTGGGTTGTCAGCCAGACGCTCACAGTTTGAGCTTCGGTCATTTTGGCGCTGCCAATCAAAAACAGAAAGCAGTAGGTAAGGACGAGTCTCGTTTTTGATTTTGCTTTCAAATTCATAATGCCAAGGCTGGCTATTGCAGGATGGTGCTGCGCTCCTGCAACCATGACAAATTACCCGAGCTGTCCGGGTTCACCCAGGCGCCAACAAACTGTTTGGCCTTGTTGGCATTGAGCAAATTGGCATCTTTCCATCCTTTGATCTCCGCGTGACCATCAGCGAAAGACAATCCGCCGGCATTTCCGTGATAGCTGGCCGGGTTGTTGATCCACTGATTTTTGTCGGGCGTGCAGACAAAAAATCCGTCATCCAGACTGTAAGCCGCTTCATCAATAAACACGAAGGTGTTGGCAGGTTTGTGTATCGCGCCGAACTTCCGATAAACGGTCTCGACGGCCGGTGGATCCCAGATGGAAATGGGGTTTAACCAGCAGTTCATGGACATGCTCCGAATTGTAGGGGCACCATTGTAGGTATTCGGGTCGGCCGGGCACCGGTATACGGTGGTGGTTTTGACGTAAGAATACAGCAAGCCGTTTTCCAGAAACCAGGTGTTGGTTGCGCAGTTGCCGCCGGAGCTATCCACCCGGCCAAACACCCACTGCGGTTTGAGCGCGGCAAACGTCGGGTTCACAGTCACCACCAGATCGGGCACGCCGCCCACCGGCACGAGCCGGTCCTGATTGTCATCCGCATACATCATCCAGCCGAGCTGCAGCTGCTTCAGGTTGTTCATGCAACTGATACCGTGCGCCTTCTGTTTTGCCTTGGCTAGGGCCGGCAACAGCATGGCGGCCAGAATGGCGATGATGGCAATGACCACCAGCAACTCGATCAGCGTAAAACCAATATTACGACACCGCGTTGGCTGTGATTCAACTGATTTTAAGTTCAAAGTTTTCATTTTTCCGTATTTGCATCCGCAAAAATCTAGCAATCCAGTTTTGAGGTTTTGCTGGCAGGCACGACTACCGGCAATCGTGTCTGCCAGACCCCATAATCCGCTAGTTGGACAACCGGAAGAACACCGAGCCGTTCGCCGGATTATTCGTCACCGTCACCGGGCTGGTTGACCCGCCTGGATAATTCACCCAGTTGCTATTGAGCCCGGTGCTGAGTGTGTTCGTCTGCACTTGCAGATGAAACGCGGAATCAACCCAGGTCAGGGTCAGGACGCCTGCCGCATAGCTATACTGCAACGCCTCTGGAGTCGTCACCAGTGGCACCAGCAAATAGCTGTTGGGGTTCACATTGCCGGAGAGACTTGTGGCGCGCAGCGTGGCCGCCCCACCTAGCGTCACCGTGACCGCCTGGCTGGTATTGGTGTTCACCAGCGGGATCCAGTCGAAGAAGTCGTATCCGCGACCCGCCACCGAGAATGTCCCGAGGTAGGTGGTGGTTGCCCCGCTAACCTTATCCAACTGGACAACGCCAGGGCCGCCGGCGGCCAACCTGGCATAGACTCTGAAGCTGCCCGTGGGATAGGTGTGGCTGTAGTTCAGCCAGGCATTCGTGGCCCAATACGCGATGTTGTAGTTGAACGCCAGCGGATTGGTCAACTGTGCCGCCACCAGCGCCCGCGTTTTGGTGTCGTTGCAAACATCAGTGGAGATGACATCCGCCGCACCACGCCAGCGGAAGGGGGCCGTGACGGGCGTAAGAACATCGCCGTAGGAGCTATCCACGGCATCCGTTCCGACTCGGTCAAAATAGCTGTTGGCCGCTGCGGTGGAAGTGATCACCGGATTGTCAATGAACTGCCCGCCGCTGAAGTCGAAATCCTCGGCTTCGATGGCATAACTCGCCGGATTAAAGGTGTCGAAATACACGGTGGTCGAATGGGTGTTGCCGACATCATCCGTCACAGAGATGACCGCGACGTAATTGGTGACATTGAGCACTAGCGGCGCGCTGACATTCCAACTGGTGGGGGAACCGCTAAACGTAAGACTGTTGTTGGTAACACCGTTCAAGGTGACGATCACATTGGTCTGGGCGATTGAATGGGAAGCGCTGCTCACCGTGAATGTGAACTTGTTGGTGCCCTGCAGCAGCGTGTTGCCGTCCGGATAAACGCTGGTGATGGTCGGCTGTTCGACGTCCGCCGCCACCAGAATGAAGAAGTTCATATTGCCGCCCGAACCGGCAGTCACTCGCAGGGTGTTGGTGCCGGAAAGGGCCACCGCAACGCGGTTGCCGAATTTATCGGTTAACGGGACGTTGGCATAACTGCCCCAGCCGTTCGCCTGGAATCTGAACGCCCCCAATTCCGTCGTGGTTTGGGAAGAGGTGCCCCAACCGCTGACGACTTTGGAAAGAGGAATGGTGGCTGTCCCGCCGTTTCCATTCGCGACGCGACCGTAAATGTTATAGGTGCCCGCCGGCAAATCACGAGTGTAATTGACCCATTCACCCGCATCGTAGTTATTGAGTCCGCTGTTGCCACTCGTGAACCCAGCACCATCAAACCAGCCCACATTGAAGTCGGGAGCGGCTCCGTTGCGTGGCTGGTCGGCTGTGCCCTCTGCCGCCATCCCGTCACTGGCGCGGTAAGCATGGGTGCCATTGCCACCCCGGTCATGAAAATCCACTCCCTCGGTGCCGGCGAGGCCAAAATAACTGCCGGCAGCCGCCGAGCCTGACGGGGTCGGGTGGTTGATGTATTGACCGGAGCCAAAATCATAATCCTCCGCTTCCCACGAGAAGAGAGGCGTGAAGGTGTCAAAGTTCACAGTAGCCGGAGCGCTGAGATTCCCAGCATCCGTCACGGTGATGGCGGCGGTGTAAACCTTGTTCGGCTGCAGGTTGGTGTAGCTGACCGTCCGGCTTGTCAATGGACCGGTGATCACCAGGTCGCCCGAGACATTCACCCCGTTCAAAATCAGAACGACGTTGGTTATATCCAAGGCGGAAGTGGCGGTGAACGACAGTTTGTTGGTGGCCTGCTGGAGCACAGCACCATTCGGATAGATATTTGAAATTACCGGTGGAACCAGCGGCGAGGTCAGCACCGCGTTGTCAAACCAGGTGTTCCCGCCGTTGGCCCCGATGCCCACGAACTCAACTTTGACAAAGGCGGTGCCGGCAGGGGAAACTGCACTGTTGGTCCAGCGCTGCATGACCACTCCGGTGTCAAATTTGTCCCCCAATCCTCCATTGTATTCATTGTGAATACTGTCCGTGGTTCTCACCACATGGTTGGTGATTACAGCGCTCGATGCATCCAGAAAGATCAGCCTGATTTCACCATACATCAGCCACCAAGACTGCATGCCAGCATCACAAGTAAGAGTGTAGCTGGCATTCGGCCCGCCACCGACAATTTGATACACGCCAGCGCTACCGGTGCCGTTGTAAACACCGAGCTTCATCATATAGGTGTTATCGTAAATACCCGCGTTCCCGCCAAGTTCGCCAGTGACAATCTGATGCTCGGTCCAAGGGCCGCCGGAGCCGGAGGTCCACGTGGTCCAGCTGGTCGGGGCAGCGGTGGAATCCGGGGAATTGAAATCGCCGTTGCTCAGCAGGTTCGCGGCTTGGGCGAGGCTGGTGGCCAAGAGAAGTGCCGCGAGCAAAATGGCAGGCTGTTTACTGATAGCTAATACTGCCTTGGTCTGGGCAATTAGTTTATTCGTCCCGGCGGTGAAGCGTTTGATGTTTAGTTGCGTTTTCATATCTGGTGAGGTTACGTATGCGTTTTACTAGCTCGTGATTTATGTGCAGGTTTCTATTGGCAATGTTGTTTATTGTTGGAACTATGATTGCACCTTAACACTCGGGCAGTCTTCGGCCATCCCTCTTTCGAGGGGTGCGTAGAACACAGCTTCAGCATACGCTTTTGCAGCAGACAGAAACTGGTGATTCAGGCAGGCTGATTGAAATTTGGTTTTTAAAAATGCGTTGATCCATGTGTTCGATGCTAAACTCATGCAACAAGCAAACGACAGCTACACAGAAGTTGTGGAATATTGAGCCGGTGAAATGAGCAGACTCTGGCCATCCGAAAAAACAAACCGAATTCCGCCGAATAGAATCCGGTGGCAGCGCTGGGCTGGCATTTTATTTTTACTCGCCAGCTTCTGGATCGCGTTCTTCATTCCCCAGCCCGGCAAAGCGGAAACGCTGACCAACGCCATCCAAATCTTGTCGCTGACTGCCGCCCAAGCCTCGCAGCGTCCGCCGGTTCGCATCACCGGCATCGTCACCATCACTGAGCCGGGCTGGGCGGGGCGGTTTTTCCTGCAAGATGACACTGGTGGTGTGTTCGTGGAGCTGATTTCAACCAATCATCCTGAGCAAGGGGACGTCGTGGAGGTGGCCGGGGTCAGTCTTCCAGGGGGATACGCGCCCATGATCACCACCCCCGAATGGAAAAAAATCGGCACCGCGCCCTTGCCGGCAGCCCGTCAGGTGCCGATCGAACAGATCATGTCTGGTGCCGAGGACGGCCAGCGGGTGGAAATCGTCGGAATTGTGCGGACGGCGGCGCCGGCCGGCGACACTTGGGATGTGGATTTGACTGCGGGTGGATATCGCATCCATGCATTTCCAAAACCGCTGACGGGAATTGAGCCGGTGGATTTGGTCGGTGCCAAAATACGCATTCGTGGCACCTTAGCCGCCTCCTTCAATCCCTCGTCGCTCCAGATGATCACGGTGGCTCTGTTCGTCCCCTTGCCCGGAGATTTTGTGATTGAGCAGCGGGAGTCGGCCAATCCGTTCGAGCAAGCCGTTGTGCCGCTAAATAGCATTGCCCAATATCGCCGGGACCGCCTGCCCGGCAAGCGGGTGCATGTCCGGGGCACAGTAACGCTCCAGCGCCGGGGAGAGGATTTTTTTATTGAGGATAAATCCGGCGGCCTACAGGTCAAAAGCCGGCAAGCCGAACCGCTGGCCGTGGGCGAGGGGGTGGAGGCGGTGGGCTTTCCGGAATATGATGATTTTTTGCCGGTCCTGACGGATGCGGTATTTAAGAAAACCAAAGCGGCAGGCACACCGGTCGCCGCCAAGGCGGTGACCGTGAAGGAAATTCAAGACGGCTTGCACCACGCGGGACTCATTAAGTTGACCGCCCAATTGCTGGACCGCAGTGTTCAGCATGAACCAACCCTCGGCCACCGGGCCTGGTTCCAAAACCGATTGTTGTTGCAACAGGACAACCAAATGTTCACCGCCTTAGTCGAATTGCCGAGTGACGACAAAACATTGTCCAACCTTCCCATCGGTAGCACCATCGAAGTGAGCGGCGTCTGTTTTACCCGACTGGGCGAAGACAAGAAACTCCAGTCCTTGCAGGTGCTCATGCCAGACGCCGGGAGCGTCCGGCTGCTGGCGAAGCCCAGTTGGTGGACCGCGCCCCGCCTGCTTGCCGGTCTGGCCATCCTGACCGGCGTCCTTTTGGTCGCGGCAACTTGGATTTTCATGGTGCAGCAGCGGAATCGGGCGTTGAAGGTTTCCATTCAGGAAAAAACCAGGGCGCAACAAGAATTGCAGCAAGCCAACGAACTGCTGGAATCGCGCGTCGCCGAAAGAACCAGACAACTGAAGATCGAGATGTCCGCGCGCAAAGAAGCGGAGGTTCAATTCAAAGGCACCCTGTTGGAGCGCACCCGCCTGGCCCAGGAACTTCACGACACACTCGAACAATCCCTCACCGGCATCGCGCTGCAACTGGACACCAGCGCGAAACTGATTCAAAACAAACCGGCCGCCGCGAACCATCATCTGGAACTGGCCCGCGACCAGGTGACCCAAAGCCAGGTGGAAGTGCGGCGGTCCATCTGGGACTTGCGTTCACGGGCGCTGGAACAGTTCGATCTTCCCGGTGCCCTGACGGTCAGCAGCCAGCAACTGACGGAAGGCACGCCGATGCAATTCAAGGTTAGGACGGAGGGACGCGTGCGACCACTACCCGAAATTGTGGAGGACAACCTGTTGCGGATCGGCCAGGAAGCCATGACCAATGCCATCAAGCATTCCCAGGCCACCACCGGTGAAATCCATCTGGATTATGGCCCGAAAAATATCGTTCTCCGCATCACCGACAATGGGCGCGGTTTTGAGCGCGATCAAAGCGCCGGCCCCGCCGAAGGCCACTTCGGTTTGCAAGGTATCTCTGAGCGGGCAAAACGGTTGAATGCGGAGCTGACCATTGAGAGCGAACGCGGGAAAGGAACGCTCGTGATGGTGCGGGTTGGCCTCGATGAGGAACCCCCAACGATTGATAGCAGTGAGTTGTAATTGGCCGCATGAAAAAAAATAAAACAATTCGCATCCTTGTCGCCGACGATCATTTCGTGGTGCGGATGGGGCTGATTGCCCTGGTCAACACTGAGGATGACTTGGAGGTGATCGGGCAGGCCAGTGACGGAAACCAGGCCGTGGAGCTGTTCGAGAAGCTTAAGCCAGACCTCGTGCTCATGGACTTGCGGATGCCCGTGAAGGACGGCATTGCCGCCACCACGGAGATTTTTCGCAAACATCCGAGCGCGCGAGTGCTGATGCTCACCACCTATGACGGCGACACCGATATTCATCGCGCCATTCAATCCGGAGCGCAGGGCTATGTGTTGAAGAACGCCACCGGAGTGGAGCTGATTCCCGCTTTGCGCGCCGTGGCCGCCGGGCAAAAATGGATTCCCAGGGAAATATCCGCCCGCCTGGCCTCCCGGAAAATGTTTGAAGAACTCACGGCGCGGGAATTGGAAGTTCTCCAGCAAATCTCCAAGGGGCTGGCCAACAAGGAAATTGGCGATGTGCTCAAAATCACCGAGCACACGGTCAAGGACCACTTGAAACACATCCTTGGCAAACTGCACGTGGCGGATCGAACGGAAGCGGTCACCGTGGCACTGCAACGCGGCATCATCCAATTGAAATAGCACCGCCAGCGGTGTTTGGGCAGGTCAGACCGGATACGACATTGCTTTACTGGCCGATCGCGTTGCAAATTGTGCTGCACCCCAGAGGGCCACCCGGTCATTCATCAAGACCCGCACGGGTATGCTCTCCATCAGCGGCTGCATTCTGCCCTTGGCCACAAAGGCCCGCATGAAGCCAGGCCCGACAAGCTGCTTGATGATTTTCGGGGCGATGCCGCCGCCTAGATACAGACCGCCGCACGCCATCATCTTCAAAGCCAGGTTGCCGGCGGCCGCGCCGTAAAGAGACACGAAGATTTCAAGCGCATCACCGCATCGGGCACAGCGCCCCGCCAGCGCGGCCTGGGAAATGACCATCGCCGGATCCGCGCAGCGCAAGTCGTCGGTGATCGGCGATGATTCATGGCTGGGGCGGGTGGCTTGCAGAAAATTGTAAATATTGTGCAAGCCCGGCCCGGAGAGCACTCGTTCCCAGCTCACGTGGCCGAAAATTCCGCGCAAATATATCAACAACTCCATCTCCAGTTCGTTGCCGGGTGCGAAATCCGCATGCCCGCCTTCACACGCGAAAGGGTGGTGCTCCCGGCCGTCCCAAAACAATCCGGCTTCTCCGAGGCCGGTGCCGGCCGAAATGACGGCGATATTACCAACGGCATTAGAATCGCCGGCATTGAGAGTCACAGTCTGGTCTGGGGCAAGCCGATCAATGCCATACGCATTGGCTTCAAGATCATTCAAAAGGGTTACACGATCCAACGCCAGCACGCTGGCCAAGTTTCGGGAATCCACAAGCCAAGGAAGATTAGGTGTTCGCACAACGCCATTCAATACCGGTCCGGCAATTCCAAAGCATGCCCGCTGAATATCAATTCGGAGGCCAGTTATGAACTCCGCGACAATATGTTCTAAGCCCGGGTAGTTTCGGCTAGGGCGTGTGTGCTCTGCCACGATTCGCAGCTGTCCGCCAACCCACTCAAAGAGACCCAAGCGGGTTGAAGTCCCGCCGATGTCGCCTGCGAGGATCATACCTAGTCAGAGTGATGTAATTTTCGCGATGGCGCGAAGCGTATCGACCATCGTTATTTGGCGGCAGCCGTATTCATTTGCCCAGGAGACTTTTGGTCGCCCCCGGCATACGTCAGACCAAAACCGCGCGCAAAGAGCGGGTCGCTCTCCACCGTGGGCCGCCCCATCAACTGCTCGTTGCTGCGTGGCCAGTTCCGCGGCAGCTTGCCGGTGGGTTTGTAAGCTCCGAACAAAACATCCGCAACTCCTTGTCCTTCGGTGCCCGGCAGCCAGGCCGCGACCAACGCATCGGTGGTGTTCAACGTGGAACCCAAAATCAGCGGACGGCCAGAAAGCAAAACGGTGACGACGGGAACCCCGGTGGCTTTCACCTTCGCAATCAGCACCGCATCGGCGGATGGCAAACTTAGTTCTTTGGTGTCGCCATAATATTCAGCATAAGGACGCTCTGCCACCACTACCACCGCGACGTCTGCCCCGGTCACGCCCGTGCCATCCGGCGAGAAAAACACTTCACTGCTGGACGGTGCGGTCGCGTGCAGGGCTTTTAGAATAGTCGTGCCGCCATGCGTCACCTCGCCCGACGCTCCCTGCCAACCGATGGTCCAGCCGCCACATTGCAGCCCCAGATCGTCAGCCGCTTTGCCGACCACGGCGATGCGTTTCAGCGTCTTGGACAGCGGCAAAATGCTATTTTCGTTCTTGAGCAACACCAGCGATTGGCGCACACAATCGCGGGCCACCTGGCGGTGTTCCGCAGAACCAATCGAGGCCGTGAAGGCGGGATCGGTAGGCCGATTATCGAAAAGGCCCATCTGGAATTTCACCGTGAGAATGCGCCGCACGGCGTCATCAATCCGCGCCCGTGAAACTTTCCCCTCGTTGACCAGTTGATCGAGCGTGTTGATGAAGTCCACATAGTTGTTCGCTTTGCCGGGGCCGTAGGGAATCATGATCATGTCCAACCCCGCATTGATGGAGGCTTCAACGTCCGCCTTGTAGTCCGCGCCCAGTTGATCAATCGCCGCCCAATCCGAAACCACCAAGCCTTTGAATCCGAGTTCCCCTTTCAACACATCCGTCACGAGATATTTGTTCCCGTGCATCTTTTTTCCATTCCAACTACTATACGAAACCATGATGGAACCCACGCCTGACTTGACGGCGGCGGTGTAGGGCGGAAGAAATGTTTTTCGCAGTGTGGCTTCATCGCAAACCGCGTTACCTTGGTCATGGCCGTCCAAAGTGCCTCCGTCTGCCATAAAATGCTTCGCACAGGCGAGGACCGAACCGCGATCCGAAAGTTTTTCCCCCTGCCAGCCGGCAATCGCCGCGACGCCCAGTTCGCTCACCAGCTTTGGATCATCACTGAAGCCTTCGTAGGTGCGGCCCCAGCGTTCGTTTTGCGGCACGGCGACGCAGGGCGCAAAAGCCCAGTTGACACCCGTGCCGGCGACTTCTTCCGCCGCCGCCCGCGCTGCGCGTTCAACCAGTTGCGAATTGTGGGTCGCGCCGAGACCGATGTTGTGGGGAAAAATGACCGCGCCATCCACGTTGTTGTGCCCATGCACGGCATCAATGCCATAGAGCAGCGGAATCTTCAACCGCGTCTGTCGGGCGGAGGACTTGAATTGCTCCACCGCCTGCAGCCAGGTGCCAGGGGAGTTGTCTGCCGGATCCGAATTGCCGCCACTGAGCACCGAACCCAGAAAATATTTCTGCACATCGCCGGGATTTTGCCTGAGCGCATCCATATCCGCCTGCGTCATCTGGCCCACCTTTTCGGCCAGGGTCATTTGGGAAAGCAGTTTTTCGACCTGCATCGTGAAATCCTGCGCCTGCGCCCGACTGTGCAGCATCGAAACCAGCAGGATAAAAACGGTCAGTTGAGGCAATAGAATCATCGACCGGATTGCAGCGGACGCCAGAGAAAAATGAGGTTTAAGGTGGTTCAGCATAATGGTTCGCGTTAATAATTAGGATCAAGATACCAAGCCAAGGCTTGGTTAACGTCCCTCTTTCGAGGGATAGTTGACCGGGCCGATTTGCCGACGCTCCCAACTTTCATATTTGCAATTGATTGTGAGCGCGAACCGCTGTCCGGGCAAACAGGATTTCCTCAGTTGATCTGAATTTTAAGCACAGCATCCAGATGCGCCCGGTCAGTTCGCCCGTCCGGTTTACTATTTGCTTTTGCGGTTGGACGTGCTCGGTATCATAGGCATCGTTTATTCGGATTGAATTTCCTGTTCCACGAAATGTTTATTACCAAAAGGAAAGCAGCATCCCGAATGAGCACATCCGGGCGCAAAAAAAACGGGCGGCACGTCCAGTTGAAAGGAGCGGCAGCGGCGCTACCCTTGCATGATCCCGTGGGGCGCGAAGTCCAGGTGTGGAAAAAATTTGCCGCCCGCAGACGGAATTATGTGCCGGGTGACATCGTGTTCGGTCGGGGCGTGAATGGCGGTCGGGAGTTTATGATGTGAAACCGGTGTCAGGTCGGCGTTGCGCTCACGTCGGGCATTGACCAGTCCGGGCCACCAAAATGGCTGGTGAATGGCTGGTGACATGCTTCAGATGGGCACAGTCTGTGCCACGATCAGACCACCTCTAAAACACCAAAATCCAGAATAAAATCAAAGGTAGTGCGTCAGAACTTGCCAGCTCTGTCACTGGCAAAATCACTAACTGTCGCCACTGGTGATTTGGCAGCTTTCCGGCAGGTTATTAGGCTGTATTAGAGGGGGCACATCAGTCGCTCTTAGGTCGCCGGACGGTGATAT
>Ga0208496_1000621_pt1 | contig 12899 bp, 9 predicted proteins | sample CryBogmetaGMA2M_FD_184552 | JGI IMG/M metagenome (GOLD analysis project Ga0208496, IMG submission 184552) | Freshwater microbial communities from Crystal Bog, Wisconsin, USA - MA2M (SPAdes) | ecosystem: Environmental > Aquatic > Freshwater > Lake | place: Crystal Bog, Wisconsin, USA | collected... | reverse complement strand
TGGCAAGTGCCAAGGGGGTTCTTGCGAAAGCGGCCGGAGTGGGTGTTGCCGCCACAGGCGCTTCCAAGGCCGGAGCCCAGTCACCCGCGCCCGAGGCATTCAATGCCGTGACTCCTGCGGAGAGTGCGCCCGCGGCAACCTCGACCAACAAAACCTACATGGTCCGGGCCGGGGATACGATGACACGGATTGCCTCCTCGCTTGGCGTGGCGATCCCTGACCTCGAGAAAATCAACGGCATGACCGAGAAGTCCGTGATCCAAGTGGGACAGATTCTCAAGGTTCCCGAAAAGGCGATCGCGCAGGCCGCGGCTGGTGTCGCCACGGGTGTTGGCAGTGTTGCCGAGAGTGTCACGAAGCTTCCCGGAGCGGTCTCCTCGGTGGTGAGCGGCGTTGCTTCCACAAACTCGAATGCTCCCGCTGGGGATACCGCGAGCGGTCCGATGACCGAGTACACCGTCGTGAAGGGGGACAGCCCTTACAAGATCGCGAAGAAATTCAAGATCACTCCCGATGAGTTGATGAAGGCGAACGGAATCACCGATCCGAAGAAAATTCAGATCGGTCAACAGCTCAAGATTCCCGCCTCCACCGTAAAAAAGGGAAAATAAACCGTAACCGAGCGCTTCTCTCCGACATTCTCCGTCCATGCAGCGAAGCGGCATCTACCTCCTCCTGATCTCCGTGGTCGGGTTGGTCGCCCTCGGGGTGGTGATGCTCTTCAGCACGAGTGCCTTCGCGCAGGACAGCCACGGCGATATCTACTACTTCGTCAAGAGGCAGGGATTCTGGTTGGTGATCGGGACGGGTGCATGTGTGGCGGGAGCCCTTGTCGACTACCACCGCTGGCGTCAGTGGTGGCCGTATGTCTATGGAATCTCCGCCATCCTGCTGGCCCTCTGCTTTGTTCCTCACGTCGGGATGCGTATCAATGGGGCCTCCCGCTGGATCAACCTCCATGCCGCCACCTTCCAACCGAGCGAACTGGCGAAGGTGGGCGCCCTTTTCTTCATCTGCTGGTGGTTTTCGCGCCCGGGAACCGAGCCCCGGAGAGTGATGCAAGGGCTTCTCATCCCGATGGGTGTGGTCTCATTCCTGCTGGCGCTCATCGCCATTGAGGTCGATCTCGGAACGACGGCTCTCATCGGCGCCATGGCGGTGGGAATCTGCTTCGTCGCCGGGGCTAACAAATGGTTTATCTGCGGGTTGGGAGGACTCGGGATCACCGGTATTCTCGGGATTGCGAGCTTTATTCCGGAGCGTTATGCCCGATTGACCAGCTTCCTTCATCCGGAGAACGAAAAGCTCGGGAAGGGGCTCCAGCAGTGGAACGCCATGATCGCTTTCGGTTCGGGAGGGTTCGAGGGACTGGGGCTCGGGAATGGGCGGCAGAAACTCCTCTACTTGCCGGAAGCTCATACCGATTTCATCTTTCCGATGATCGGCGAGGAACTCGGGCTCCCCTTCACCTGGGTGGTGGTGTTCGGATTCATCTTGATCATCCTGAGTGGCGGCCTGATCGCCGCGAATGCCCGGGACCGGTTCGGAAAACTCCTCGCCATCGGAATCCTCCTGTTGATCTCCCTGCAGGCAGCGGTCAATATCGGCATGACCACCTCGCTGCTACCGAACAAGGGAATGCCCCTGCCGTTCATCAGTTACGGGGGAAGCAACCTGGCAGTCTCCCTTTTCATGATTGGAATCCTCGTCAACATTCACCGGACCGGCACCCCGATTGTCGTGACCACGGAACGCCATGTCGTTCTGGCATCGCGATCCGTCCCCCGGATCTAAAGCTCACTCCATGGCCGTTCCCAAACAGTTCGTCATCGCGTGCGGAGGCACCGGGGGGCATCTCTTCCCTGGGTTGGCGGTCGCGGAGACGCTGCATGAGCGCGGGCACGAGGTTCTGCTCCTGGTTTCCGAGAAGGAAATCGACACTGTCGCCCTGCGCGATCATCCCGAGTTCCGTAGGGAAAAGCTTCCCTCCATCGGCATGCCCTCGATCCTTTCCCCGGCATTCCCGCGCTTCCTGAAGCGCGCCTGGGAGAGTTTCGCGACCTGCCGTCAGTTGTACTCCCGCTACCAACCGGTCGCCGTGCTCGGCATGGGAGGCTTCACTTCGGCGGCACCGCTCCTGGCGGCCCGTCTCGCAAAGATCCCCTGCTACCTGCACGAGTCGAATGCCATTGCCGGCCGTGCCAACCGCCTTGCCGCCCGCTGGACAGACCGCATTCTCCTCGGTCTCAAAGTCTGCCAGGCCTCGTTCCCGGGAAGTTCCTGCACCGTCACTGGCACCCCCGTCCGCCGTGATCTCGGCACTCCACTCGACAAGACGGCGGCCCGTGCTGCGTTCGGTCTCGATCCCGAGCGTCCGACGCTTCTGGTGATGGGTGGGAGCCAGGGTGCCGCCGGGATCAACCAGCTTCTCTTCCGCTGCGCGCCGTTCCTGAGGGATTTCCGGAACGCCGCGGGGCAGCCGCTCCAGATCATCCATCTGACCGGCGACCGTGATGACAATCTGGCCGCGATCAACTACCAGCGTGAGGGGATCGCCGCGTATGTCTCGGCCTTTCACCATCGGATGGCCGAGGCCTATTCGGCCGCCGACCTCGTTGTTTCGCGCGCCGGCGCGGCAAGCCTGAGCGAACTCTCCCAGTTCTCGCTACCCTCGCTCCTGATTCCCTTCCCCTTTGCCGCCGACCACCACCAGCACCGCAATGCCGAGGCATTCCGCGATGCGGAGGCCTGCGAGCTCATCGAGGAGAAGACGGCGGACCCCGAGTCCTTTGCCCTGCTTGTGAGGAACCTCCTCGAGGATGACCGCCGTCGCGAGCGCATGGCCGCGGCCGCCGCCTCGGTGCTTCCACGCGGAGCGGCCGGCCTGGTCGCCGATGTCATGGAGGAGGCCGCCCGATGAGTTTCGGGAAAGCGGCTGCTCCCTCGTCGTTGGAGGCGTCCGTGCTTTCCTCCCTGCTTCTTGGAAGTGTTCCGAAACGAATCCACCTGATCGGGGTTGCCGGATCGGGAATGAGCGGCATTGCGGCCCTGCTCCTCGCGCTCGGCCACAGGATGAGCGGTTCCGACAAGGTCGACACCGAGGAGGTCGAGCGTCTGCGCCGCAAGGGATTGGCGTTCGAGACCCCGCATGGGGCGCTCCTGGTCGCGGACGCGGATCTGGTGATCTATTCCTCGGCGATCCATGCCGGCAATCCCGCCTACGACGCCGCCATGGCGCTGGGAAAACCGATGGCGCATCGCGCCGAGGTGCTTGCGGCCGTGATGTCGGGGAAGCAGGGGATCGTTGTCTGCGGCATGCACGGAAAAACCACGACCTCCGCGATGGCCGCCCATGTCCTTCGTGCAGGCGGACTCAAGCCCTCCCACTATGTCGGCGCGGAGATTCCGATCCTTGGAACCAATGCCCGATGGGATTCCGAGGGAGAGCATCTCGTTGCCGAGGGTGATGAGAGCGACGGCACCTTGGTTCATTACCATCCCCGGCACTCGCTGGTGCTCAACATCGAACCGGAGCACCTCGATCACTACGCCGATCTGGCGGCGATCGATGCCGTCTTCACCCGGCTTGCAGGACAGACTTCGGGAAACGTCTACTACTGGGCGGATGATGCCGGGGCCTCCCGCGTCTGCTCGGCTCACGCACGGGCTGTTCCTGTCGGCACCGGTGCACATTGCAGTTACCGCATGGAGGGACTCGAGCGCGAGGGATTCACGACCCGCTTCGCCGTGTTCCGTGGCAAGGCCCTGATGGGAAGCATCACGCTCGGGATTCCCGGCGCCCACAACGCCCACAACGCGATGCTAGTCATCGCGCTGGCCTCGGATCTCGGCGTGCCGTTCGAGGAGATCGCGGCGGCGATGGAGTCGTTCCGCGGAGCAAGACGCCGCTTTGAGCTGAAGTACCGCGACGAGGAATTTCAGCTCTTCGACGACTACGGACACCACCCCACAGAGATCGCGGCGACCCTAGCCACCGCCAAGGCGGCCATTCCCGAAGGGGGACGTCTTGTCGTGCTCTTCCAACCGCACCGCTACTCCCGCACCGCCGCGCTGAGGAAGGAATTCGGGAAGGCATTCCGCGATGCCGACCTCGTCCATGTCGCCGCGATCTATCCGGCGGGGGAGACGCCGATTGCCGGAATCGGTGCGCAGACGATCGTCGAAGAGGCGCGGGATGCCGGACATCAGGGTATCTTTTCTTCGGGATCCGTTCATGCCGCGGCCACTGCCGCCGCAAGCGCCCTGAAGGCAGGGGATTTCGTGATCACGCTTGGTGCCGGAAACATCCATGAGGCGGGGACTCTGCTTGCCGGCGAACTCTCCCTGCGTGCGAAGCTCCGCAAGGCGATGGGGGCGGGAGTGATCCGGATCGGTGAACCGCTCTCGCGGCACACCACGATGAAGGTCGGAGGTCCCGCGCGTTTTTGGGCCGAGCCGGAGACGGAGGAGGGATTTTCAGAACTGGTCCGTGTCTGTCACGACGAAGGGATTCCCTTCATGGTGATGGGGCGCGGGTCGAATCTGATCATCCGCGATGGTGGATTTCCAGGGGTGGTCGCCCACCTTGCGCGAGGATGCTTCGCGACGGCGACGGTGAAGGGGAACGAGATCACCGCAGGCGTCGGCATGAAGCTCAAGCAACTTGCCGCGGTCGCCCGTAATGCCGGACTCACGGGCTTCGAGTGGATGGATGGCATCCCGGGCAACCTCGGCGGAGCCCTGAGGATGAATGCCGGGGCGATGGGAGTGCAGACCTTCGACCAGGTGCTGCGTATCCGCTTCGCAGACCGCGACGGCAACATCGTCTCCCGCACGCCCGCCGAGATCGAGGTCCGCTACCGCGATGTCCCCGTCCTGCACGACCATTACGCCCTTTCCGCCACGCTTTCCGGTTCCCCTGCTCCGCAGGAGTCGATCGACGGACTTCTCGGTACCTCCCTGCGCCACCGCAAGGAGACCCAACCGGTGGCGGCAAGTGCCGGATGTATTTTCAAGAATCCCGGAGGGATTTCCGCCGGTCGGTTGATTGATGAACTGGGGCTTAAGAATAGCTCCGTCGGCGGAGCGCGTGTCTCCGAGGTTCATGCGAACTTTATCGTCAACGACGGGGGAGCCACGGCGACGGAGATTCTCTCCCTGATCGGAAAGATCCGCGAGAGGGCCCGCGCGGAGCGGGGGATCGAGCTTGAGACCGAAGTCAGCATCATCGGGGAAGATCCCGTGAACGGCGAAATCCTAAGATAACCTGTATCATGACCGAATTTGACCCACGCAACCGCAAACTGGCCGTCCTGAAGGGCGGTCCTGGATCAGAGCGCGATGTCTCGCTCCGCTCGGGAGCTTCCGTCGCCTCAGCGCTTCGCTCGGTTGGTGCCGATGTCACCGAGATCGAGGTGATTGGAACCGAGGTGGAGATCCCTTCCGGAACGGAACTTGTGTTCAACCTGATTCACGGGACCTTTGGCGAGGATGGAGACTTGCAGGCCCTCTTGGAGGAACGGGGAATCCCCTACACGGGCGAGGGCGTTAAGGAGAGCCGGGTGGCTTTCGACAAGATCCTGACCAAGCAGGCCCTTACCCGAGCGGGAGTTCCGACACCTCGCTCCGAGATTCTCAAGTCGGGGGAGAAGCCGACGCTTCCGCTCCCGATCGTCATTAAGGCTCCCTGCCAAGGATCGAGCGTCGGCGTGCATCTGATCCACGAGGCTTCCGCAATAGATCCGGCTCTCGCCGACTGTCTGCAACACGGTGACGAGATTCTGGTTGAGGAGTTGGTCGAGGGAAGGGAACTGACCGTCGGGGTGCTCGGCGATCAGGTGCTTCCCGTCGTCGAGATCAAGCCGCTTGCGGGATTCTACGATTACACCAACAAGTACACGAAGGGTGCCACCGAATACCTGGTTCCCGCCCCGCTGACCGAAGAAGAGACCGCGGCTGTCCAGTCCGTCGCTCTCGCCGCCGTGAAGGCGCTCGGGCTTCGCGTTTACAGTCGCGTGGACGTGCTGCTCGGGCGTGGAGGTCCCACAGTCCTTGAGATCAACACCATTCCCGGCATGACCGAAACGAGTCTTCTGCCCAAGGCAGCGGCCGCTTCCGGGCTCGATTTTTCCACCCTCTGCTGCAGGATAGCGGCTCTTTCACTCTCTGCCCGCGCATGAAGACCCGACGCACCACAGGCAACCGGCGCAAATCCGGACGCTCGTCGTCGAGACAGCATCTTCTCGAGCTCAACGTCCGCACGGCGAGCATCAAGCGGCAGCGCCGTGGCAAGCTTAGCAGTCTTCTCTGGAAGGTCTCCGTGGTTGTGATTGTGGTGGCTCTGGCGGCAGTCGCCGTGCGACTGGCCTGTCAGAAATTCTTCTTCAACAACTCCGAGTATTCCCTGCGTCATCTCGAGACCAACCTGCACGGGGTAATGACCGAGGAGGAACTGGTCGCCCTCACCGGATTCACGCCGGGAAGCAACCTCTTCCTTCTCGATCTCGATCAGGCAAACAGGAAGCTTGCCGCTCTGCCCGAGGTTCGCTCGGTCTCCATTGAGAGACATCTTCCCGACACCCTTGAGGTTGGTATCCAGCGTCGTCTGCCGCTCTTTATTCTGGTGGCTTCCGGAGAGGGTGAATCGGTCGGTTCCGCATCCTCGGAAGCTTTTGTTCCCGGAAAGAGCCTGCTCTGCGACCGTGACGGGATGGTGATGCAGCCGAACCGGCTTTCCGACGAGTTTCTGCACCTTCCGATCCTGACCGGGATCAATCTCAGTGGTGACACCGCTGGCAAGCGATTGGAGGATGACCGCTTCAAGTCCGCCGTCATGCTGGCTGAGGCGCTCTCGGAGCTTCCCGGGGAGAGCTTCCAAATCCGCTCGATCGATGTTTCCAAGCCGTACGCCATCATCGTCACCGATACCTCCAATGCCCGCTTTACCTTCGGGACCAAGGATGTTCCGGGTCAGTTGGAACGACTTGGCAAGCTCCTTGCCCATTGCCGCGAGTCGGGCAGAAAGATCGAGACCGCCAACCTGATGATCCAGCGGAACACCCCCGTTACCTTCTTCATGACTCCCGAAACCCGGGGGCAGAAAATCAATCCTGTCCCGACGCCGGGTAGCAAGGAGAAGCACTAGCCCTCATCACGACCATGGCGAACGAACAGATTTTTGTCGGCCTCGAGATCGGCACCACGAAGATCTGTGTCATCGTCGCAGAGAGCCGCGCCGATGATCAGATAAGCATCCTCGGGGTGGGGGAGACCCCGTCGCGGGGTGTCCGCAAGGGGGAGATCGTCGACATGGCCACGGTCACCGAGTGCGTCCGCGAGGCGATCGTCGACGCCGAGGAGAAGACGAATGTCGAGATTGGCAATGTCTGGGTGGCGATTACCGGTTCCCATCTTCGCAGCTTTAACAACCGCGGAACCCACACGCTTCCCCACGCGGGCCAGATCCAGCAGGAGGATCTCGACATGGTGCAGGCGAATGCCAAGGAAGTCGCCCTGCCGCCGCCGAACACCTTCCTTCACACGATCCTGCAGGCCTACCATCTCGACGGAAACCGGAATGTGATCGATCCCCTAGATTCGGAGGGAATCCAGCTTGAGGCTGATTTTCACATCGTCCACGGGATCAAGACCCGCATCACCAATCACCTCCGCTGCGTGGAGGAGTTGAACCTTGAAATCGAGGATGTCGTGCTCAGTTCGCTTGCCAGTGCCCAGGTGGTCGTGACCCAGCACCAGAAGGATCTCGGGGTCCTCGTCATCGACATCGGGGGAGGCACAACCGATTACCTGATCTACAACGACGGCGCGGTCCGTCACAGCGGTGTCCTGGCAATCGGCGGGGACCATATCACCAACGACATCTCCGTCGGCCTGAAGCTTCCGATCGCCCGCGCCGAGATGCTCAAGATCCAGGAAGGCTCGGCAACCGATCCTTCCGAGTCGGAGGGAGGGGTCATCACGCTGAAGAACGACCCCGGTTTCCTCGGTTGCGACATCGACCGCCGCTCGCTCGAAACGATCATCCATTGCCGTGTGAAGGAGATCTTCGAATTGGTGAGGGCCGATATTGAAAACGCGGGAGGCGGGATGCTTGGGTTGCTCGGTGCAGGTGTGATGATCACGGGGGGTTGCGCCAAGTTGCGCGGCATCGCCGAGGTTGCCTCAGAGGTTTTTGACCAGGCAGTGCAGGTCAGCACCGCGCGGAATGTGGGCGGCGCCCTGCAGACCTTCGAGAACCCGCAATACTCCACGGCCATCGGTCTCACCAAGTACGCCCGCCTCATCACCAAGGATGCGCAGCCGCAGGGAATGCTCGAGAGGATCACGCAGGGATTCGGCGGCCTTTTCAAAAAGGGGGGCAGATGAGCGGCTCCGCACCACGCCGTTTCCTGGTCGGTGTCGGCAATGCCGGCCTCACCGTGCTGGATCTTCTCGCCCTCAACAATCCCGGGATGAAGGGACTGCTCTGCGTGAACAATGATCCCGAGTCGCTCTCGGCTTCGGTCGTCACTGATCGCCTTGCCGTGCCGGAGGGTGATCCCTCGGAAGGGTTCCTTGCGATCGACGGCCCTTTTGGAGACATGGTCTCGGGTGCCTCGTCGGTGGTGCTCTGCGGCGGTCTGGGTGGTGAATCGGGGTCCTTCCTGCTTCCTGCGCTGGCGATCCTTGCGAAATCATGGGGCATCACCGTGGCGGCCTGTGTCGGGATGCCCTTCTCCTTCGAAGGGAAGCAGAAGCGTGAACTTGCCGCCTCCGCGCTCGAAAAACTCCGCACGGTCTGCGATGCCGTGGCGGTCATCGAGAACGACCGTCTCACGGGTGGATCCCCTTCCACTGCGGCCGTTGGCGAGGCTTTCTCACTTTCCGACAGGACGATTCTTGCAGCCCTTCAGGCGTTGCAGGGGATGATCACCAACTCCGGACCGGTGAAGATTACCCGCTCGGATATCAAGTCCGTCCTCGGTGTTCCCGGTGCCGTCACTCTCTTCGGATCAGGAACGGCCAAAGGGCCGAACCGACTCCACGAGGCACTCGAGCATGCGCTTAAGAGCCCCCTCCTGACTGCGCCCGGAAAAAACACCCCCGGCGGAGCTCTTGCCGGAGTCTCCACGGTGTTGCTGTTGCTCAGGGGGCCGGCCGACCTCTCTTTCGCCGAAGTGCAGGTGGCGGTGACTGAAATTGAACGAATTGCCGGTGAAGGTTGTCAAATAAAGACAGGTGTTCATGCAGACCTGTCACCAGATGCGCCGATCACCCTTTCCATCACAGCCAGTTCCGGGGGTGGCCAGACTGCAGAAAAGCCGACTGCAGAAAAGTCGAAGACTACCCTGCTTTCCGAAATCCCCGAAGCCAAGCCGCTCGAACCAGCCGCCCATGTTGCAACTCGGGCCAAACCAGAGCCTGCTCCCGTTGCAGATTCGATCAAACCGGTTTCCTCGGCCAAGCCAATCAAGTCCACGGCCGGGGCTTCTACCAAGGGAGCCAAGCAATCCGCGGGCAAACAGACCCAGGGGACACTTGATCTCGACTCCTATCAGCGCGGTCGCTTTGACAAGAGCGAGCCGACCATCGTCGCTGGTGAGGATCTCGATGTCCCCACCTTCCTGCGCAAAGGGATCAAACTCACGCCACCTCATCGTAACTGATCAAACCGGGAGGCTGACACTTTTATGAAGCCGGACAAATTCACAGCCAAGATGCAGGAGGCCTTCAACGGGGCCATCGACATCGCTTCCGGTTTCGGTCAGCAGGAGATCGGCAACGAGCATTTCCTGCTCTCCCTGCTTGCGCAGAGCGAGGGACTGACCCGCCCCATCCTTGAGAAGATGGGGGTGGCTGTTCAGCCTTTGACCGCAAAGCTTGAGGCCGCCGCCGCATCGCTTCCCAAGGTTCATGGCGGTGCCCAGGCCTTTGTCGGTAACGAACTCCGCAAGACCATCGACTCAGCCGAGGCCGAGATGGCCAAGCTCAAGGATGAGTTCCTTTCCGCCGAGCATTACCTTCTGGCCCTGAGTCAGGAGAAGAACGCCGCCGCCAAGCTACTCGCCGCAAACGGCGGCACCCACCAGGGATTGATGAAGGCTCTGGTCGAGGTTCGCGGCAGTCAGCGCGTCACCGACCAGAATCCCGAGGGAAAATACCAGACCCTCGAGAAGTATGGAAAAGACCTCACCGAGCTCGCCCGCAAAGGGAAGATCGATCCGGTCATCGGTCGCGACGAGGAGATCCGCCGCACCATGCAGGTCCTCTCCCGCCGCACCAAGAACAACCCCGTTCTGATCGGTGAACCGGGTGTCGGAAAGACCGCTATTGTCGAGGGGCTTGCCCGCCGCATCGTGAGCGGCGATGTCCCCGAGTCGCTCAAGAACAAGCGGGTCGTCGCCATGGACATCGGATCCATGGTTGCCGGTGCGAAGTTTCGCGGAGAGTTCGAGGATCGTCTCAAGGCTTTCCTGAAAGAAGTCACCGCTTCCGAGGGAGAGATTATTCTTTTTATTGATGAGCTTCACACGATTGTCGGTGCCGGTGCGGCCGAGGGGTCGATGGATGCCTCCAACCTGCTCAAGCCCCAGCTTGCCCGCGGCGAACTCCGCACCATCGGCGCCACGACCCTTGACGAGTATCGCAAGTACATCGAGAAGGATGCCGCCCTTGAGCGCCGCTTCCAGCCGGTCATGGTCAATGAACCGAGTGTGGAGGATACGATCGCCATTCTCCGCGGCCTGAAGGAACGCTACGAGGTCCACCACGGCGTCCGGATCCAGGATGCCGCGCTGGTCGCCGCCGCCGTCCTCTCGCACCGCTACATTTCCGACCGATTCCTGCCCGACAAGGCTGTCGACCTTGTCGATGAGGCCGCTTCGCGCCTGAAGATCGAGATCGAGTCAATGCCGACCGAGATCGACCAGATGGAGCGCCAGATCATGATGCTCGAGATGGAGCGTCAGGCTCTCCGCAAGGAGAAGGATGCCGCCAGCAAGGAGCGCCTCGCCAAGCTTGAGAAGGAACTCGCCGAGACCAAGGAGACCGCCTCCGGACTCAAGGCCCGCTGGCAGAAGGAGAAGGAGGAGATCGGAAAGTCCCAGAAGATCAACGAGCAGATCGAGGCCCTCAAGAACGAGCTTCAGATCGCCCAGCGTCAGGGAGACTTCGCGAAGGCGAGCGAGATCCAGTACGGCCGCATTCCCGATCTCCAGACCAAACTCGAGGAGCACAATGCCAAGCTTGCGAAGAGCGGCCAGTCTGCCTTGCTCAAGGAGGAGGTTACCGAGGAGGATATCTCCAAGGTCGTTTCCGTCTGGACCGGCATTCCCGTCTCACGCCTCCAGGAGGGGGAGCGCCAGAAACTCGTCAAGATGGAGGAGCGTCTCATCGAGCGCGTTGTCGGTCAGGGGCAGGCCATCAAGGCTGTCTCCAACGCCGTCCGTCGCGCCCGCGCCGGCCTGCAGGAAGAGAACCGCCCGATCGGCTCCTTCATGTTCCTCGGGCCCACCGGCGTCGGAAAGACAGAGCTTTCCAAGGCACTCGCCGAGTTTCTCTTCGACGATGAGAACGCCATCGTCCGCCTCGATATGTCCGAGTACATGGAGAAGCACACCGTCGCCCGTCTGATCGGTGCTCCCCCCGGCTATGTCGGCTACGAAGAGGGTGGTCAACTCAGCGAGGCCGTCCGCCGCAAGCCCTACTCCGTCGTTCTCTTTGACGAGGTGGAGAAAGCCCACGGCGATGTTTTCAACGTTCTCCTGCAGGTTCTCGATGACGGCCGGATCACCGACGGTCAGGGACGCACGGTCGACTTCAAGAACACCGTCATCATCATGACGAGTAACATCGGCAGCCAGTTCATCATGGAAGATCTCTCCATGGAGGAGCGCAACAAGCGCGTGATGGAGGCCCTGCGCGGGCATTTCCGCCCCGAGTTCCTGAATCGCATCGACGAGATCGTCATCTTCGACCGGCTCAGCGACAAGGAGATCGCCAAGATCGTCGACATCCAACTGGCGCGCCTCGCCAAGCGCCTCGGAAAACAGAACCTCCACCTGGAACTCAGTGACAAGGCCCGTACCTATCTCGCCAAGGAGGGATACGACCCCGCTTACGGCGCACGCCCTCTCAAGCGCGTCATCCAGCAGAAGATCCTCGATCCGCTCAGCATGGAGATCCTCGACGGCAAGATTCACGAGGGCCAGACCATCAAGGCCGATGTCTCCGGCGGAGAACTGACCTTCAAGTCGAAGTAGTTCGCTCTTTGTGTCCCTCCGTGTCGTCACGATCAAGGAGGGACTCCCCACCCTCGAAGAGGCAAAAAGACGCCTCCTGCTCGAGGTGCGCAAATGTCACGGCGACGGGATCTCCGTGCTCAAGATCATCCATGGTTACGGCTCCGGGGGCAGGGGAGGGGTGCTCCGCACAGGCTTAAGGAAAGTCTTTGCCGAGTATCAGCGTGACGGCGATATCTTGGGAGCGGCCTCGGGAGAGGAGTTTTCCATCTTCCACGCCGCCTCGCTGGAGATGATCACCGCCGCCCCGGAGCTCCGCAAAGATCCCGATCTGGAACGCTCCAATCCCGGAGTCAGTTTTCTCTGGATCCAGTAGTTATTAGCCGGGGCGCTCTCAATCAACCCACCCACCTGAACTCGACCGTGGTGTCGATCCCCGGATCGAGGCTCTGCTTGACCGGACAGGCTTTGGCTGCACCTTCAAGCAGGGCACGTTGCGGGTGATCCGCGGAAAGGGGAATGGTCATCATCGAGCGCAGGCCAACGATCCTACGTGGTATATCGGAACTCATCTCCTTGCCAATCGTGACGGAGGTTCCCTTGAGATCGATGCCGTGGCGTTCGGCCGCGATCCCCATGACGGTCATCATGCAGTTGGCG
>Ga0208496_1000620_pt1 | contig 12908 bp, 14 predicted proteins | sample CryBogmetaGMA2M_FD_184552 | JGI IMG/M metagenome (GOLD analysis project Ga0208496, IMG submission 184552) | Freshwater microbial communities from Crystal Bog, Wisconsin, USA - MA2M (SPAdes) | ecosystem: Environmental > Aquatic > Freshwater > Lake | place: Crystal Bog, Wisconsin, USA | collected... | reverse complement strand
CAAACCTGATGATGGTGAAGAAGAGTTGTTCGCGCATTTCAGCGCAATTACTATGCCTGGGTTCAAAACCCTTAAGGAAAACCAAAAGGTAACGTTTGATATTACCCAAGGCCCTAAAGGCAAGCAAGCTACCAATATCCAAGCGGCTTAATAGTCCTTAGATCATTATGAGAAACCCAGGACTTGTTCCTGGGTTTTTTTTCGCCCAAAATTTACTCACTTAAAATACTTTTCATGCACACGCCAACAAAAACTTTGCGAAGACTATTAGCTTTTGCAGCCATTCTAAGTTCGAGCCTTGCGCTTGCGCAATACAACCTAGGTCTCCAAACTCTAGAACTGAAAACTGGCATTTACCGTATTCAGGCAGAAATAGCGGATAGCTCAGAAACTAGACAGACGGGTCTAATGAATCGTACAAGTATGCCAATGAATTCCGGAATGCTTTTTGTATTTGAAGAAAAGGCGGGGCATTGCTTTTGGATGTTTAGCACTAAGATTCCTCTCTCGATTGCTTTCATAGCAGACGATGGCAAGATTGTGAATATCGAGGAGATGCAGGCAGGTACAACAAACAACCACTGCCCTAAAGTACCGATTCGCTATGCCCTTGAAATGAATAAGCGATGGTTCTCCGAGCGCATGATTGGGCCGGGATCTGTAATTAGCGGTTTACCGAAGAAATAAAAAACGCAGACCGAGATCTGCGTTTTCTTTGGGGGAAGGGCTTACTTACTCAAAGTGACAAACGTAATGTACTGGCTGCTCAGCACGGATGATGAAGTAGCCACCCTTTTCCACTTCCCAGCTTTGGCCAGCTTTGAACTCTTGCTCTGGCGCGCCATTGATGCTCACAAAAGCAGTGCCCTCAACTATTTCCATCACTTCTCTAGTGCTCAGATCAAAACGTAGAGTACTTGGCAGTACAACGCCAACTGACTTACGCACACCATTGGACAGGGTCACAGTGTGAGAGACGCACTTACCGTCAAAAAATACATTAGCTTTTTTACCTACTGATACTTGATCAAATTGCATGTGGGATCTTTCTAATCTGGTTAGTACTGATTATTTTTTGCGCGTTTACGTTTTGCTATTTCAGCAATCCGCATACGCAAGGCATTGAGTTTGATAAATCCACCTGCATCAGCCTGGTTATATGCACCACCATCATCATCAAAGGTTGCGATATTTTGATCAAACAGGGTATTTGCTGAATCACGTGAGATTACAGAGACAGAACCTTTGTAGAGTTTGAGACGCACAAGGCCATTGACCATCTGTTGCGTGTGATCAATCAGGGTTTGCAAAGCGAAACGCTCAGGCGCCCACCATAAGCCGTTGTATATCAAGCTGGCATAACGTGGCATGAGGTCATCTTTTAGATGAGCCACTTCGCGATCAAGGGTAATACTCTCGATACCGCGGTGAGCCTTCAGGAGGATCGTGCCACCGGGAGTTTCATAGCAACCACGGCTCTTCATGCCAACAAAACGGTTCTCCACTAAATCAAGACGGCCAATACCATGTATGCCACCGACACGATTTAACTCAGCCAATAACTCGTGTGGTTTATAAGTCTTACCGTTAATGGCAACCGGATCACCGGCTTTAAATTCAATTTCAATAATCTCGGGGGCATCTGGCGCCTTCTCAGGAGAGACGGTCCAACGCCACATAGACTCTTCAGCTTCGGCATTGGGATTTTCTAAATGACGACCCTCATAGCTAATGTGCAAGAGGTTGGCATCCATTGAATAGGGTGAGCCGCCTTGCTTATGTTTCATCTCAACTGGAATGCCATGCTTTTCTGCATAAGCCATCAACTTCTCACGTGATAGTAAATCCCATTCACGCCAAGGTGCGATAACTTTAATTCCTGGCTCAAGGGCGTAATAACCCAACTCAAAGCGAACCTGATCATTTCCTTTGCCGGTAGCGCCATGTGATACAGCATCGGCACCAGTCAGGCGAGCAATCTCAATTTGGCGCTTAGCAATTAATGGGCGAGCGATCGAAGTGCCCAGCAAATACTCGCCTTCATAAATGGTATTGGCACGGAACATCGGAAATACAAAATCACGAACAAACTCTTCGCGTAAGTCATCAATAAAAATGTTTTCTGGTTTGATGCCAAACTGTAGGGCCTTAGCGCGCGCTGGCTCTAGCTCCTCACCTTGACCAAGATCAGCGGTAAATGTCACGATCTCACAACCGTAAGTATCTTGAAGCCATTTCAAGATCACACTAGTATCAAGACCGCCAGAATAGGCTAGTACGGCTTTTTTAATATCAGACATGATTTTTATTCAATCAAAAATTAATTAACAAACAACTAAGACAAATTACTGAATATTTTCTTATTAGTTCAATCGACCGCAGAGTAAATACTCCATCAAGGCTTTTTGAACATGCAAGCGATTTTCCGCCTCTTCCCAAACAATACTTTGTGGACCATCGATCACGCCAGCAGAGACTTCTTCACCACGGTGGGCTGGCAAACAATGCATAAACAATGCATCAGGCTTTGCTACTGCCATTAACTCTTCATCAATCATCCAGTCCTGAAAAGCATTCATACGCGAGATATTTTCAGCCTCATAACCCATGCTGGTCCAAACATCAGTAGTCAATAAATCAGCATCTTTACAAGCATCCTTCGGATCAGCACAAATAGTTAAGTGTTTTGCGGCTGCTTTTGTTAGACGAGAGGCATCCAACTGATAGCCCGCTGGTGCAGAGAAGCGGAACTGAAAATCTAAGCATTCGGCCGCCTGTATCCAGGTATACGCCATATTATTGGCATCGCCAACCCAAGCTACCGTCTTACCCTGAATGGGGCCGCGAGCTTCTACAAAAGTGAAGATATCTGCCAACACTTGGCAAGGATGGTACTCATTAGTCAGCCCATTGATGACGGGCACTCTGGAATTAGCAGCAAAACGCTCAATGATGTCTTGGCCAAAGGTGCGAATCATGATGATATCTGTCATCCTTGAAATCACCTGTGCAGCGTCCTCAACAGGCTCGCCACGACCTAACTGGGTGTCGCGGGTGTTCAGGTATACGGCATGACCACCAAGCTGATGAATGCCTGCCTCGAAGGAGAGGCGAGTACGTGTGGAATGCTTCTCAAAAATCATTGCCAAGGTACGGTCGTGAAGTGGGTGCCAAGTCTCGTAGCTTTTAAACTTAGACTTAAGCCAAGCAGATCTTTTTAGTAAGTAGTCATACTCTTCACGAGTAAGGTCAGAAAACTGCAAATAGTGCTTTACCTGACCGGGCACTTGAGGCTTTGCCAGAGATGTCATTGTTGAGCTTTCTACTAAAGTTTTGGCTTGCATTTTTTTCTTAAAACATTTGACTGCACGAAAATAGATCCTTAAGTCATCTTACGGCTAACCCCAGCTGTTAAGCTAGCGGACTTAGTAATATCGATTCCTACCACCTTCTTTATGCGAACTTGAACCACAAAAAGCTTTTCATCCAAGGCATTACCACTTCTGGCAAACCATTTCGACCCAGTGACTGGGCGGAGCGTCTGTGCGGGGTGATGGCTATATTTCGCCCTCCAGGAGACTCTGGAGACCCTCGCTTCACCTATTCACCCTATGTCACACCAGTAGTGATTGCTGCAGTGAAATGCGTTGTTATTGATACCAGACTAGCTGATCTTGATCCAAGAGCGTTGGACTTTGTATACAACTTTGCCAAAGACAACGATCTACCGATCGAAGAAGCCTGTGAGTTTGAACCCAAACCACAAACCTAGTCCTAAAAACAAAAACCCGCTCTGATAAGGAGCGGGCTTAGGTCGAAATTACTTCGACCAGCCTAAAACTAAACCCGTATTACGCTGCCATCGCCTTAATAGCTGCAGACAAACGCGATTTCTGACGAGATGCAGTATTTTTATGGGCAATCTTTTTGTCAGCAATCTTGTCGATTGTTGCTTGAGTTGCTGCGAATACTTTTGCTGCAGACGCTTTATCACCAGCTTCGATCGCTTTACGAACTGCCTTAATGGAAGTACGGAGCTTTGAACGCAAACTGGAGTTGTGCTCATTCTGTTTTACTGCCTGGCGTGCGCGCTTGCGCGCTTGTGCTGTATTGGCCATCTTTAAACCTTGCCTCTATAAATTGCAAAATGCGATTAGTTAAAATTCCCGCGGTCTTGCCAATTTCACAAGCAAGCTCGCCAAAACCCAAGATTTTACCTGAAAGGGCCAAAAAAGCCCAGTCGACCCATAAATAGGTGAAAATCGGCTCATGAACCTGCTTTCTGTCGCTGCCAAGGTTAGCTCCCTTACCATGCTGTCCCGTATTACCGGGCTGCTTCGGGAGACCCTAATTGCCCGTAGCTTCGGGGCCTCAGAGTGGACAGATGCCTTTAATGTTGCTTTTAGGATACCGAACTTACTGCGTCGATTATTTGCTGAAGGGGCCTTTTCTCAGGCTTTTGTACCGATTTTGGGTGAAATTTCTAAGGATGGGGATCAAAAACAGGCTCAAATCCTCGTTAATGCGGTCGCTACCCTCTTATTTTGGGCTTTACTACTCACAGTATTACTCGGAGTAATTGGCGCGCCCTTGATCATTCTGGTCATTGCTACGGGATTTAGTGGTGGGCCAGCCTATGAGGCCAGCGTAGTCATGACCCGAATCATGTTTCCTTACATTGGACTGATTTCCCTTGTTTCACTATCAGCAGGCATTCTGAATACCTTCCAGCGTTTTGCTATACCCGCCTTTACCCCCGTTTTATTGAACTTGGCCTTAATCGGAAGTGCGCTATTTTTGGCGCCCCATTTAGATCAACCCATCTATGCACTGAGTATTGGCGTACTTTTAGGTGGCGTCTTGCAATTAGCCATTCAGATTCCTGCACTCTCCCGTTTAGGACTTTTGCCACGCATCGGTTTATTACCTGGCGCTATTAAATCTGCTGCTACAAATCCAGAAGCAAAACGGGTTTTGAAATTAATGGGCCCAGCAGTCTTTGCAGTCTCTGTTGCGCAGATCTCACTCATTATCAATACTAACATCGCATCACGCCTACAAACAGGAAGCGTCTCGTGGCTTTCCTACGCTGATCGCTTAATGGAATTTCCTACCGCATTGTTAGGTGTAGCCTTAGGCACCGTTTTGCTTCCAAGTCTGAGTAAAGCCAATGCTAAGAATGATTTGGCCCACGCCGGCGAATTACTCATCTGGGGATTGCAGCTGACATTCTTATTAGCGGCGCCCTGTGCAATTGCGCTCTTTATTTTTGGCGAGCCATTAGCCGCAGCCTTGTATCACTATGGAAAATTTACTGCTCTAGATGTTTTGATGACACAACGTGCATTAGCTGCTTATGGAGTCGGGCTCATTGGACTTATTTTGGTAAAAATTTTGGCACCTGGTTTTTATTCACGTCAAGATATCCGCACCCCAGTGAAAATTGGTTTACTAGTGCTTGTTGCAACCCAGTTAGCTAACTTTATTTTTGTGCCCTGGCTTGGCCATGCGGGCTTGGCACTCTCAGTCGGAGCTGGTGCTTGCCTCAATGCTGCCCTTCTGTGGATTGGCCTTCATCAGCGAGGCGCCCTACCTAGCTCAGCTTGGGTGAAGTACCTTGGGCAGCTATTTTTGGCCTTAATTCCGTTTTCTGCAGTCCTTTTTTATGCTGCCGGCGCCCATAATTGGATCGCCCTTCAGGCCGAACCCTGGACTCGGATTGGCCTGCTTGCGGCATGGCTGGCCGCAGCTGCCATGATTTACTTTGCCGCCCTTGGGTTGGTTGGAATTCGCTGGCAAAAATTCTTGCGTCATGCAAAATAGGGCTTATGCCAACCCAACAACTCGACTATTTCACTTCTTTAGTTGCTGAAGACGAACACTTACCGTTAACGGAAGCGGCAATCGCTGTTGCCCAACATGCGTATCCAGATTTGGATGTTCAAAACGTACTCGATCAACTTGATCAAATGGGTAATAAGTTGAAATCCCGAATTACTCCGGATACATCCCCAATGCAGCGTTTACAAATTCTGAAGCATTTCTTTTATACCGAGTTGGGCTTTGGCCCCAACCCTAATGATTTTTATGCCCCTGAAAATTCTTATTTGCACTATGTCCTTGAGAACCGCAGAGGCATTCCGATTTCACTCGCGATTCTAATGATGGAATTAGGCCAGCAAATTGGCCTAAAGATTCGGGGAGTTTCATTTCCAAATCACTTCATGATGCGCATCTCCTTGCAACAAGGCGAAATCATCATGGACCCACTCAATGGTGAATCACTATCCAAAAATCAACTCCAAGAGATGCTTGATCCCTACTTGGATGCTAAGGGCTACCGCGGAGAATTAAGTCTGCCTCTGAATATCTTCCTGCGGGTCTCTAACCCCCGTGAAATCTTGTCTCGCTTCCTGCGCAACCTCAAAATGATTTACTCAGAAGATGAGCGTTGGGAGCGCCTACTTGGAGTTCAGGAGCGTTTAGTGATTTTGCTGCCAGACTCGATTGAAGAGGTTCGCGATCGCGGACTGATCTTTGCTCAATTGGAATATTTACGCCCTGCCCTAGCAGATATGCATCGCTATCTTAGTGAATCTCCAGAAGCAGAAGATGCCAGCGATATACGTGAGCATATTGCTACGCTAGAGAGTCAAGCTAAGTTTCATTAAAACCTAGCTTCGCCAGGCGATAACTATTGCTTACGCTGAAAAATTTTGTAGAAAGCAGCCAAGATAACTGGGATAGCTGCAGCACCAATACCGATCAAAACGATCACATTTAAGTTTTGACGAATGATGGGGATGTTGCCAAAAAAATATCCGGCAATCACCAAACCAAATACCCACAGCACAGCGCCAGTAATATTAAAAAACTGAAAGCGCGAGAAGTTCATTTCTGATACACCCGCAATAAAGGGCGCAAAGGTACGAATGATGGGCAAGAAGCGCGCCAAAATAATTGTTTTACCGCCATGCCTCTCATAAAATTCCTGGGTCTTTAGTAAGGCCCGCTGATCAATCCAGCGCGACTGACTACTAAAAACGCGTTTACCAATCCAGCGGCCAATAAAGTAATTGACGGTATTGCCTGCCACTGCAGCAATCAATAAGCCAACACTTAAGGTCCAGATATTGAAATGCTCGGTAGCACAATAAGCACCGGCAATAAACAGGAGGGAATCGCCTGGCAAGAATGGGGCAACTACTAAACCTGTTTCTGCAAATACGATTGCAAATAGTAAGCCATAAGCCCAGGGACCATATTGCGCAATGACGACGTCTAAATGACGATCAATGTGCAGAAATAAATCACTGAGTTGTAAAAGGGCATCCATCCACTGGCACTCCAAATATAGGCTTGATGCGGATATTAACAGGCTCCTATAATCAGGCATGCAAACTGAACCCGACATTCAGCAGTTGCATGCCCCAAAGACCATGCCAGTTCTGTGTATTGTTGGTCCCACTGGTGCAGGCAAAACCCATCTCGCCATGCTACTAGCTGAGCATGCCAAATCTATCGGCACCACCATCGAACTGATCAGCATGGATTCAGCTTTGGTCTATCGGGGTTTAGATATTGGTAGTGCAAAACCGACCAAAGTTGAACAGGCTGCAGTCATTCATCACCTCATCGATATTCTGGAGCCGACAGAAGTCTATTCGGCTGCACGCTTTGCGAAAGATGCCAATCGTCTATGCGAAGAAATCCGTAATAGAGGAAATATTCCGATCGTTGTTGGCGGCACGATGTTGTATTGGCGTGCTTGGGCATATGGACTCTCCTCCTTACCACCAGCTAATCCAGAAATTCGTGTGCGACTAGATGAGGAAGGTAAAGCTATTGGTTGGCCAGCAATGCACACCAAACTTGAGGGGGTAGATCCAGAAACGGCGGCGCGCTTGCAGCCGAATGATTCACAGCGGGTACAGCGCGCGCTAGAGGTGTTTGAGATCACTGGCAAACCAATGTCGACCTTACTAGCTGACTCGCCGAGTGAGGATGGCAGAGAAGGCTCGAGCATTCCAGCTTGGATCGATTTGGTTTCGCTTGAGCCTAGTGATCGAAAAAGACTTCATGCCAATCTAGAAAAACGTTTTGATGAAATGATGGCTGGTGGCTTTATGGATGAAGTTAAAACTTTGCGGACCAATCCCAACTTACATGGAGACCTACCTGCAATTCGTTCAGTAGGTTATCGACAAGCATGGGAGTTTCTTAATGGGGAAATTGACTTTGACCAAATGCGCTACAAAGCTTTGGCCGCTACTAGGCAACTAGGTAAAAGACAATTAACATGGTTACGCGCAATCGCAGGCAGAAAAACCTTCGATCCCTTCAAACCAGAAGAAATCAAAGCAGCATTCGATTACTGCAAAAGCAAGTTAACTCAGAAGTGAATTAGATAACAATGGTTTGTGGAGCATCTTTTGGACGCTCTACCACTTCACCAACAGTCCAAGCTTTTAGGCCTTGTGCAGTCAATGATTTGATTGCAGTATCCACCTGAGCTGGGGCAACAATCACTACCATGCCAATGCCACAGTTAAATACTCGCACCATTTCTGCATCGGCAACACCACCCTTCATTTGCAACCAACGAAAGAGTGCTGGCATTTGCCAGCTATCGCGATGTAATACTGCCTGAGTATTTTCTGGCAGAACACGGGGAACGTTATCTACGAGACCACCACCAGTAATATGCGCCATTCCCTTAACATCTATTTCAGAAATCAGCTTTAAAAGGGGTTTCACGTAAATCTCTGTTGGCGTCATCACAACATCGCCAAGAGGTCGACCACCTAAATCATCACTTGGCTTTGCACCAGCACGTTCAATAATTTTGCGCACCAAGGAATAGCCATTTGAGTGTGCGCCACTCGAAGCAATTGCCAACACGACATCACCAGGAACAATTGTGTTACCAGTGATAATTTTTGATTTTTCAACAGCGCCAACTGCAAATCCTGCCAAGTCGTATTCACCCGGTGGGTACATACCAGGCATCTCGGCAGTTTCACCGCCGATGAGAGCGCAGCCAGCTAATTCACAACCCTTGGCAATTCCACCAACAACAGTAGCGGCAGTATCTACAGTGAGCTTGCCGCAAGCAAAGTAATCTAAGAAAAAGAGGGGCTCTGCACCTTGAACCAAAATATCATTCACGCTCATCGCAACCAAATCTTGACCAATAGTGTCGTGGCGATTCCACTCAAAGGCGAGACGAAGTTTGGTGCCTACGCCATCGGTCCCGGCCACTAAAACAGGTTCTTTATAGCGCTTAGGAACCTCGAAAAGCGCTCCAAAACCGCCAATACCAGCCAAAACACCCTCTCGCATCGTTTTCTTAGCAAGGGGCTTGATGCGATCAACTAAGTCATCCCCAGCGTCAATATCGACGCCAGCATCGCGGTAGGAAAGGCCTTTTGATGGGGAATTAGAAGATGAAGTCATGTCAGAGTCGGAATATTGGTGAAAAATGTCACTTGATCAGTAGAATCATTGAATTCTAGAGGATTACTTGTAATGGCTGAAATTTTTACCCCTTTTCTCGCTGCTTTCATTCTGGCTTATGTCCTAAGGCCTGCTTTTCTATGGCTAGAGAGACGTCGGCTACCAGCTTCTTTAGCAGCCCTGCTGACTGTAGTCTTTGGCTTTGGCGTCCTGATTGCTATTTTGAGCCTCTTTGTAGGCCTCCTCAAAACTGAGGTGCCTTTAATTAAAGCGCAATTGCCAGAATGGATTGCAAATACTCAGGCATGGCTCGGACCTAAATTAGCAGAGCTTCATCTGAATATCGACTGGGGCGCTTTAAAAACAACAGTCTCGCAAAAAATCTCAGCGCACATTAACGATAACGCTGATGCCCTCGTAACAAGTACTTTTGAAACTGTGCTCACATCTGGCAGCTCCGTCATTGCAGCTTTTGTCAACTCTGTTTTGATTATTTTTGTGATGTTCTATTTGCTGATTGACTGGGATCACTTTTTTAGCCTTATTAAAAAAATGGTTCCATTACGTGCTCAAGAAACTATTCACCATCTTGCAATGCACACCGATGGCTTGCTCTCGCAGTATTTGCGTGGCATGGTCATCGTCATTTCGGTTATGTCTGCTTTTTACAGTATTGGCCTCACCATTATCGGCATTAAAGGAGCTGTGGCCCTCGGCGTATTTACAGCCTTAATGATTGTGATTCCCTACATTGGAATTACTCTTGGCTTAACGCTTGCAATCCTCTCCGCAATTTTACAATTTGGTATTGGCACAGAACTTGTAGCAGTGCTAATCATCTATGGTATCGGTCAACTCCTCGAAGGCTTTTTCTTAACACCCCGCTTAGTGGGAGAACGTATTGGCCTGCATCCAGTTGCGGTGCTATTTGCCTTGATACTCTTTGGAAAACTCTTCGGTTTTTTTGGCGTGCTACTTGCACTACCAATCAGTGCTGTGAGTTTAGTATTAGGTCAGTATCTTTGGTCCGTGTATACCCAAAGCTCTTGGTATCAAAAATAATTTCGTAGTAATGAATACATCCCCACTCCCAAGACAGTTTGCTTTAGATCTCAGCCATAGCCCCAAAGCAAGTCTTGATAATTATTTACCTAGCAAAGATCTGGCATTAATTTCCACCCTGCAAAATATTTGCAACATTTGGCAACAAACTGGCAGCAATCAAACTAGTAACCCACTGAATCATCGTTGGATTTATTGGTGGGGACCAGAAGGCTCCGGACGCAGCCATTTGCTTGAGGCAATGACGAATGCTGCTGAAAGTAAAGGTATGGAATATTTTTTTCTCAATCCTAGAGAGCCTATCTCATGGGTTCGTGCTGAAGAAAAAATGAGCGCCTTAGCGCAAAGCGTTATGCCCTCGGTCATTGCTGTTGATGATGTAGATGCCTTAGATGAGCGTTTAGTGGGAGCCTTATTTCGTATTCTTAATGGCGTTCAGGCAAGCAAGAATATTCACATCTTCATGGCTGGTAAGGCGGCGCCAGCCAATTTGGAGTTACGCGAAGACCTACGGACCCGTCTGGGATGGGGTTTGGTCTTTCAAACACAGCTTTTGAATGATGGTGAGAAAATACAGGCTTTAGAGGAAGCTGCTAAGGCTCGAGGATTGGTTTTATCTCCCGAAGTATTGCCTTGGCTACTCAATCGTTTTTATCGCGATATGCCCAATTTAATGGCTTTAATTGATGCTTTAGATGCGTATTCACTAGAAACAAAACGTGCTGTAACCTTGCCACTCGTCCGCGAGCTCTTACAGCCAAAATAATTTACTTGAAATTTCATTTGTGACCCAGTTAGCCCTTTTCGATTTAGATAGCACCCTCCTCCCTTGTGACAGCGATTATGAGTGGGGGCAATTTTTAGCACGCATTGGCGTGGTAGACGGTGAAGATTATGCGAGAAAAAACGAGCGTTTTTACCAAGACTATAAAGATGGCAAGCTAGATATTCATGAATTTCTTCGTTTTTCCTTAAAGCCGCTTTCGGAACATTCCCGCGCTCAACTAAAGGAATGGCACGATGCTTTTATGAAAGAAGTGATTCACGGTCACCTCCGTCAACAAGCGATTGACTTGGTCAAACGCCATCAAGATGCAGGGGATCTTTGCTGTGTCATCACTGCAACCAATAGTTTTGTAACGCGTCCGATTGTAGAAAGTTTTGGCATCGAGCATCTCATCGCAACTGAGCCTGCCACCAGCAACAATGACCCTCTTGGGAGCTTCACTGGGGATGTAAAAGGTATACCCAATTTCCGTGAAGGCAAGATTCAGAATCTACATACTTGGCTAGCAGCTCAAGAACTCTCTTTTGACAAAATGCCAAAGAGCTACTTCTACTCTGACTCAATGAATGACCTCCCTCTATTAGAAGAAGTAAGTAATCCTGTTGCTACTAATCCAGATGAGCGTCTACGCCATGAGGCTCATAAGCGCAATTGGCCCATTCTTGAACTGTTTGCATGATCACTAAATTCATCAAACGCATCTTGCGTCGTGACCCGATGGTCAAGCATACGCAAGCGAATAAGACTGGAGTACCTAAGCGCATTCCTAAAAAAGCGCATCGTATTGACCCACATTTACTCTCAAAGAATGCGGTCAAGGTAACCCATACACTTCAGCAGGCAGGCTTTGAGGCCTTTATTGTTGGCGGGGCGGTGCGTGATCTTGCTTTAGGAATTGGCCCAAAAGATTTTGACGTAGCAACCAATGCAACACCAGACCAAGTGCAAAGGCTGTTCCGTAAAGCGCGTCTAATAGGTCGTCGCTTTCAGATTGTGCACGTCACTTTCTTTGGTAAAGGCCACCCTGAAATTATTGAAGTGTCTACTTTCAGAGCGCTACTAGATAATGCTGGCGATCATGTTGCTGAAAGCGGTCGAATATTACGCGATAACGTCTGGGGCTCACAAGGTGAAGATGCTGCAAGGCGAGACTTCACGATCAACGCAATGTATTACGACCCGTCTAGCGAGACCGTTCTCGACTATCACGGTGGTATGGCAGATATGCAAAAGAAAACTTTGCGCATGATTGGCGATCCCGCAAAACGCTATCGCGAAGACCCAATTCGGATGCTCAGGGCGATTCGCTTTGCAGCCAAAACTGGATTTACCTTAGATTTGGCTACCCGGGCCCCCATTACAAAACTGAGTAATCTTTTGCAAGACGTACCCTCAGCAAGACTCTTTGATGAAATTCTCAAATTACTCATGTCTGGGTATTCTTGGGCTGCAATTTTAGGTTTGAGAGATGCAGGACTTCATCATGGCCTTTTGCCATTACTAGATCATATTTTAGATACCGGAGTGGACTCTAAGGGCGCTAATGATTTTGTTAGGCTGGCATTAGCGAATACTGACGAACGCATTCAATCTGGCAAAAGTG
>Ga0208496_1000614_pt1 | contig 12928 bp, 10 predicted proteins | sample CryBogmetaGMA2M_FD_184552 | JGI IMG/M metagenome (GOLD analysis project Ga0208496, IMG submission 184552) | Freshwater microbial communities from Crystal Bog, Wisconsin, USA - MA2M (SPAdes) | ecosystem: Environmental > Aquatic > Freshwater > Lake | place: Crystal Bog, Wisconsin, USA | collected... | reverse complement strand
TGATAGGCATTATGCGGTATGGCATGATAAATCAAACAAGCCTACTTATTTATTTGCAGCTGTCTTTGGAAATCTTGAAGTAATAAAAGATAAATTCAAAACCAAGTCCGGAAAGGAAGTAAGTCTAGAAATTTTTAGCACTAAAGAAAATGTTGATAAACTAGATTATGCGATGTATTCGCTTAAGTCTTCGATGAAATGGGATGAAGAAAAATTTGGGCGAGAATATGATTTAAATACTTATATGATAGTTGCAACCCCTCATTTTAATTCTGGCGCCATGGAAAACAAGGGGCTCAATATCTTTAATACAAAATATGTACTTGCCGATCCTAATACTTCTACCGATGATGATTATAAAAATGTTTATAGTGTTATCGGACATGAATATTTCCACAATTGGACAGGAAATAGAATTACCTTAAGGGATTGGTTTCAGCTAAGCCTTAAAGAAGGGCTAACTGTTTTTAGAGATCAGGAATTTTCAGCTGATGAATTTTCGAGACCAATTCAAAGAATAGATGATGCCAATGTCCTTAGAACTGTTCAATTTGCTGAAGATGCTGGTCCATTGTCTCACCCAGTAAAGCCGGAAACTTATGTTAAAATGGACAATTTCTACACCACCACAGTATATGAAAAAGGGGCAGAAGTAATTCGGATGATCAAAACGATTATTGGCGATAAGCTCTTTGCTGAAGGTATGGAATTATATTTTAACAGAAATGATGGAAAGGCTGTGACTACTGAAGATTTTGTAAAATCATTTGAAGATGTGAGCAAAATTGATTTATCACAGTTTAAATTATGGTATTCACAAGCGGGAACGCCAAAGCTAACAGTAACTGATAATTACGATGCACAGAGCCAGAAATATACTCTGATTGTCGCTCAATCTTGTCCAGAAACAAGAGGGCAGAAGAAAAGCCCATTCCATATACCAATAAAGATTGGTCTGATAGGAAAAAAATCTGGAAAAAATATTACTTTTAATTACGAAGGAAGTGAAAACAAAGAAGTAATAGCTCAGCTTATGGAGCGCAGGCAAGAATTTATCTTCGAAAATGTGGCTGAGCAACCTGTGCCTTCACTGCTTAGAGATTTTTCTGCCCCGGTAAAATTAGATTATTCATATAGTGATGAAGATATGTTGTTACTCTATGAAAATGATACAAATGAGTTTAATAGATGGGATTTTGGTCAGAAATTTCTACAAAAATATATAATAAAATTTACCAATGATCTGATTGCAAATAAAAAGCTAACGATGCCACCTAAGTTAGAGGAGGCAATGAGAAAATTATTGCTTGATAAAAATTTGGATAAGGAATTTATCGCAAGGTCTCTTTTGCTGCCAAACCAAAAAATAATTCAGCAAGAAATGGCTGAAATTTATCCTGAGGAAATATTCAAGGCACGCAAGTTTTTAATAACTCAAATTGCTACGACATTAAAGAAGGAAATTTTACAGACATACCAGGAGCTTGATAAAGAGCTTGGCAAGACAAAATATTCTATAAGCAATAAGGACCTTGGTTCAAGACTGCTTAGAAATATTTGTCTGCAATATCTAGCTTATGCCGATAAGTCACTCGGAGAAGAGCTTTCTCTAAAGCAGCTTAAAAAATCTGATAATTTAACTGATAGAATGGCCGCTCTACGAGTCTTGATTGATTCTGATGACAATCAAATTTATGAACAAGCTAGTAAAGATTTTTATGAAAAGTGGAAGCAAGAAGAGCTGGTTGTGTATAATTGGTTATCACTAATTCCGTCATCAGAGCGAGAAGATACCTATCAGAAAATCACAGAGGTGATGAAACATAAAGCCTTTGATATCAAGACGCCTAATAAGGTTTTTGCGGTTATAAGGGGATACGTCAATAATACACCTCTCTTTCATAATATAAATGGAAGTGGTTATAAATGGCTGGCTGATTTAGTGATAGAGCTTGATAAAATTAATCCTAAGACAGCGGCAAGGGCTGTCCAAGTATTAAATAATTTTGAACAATTTGAGACAAAAAGAAAGAAATTGATGCAGGAACACTTAAGAAGAATAAATGAGGTCAAAGATCTCTCTGACAATACTCGGGAGATTACGGCCAAAATATTAAATCAAACTCAAAACTAAGTGTAAATTAGTGACTGATTTTAAAATTAAATCCGATTATAAATTAGCAGGAGACCAGCCCAAAGCTGTTGCGGATTTAACCATGGGACTGAATCAGGGAATTAGGGACCAAGTTCTGATGGGTGTAACTGGTTCTGGAAAAACCTTTACGATGGCAAACGTTATTGAGAGGCTAAATAGGCCGGCAATAATAATGGTGCATAATAAAACCTTAGCAGCGCAAATCTACGAGGAAATGAAATGTTACTTTCCTGAAAATGCCGTTGAGTATTTTGTCTCATATTATGATTACTACCAACCCGAAGCTTATATCCCGCGAACAGACACTTACATAGAAAAAGATTCTTCTATTAATGAACATATAGATTTGATGCGTCACTCGGCTACTAGATCTCTTCTTGAGAGAAAGGATACCATTGTGGTGTCATCAGTATCCTGCATATATGGAATAGGATCCCCGGTTAATTATTCTGAAATGGTTATTGGCATCAAGAAAAATGATAAAATTAGCCAAGATTCTATTCTCACAAGACTCGTTGAACTGCAATATCAGAGAAATGAAATAGAATTTACCCGTGGCAAGTTTCGAGTTAAAGGTGATATGATTGACGTATTTCCTTCCTATAGCTCTGAAATAGGACTTAAAATCCAATTTTTTGGTAATTTTGTCGAAGCCCTATATGAATTTGATCCTATTACGGGGAAAAAAACTAGAGAGCTAAATGCGATTACGCTTTATCCAAATAGTCATTATGTAACGCCACCTGCAATCGTTAAATCAGCTATAAAACAAATCAGAAAGGATTTACGCCTCAGGCTCGATTATTTTTATGCAGAAAACAAAATACTAGAAGCCCAGAGGCTTGAACAGAAAACCGAGCTTGATCTGGAGATGCTAGAAATGACAGGAAGTTGTAAAAGTATCGAAAATTACTCGAGATATTTAACTGGCAGAGGAGAGGGGGAAGCCCCACCTACCTTGTTTGAGTATTTACCCAAGAATGCTTTGCTATTTGTTGATGAAAGCCATGTTTCTGTGCCGCAAATTAGAGCAATGTATAATGGTGATCGGGCAAGAAAATCAAATTTAGTTGAGTTTGGCTTTAGGCTCCCATCAGCTTTGGACAATAGGCCACTCAAGTTTGAAGAATGGGATAGAATGCGCCCAGATACAGTCTATGTATCAGCAACGCCAGCTCCTTATGAGATGGAGCAAGCTAAAGGGCTAATAATTGAGCAAATTAATAGGCCAACTGGTCTGATTGACCCGGTATGTATCGTAAGGCCAGCTACCACGCAAGTGGATGATTTACTGGAAGAAATAAAAGCTACCATTGAAAAAGATGGAAGGATTTTGGTCACGACATTAACCAAGAAAATGTCAGAAGATTTAAGTGACTACATTGCAGCACTGGGAATAAATGTTACTTATTTGCACTCTGATATTGAGACCTTAGAACGAATAAAAATAATTCAGGATTTGCGAAGAAAGAAGATTGATGTGTTAGTAGGCATAAATTTACTTAGAGAGGGGTTAGATATACCAGAATGTTCACTGGTAGCCATTCTTGATGCTGATAAAGAAGGATTTCTAAGGTCTGAAACGTCACTTATTCAAACCATTGGCAGGGCAGCAAGAAATATTAATGGCAGAGTGATTCTCTATGCTGATAAAATGACTAATTCTCTTACCAGGGCGCTTGATGAAACTAACCGCAGAAGGGAAAAGCAAATAGAATATAACAGACTCAATAATATAAGCCCAATGACAATAACCAAATTTCTTAAAGATGAGTTTTATGAAATTGATGATTCGATGCAGCAAAGCTCATTGTCTGAAGATGCTATGTCAAAAGAAGATTTGGTGAAAAAAATAAAGCAACTAAGAAAACAAATGCTGAAAGATGCAGAAGATCTCAATTTTGAGAAAGCTGCTGCGGCTAGAGATGTCATAGATAAATTGCAGAAACTTATAAAGAAGCTTTGATACTAAAACAATACTTGCCCTAAAACAATTATATGCTAATATAACCATTAGTTACTTAAATCAAGGTATGAAGTAATTTTTTATATGAGAAAGATAATTGTAATTATAGTTTTATCATGCTTCTCCTTAGCCACACAAGCGCTTGATGAAGTTCCCAATTCACAAAATAAAAGAAGAACAAATTTAATGTCTGCCTTAGAGGCTAGCATGGCCTATGCTTTGCAAAGACAAATGGTGCTTTCGCAAAATATATCAGCGCAAAATGTACCGGGATATCATACAAAAGATCTTAAGAAAGTGAATTTTAATAAACCTGAAGTCTTGAAAGATAGAAATATTATATCTGCCAAAGTCACCAATGTTGCTCATATTCAGACCCGTCCTAATAAAAGAAATTATAAAGTACGAGAAGAAAAATTTGATGAAAATACTTCGATAATGAAAAATAACGTCAATATCGCTGACGAAATGGTTAAGGTTACTGAAAACTCAGCTAGTTATAATTTATCTACCACATTATTTAAAAAATCAGCTGGCTTGATGAAAATGGCAATACAATAGAGGTTTTATGAAAAAAGTTATTATTTTATTTTTTGCATTAACTTCACTTAAAGCGATAGCTTTGGATTATCTAACCGGATCGATTAAGATATCGGCATCTGGCATGAAGGCCCAAGAAGCAAGGCTTAGACTCGTCGCAGAGAATATTGCTAACAAAGACTCAGTAGGAGTTACTCCGGGAGCAGATCCTTATAGAAGACAAACTGTTATTCTCCAGTCAAGGGGTGATAAAATGCTCGGAGGAGCTAAAGTAGTAATAAAAAAATATGATAAGGATAAATCTAATTTTAAAAAGATCTATGATCCGAGTCACCCAGGGGCAGATAAAGAAGGTTATGTTTCTTATCCGAATGTTAATATAAATATTGAAAATGTAGATAGCAAAGATGCCTCAAAAGCATATGAAGCTAATTTAAATATGCTGGATTTAAGTAAATCCATGTATAGTAAAACTTTAGATATTCTAAAATAGCGAGAAAAAAATGTCGATAGAAGCAACAAATGCAGCTTTTGCATATCAAAAAACCAAAATGCTAGATAGTCCTGTGGCTAATAATAATGGCAATATGATGCTAAGTAGCCTTACATCGTCCATGGGTTTTTTTAACAAAGCTCTTCAGGATGCTACGGCAGCTTATGGTGGCGTTATAGAGGCGGCTAATGAAACAAGTAAAGAAGAGAGAAGAAAGGGAAGACTCTCCTCTTTTATCAGTGAAACAGGAAAAAATGTTCAGGATATTCTTAAACAAAGTGAAAATGTAAGCGCCAAAGCTATAGTGGGAGACGCAGACATTAGTGACGTAGTTGCCACTATATCCAATGCAGAAATTGCTTTGCAAAGCATTATCAATATTCGTGATAAAGTTATTTCCGCCTATCAAGACGTAATGAAAATGCAAATATAGCAAATGGAAAATGAAATTCTTGATATCGGCAGAGAGGCAATATTTATGCTGATAAAAATCTCAACGCCAATTCTTCTGATTGCCCTTACCGTAGGTCTTCTAATATCTCTCCTTCAAGCCCTAACTCAAATCCAAGAGGCTACTTTATCTTTTGTTCCTAAAATGATCACCATATTCTTTTCACTACTCCTGCTTATGCCTTTCATGCTTGGCCATTTAAAGGGTCTCATGGAAAGGATTTTTATTCAGATTGGTGGCTAGTTATGAGTGGAACTTGGTATGGCTTGTAAAACAGATAGACAAAAAACCTTTTTAAATGGTATAAAGTCCCTCTAGTAATATAACTCTAGAGGGAGAGAATAACCGTGGAATTTGTTTCAAATCTTAATAATAAACTTGAGAAATTAAATTTGCTCAACCATCCATTTTATCAAGCGTGGAATGATGGAACTTTATCAAATGAAACCTTAAAAACTTATGCAGGAGAGTATTATGCTCATGTTGCTGCGTTTCCCCGCTATATTAGCCAAATTCATGCATTATGTGATGACATTAAGGCTAGGCAAATTCTACTGGAGAATCTAGTCGACGAAGAACGAGGTGAGGAAAACCATCCAGAATTATGGCAACGTTTTGCCGAAGGAGTAGGACTTTCTAGAGATGAGATTACTCAAAATTTATCATCAACCAAAGAGTTAGTTGATGGCTATTTTGAACTAGTTAGAAGTGATTATGCTACGGGGCTAGGAGCTCTTTATGCATATGAAAGACAAACTCCTAAAGTAGCTAAGTCAAAAATTGAGGGATTAAAAAAACATTATGGAGTCAAGGATGAAAGAACCTTGCAATTTTTCTCTGTCCATATGCAAGCCGATGAATGGCATAAAGAAGAGTTGGTTGGACTAATAGAGAGCCTTAGCAAGCAAGATCAGGCAAAAGTATTAGCAGGGGCCCAAAAAGGTGCAGTTCTTTTGTGGTCTTTTCTTGATGGTATGATGAACCACGCAGATAGCGTGATTCATCAACAATAGATAGATGGTGTTAGTACTAGAATATCCTATTTAAATCCTCGAGCATCTCGTTTACGGTTTTAATTACCTTAGTACTAGATTGGTATGCGCGCTGTGCAATTATCATGTTTGTGAGCTGTTCAGACAATTCAACATTTGATTGCTCAAGTGTTCCTGGGACAATATTACCAACCCCGCCAGTTCCTGCTACCACTAAGTTATAATCGCCAGAAAGAGTGGTTTGGGCAAAGGCATTACCGGCAACTGGCGTTAAGTTATCGGGGCTTGTAAATTTCGCCAGAGGAAGTTGGTAAATATTTCTGGTGGTACCATTACTAAATTGTGCAATTACGTGTCCTGCTGCATCAACTGAAATTCCGCTTAGTAAACCTGCTGAGATACCATTTTGGTTTACAAAATCTACGGTATAAGCCTGGTCAAGTTGGCGAAGACCATCGGCTTGTCCTATTTGCAGAGCTCCAACAGTCCCAGCTACAGACCCTGCTGTACCCCAGTTAAATGTAATGGCGCTTGTTAGGGCCTGGTCTGTCCACACTATTGAAATTGGAACGCTGAGTGATGATGAAACATTCCTTAAAGTACCATCTCCATTGAACTGTATGGTGCCATTAGCAATTTGTCCATCAGTCCTAGAACTAATGATAGATTTTTTATCTAATACATAAATCTCAACTGCCCAATCATTATAACCAATTTTACCAAAGCTTACTTGAAGATCTTGTGGTGTTCCAAAAGCGTCATATACCCTAACGTTTCTGCTAAATTGAGGTGTAACAAATCCACCAGCAAAATTTGTGGTTGAAGCGCTAGCTACATAAGCTGCCTGATACTGGTCAAGCACAGGTAATGTCGGTGGGTTAACTCCAAGCTGGGTAAATATAGTAGCCTGGGTTGAAGTGGTAGCAGGGGCCACTACAACTTGTCCAACAGCAGAAATATCCAAGGTCCCAGTTGGATCGGTTGCATAGAAATTTACCGAAGAAGCAGATAAAGCGTTGTTTAAAATAGCAGTTAGCCCGGATTGTTGATTAATTTTTGTATATAAATCTTGTAGAGTAGCATATCTATTCACCCCAGCCGCAGCCGCAGCCACGGGTGTTCCCGCAATACCGAGTGCAGTAGCAAAATTTGAGGCACCAGCGACGTTTTTATCCGCAAAAGTTAGAGCCTGATTAGCATCGTCATAATTTGTTATGAGTAACTGAGTACCAACCACGCGAGCTGATACACCAGTACTAGCAGAGATTGCTTGTGCCAGAGTGGTTAGACTATTAAATTGTCCGAGCGTTGAGGTTGGTGAAGTCGGAGTATAGATATAAGTATAAGTAGTTGATACTCCTCCTACAACCGTTGTTAGAGTCAAACCATCTCCTGACGTTGCTCCTGTAAAGCCTGCTGTGATAGTTGCTGCTCCAAGAACAGGAAGTGCAGTAGTTATGGCTATACCGCCATAAGTGAAGGTATATGGATTACCTGGATCAGATGGTAATAGAGTAAATGTATCACCAATGTTAAAGGCTGTGGTGGCACCTGCATCAGGAGAAATAACCTGTGTGGCACTTATAGCAGTATTTACACTTGTTGACGGAAATAGAATAGTATCACCAGTTCCTTTCAAAAATTTTTCTGAGGAATTAAGGTTGATGCCAAGGTCAACCTTAGAGGTTTGAGATGCACTTCCACTTATAGATTGAATATTTACTACTTTTAAGCTTTGTAATAAGGCATTTGAAGTTGTAACAATATTTCCTGGTTGACCTGGCAAACGTCCTTCGCTATCAAGTGGCCAACCCATTATATAATAGCCCGAAGTATTAACTAAATTACCATTGGCATCTGTAATAAACGACCCAGCTCTGGTATAGAAAGTATTTCCGTTACCAGAAGTTTGATCATTTAGGACAAAAAAGCCATTTCCACTAACAGCAAGATCTGTATTTTGTCCAGTAGATTTTAGCAGCCCTTGTTGATTTATGCTTCTTACAGACTCTGATAGCACCCCTCCGCTTGAATATCTTGTCGATCCAAAAGACGAAGTCGTCAGGGTAGAAAAGAAAGCTGTAGTTCCCTTATACCCAACAGTATTTAAATTAGATATATTATCAGACACCATCGCGATCGAATCTCCTTGCGCGCTCAAACCTGATATTGCTGAAAATAATGATCCGTATAAACTCATAACTTGCTCCTATTATTGTTTAGCATTCTTTGACGTCTTGTCAGTATCAGCATTAGCGCTAGATTGACTGACTTTATTGGTAAATATTTCAGATAATTTATTTAAACTATTTTCACCAATTTCTGCCTCGGTTTTCGCTGATTTTAATGATTTTATCTGTGACACAGGAATTTTCTTGCCATCAATAGTTAACATTACTGTACCAGCAGTAATTTCGGCTTCAGAAACTACTCCAGAGCGCATAGATGTTCCTACTCGTATTGGTTTTCCTTCAGGATCTACTGAAAAAACATCGATATGATAAGTATTAGATTTGGCTTTTTTACCGTTAAAGTCGAGACCATCCCAGGCATAAACATTAAGGCCTTCCGATAGCCCCCCATCAGTCATTTTTACAATTGTGCCACTAGAATCAACAACCCTAATTTTAGTGCTACTAATTTTCTGTCCAGGAATAGGTTCTAGGGAATAGGCAAACTGGGCTGTTTCACCTTCCTTAATTTCTGCAGTTGAGGAATCATATACCACTTCCTGACCAACTAGACCTGAAGCATGGCTAAATTGGACACCTTTGTTTAATTCAATTAATTTCTCGAGATTGGCGTTAGTAGCAACTGCTTGTTCAACGGCAGTAAAGGATACGATCTGCTCAGTAAACTGATTAACATCTAGTGGATCTGTTGGATCCTGATTTTTTAGTTGCTCGGTAAGCATTTTTATAAAAGTGGTAAAGTCTGCATTTAGTCCTAGTCCTGATTTTTCTGCTTTGGACCCAGCATTTTGAATAGCGTCGGGTTTGAAATTGGCAACAGAGTCCTGATTAGTAGTTCGAGTCATTAATGACTCGAAATTTGCTTTTCTATTATTGTTAGTAGCTATGGACGACATACTGCAAATCCTTATGAATAGATATTGACGGGTTTATAATTATCAACCAGGAGATATGTATCTATATTTCCTTGCATCATATTATTTTGATATCTATTTATTGAAGTTATGTTGGCCTTATCTTCATATTCTTCCTCCTTGTAGGTGAAAGCTTGTTTATAAGCTTCTCTATTGTCGGGATTCTTATCACCCTCGCGTAAGTTGAATTCTGGGGTGCTGCCAGTATTTATACCGATATTCTTGAGTTGAACTTCCAATTCCTGAATATGTTCTTTAAGCACTGCTAAAGCTTCACGATTATCGGCAGTAATAATGAGCTTAGCATTGCCGGTATTTGGGATTTCTAGGCGAAAGTCAAGAGTGCCAAACTTTTCTGGATGAAGTTTCACCGTAACATGATTCTCAGTTCTATCTAGTGTTTGTTCTATTTTGAATTTGCCATTTGCCATTGAATTAAAGGATTTCACAAATTCTGGATTATCTATTCTAGCAAGACCAAGATCTTTAGTTGCCTTATCTAAAGCCGGTTCAAATGCATCTTTAGCGATGAATTTGGCAGCTTCTGATAATTCACCAACTGATTTGCTTAAATTTGGTGTAAACTCTGAAGAGCTTCTAGTTAGTTCGACTCTCTCAGTGAGAAAAGTTTCAGTTAATTCCACCGAAGAATTATTATTTTCAAATTTCTCTAGTGAAGAGAAATTATTACCTTGTGCTGTTTTTACTGAATCGCTCTTAGAATCTAAGCTTTGTTGAGTAACGTCAGGTTCATTCGAATTAACTGGATTTTGCAGTTTAGCTGGCTTTACTAAATCACTTACTGCAGATTCTTCAAAGGTGGGATTGCTAGAATTATTGTCAAAATTTTGTGAATTGCTGCTTGATAGCGTTACTTGTGAATCAGGAATGATTTCAGATTCATTGGCAATTACATTATTATCCAAAACATTATCATTCTTAATTGCTATTTCCGGGGTAAATTCTACATCAATACCAGTTTCTATAGTTCTAAGTAAATCTCCAAGTGAGTTTTCTTGTTCTTTTTTCTTATCCATCAAATTGGGTATAAAGCTACCAAATCTCGTTAATGCTTCAGCTAAGTCAGAAGTAGGTATTTTTTGACTAGGAATGAAAACTTGCTTCTCCGAGGAGAGCGCAACGTTAGAATCTTGTTTAGTTAGAGCAGTGATTTCAGGACCCTGTGCTGCTGGGGTATTATAATTAGAGGCATCATAATTCACAGCTGCAATTGAAGCGGGGGGGATAATAGGGGAGGTACTTAAATCCCTTGTTAATATTGGAGCTAGATTGTCATTATTAATTATATTATTAGAACTCGCAACGAGGAGACGAGAATTTGTTTCCTGATTCGAATTAATGTTCAGACTTATTGGCTCTAGAGACAGTTCGGATGAATCTAAATCTGAACTCTGACTCTCTGCTTGCGCTAAGAAAGGAAGAATATTCAGAGAGCTTTGACGTAAATTGGGGCTTAGCCGATTTTGTATATCAAGATTTTCTTTCTCTTGGTATTTATTATTACTGATGCTGGTACTTTGGTCTTGTGGTTCGATATCATTTTGAGCACTCCTATTATATTTTGAGTTTTCTTGTTCTTGGACATGAGAATATTCTGAGTTTGCCTGATGTTTATTAGGGGATGAATTTCTTATAGCAAGATTCTTAGCAGAATTTTCCTGCTCAGGATTTCTTTGTATCACAGTATTTAGCATGGCATTGTCAAAAGTCATTATATTATTAGATCTTGTTATCTATTAAGTATAATGCAAATTTCGTGCCAAATTATTCGAAGAGCACAAATAATTTTAAATAAATTCTGCCAAACCTTCTATTAATGCTTCATTAGCTTGTGGCATCAAATATTGTTTTAAATCCTGAAATGTTACCCATTTTAGTATTTGGCCTTCATTTGAGATAGGTATACCCTCCCATTTTCTACAAAGATATAGGGTGATTTTGACAGAGTAATCCTCATATTGGTATGTGGTAGAATCAATTTTAGAGATACATTCAGCACAAAGCGTAATGTTTAGTTCTTCTTTGATTTCTCTGAGTAGAGCTTGCTTTGGATGTTCATTATTTTCTAATTTACCACCGGGAAACTCCCATAAACCTCCGAGATATTTTTCTGTACCCCTTTGTGATATTAAAATTCTATCGTCAGGGTCCATTAGCGCTGCGCAAGCGACTTCGACCTCTTTTGACTTCATTTAACTTTGGCGTTAGTTATTATTTCAAGCGAAGACTCTAGAGTAATCTCATCTATGTTTATAGATTTTGCAATTGGTATATTTCTTTTTCCATATTTTATATACGGGCCGTATTTACCTGATAGCAGGGAAATATCGTCTTTTGTAACGGGGTGCGCGCCCAACAATTTACCTAAGTTTTGAGCTTTTACACCATTCCCATTAATAACATCAATAGCTCTAGGAAGTTCTATAGTAAGTAAATCATCGCTAGGAGGTAAAGAGTGATATTTTTCATTATGAAGAACGAAAGGACCGTATCTACCAAGTCCAACTATAACATCTTTCTTAGAATCTGGATGAACTCCAAGCACTTTGGGAAGTTCTAGAATCTGCAAGCCTTTCTTTAGATCGATCTCATCCAATTTTATTCCAGGTGGTACAGATCCTCGCTTAGGTTTCTTTTTTGTGCCAAGCTGTAGGTAATGGCCATAGGGACCTTTTTTAAGCAACACCTCCTCACCAGATACGGGGTCAAGACCCAGGGTGGTTGATTCGGGAAGCGCTTTTTCACCAGTATCTTCCTGAGAATCATCTTCAATGGTCTTGGTAAATTTACACTCTGGGTAAGCAGCACAAGCTACAAACATTCCATATTTGCCTGGTTTAATGCCTAGTTTAGCATTTTTACAAACTGGACATATTCTAGGATCCTCATTTTCTGACGTAACTGGGAAAAAATGATCTACTAGGTCATCATTTATTACTTCAATAATCTCTTGGTTAGTCTTTAGTTTTACATCCTCAATATTTTCATTAAATTTGCTCCAGAATTCTTCTAGCACCTTATTATTTTCAATCTCACCAGAGGATACTTTATCTAACTTGTTTTCTAGTTCTGCAGTAAAGTGATATTCAACATATTTTGCAAAATAGTTGTTTAAGAATGAAGCTACAAGACGTCCTCTATCTTGACAGAAGAATCTCTTCTTCTCCAATTTTACGTAATTTCTGTCCTGAATAACTGTAATGA
>Ga0208496_1000613_pt1 | contig 12930 bp, 13 predicted proteins | sample CryBogmetaGMA2M_FD_184552 | JGI IMG/M metagenome (GOLD analysis project Ga0208496, IMG submission 184552) | Freshwater microbial communities from Crystal Bog, Wisconsin, USA - MA2M (SPAdes) | ecosystem: Environmental > Aquatic > Freshwater > Lake | place: Crystal Bog, Wisconsin, USA | collected... | reverse complement strand
GGGAAAGGAGGTTCGAACTCCCGACCTATACCTTGGCAAGGTATCGCTCTACCAGCTGAGCTATTCCCGCATAACAGGGCAGTAGTTTAACAAACAATCTGGAAGTAAGCATTTTTCCCTTTGGGGTGCAAAAAACCACTGTAAAGGCTTTAGGCTTCAATCCGCGCCCAGCTTGGGTTTAAGGGACTTAATCGACTTTGCCAGCGAGTTGTGGCAACGCTTTCTTAAGATAATAAAACATCGACCAAAGCGTTAAAAAAGAAGCGACCCAAATTAACCAAGTGCCAATTCTGGCGCAATCTAACCAACCCAATAAGGTGTCGTTTAGCAATAAAAATGGAATGGCGATGAGCTGAGCAGTCGTTTTGAGTTTACCAACCATGTGAACCGCCACGCTCTTGCCTGCCCCTAACAAAGCCATCCACTCACGCAAAGCTGAGATCGTAATTTCACGCCCAATAATAATCAAAGCGACCCAAACTTGAACACGATCCATATTGAGCAAAACCAACAAGGCTGCGGCGACGATTAATTTATCTGCCACTGGATCAAGGAATTGCCCAAAAGCAGACTCTTGCTTTAAGCGGCGCGCTAAAAAACCATCCAACCAGTCTGTTACTGCAGCCAGAGTAAAGATGAGGGCTGCAGTAAAATTTTTCTCAAACGGAGTAAGCCATTGGCTTGGTAGATAAAAGACTGCCACCAGCAAGGGAATTGCTGCTACACGCAACCAGGTTAAAGCAATAGGAAGATTGAATGGCATTTGCTAAGCATAAACCAAATAGGGGCACCGGCTAATGGAGTTGGCGATAAATCTGTTCAGCCAGAGTAAGAGATACCCCCTCAACACTAGCAATCTCTTCAACACTGGCGTTAGCAACTCCCTTTAAACCTCCAAAGCGCGCCAACAATTTCTGGCGGCGCTTCGCACCAATACCCTCAATCTCTTCCAACCTAGAGACAACCCTTGCCTTAGCGCGCTTTGCACGCATCCCGGTGATTGCAAAGCGGTGCGCCTCATCACGGATCTGAGCAACCAATAAAAGTGCCGCACTATCAATACCTAGCTCAAGCGGCTTGCGACCATCTGCAAAGATCAAAGTTTCCAAGCCCACTTTACGCCCTTCACCTTTGGCCACACCGACGATTAGGCTTATATCCATCCCAAATTCAGAAAGTACCTGTCTTGCCATTTCCACTTGGCCTTTGCCGCCATCAATCAAAATGACTTGTGGAATTTTTTCTACCGGCAACTCCTGAAAGTTTGCGTAACGTCTTTGCAGAACTTGACGCATTGCTGCGTAATCATCACCTGGTGTAATGTCGTTAATATTGAAGCGTCGATATTCGCTCGACTGCATGGCATTTTTAGCGTACACCACACATGAAGCTTGCGTCGCCTCTCCTGAGGTATGGCTAATATCAAAACACTCAATTCTGAGATGATCAAGACTCTCTAGTTCCAGACTCAAGATATCAGCAAGCGCACGTGCTCTTGCTAATTGACCACCCGTCTCTACCAGACGTTTTGTTAACGCAATCTTGGCATTGCCTTCAGCCATAGCCAACCAGTGGCGCCTTTGCCCTTGGGGTTGATGGAGGAAGGTGATTTTTCTGCCAGCCTGTGCATTTAATAGCTCATGTAAATCTTCGGGCGGAGACTCACTGAACTTGCTAATGTCATCACTAGCAGATTGCAAAGGATGATTTAAAACCAAAACTGGAGGAATTAAGTTAGTCGAAACATCTTCAGCATTCTCTTCTAAATAATGTTGGGCAATAAAGGCTTCTAAAATTTCTGCTGGTGAAGGTAATTCACCAGATGTAGTGCGCAAACCTTTAGGAAAATATGCTCTATCACCCAAATGACGGCCTCCTCGCACCATGGCCAGATTGACGCAAACCATTCCCTCCATTTGAGCGACAGCAATAATGTCTACATCGCCTTCGCCCTCAGCAACCGTGTCCATAGCTTGTTGCTGCAAGACGCTAGAAAGATCAGCAATGCGATCTCGCAGTACTGCTGCCATCTCAAATTCCATAGCTTCACTATGTGCATGCATTTCTTTGTCGAGCTCTGACAAAACACGACTATGATCGCCCTCTAAAAAACGAGTGGCTTGAGCCACGTCTTGCGCATACTGCTCAACACTTAAACGTCCCACGCATGGCGCACTACAGCGATGAATTTGATGCAGCAAACAGGGACGACTACGATTCTTAAATACCGAGTCCTCACACGTGCGCAAACGAAATACCTTTTGCAAAATTTGCACACTATTACGTACTGCCCAGCTATTGGGAAAGGGGCCAAAGTAGTGATTCCGTTTATCTACCTTGCCACGATAGGATGCCAAGCGTGGAAACTGATGGCCCGTCAGCATCACATAAGGATAAGACTTGTCGTCCCTAAACAAAATATTAAATGGGGGTGCCAACTCTTTAATGAGATTGTTCTCTAGAATGAGGGCTTCAGTCTCGGTCCGTGTTACTGTTGTTTCATAGCGGGCAATTTTGCCCACCATCAATTCAATACGTGGTGATAGTTGAGTACGCTGAAAATAACTAGACACCCGTTTTTTGAGGTTACGCGCTTTGCCCACATACAGAATATGCCCCGCCTCATCAAAGAAGCGATATACCCCCGGCAATCCGGGTAGCCGTTTAACATCCTGCTGAAGGGTTTCAAAAAGCGAATTGCTCATGCGTTGGGATATTTTCTGCCAAATCGTCGATAACTATGGTGATGCCGGTGTTTGCTGGCGTCTAGCCCGAAGCTTATCAAGCATTCATGGGCAAGAGGTACGTATTTTTTGCGATGATCTGCCAACCCTTAATTTACTCGCATCTGGAGTAGATGCATCTATAAAGTCAAAAATTGAGTTGCTTCCATGGGAGGCTAGCCACAATAATGCTCGTCACCCCATACAACCACCAGATGTAGTGATAGAGGCTTTTGGCTGCGACTTGCCGGAACGGTATTTAGCTGGTTTATTTATCGCATCCATAAAACCCATCATCATTAATTTGGAATATTTAAGTGCTGAGCCCTGGATCATAGAGTTTCACGGCAAAGCTTCCCCACAGTCTCATGGTATTGCTAAGTACTTTTTCTTCCCAGGCTTTCAGGATGAGGTTGGTGGCTTATTACTCGACCCTATTCCACTAGAAGGCTACCAGGCACAAGATTGGATACCAGCAGATCTGCAATCCATTTGGCCCCAATTGCGTCCTGGCGCCAAACGTATCAGCGTTTTTTGCTACCCGGGTGCACCGCTCAAGAAATGGCTAGAGAGCCTTGGTGGCTTAGAAGAAGAGATTGATATATTGCTTGCATACGGACATGCCGAGCAGCTTAATCTCTATGGCGAGCAGCCCATCTCTTTGCCGAAAAATCTGCAACTACTATCCATGCCATTTGTTTCTCAAGATGAGTATGACTGGGTTCTCTCACAGTGCGACTTTAATATTGTGCGGGGCGAGGATTCTTTTGTGCGCGCCCAGTTAGCAGGAAAACCATTTATTTGGCATATCTATCCACAAGAAGATCGGGCACACGAAGTGAAGCTAGCTGCATTTTTAGATCTGTATCTTGAGGGTGCTAGGCAAGAGCTATGCTTAGCTACTATTGCAGCCATGACCTGGGCAATGCCTAGAGAATGGTTTGGCAATTTAGAAGCTTGGAATAGACATGCCAAGCATTGGCGGACCCATTTACTGGAAAAACAGGCAGATGGGGGCATGCCAGCACGCCTAGTACGCTTTGTCAGCTAAACCCAAGCAATAAAGGCTAGTGGGCGGTTACAATCTTGTTTTTGATAAAAACCGCAGAAAAATAGCTCTGCCCCCAGGAATAGCAAGATGAAAACAGCACAAGAACTCCGCGTTGGTAACGTAGTAATGATTGGCACCGATGCCATGGTCGTTTTAAAAGCCGAATATAGCCGCTCAGGCCGCAACTCTTCAGTTGTGAAAATGAAATTTAAGAATTTGTTAACTGGTGCGCCTAACGAAGGTGTTTATAAAGCTGATGACAAATTCGATGTAGTGATCCTCGACAAGAAAGACTGCACCTACTCTTACTTTGCTGATCCGATGTATGTCTTCATGGATTCCGAATACAACCAATATGAAGTTGAAGCTGAATTCATGGGTGATGCATTGAACTACCTTGAAGAAAGCATGCCATGTGAAGTTGTGTTCTACGAAGGTAAGGCACTTTCAGTAGCAATGCCTAATTCATTGGTTCGTGAAATCATTTATACAGAGCCAGCAGTTAAAGGCGATACCAGCTCAGGCAAGGTATTGAAGAATGCAAAATTAGCTACTGGCTATGAATTGCAGGTGCCTTTATTCTGCAACACTGGTGACAAGATCGAAATCGATACTCGTACAGGCGAATACCGTAGCCGCGCCAACTAATTCGTAAACTACAGATGTTCAAAAGCCCGGCATGCCGGGCTTTTTTATTTCCAGATTCCAGATCATAATGAACATATGACTGATACCATTTCGCCAATAATTACTACCCTAGACCTTGAAGATATCCCCCATCTGATTGACTGTGTTCGACGCTGTTATGGAGATAGCTATACCAATCCGGTTATGTATGATGCCCAGCAGCTCAAGGACGCAATCGTTCAAAAGAAAATGTACTCCATAGTTGCAAAACTAGAAAACAATCAAATTATTGGGCACTGCGCATTAACTTTTGAAGACGCTGAAAATGCTTCGCCGGAAGCTGGAAAAATGATGGTTGACCCAGATTACAGAGGGCATCATATTGCTGAGTTAATCGCAAAAAAACGGATTGAAATTGCTGAATCCTTGGGATTACTTGGCTTTTGGACTGAATGCGTTACCAATCATCCTTATAGCCAGCATGAAATGATCGCCTTTAACGCAAAAGAAACTGGTCTTTTTATTGGAGATGTTCCGCCAACATTTGCAATGCAAGGCCTACAAAACTTTAGTGACACACGCATGTCCTTGCTGACATTCTATCTCCCACTAAAAGATCGTCCTCATCAGATTTACGCCCCAAGTCAACATAGCGATCATTTAAATGCTCTACTAAAAAGCTTAAATCTCGAGCGCAACATTAGCAATACGATGACTAAAGGATCGGGAAAAACAAAGATCAAGACTGAAATTGATTCAGAAGATCAAGTGGCCAACATATCCATAAATCATATCGGCGAGGATTTAATATCCACAGTCCAAATCGAGCTACAAAAAGTTGAGTCTTTAAATCTCGCTTCTGCCTATCTAGATCTACCTATCGCACAAGAAGCTGCCGCAAATGCTTATATGGAATTAGAAGCGTTAGGATTCTTTTGGGGGTCTTGGATTCCTCATTACTCCACTCAGGGTGATGTCCTGCGTTTACAAAAGATCTATCAACCCGTAAACGTTAATGAAATTATCTGTGCACGAGAGCAAGGAGAAAACATTAAGCAATATGTTATTTCTGAGTGGCAAAGGGTATCTCAACTCAAATAATGCGTAATGGGGTCAGATTAAGTTCATCTGCTTTAGCAAGCCTTTGGCATGCTGGTACTCAGATTCCTTTTGTAATAATTCCCAAGATAATCCCATAGATTGAGGCATTAAGCGATTCAAGCGGGTAGCGGATTCAACTTGTTTTGCCTTAGAGACCTTTAATTTTGACAACAATTGATCAGCCAAATCAGGGCGATTACAGATTAAGACCGCATCACAGCCAGCCTCTAAGGCCATCTCTGCGCCCTTCACCAGAGAGCCCGCTACGCTTGCACCCTCCATCGATAGATCATCACTGAAAATCACCCCCTCGAATCCCAATTCCTGACGCAGAATTGAGTGCAACCAAATCTTAGAAAATCCTGCGGGATTCTTATCGACTTTCGGATAAATCACATGTGCTGGCATTACAGAAGCCAAACTTAAATCAAGCCACTCATAAGGCTTAGCATCATCGTTCAGAATTTCTTGAAGAGATCGCTCATCCACTGGTATAGCTACGTGCGAATCTGCCTCAGCCCAACCATGTCCAGGAAAGTGCTTTCCGCAGTTAGCCATACCCGCCATGCGTAAGCCCTCATTCAGACTCTTCGCTAATGCAAATACTATTTGCGGATCGCGACTAAATGAACGATCACCAATCACCCCGCTGCGACCAAAATCGAGATCGAGTACAGGGGTAAAACTAAAATCCACGCCACAAGCGCGTAGCTCAGCTGCCAACACATAGCCGCAGGCGGTTGCTGCTGCCATTGCCAGTGCAGCAGATTCAGCTGTATGAGTAGATTTGGTTTTAGAAAGCCAAAGTTCGCCAAGCTTACGCATTGCGGGGAGATGAGTAAAGCCATCCGTCTTAGCACGCTGCACACGACCACCTTCATGGTCGATTGAAATCAATACATCAGGGCGTAACTTCTTAATATCAGATGTTAACCTAGTCAACTGCTTGCGATTGGCGAAGTTTCTGCCAAACAAAATGACGCCACCAGTAAGAGGATGCAAGATTCTGCGACGGTCTTCTGCATTTAACACCTGTCCAACTACATCTAATGTAATAGGGCCTGGGTTCATGGTCGCTTTACTCATCTTTTCCTCTTTATGTCTTTATTTCTGGAGTTTATCTTTGTGTAACGATGACATGGGCAATCGCCATATCCTGCTCATCACTAACGGTTACTTGAGCTTCCCAATTCTTTTCTTGCATAAATTGAGCAAGTGCACCTAAATAAGATGTCACCGGCCTACCACTTGGCTCATTCAGGGTCTGCAAAGATCGCCATGTCATTGGCATTCTCATTCCCAAACCAATTGCCTTTGAGAATGCCTCTTTGGCAGCAAAACGGGTAGCCAAAAAAGCGATGCCTCGCTTATGATTTCTGGCAAGACGATACTTAAATACCAGCATTCCATCTGGCCCTAGAATTTTTTCAGCAAGACGGCCATTGGTACGATCGTAAGCGGCTTGTAAGCGCTCGATCTGCAGAATGTCAGTGCCAATGCCAATAATCATGTTTTGTTTTAAATGGTGGGCTTTGCTCTGCCTTGGATCATCAAGGCCTTCATGTCCATGATGGCTTTTTGCCATCCCTTAAATAATGCTTCAGCAACAATGGCATGACCAATATTGAGTTCAGATAATTCAGTAATTGCAGCTACCATCATGACATTGCCCTCATGCAAGCCATGACCTGCATTCACTCTCAACCCAATACTCTTGGCAAATTGAGCAGCTTTACGAATACGTTCCAGTTCTTTAATCTGATCAGGGCCAGATAAATGGGCATAGCGTCCGGTATGCAATTCCACTACAGTGGCACCCACATCTTTAGCCGCTTGAATTTGGTTTTCTTCAGGATCAATAAACAATGACACCCGAATACCCGCATCGACTAATTTCTTTGTGGCAGCTTTTACCTCGCCGAAGTGTCCCAGGACATCCAGACCACCCTCTGTGGTCACCTCTTCACGTTTCTCTGGAACTAAACACACATCATGGGGCTTCACTTGACATGCAATATCAATCATTTCTGGTGTAACCGCGCACTCAAGATTCATACGAGTTTTAATCAGTGGGCGTAAAGCTATTAGATCAGCGTCTTTAATATGACGACGATCTTCACGCAGATGCAAAGTAATGAGGTCCGCCCCAGCCTCTTCAGCCAATCTCGCTGCTTTTAATGGATCAGGGTAGACAGTGCCCCTTGCATTACGCAAGGTGGCGACGTGATCAATATTAATGCCAAGTTCTAAAGCGTGGGGAGCCGTCATCTTTATAGATTACTAGATTTTCTTCAGATCAATCAAAATTTGACGAGTAGTCAATACCTGATCCTGCAAATGCAACCCCAATAGAAAACGCATTAATTGCTTACTCTCAGAAAGCGTCTCAGGATCTGAAAAATCTCCAATTGCGATGGCTAAAAGGGATTTTCCAGTTAAGACAGGCCAATGACCTGGGTCATCTACCTGGACAGGACGTACACCGCGTTCAGGTTGATACACATATTGCTCTTGCGCAAGTGGCGCCTCGTTGGTTTCAACGCAACGATCCAAAGCAGCCGCATAACCCGTTTCCTGCAAAAGCGATAGTTCAAAAGGGCGCAAAATTTCTTCTAAACCCTTAGATTCAAATTCGAGATTGGATAAGGCGTTAATGGTTTCTGCGTAACGATCATAAAGTTTTTCATAATCATCTTCGCGAGCCAAAAACTTTACCAATAACTCATTCAGATAGAAGCCACAGAGCAGTGCATCGCCTACCAAAGAGGGCATGCCACCAACCCACTCAGACTTTGTTAGGGTGCGTAATTCAGATTTGCCGCTCCAAGAAACCAATAGTGGCTGGAAGCGTTGTAAAACAGGGCGCAGTGTGGAGTGTGGGCGTTTGGCGCCCTTGGCAATCAAAGCCATACGGCCATGTGCTCGGGTAAAGACATCCAGAATTAAGCTGGTTTCTTTATAGGGAATGCTATGCAATACAAAAGCAGGTTCGTCAGCAACACGAATCGAGGCCATTGAATTTATTCCAGACCCTGAGCCCGTAATTCAGCTCGATCATCAGCCCAGCCCCGCTTCACCTTGACCCAAGTTTCCAAAAAGACTTTGCCGTCAAAAAGCTTTTCCATATCTATGCGAGCATCAGTAGAAATCTTTTTAAGGCGTTCGCCTTTTTGACCAATAATCATCGCTTTATGACTATCGCGATCTACCAAGATAGTTGCCGCAATGCGACGCATCTTGCCATCCATCTTAAATTGATCAATCACAACAGTGCTGGTGTAAGGGAGTTCTTCGCCAGTAAAACGAAATACCTTCTCACGCAAAATTTCAGCGGCCAAGAATCGCTCGCTGCGATCGGTGATGGTATCGCCATCATATACAGCTTCAGCTTCAGGTAAATACCCCTCAAGCACATCTAATAATCTTTCGATATCACCAGGACTCTTCGCGCTCATTGGCACGATTTCAGCAAACTCACACTTTTGGTCTTCGTGACCACCTAATTCACACCAGGGACGGGCCATGTCCTTAATAAAGCTCAATAGAGCCTGATCACGCTCAGACGGAGTCTGAAAACGGCTATTGAATAAATCTAACTTGTTTAACACCAGAACAACCGGTAAGTCATCCGGCAATAGTTTTAATACCTTCTTGTCGTCTTCACCAAAATAACCCGCTTCTACTACAAAGCACGCTACATTGACGTCTTGCAGTGCAGTGGTAACTGTGCGATTGAGTGCCTTATTGAGCGTATTCATTAAGCGCGTCTGAAAACCTGGAGTATCAATAAAGATGAATTGCGCTTCTTCGCGATTCTGAATTCCTAAAATGCGATGGCGCGTTGTTTGCGCCTTACGAGAAGTAATGCTGATCTTCTGACCAACCAGTGCATTTAGGAGTGTTGATTTACCCATATTAGGTCGCCCAACAATGGCGATAGTGCCGCATCTAAACACGATTAACCCTTCAGCTTAAGATTGAACTGCTCTTCGGTTACTTCTTTTTTTGCCGCCTTCTTTTTGGCCGACCGGGTCTTCTTGGGCTTGCGGGATTCTTGTGGCAAAGCCTTGAGCATGGCAATCAAAGCCAGCTTCGCTGCCGCTTGCTCAGCAGCACGACGTGAAGCGCCTTCACCCTTTACAGCTACTTTATGACTTGGAATCACACACTCCACTTCAAACTGTTGGTTATGTGCAGCTCCAGTTGTGCCAGTAACGTTATAAGCAGGCAATGGCAATTGATAGCTTTGCAGACACTCCTGCAATAGAGTTTTGTCATCCTTACCCAAGGTCTTAGGATCAACGTGCTCGAGAATAATCGAGTAAAGCTTACGCAAACTTGTTTTAGCTGCATCAAAACCACCATCTATAAAGATGGCGCCAGTGACTGCTTCCAATGTGTCAGCTAAAATTGAAGGACGACGAAAGCCACCACTCTTCAACTCCCCCTCACCCAAACGCAGATAATCCGATAAGGATAGGGTTTGAGCGATTTCATATAAAGCTTGTTGCTTCACCAAATTGGCGCGCACTCTTGAGAGGTCGCCCTCATCCAAGTCTGAATAACGCTCATAAAGCATTTCGGCGACAACACAGTTCAAAATGGAGTCACCCAAAAACTCTAGGCGCTCATTATTCTTTTTGCTATGGCTGCGATGTGTCAGAGCCTGATTAAGCAACTCTGGTTTTTTAAATGTATAGCCCAGGCGCTCTTGCAGTGGTCCGGTATCAATGACAGCGCGCGCGTTCATGATCTTTACTCAAATCCACCAATGCGACGCAAATTACCTAAGTTAAGCCAAACAAAGAAAGCTTTACCAACAATATTTTTATCGGGTACGAAACCCCAGTAACGAGAGTCCAGACTGTTATCGCGGTTATCGCCCATGGCAAAGTAATGTCCGGCAGGTACTTTGCAAGTCAAACCAGATGGTTGGTACTGACAGAACTGAGAGCCTGGAAAAGGCTCTGTCGGAAATACAGCAGCCGGACGATCAGGATCATTCAGAATGTCATGAGTGTTACCACCCAAATCGGCTGGAAAAGTTTCCGTGAAACGCTTCGCATACCGCATATTTTCAGGATCAAGATACGGCTCACCGCCGCTATATTGCAAAGGCTGACCATTAATAGTCAGGCGCTTGTTTTCATAAGCAATTTCATCGCCAGGCAGCGCTACAACACGCTTAATATAGTCCACCGACTCGTCTCGTGGGTAACGAAACACCACTACATCTCCCCGTTTAGGGGATCCCAGATCCACTACTTTTTGATTGATCACCGGCAAACGAATGCCGTAGGTAAATTTATTTACCAAAATAAAATCGCCAATTTGTAAAGTTGGAATCATGGATCCAGATGGAATCTTAAATGGCTCAACAATGAATGAACGCAGAACAAATACTGCACAAATCACTGGGAAGAAGCCCGCTGTGTACTCGAGCCACAAAGGCATGCGGTCGATGCCAGCTACACGCCTACGAGGCGCAAAGACCAGCTTGTCAGCAACCCAAGCAATTCCAGAAAGAATGACTAAGATAAATAAGATAAGAGCAAAATTCATTAATCTTCCACCTGCAAAATAGCCAAAAAGGCTTCTTGTGGAATCTCCACGTTACCTACCTGCTTCATACGTTTCTTACCTTCTTTTTGCTTCTCTAACAACTTGCGCTTACGAGAGATATCCCCGCCGTAGCACTTGGCTAGCACGTTTTTACGCAAGGCTTTCACGTTCTCGCGGGCAACGATGTTGCTTCCAATAGCGGCCTGGATCGCCACATCAAACATCTGGCGAGGAATAATGCCGCGCATCTTGGCAACGACTTCGCGCCCACGATGCTGACTATTACTGCGATGAACAATCACGGAGAGCGCATCAACGCGCTCGCTATTAATCAAAATATCAACCTTCACTACATCTGCTGGACGATATTCCTTAAATTCATAATCCATCGAGGCATAACCACGTGAGATGGATTTCATCTTGTCAAAGAAGTCTAAAACAATCTCAGCCATTGGCAACTCATAAGTAAGCTTGACCTGACGACCGAGGTAATTCATATCCATCTGAATACCGCGCTTACCAACGCACAAGGTAATGATGGAGCCCACATACTCTTGGGGCATATACAAATTCACAGTCACGATAGGCTCAAGGATCGTATTGATCTTGCTTGCCTCTGGCATCTTCGATGGATTGTCCACGGAGACAATAGTTCCATCAGACTGCTCTACCTGATACACCACAGTTGGAGCAGTAGTAATGAGATTCATGCCGTACTGGCGCTCTAGACGCTCTTGCACAATCTCCATGTGCAATAAACCCAAGAATCCACAACGGAAACCAAAACCTAAAGCCTGTGAAACTTCTGGCTCATACAAGAGCGAAGCATCATTTAGCTGCAACTTCTCTAAAGATTCACGCAACTGATCGTATTCGCTTGATTCCACTGGATATAAACCAGCGAATACCTGAGGCTTTACTTCCTTAAAACCTGGCAGCGGCTCAGAAGCAGGAACTCGTCCTTGCTGACCAGGAGAATGGGTAACAGTGTCGCCCACCTTGGCTGCTTTTAATTCTTTAATGCCAGCAATCACAAAACCTACTTGGCCAGCGGATAACTCAGGGCGATCTACAGACTTCGGACTAAAGACACCCACATGCTCAACCAAATGACTTGAGCCATTAGCCATTAAGGTAATTTTTTCTTTTGGCTTTAAGGTGCCGTTTACAACCCGCACCAACATTACTACGCCGACGTAATTATCGAACCAGGAATCAATAATTAAGGCCTGTAATGGATCTGCAGCACTGCCCATTGGCGGGGGAACTCTAGCAATCATTTCCTCAATAACATCAGCAACACCCAAGCCTGTTTTAGCTGAGCAGGTCACTGCTTCAGATGCATCAATACCAATCACATCTTCAATTTCTTTTTTGGCGCGATCAGGGTCAGCCTGAGGCAAATCAATCTTGTTGAGGACTGGCACAACCTCAACCCCTAACTCAAGAGCCATGTAACAGTTAGCAACGGTTTGTGCTTCCACACCTTGGCTGGCATCCACCACCAACAAGGCGCCTTCACATGCAGATAGCGAACGACTTACTTCGTATGAGAAGTCAACGTGTCCCGGGGTATCAATCAGATTAATGTTGTAAATCTTGCCGTCTTTCGCTTTGTAATTTAAAGCGGCAGTTTGCGCCTTAATAGTGATACCGCGCTCACGCTCAATATCCATGGAGTCGAGAACTTGTGCCTCCATTTCGCGATCGGAGAGACCGCCACAAAGCTGAATAATGCGATCAGCAAGCGTCGACTTGCCATGATCGATGTGGGCGATGATAGAAAAATTGCGGATTAAATCCATAGCGTCTTAATAGGTCATTCAAAAAACGCCTTGTCAGAACGCACCACAATGATGCGCTGCA
>Ga0208496_1000612_pt1 | contig 12934 bp, 12 predicted proteins | sample CryBogmetaGMA2M_FD_184552 | JGI IMG/M metagenome (GOLD analysis project Ga0208496, IMG submission 184552) | Freshwater microbial communities from Crystal Bog, Wisconsin, USA - MA2M (SPAdes) | ecosystem: Environmental > Aquatic > Freshwater > Lake | place: Crystal Bog, Wisconsin, USA | collected... | reverse complement strand
CTCTCCACCCCGGTAGACGCCCCAATACACTTCGCCTATCCTGGCATCAATGCAGGGGAATGCAAAATGGCTGTCGGTTTCTGCAAAAACATCCATTGCCATGGCCGCCAAGGTGGAAACCGGCGCAACCGGCAAGTCTGCACCGAACGCCAGCCCTTGCACGATGCCGGCGGCGATTCGCACTCCGGTGAACGAACCCGGACCCCGCCCGAACGCCAGCGCGTCCATTTGCCGCAAGCTCAAACCCGCTTCGACCAGCAAGGATTCGAGCATCGGCAAAATCAACTTGTTATGTTGCTGCGGGGCCAGTTGATAACGCTCAGTCACTTCGCCGTCCAGATACAAGGCGGCAGAACAGGCTTCGGTGGAAGTTTCTAGGGCAAGGAGTTTCATAACAGCGTTTTCAATATCTAATGGTCATTGGATGACATGAATGTTCTACAATTCCAAAGAGCAAGTTTCACGCAAAGACGCAAAGGCGCAAAGAAAAGCACTCTTCTTTGCGCCTTTGCGAGCTTTGCGTGAGACTTCTTTTTCCAGTAACTATGGTAAAACCCCCCATTTCACGAAATATTTCTACTCGAACGGACTTATGTATAACGATGATATATCCGGCTTAAGAAACCCTTATATTGCAAACTCCTGCTTGGCCGCTCTTCGGGATGCTGGAGCTTCAAAAACCTCATTCCCAAGCAGGAGCTTCACTGCCATCCCGCCGTCATCGCCCCGCCACCGCGCCAAGGTTTCCCTGACCATTGCTGCGTTGACTTTTCTGGAATCGCCTATTCTTACCGGCGGAAACCGTATTCAAGGGTAAAATACTCGGGGTTTAAATCTGCCAAAGGCCCGCGCAGTTGGGCCAATTGATCTTCAGTTCCGTGAATTTCCAAGCGGGTCAGTTCGGCAATTTGCAAAGCCTGCTGCAACAAAGCCCCGACATTGTCCAGATGCGTCAACAAGCCATCTGCATCCGCATAGCCTTCCCGGCAATGCACTTGGTCGCCAGCAAAGCTGAAACCATAATACAAAGCTTTCGGCTCGGTTAGGGTTTTTTCGACAAACTGCCGACATAGGGACTTGAAAGCATCGAGTTGTCCTTCCCCGACTTTGAAATAAGGTACGATAGTGACGCAGGTGTCTTGAGTAGCCATGGTTTTTACCTTTGATGGGAGCTTTTATGCGGGGAATTATACGCCTAGACCCGCCTACTCAAACAGTGTCAGGATCAGCGTATTTCTCTCGACCATGTTAAAATCAACCATTGGCTGGTTCCCGAGCGGTATCTCTCGGCGTTATACACAAGTCCGTCCGAGTCGAAATATCCCGTGGAATATGGATTATACGATCGTTACTGGAAAAAGAAGTCTCACGCAAAGCTCGCAAAGGCGCAAAGAAGTGCGATTTTCTTTGCGCCTTTGCGTGAGACTTGCTCTATGATCCGTCGAACATTCATGTGTTCTGACAAGTATCGCCACACTTGTGTATAAGGACGAGAGCGGGAGCTAGGGAACGAGCAAGCATTCTAGGGAACTTAAGCCAGACACCCAACAACCCGAGTAGCAATGACACTCATAGCCCAATTACCAAAACCGGTCAGCCGGCTCGCTACTGCAATTCTTGCTGCCGGGGGTCGGCCAGTGCTTGTTGGAGGCGCGGTTCGTGACCATCTGCTGGGCATTGACCCAAAGGACTTCGATATTGAGTCCTATGGCTTGCCTGTCAAAGCATTGACCGCCGCGATAGAAAGCGTGGCAAAAGTCCATGGCGTAGGCAAATCTTTTGGCGTGTTAAAGGCCAAAATCGACGGCATGGAAATCGATGTGTCCCTGCCCCGCCGGGAACGGAAAGTCGGGCAAGGACACCGTGGGTTTGAGGTTGACCATGACCACGGCATGTCGTTTGCCGAGGCAGCTTTGCGGCGCGACTTCACCATCAATGCGATTGGCATTGACCTAGGCACTGGCGAACGCCTAGACCATTGGGGCGGGTGCGCAGACCTTCAAGCTGGCATTATCCGGCATGTTTCCGACGCCTTTGACGAAGACCCTTTGCGGGTGCTACGGGCCTGCCAGTTCGCCGCCCGCTTCGGCTTTTCCATCGCTGGGGACACACTGGCAAAATGCCGGTCCCTGCAAGCGGAGTTGTTTACCCTTTCCACGGAAAGAATATGGGAGGAATTTAAGAAGTTGCTGCTAAAGTCACGGCAGCCGTCGATTGGCATCCTTGCCATGGAAGCCACTGGCGCACTGGCATTGTTTCCCGAACTGGCACAACTGCGGGGAGCGACTCATAACCCGGCAGCCCATCCCGAGGGGGATGTCTGGACTCACAACAACTTGGTTTTAGATGCCTGTGCGAAAATCTGCATGGAAGGGAAACTGACAGATAACGAGACATTGGAACTGATGCTGGCCGCCCTTTGCCACGATCTTGGCAAACCGGCCACAGCCACGTTGATAGATGGGGTATGGCGCAATCCCGGTCATGAATTCGCTGGCGATGCGCCGACACGGGCTTTGTTGGCGAAAATGGGTTGTCCGCCCTCAATGGTCGAACGGATAAGCACACTGGTGCGCGAACATGGCCAACCTCTGCAATTGTGGCGGCAGAATCTCAGCCAAGCTGTGCCAGATGGGACAATCCGTCGCTTGGCCCTGCGCGTCCCTATCCTGCCATTGTGTCGGTTGACTCTTGCGGACTTTCGGGGACGGACTGCGGCGGAAGCATTAGGGCCTTGCCCTATGGTGGACTGGCTGCACGAACGCGCCGCAGGCCTAGATGTTTTGGAGAAACCGCCCAACCCCATCCTGCGTGGGCGGGATTTGCAAAGCTTGGGGTTAAAGTCCGGGCCGGAACTAGGCGTGTTGCTTAAAGCAGCATTTGAAGCCCAACTCGACGGGGAGTTCGACGATTTACCGGGAGCCATTGCTTGGGCGCGGTCCCGAATGTGAGGGATAATATCCAACGCCAATCCCCTTGCCAAGCTGGTGCTTGGCGTTCCCACTGGGAGTGCCTAGCACCAGCTTGGCCCTTAAGATCGGTGGTTCTGAGCCAAAATTGGTGGTCTCGCACGATATTGGCGAAGGTATTGCCCTGACTGACAATAAAGTTAAGTATGGTGAATCATTGTCCAAAAGAAACCATTGCGGCCGTCGCCACCCCCCACGGTAGGGGCGGATTGGGTGTAATCCGGGTATCAGGTGATAAGGTGGCCCATGTCATCCAGTTCGTGCTTGGCAAGTCGCTACAAGCACGTAAAGCCCATTTCCTGCCTTTTCTTGACCAAGACGGGACCACCATTGATTCCGGCCTTGCGCTTTCATTCCCTGCGCCGCAATCATTCACCGGTGAAGATGTGTTGGAATTGCATGCCCATGGCAGTCCGGTGGTCCTTGACCTGTTAATGCGGCGCATCCTATCACTTGGAGTCCGCATGGCCCGGCCTGGCGAGTTTTCCGAACGTGCCTTCCTCAACGACAAGATCGACCTAGCCCAAGCCGAAGCGGTTGCCGATCTGATTGAAAGCAGCACCGTCCAAGCCGCCCGTTCCGCCCAGCGCTCATTGCAAGGCGAATTCTCCAAACTAGTCAATTCCTTGGTTGAAGAATTGATTCATCTGCGCCTGTATGTGGAAGCCGCCATCGACTTCGTTGACGAGGAAATCGACTTCCTCGGCGAGGGTGCAATCCAAGGGCGGCTGTCCGAGTTGCTACTACGCTTGGGGCAAATCCATCGTTCGGCCAAACAAGGCTGTGTGTTGCGTGATGGCCTAACCGTGGTCATTGCGGGACGTCCCAATGTCGGAAAATCCAGCCTGCTCAATTGCCTGGCAGGACGCGAAACGGCGATAGTCACTGAGATTGCCGGCACTACCCGCGACTTGTTACGGGAATACATACAGATCGACGGGATGCCTTTGCACATCATCGACACCGCTGGCCTTCGAGAGGGAGCAGACTTGGTTGAAAAGGAGGGCATACGGAGGGCGCGTGAGGCGATCAGCCATGCCGACCTCGTATTATTGATGGTGGATGACCGGCAGTCGGAAAATGGCGACCACTTGATTTCGGAATGGACGGAAAACCTGCCCATCGTCCGACTCAGCAACAAGATCGACTTGACGGGTAAGGAACCCGGAATGCTTGAAACGGACAGCGGCGTGGAAATCAACCTGTCGGTGAAAACCGGCGCGGGGGTGGAAACACTCAGGCAACATCTAAAACAGTGTGCCGGTTATGATAGCGGAGCCGGCGACGTGTTCATCGCCCGCCGCCGCCACCTTGAAGCCCTAGACCGCGCCCGCGAGGCAGTGGAAAATGGGTTGCGGCAACTGGAAGAGTATAGTGCGCCCGAACTGCTGGCAGAAGACCTGCGGCAAGCCCAACATGCCCTGTCGGAAATCACCGGGGCGTTCACCACAGAAGATTTGTTAGGCCGGGTTTTTGGGAGTTTTTGCATAGGGAAATAGCCATACACCCTTTCAAGTGACCATTTGATGTTGAAAACGCTGTAGATGATAGACCCTCTCAACCAACCCACTCAACCCCCGGTTTTTTAGCCCCGGTTGGGTTGCCAAGGCATCGATTGCCGACAGTGGCTCAATCGCATAGGCATGGCCGAATAATTCTTGAATCCGTGCTTCGCTGACCGGGAACGGTGGGCCTTGCATTTCCGCCGCGTCATAGTCAAATGTAATCAATAGGATAGGCGGACGGTGGGGTAATAAGTTCAATAGGTGATTGGCATAACGCGCTTGCAAGTCTGGCGGCAGGGCAATCAAGGCGGCCCGGTCGTAAACCGCTTCGACCTTGCCCAGATGGTGAGGTTTGAGTTCGAAAAAATCCCCGCACAGCAATTGATAGCCGCTGGTTTCGTACCAATCGAAACCGTCTACCGAACGGATTGAGGGTTCTAGTGCTTGTTCCTGGAAAAACCCGGTGATCGCAAGGGGGCTAAGTTCAATGCCCAGAATGGAATGCCCTTGTCCGTGCAGCCATGCCATATCCAAGCTCTTGCCGCACAGGGGGACGAAAACCTGGCCCTGCCCTTTGCCAACTATCGGCCAAAATTGGCTTAACCAAGGATGGGCTTGGGGTTGATGGAAACCAATTTGCTTGAGTTCCCATTGTTCATGCCAGAATTGAGGGTCCAATTTTTCTTCTGCCCAAATGGTTTAACCTGTGTGCGATTAAAGGTAATGCGGGAGTGCAAGGCTTGCCTTGCGAGGGCATCAAATACGGGCAAGGCGAGCCTTGCACTCCCGACGAAATTAAAACTGCCGCCTATTCTTCGTGTGTATCACTTGCAATCGCACCCATTTAACATGGAGTTGCCTAATTGGTTGTGTCTTCGGAGTAGACTTGTGTACATTATCCTAGACATCTGAAAATGTCTATTGGCAAACCATCATTGATTCTACATGTCGAACCATTCAATACTAAACCCCCAACAACTAGCCGCCGTCAAACTAACGGACCATCCCTTGCTTGTGCTGGCCGGGGCTGGGAGCGGCAAAACGCGTGTCATTACCGAGAAAATCGCCTATCTAATTCAGCAAGGCATCCCCGCCCGCCATATCGCAGCAGTGACATTCACCAACAAGGCGGCGCGGGAGATGAAAACCCGTGTCGGCAAACTGGTTCAAGGCAAGGATTTGCGCGGACTGCGGGTTTCCACGTTCCATGCCTTGGGGCTGGACATTGTCCGGCGCGAACACCAGGCATTGGGATTGAAATCCGCCATTTCGATTTTTGACGAACATGACCGCAAATTGCTGGTGAAAGAACTCATCAAGCATGGGCCGCAGGTCTATGACATGGAAAAGGCAGACCAGTACGGATGGCAGATCAGCCGTTGGAAAAATGAGTTCATACTGCCCGCACAAGCCATGGGGCAAGACTCACCTTACCCTGATGATGCCATTGCCTCGCGTGTTTATGAAGAGTATGCCCGTCAGATCAAAGCCTACAACGCGATGGATTTTGATGATTTGATCTTGCAACCGGTGTTGCTGTTTCAGGACCATCCCGACATATTGGAGAAATGGCGCAATCAGATTCGTTATCTGCTGGTTGACGAATATCAAGACACCAACATGACCCAGTACCAATTGATTAAACTGCTGACCGGTTCTTTGGGCCGGTTTACCGTGGTGGGCGATGACGACCAGTCGATCTATTCTTGGCGCGGTGCAAAGCCTGAAAACCTCTCTCAATTGCAACAAGACTATCCACGCCTGAAAGTCATCAAGTTGGAGCAAAACTACCGCTCCACCGGGCGCATTCTCAAAATCGCCAACCAACTGATCGCCAACAATCCCCACGTCATTGAAAAACGGCTATGGAGTGCCCTTGGTCCCGGCGATCCGGCCAGAGTCATTAAAGCCAAGGAGGAAATCGCCGAATCTCGCCAAATAGCCTCGGACATCATCCACCACAAATTCCGCCACAACAGCCGCCTTTCGGATTACGCAATCCTATACCGAGGCAACCACCAGTCGCGTTTATTCGAGCGGTCTTTGCGAGAACACAGCATTCCCTATTTTATTAGTGGCGGGGCATCGTTTTTTGACAACACCGAGATCAAAGACATACTCGCTTATCTGCGCTTAATGGTGAACCCCGACGACGATGCCGCCTTTATTCGCGTAGTCAACACCCCACGCCGGGAAATTGGCCCGACTACCTTGGAAAAGCTCGGCCAGTACGCCAAACAACGCCATGCCAGCCTATTTAAGGCTTGCTTTGAATTGGGCTTGGAACAGGTCCTGCCTGAGACCGCCGTCAAAAAATTGCGCCACTTTAGCGACTGGCTTGTTGACGTGGCCGAACGCGCTGACAGCGGCGATACGTTCGCCGTCATTGACGATTTCATTGAAGCGCTGAATTACGAGGGCTGGCTGCAAGAAAACAGCACTAGCCAGCCTCAAGCCGACCGGCGCATGGGCAACGTGCGTGAACTGTTGGATTGGTTGCGCCGTCTAGCCAAGGAGGAAAGCGGTGGAGAGAAGAGTCTGGCCGAAGTGATTGCCAAGATCATGCTGCTGGACATTCTCGACCGCCAAGAAGAAGAAAACAGCGGGGACCGTGTCAGCCTGATGACTCTGCATGCCGCCAAAGGACTGGAGTTCCCTTATGTCTATCTGATAGGCATGGAAGAGAACCTGTTGCCTCACCAAACAAGCATCGAGGAACACGCCATTGAGGAGGAGCGAAGGTTGGCTTATGTAGGCATCACCCGTGCCCAAAAACAGCTTACGTTCAGTTACTGCACCCACCGGAAAAAGTACGGCGAGATGACCTATTGCAAGCCTAGTCGCTTCTTGGACGAATTGCCACTGGAAGAGTTGATTTGGAATGACCGTAATCCGATCTCGGCAGAAATGAAGAGGGAGATGGCCTTAGATGGCCTAGCTGCCGCGAAAAGGGCAGCCCAACCCAAACCTCCGCCCGATTAAATAACTGACTGATGTTACGCACAGACTGGGGGCATCTTGTCGGCAATGGGTTGCCGATCTACGGCGATTTGATTTGGAGCGTCAAGGCTTGCCTTGACAGGCAAAGCGAGCTTTGCCACTCCATGCGTAACATCATCTGTTAAGAGATAAGCAAAAGGTATATAATAGTTTGCATAAGCGCCCGTAGCTCAGTTGGATAGAGTAGTGGCTTCCGAAGCCATTGGTCGGGGGTTCGAATCCCTCCGGGCGCGCCAAACAAACGGCAATGAAGATGGCAATCAAACGTCGCCGACTAGGCGAATCGCCATCTTTCCCGGCGAACCGCGCATAGCCGGTTAATTTTCATTCCTCTGAACATCCTCCGAGATGCAAAAAGACACTGAGTTTTGGGGTGGTGTTGTACTTGTAGCCAGTGCCGTCATTCCAGCAACCCAGCTTTCAGTACCTTCGCGTTAAATTAATTACAAGACGAGCCCAGCCTATCATGAGTCTACTCACAGTCCATTCTGTAAATCATCCAGAAACAGCCGAAGTTATTCAAAATTATAATGACATCACCAAACGCCTAAACGGTATCGGTGTCCAATTCGAGCACTGGGAGGCATCACATGAATTCGGCCTGGAGTCCGACCAAGATACTGTGCTTTCGGCTTATGCCACACAAGTCGAAAGGCTTAGGGCAAAATACGGCTTCAAGTCGGCGGATGTTATTAGTGTAACACCGGACCATCCGGAAAAAGCCCAGTTGCGCGCCAAGTTCCTCAGCGAGCATACGCACAGCGATTTTGAAGTGCGCTTTTTCGCGGAGGGCAGCGGGCTTTTCTTTTTACACCCCGACGAGAATGTTTACGGGGTATTGTGCGAAAAGGGGGATTTGATCTCCGTCCCGGCCAACACCAAACACTGGTTCGACATGGGGGTGAACCCCAATCTAAAGTGCATACGCTTGTTTACCACGCCGGATGGTTGGGTTGCCGATTTCACCGGTAGTCTCATCGCAGAACATTTTCCAAACTATGAGCAATTTATTAGGGATTATGCATGATTCGGGCAATTGTCACTGACATTGAGGGAACCACCACGTCCATTTCATTCGTAGCGGACGTATTGTTCCCCTATTCTAGGGAACGCATGGACGAATTCATCCGCTCGCACAGGGATGATGCCGAAGTTCGGGCTTTGTTGGGCGAAGTCGGCAAAGTCTGCGGCCAAACCTTGGATGACAACCAGGCCACCGCCCAGTTAATCCGCTGGATTGACGAAGACCGGAAAATCGGCCCCTTGAAGGCTTTGCAGGGCTTGATATGGGAAGCGGGATATGGCGATGGCTATTTCCACGGGCATGTCTATCCTGACGCAGTCCGCAAACTTCGCGAATGGAAAGAGGCCGGGCTGGACCTCTATCTCTACTCATCAGGTTCCACACACGCGCAAAAACTGCTGTTCGGCCATACGGAATACGGTGATCTCACAGGATTATTCTCGGGCTTCTTTGACACAGGGGTTGGCGCGAAACAAGCGCCGGACTCCTACCGCACTATAGCTAGAGAAATCAATTTACCTACGCATGAAATTCTGTTTCTCTCCGACACCGCCAGTGAATTGGATGCGGCCAGCTTGGCTGGCTTCAATACCTGCCAATTATCACGGGAGAATGCCAAAATTGCTGAAAATCACCCCTGTGCCACCGATTTCGACGGCGCGGATGCGTTCATTATACAGAAATAAACTATTTCCATTATTGACATAAATGATTTTGCCGCTTGTCAAAACCCAGCATTCTTGGGGGTTTGGCTTAACTTTGCCAACCTTTGGCCCACAATATGCTTGTTAATCCATGGCAATTAACAGTTGCTTTATGGGGTGCTTAGTCAGTAAAGTAAATCTTATTGTGACTGGGGCTGTCCTGGAGGCTCCAGGCTGTAGCTATTTCGCAGCAACCTAACCAGCGGGGTTTTATTGCATGAGTTTTAACCGTTTCAAAGGCCAAAATGGCCATCAGGCCAAAGGCGGCATTAGCCGTCGAGGCTTTCTAACACGAGTGGGGATCGCCGCAGCGGGTGCCCTGCTGATACCTTCGGCGGATGTTTTTGCCAATGCCTTGGGCAGAGAGCGCCGGATCACCCTATTCAACACCCATACAAAGGAAGAATGGGGGTTCGTTTGTTCGCCCCAACAAGATTATGACCCGGCATTGCTGGACAGCTTAAACCATTTTTTGCGTGACCATTATGCTGATGTCTCCCACACCATGGACCCAGCCTTGCTTGACCTGCTTTACGCGGTGACAGTGTTGACGGGCGGTCGTGGCGAATACAACATTCTCTCGGGCTATCGTTCGCCGGAAACCAACCAATGGTTACGCAAAATTGGTCATGGCGTCGCCGAGCATAGTATGCATATTCAAGGCAAGGCGATTGACTTGCGCACCGAGGATCTCACCACGAGAACCATCCAACAAGTTGCCCTCTCCCTGCAACTTGGTGGAGTAGGCTACTATGGTTCCAGTGATTTCGTACATCTCGACACTGGCGAGATTCGTTCCTGGTGATCGAGGCGGCAATGAACCCGCCCGCGTTTCCGGCTGCTAATGTTGTAGAGTCGTAACCAACTCATGGCGGTTGAATCTTCCGACATGCTCCGCGTTAGGCTGGTTCTCCCGGCAGCCTTGGTGTTTTTGGTGACCACGGTGGGGACGGTTGGCTATGCCTGGCTTGGACGTGAACAAGGCGCGACATGGCTGGATGCCTTGTTCATGACGGTGACCACCATAACCACCATCGGTTATGGTGAAATCATTCACCTTAACAGTGCCGGACGCATTTTCACTATGTTTGTTGCCATCTTCGGGATAGGCAGCCTGTTCTACAGTCTTACCATAGTGATGGATTACTTGGTCAGCAGGCGAATCAACGATCCGCTGGGGGCAAAAAGAATGCAACGTGAAATAGACAAACTCAAGTCCCACATTATCATCGCCGGACTCGGGCGCGTGGGCAAACAGGCCGCCGCCGAGTTGTACGAATCCAACATTCCCTTCATTATCGTCGATCCAGGAACCGAAGCCCAACACTTCGCCCATCAGCATGGATACCTTCATTATTTAGGGGATGCCAGTGACGACGAAGTGTTGACAAAAGTCGGCATCGCACGGGCCAACGGCTTAATCGTCACCACCGGGGACGATGCCAACAACCTATACATAGTCTTATCGGCTCGGGTGCTGAAATCTGACTTGTATATCGTTTCCCGTGCCGTGGATGATGCCAGCATACCAAAGCTTGTGCGAGCCGGGGCCAACCGGGCGATCAGCCCCTACGCCATCGGCGGCCGTCGCTTGGCACACCTAATTTTAAGCCCCACCGTGGTCGATTTTTTTGACACGGTAATCAAGAGGGACGAACAAAGCCTAAACCTAGAAGGCATAAAAGTCCCTATCGGGGCAAAAATCATCGGACAAAGCCTTGCCTCTTTGGAGGCACTGGAGAGGACGGGCGCAAGCATCCTAGTCATATTACGCGATAAAAACGTGCTGCCGAATCCAGACCCCGAAACTATTTTGTGCGCGGAAGACCAGTTGCTGGCATTGGGCACTGTAGAGGAATTGGATGTGTTGGAAGCAATGATTTCGGCTTGACGGACATGCAAGCAGAGCTAAAACTGGTCGTGGCGATTTCTTCAAGGGCGCTATTTGACTTGGATGACTCCCACCGACTCTTTGAAAATGAGGGCAAGGATGCTTTTTGCCGCCATCAAGTGGAGCATGAGGAGGAAATACTCAAACCGGGCGTTGCCTTCACCCTAGTGCAAAAACTTTTGGCAATCAATGCTGCTTTGCCACAACCGCAAGTCGAAGTCATACTGCTCTCGCGCAATAGTGCGGATACGGGACTGCGTATCTTTAACTCCATCGCTCACTACCAACTCGGCATTTGCCGGGCCGCATTCACCAGTGGCGAACCCCCTTTCGGTTACATTGCCCCTTTCGGTGCACATTTATTTCTATCCGCCAATGCGGAAGACGTAGTTAAAGCCTTGGACGCGGGTTATGCCGCTGCGACGATTTATTCATCCAGTTCGAGTGCCAATCGCTCGGGACAACTTCGTATCGCCTTTGACGGGGATGCCGTGCTATTTTCCGACGAGTCTGAGCAAATCTATAAAGCCCATGGGTTGGCGGCCTTCACTGAGAATGAAAAGGCCGCCGCACGCGAACCGCTTTCAGGTGGGCCGTTTAAAGATTTTCTCGCTGCCTTGCATCACATTCAAAATCAGTTCGATGCCGAGCATTCACCAATCCGCACCGCCTTGGTGACTGCGCGTGGCGCACCTGCCCACGAGAGGGTTGTGCGAACGCTGCGGGCTTGGAATATCCGCATTGACGAGGCATTGTTTCTTGGCGGCATGGAAAAGGGCCAATTCCTGAGGGCCTTTGGCGCCGACATTTTCTTTGACGACCAAAAAGGCCATTGCGAATCGGCCAGCCGCCATGTACCGACAGGCCATGTACCCCACGGCATCGCTAACCGCTAAGGATTTTTCCGAAAGTGTTTACCCCCTTTAAGGGGCTGGGGGATTGGCAATATTATTAAAATAAGCCGTTATTCCGGCATGGACCTGCAGCCGGACGGGATTTGTAATCCCGCCCGTAACGTTTCGTGGTTACCGCAGCCGGACGGGATTTGTAATCCCGTCCGGCTGTAGCTCATTCATTGTTCTTGATAAGCAAGTTGCCATCTTCAATTCTCAGCGTCTTTTCACCGCGCATCACCGCGTTCAATTCATCCCCCACCATGGTTTTTCTCCAGCCATGCTGCAAACGTGCATGGGGGTCGCCGTCGAACAATTGTTCCAAATCCTTGCGGCTGGCTAAGGTGGCGGGATTGAGGGTGTTTTGCGCAGCCCGGATTCGAACGACAGCCATCAGCAAATCCAAGACGGACTCTTGCTCAACGGTTTTTTTGTCCGAACGGGTTTTGCGGTCCAAAAGGGCGGGAGGATGGCTGGAGGCTTCTTGTATCAACCGGCAAATGACAGACCCATGCCGCTTTACGACACGCTCGTCGATTCCGCGCACCAATTTAAGTTCTTCAAGGGTAATGGGTTGCTGGCGTGCCAAGTCGAGCAGCGTGTCATCTTTGATTACCCAGCCGCGCGGCAAATCTTGGCTGTGGGCAGTTTGCTCGCGCCACGCCGCCAATGTTTGGACAATCGAAAGCGGTTTGTTTTTCAGTTGATTGGCCCCGCCAATCCGCTGCCAAGCGGACTCCGGCGGGTTCTGGTAGTTGGAGGGTTCGAGCAATTCCTTGAAATCATCAACTAGCCAAGGCAGCCTTCCCAATTTTTCCAGCCGTGGAAGCATGGCGAGATAGGCTTGCTCCAGATAAATCACATCGTCCGCCGCGTAGCGAAGTTGTTCCGGGCTTAACGGCCTTCGCGTCCAGTCAGTACGGCTGTGGGATTTTGTCAGGTTGACAC
>Ga0208496_1000605_pt1 | contig 13067 bp, 7 predicted proteins | sample CryBogmetaGMA2M_FD_184552 | JGI IMG/M metagenome (GOLD analysis project Ga0208496, IMG submission 184552) | Freshwater microbial communities from Crystal Bog, Wisconsin, USA - MA2M (SPAdes) | ecosystem: Environmental > Aquatic > Freshwater > Lake | place: Crystal Bog, Wisconsin, USA | collected... | reverse complement strand
ATACATCTGTGGCGGAAGAGGTGAGATTCGAACTCACGGAGGACTTTCATCCTCGCCAGTTTTCAAGACTGGTGCATTCAACCGCTCTGCCACTCTTCCATTTGAATGAATCAGGGTTGGATCGCCCTAGATTATAGAGAACTTTTGATTTCCCCCAGCAAATGCTTTGCAATTGCTAGGCTGGAGGTTAATCCTGGAGATTCAAAGCCATAAAGGTTATAAAGCCCCTCAAGACCATGGTCCTTGGGGCTACTGAAGCAAAAGTCTCCTGCTGGGGTATTTGGTGGGACTATTTTGGCTCTCACTCCTGAATAATCTGGCTGCAATGAGTTATCTTTGAGTTCTGGCCAATAACGGCGTACTGCCTCATAAAAGCCCTCTACTCGCTTTGAATTCACAGCGTAATCAATTTGTTCTTCGGTCTCGATATCAAGCCACTCCACATCTGGCCCGAACTTAGCTTGTCCGCCGATATCTAAGGTAAGGTGAACACCAAGGCCCCCCGGCTCTGGTATCGGATAAATCAAGTGATTAAATGGTGATTTACCGGTAAGTGAAAAATAGTTCCCTTTTGCAAAATATGCTTTTGGAATCTGCTCTGGATTTAATCCCTCAATTTTTTGTGCGAGTGCAGATGCACTCATACCAGCACAATTAATCAATAATTTAGTTTGCAGTTTCATGCCATCGGGGCCGCCAATTTGCAATTCAAAACCACCCTCTAGGCCCTTTATACTGGGCTTTGCGCTGATGAGTGGAGATCGGTAAGCAATCATGCCTCCTGCATCTTCAAAGCCCCCCAATAGAGAAAGCATAAAACCATGGCTATCAATAATGCCTGTACTAGATGAGAGTATGGCTGCATCACATTTTAGATTTGGCTCTAATTGCTTAGCCTCCTCACCAGAAAGCATCCTAATTTCTGGCACACCATTATTTTGGGCTTTATAGAGTATTGCTCGCAGGTCATTGATTTGTGACTCATCAGCAACGATGAGCTTTCCGTATTGCTTGGTAGCCACTTGATGGCTTCGGCAATACTCATACAAAAGGCGATTACCCTCAACGCAAAGTTTTGCTTTGAGCGAATCCTTGGGGTAATAGATGCCAGCATGAATGACTTCGCTATTACGGGCACTGCTAATCGTCCCAAAAGCGCCCTCTCTCTCCAGCAGGATAGTTTCATAACCCTGGAGAGCCATTTCACGTGCCACGGCCAAGCCTACTACTCCAGCGCCGATTACGACACAGTCTACTTTCTCCATCTATTTGACCCGCTTTGTATTCATACCTAGGAATATACCGAAATCCTAGCATTTTCAGTGTTTTAGGGGATTTTCCAGCCCTTCTTGATAAAATCTAGAAATGTCTTCTGAACCCCTGAAAACCCCAGAAAATTTGGCCTATAGCGCTCATACAGCGGTAGACGTAGTGCTAGACACCTCCTACCAGAGTATCAATGAAGCGCAGTGGAGCGATCTGTTTGCTACTGCTAGAAATTCCAAGCTAGAAGAATTCATTGCCGCTATGTTTACCGGCAAGCATATCAATCTGAGTGAAGATCGCCCTGCTCTGCATTCTGCATTACGTAATCTTTCTAAATCACCAGTAATGCTAGATGGCGCAGATGTCATGCCAGCGGTAATCGATGTATGGCGCCGCATTGAAGCACTTTGCAATAAATGGGTGGGCGTTACGGATGTTATTCACATTGGTATTGGTGGCTCTGACTTTGGACCGCGATTAGCCATTGAAGCCTTAGCTCATGTACCCGGTATTGAGTCCCGCGGTATGCGTATGCATTTCTTGGCCAATATTGATACTGCTGAGTTAGCGCGGATACTGGATCGCGCTCAACCGAATAGCACCCGCGTCATCATTGTTTCTAAATCGTTCACCACCCTAGAAACTACTATGAATGCCAACGCAGTGGTGAACTGGCTCAAAGATAACGATTGCACCAAAGGTCAAATTACTAATTCCTTATTTGCAGTTACTGCCAATATTCCTGCCGCAAAAGAATTTGGTATTGAAGAATCCAATATTTTCCCTTTCTGGGATTGGGTTGGCGGACGATATTCAGTTTGGTCTGCCGTAGGTCTACCGATTGCTTTGCAATACGGCTTTAAAACCTATGAGGAGTTTTTAGCAGGCGCTCATGCCATGGACTTACATTATAAGAGTGCCCCGCTAGAACAGAATCTCCCAGTAATTATGGCTTTAGCGTTACTACACCAACAAGAGACCCATAACATTAAATCCTATGCTGTAATCCCTTATGCGAATGCCTTGGATGGGTTTCCAAAGTGGTTGCAACAACTCGATATGGAAAGCAATGGTAAATCTGTCGACCGTGACGGCAATCCAGTTAAGCAATCCTCACCAGTGGTCTTTGGTAGTGCTGGTAGCAATGCACAACACTCCTATTTTCAACTCCTGCACCAAGGTAGGGATATAGTCCCCATTGATTTCATTGCTTTTCGTAAACCAATGAGTGATCGTCCAGAAGCGATTGTCCATCATCGGATTTTACTTTCTAATTGCTTAGCCCAAGCCCAAGCTTTGGCGCATGGCAAAAAAGCCAATAACCCAAATGATGTATATCCAGGCAATCGTCCAAGTAACTTACTACTTCTTCCAGAGCTCAATGCCTTCTATCTAGGTGCCTTACTAGCACTTTATGAAAACCGTGCCGCTAGCCTCGGTGCTCTATGGAATATTAATAGTTTTGATCAGCCAGGGGTTGAGTTCGGCAAAGTACTGGCAAAGCCTATCGAGAAAGCACTCCTTGGCGGCTCCAATGTTGAAGCTAATGAGAATATAGATGCCGTCACTGCAGCGCGTATTAATTTACTGAATCATTAGATTTTCATAATAGTAAGGATTTACCGTGCAACTATCACCAACCATCTTCAAGGCCTATGACATTCGAGGAATTATTGATAAGACCTTAGATCCCTCCATTGCCAAACTCATTGGCCAAGCTTTTGGAACGGAAATGCGCGGACTGGGTGAAACAGAAATTGTGATTGGTCGCGATGGTCGGCTATCTGGTCCTAGTTTGATTGAAGCCCTTACTGAAGGCCTACTCTCAACCGGAATCAACGTGATTGATGTGGGTATGGTTGCTACTCCTATGGTGTACTTTGCTACCAATCAAGTTTTAGACGGCAAGCAAGCTAAATCCGGCATCATGATTACCGGTAGCCATAACCCTCCGAACTACAACGGTTTCAAAATGGTATTAGGTGGTGCCGCCATCTATGGAGAGCAGATTCAGGCACTACGTCAGCGTATTGAAGCTAAGCAGTTTACAAGCGGACAAGGAATCCGTAGCACTTTTGACATCTTCCCAATGTACCTTGAGCATATCGTGAGTGATGTAAAGCTAGCACGTCCTATGAAGATTGCAGTTGACTGCGGTAATGGTGTGGGCGGTGCATTTGCAGGCAAACTTTTTAGAGCTCTAGGGTGTGAAGTAGAGGAACTCTTTTGCGAAGTAGACGGCCATTTTCCGAACCATCACCCCGACCCAGCTCATACTGAGAACTTGCAGGATCTTATTCAGAATCTACAAACTACGGACAATGAATTAGGTCTAGCTTTTGATGGCGATGCTGATCGTTTAGGCGTTGTTACCAAGGATGGTCAAGTGATTTTTCCAGATCGTCAAATGATGCTTTTTTCCAAGGATGTTCTCTCTCGCCATCCTGGTGGTCAGATTATTTATGATGTGAAGTGCACCCGTCATCTCGCTACTTGGGTTAAGCAACATGGTGGCGAACCTCTGATGTGGAAAACAGGTCATTCTTTAGTGAAGGCCAAACTAAAAGAAACGGGCGCTCCTCTTGCTGGGGAAATGAGCGGCCATATCTTCTTTAAGGATCGCTGGTTTGGTTTTGATGATGGGCTTTATACAGGTGCACGTCTTTTGGAGATTCTTGCTAAAGAAAAAGACCCTAACCAAACACTAAATGATCTACCTAACGCTATTTGTACTCCTGAATTGCAGCTCGCTTGTGCTGAAGGTGAGCCTTTCACCTTACTTGAAACCATTAAAGCGAACGCTAAGTTCCCCAGCTCTCAATCCATTAATACAATTGATGGCGTCCGCGTGGAGTATGCCGATGGCTTTGGTCTAGCCAGACCTTCAAACACCACCCCAGTGGTGGTTATGCGCTTTGAGGCTGATAGTCAGGCTGCTATTACCCGTATTCAGGCGGAGTTTAAATCTGTATTACTAGCTGCCAAACCAGATGCAAAACTACCGTTTTAATGAATTGAAAATTAAGCTCCATTCATCGCTAGGTCACCTGGAATAATCTTGCGTCTTCTATATTTTGATCCCGCCCTCAAATCTCATGCAGGACATAATGCGACCTATTGCGATGCAATTACCCATGGCTTTAAGTCCATAGGAATAGAAACCCTGATCTTTGGGTCGAACCATGTTGACAATGATTTGCAACAATCCATGCAAGTGAGTCCGTTTTTCAAGGCCTCCCCTTTTGATCAGCCTTCATCAGATCCTCTTTGTGGTGGATTACTAAACTACTTTCAGGTATCGAAAGAAATTGCGCAAGATCTAATTCATTTAGACAATCTATTGCCAAACGATCTTATGTATTTTGTTGCCGCTACCCCTGCAGCTTTAATGGGGGTGATGCGTTATGTTGAAAAAATGGGTTCTGTTGCACCCAAATTAATAATTGATTTGGTCGATAAAGCAGATGTAACTAGATCGACTAATAATAAAAATGAATTTATATTAACTGCTAATAGCATCAATCCCAGTTTATGGCGATACACAGTCAGTGACAAAAAAATAGATTCTAAAAAAATCCAACTGATATCCTATGAAAAAATATTTGCCGATATCTATTCCGCTCTTTTGAATCTACCGGTCAATAAGATCCCACACCCTATCTCCCCACTGCCAAAGAAAACTATAATCAATCCAAAATTAGTATTGGGGTTCCTTGGGTTTCAATCCTTACCTAAGGGTATTAAACTGATCCCAGGCATTGTTCAGCGCATCTTAAGTTTAGCGAATGGTCCCTCAATCCTAGTGCACGACTGTAGTAATCATCAAGGTCCTGAAATACAGTTTTTGAAGAACTTAAGCCTAGACAATCGTCCATTGATTCTAGATTTGGCCAGCAAGAATAAAGAGAGGTGGGCAGAGACCCTTCTATCTTGCGATCTAGTGATTGCGCCATATGATGCCAAGGTATACGGCTCCTGTGGCTCAGGCATTGCACATGAATGCTTAGCCAATGGGATTCCCATGATTACCACAGCCAATACTAGTGCGGCAGATTTATTAAGAGAGTTAAATCTTGATGATCTGGTTGTAGAAGAATATTCTGAAAATGCTTTTTTTGAAAAAGTTAAATACTTTTTAATTAATAGTCATTCAATTAAAAAAAGATTTGTAGATGCGCAATTAATATGGAGTGCACGCAATAATTCTGTTTTAAGCACTCAATCCATCTTGAAGCTATATCAAGGAATGGCCTAGAGCATATCCTCCAAAATGGATGAACTTCGCTTTGAATTCATTAAGGTGATACAAGCTGACCTTTAATGAACTAAAGGCCCCATTTTTTTTACTGCCTCTGTATCAGAAGACTCGACACCCTTTTCAGGTGCCGCTATCTTTACGGACCCCCAGTTTGCGTGTTCAGCTAATTGCGTTAATAAGGCACACATTGCATGCAAAGTATTGCCAGCCATCTTCAGATTCAGAATGCCGCCTGCAGGCAAAATAAAGTCTAGTTGAAGTACATCATCTACACCTTCTTTTGTTAAAACGCACTTTACATCCATTACCAAGATTGGATCTACGCCTATAGGATACTTGCTAGCTGGCTGATGTTGAATTTCTGTTAGCTTACCATCAGCGTTTGTCTGGCCTGCCTTTGCAGCCTCTTGACCAAATTCAATCATTGCTTTGGCGGCTTCAGGAGTATGACTTTCTTCTAATTTTTTTGAAAATAAATGATTAGTGGCCGCCAAAATAAATAACACTACTCTTCGCGTCATCCAAAATCGATACTCAGAGTCATCGATTGTATTGATACGAAACAATAATCTGTCGTCATGAATCAGATAGGAGGCATTAAATTGCTTAATAGTCATTGATTAAGTTAGATCCTTATGTGGATCGCCTTTCTAAATATTGGTCTAAATTAATAGATGGTCTAGAGGTTAAGCTATATTCTATTTGTAATGGAGCCTCAATGAGACCAATATCAAATAATTTCAAAATCATCCTGAGTGCACTCTTGAGCTCTCGCCGTGCTAATTTCATTCCCCCGCAAACTCGAGGGCCACTGAGAAATGGCTTATAAGCAATTGTCTTATAGGAGTTATCTGCAAACTCTTGACGTGGAAATTGAAAAGAAAGCGCATCTTTCCAGTAATTTCGATGGCAATTGATGCCTATGATAGATATTAGAATCGTCTCTGATTTTTTAAACTGAATATGCTCAAGCTCATAATCGCAAAAGACTTCTCTTGTTACAAAGGGTATTGGTGGATATAGGCGCAATAACTCATCAATGAATAAATCTGCTAATGCATCCCCTTCTACCCCCCTTAGCAAATGTTGGTACGACGGATTTCTGCCTAGTATATCTACTGCCCACATCATAGAAGAGGTTGTGGTTTCACTGGCAGCAAATAAATTCTGAATCAACTCACCAGCAGCATCAAATTCAGGAATTTCTCCGGCTTTTGATGAGAGTTTCTCTAAGAAAGTATTTAGCTCAAGGCTATCTAGCCAGGATTTACGAATGATTTCATGGGCCTCTTTTAATCTTGCATTTGGTTTAGACAAGCTCCCTTCATTGGCTATTGGAACAAGCCAGGCGTCAGATTGCTCTGAGCGTAATATCCCAGAAATTTCTTCAGCAAGGTCTAGATCCCATGGTACGGACTCACGAAATCCATAACTTCGGGATATCACCTCTATCGCAGAGAGCAGTAAGGCTCGTTTTAAGCTTATTTTTTCTATTCCAAAACAGCGAGACAAATAGCGTTCATAAATTTCATGCAATTGCTTATCTTCAATAAGATGGGTCGATTGATGATAGAAATTTTGGGTCAACTTTGCTCTTGTCTCCCACTCTGGACTATTTGTGGACAGTCTACCGTGAGATAGTTTCTCGAGAAAAGGATAATTTTTTCTAAAAATCTCTGAATTCTTTAGTATCTCATTTGCAATTTGCGGGGAATCAATCACGCGTATTGGAATGTCAATTAATGAGGGTATTTGCCCTGCACGAAAATATAATTCGAGCACTAGTTGATTCAGAAAAGGATTTTTGTCACTCATTGGTGATCGGTAGTAATTAAAAGGCGCAATTATTAGATAACTTTATGAACTCGACCTGTAATCGGAGGTCTATTCATATCTGGACGTTTATCTATAAATGTTCTTTTGCGGTAAACCTTTTTTCCTGCGCAAACATGAGAGATCGCTTTAATTAAAGGGCGCAAGTATTCAGGCTTATGTGTAACAACAATCGTCACGATGATAGCATCGCCCCCTTCTTTGGGTAATGGTAAGGCCTCAAGGCCCTTTTTTTGCCATTCTTCTGCTGCTGCAGAATCTGCTGCAAACCAACCAGCATAAGCAACTAAATGTCCATCTAGGGAAATAGTGACATTAGATCGTGATCTTAATTGCTCGTGTAATTTTTCGAGCATTAAGCCAAAGGAATAGCCATAAAAAGGGGGGAAACGAGAAACCTGCCACGCAACTGACATGAGGTTTTGGTCGCTTAGCTGACTAGTCTCAATTCTTAAATTAGTCGGCATACTTAAATGAATAAGAGTTAATAGAAGATCTTAACTTTTCCTGAGACCATCTGGTTGTTATATCCACTGGTGCTAAATTGGGTGTCAAAACGAACGTTGACCTCAACATCCTTAGTTACACGACCACTGAGGCCAAGGCCACCATTATAAATCCAAGGCGAGGTTTGTAGTCCGTTAGTGGTAAATACAGAGCCACCTCCCGCATACGCACTAGTTGCCTGTACTTGGTTATTCAGCATGTTATATCCAGCACCAGCATTGACGGAGAGCTTGAATTTATCGCCGAGCATATGGTCAACTCTCAAATCAGCCGAAGTCACAAACATGTTGTAGTTTTGAGAATTCACTGTCAAGTTCAAAGCACCCGCACCTGTTTCTGTATAGCCTTTACTTTGAACAGTCGTGTAGTCAGCCCTTACAGAAGGAATCAATGTGGTCTTTTCTGTGAGGTATACAAACTTCTTCAAACCTGAACCCAGATGTGCGCTTAAGCTGTTATAGCTTGCATTAGCATTAGCACCTGAACTACCTGAAGACACACCAGCCACATTATTAAAGCTTGATAAGTTACGATACTCTTTATTGTTATTCAAGCCTGCATCAGCTTGATAGTTCACTTGTAAATCTGGGCGGAAATAGGTGTCACCATACATACCCAATTGGTAGCTATTAATAGTCATACCACTAGCTGCGGCTGAGTTATTACTACTCATACTACTATTACTAAAGGCAAACACTGCACCAATATTAGATCGAGAAGATAACTCCTTATCAACACCAAGCGCCAAACCACCACTGTTAATCTTATAGCCAGAAACATTGTTAATTGAATCTTGGTGAGCCCAACTTCCAAAGGCCTTCATCCAGGCATCTTTGCCACCGATATATTCTTCACCGCTAGACAAACCACGTAGTTGGTTTTGACGACCCTGCATGATCTGATTCAGATCCTGTTGATTGCGAGCCGTTGCTTGTGAGGCAGCACCAACTAGAACAGGTAATGTTTGAGAAATAGCATTTGATTGCGCCAAGCCACCACCATACTGATTATAAATTGTATCTAAGCGATCAACTACACCAGCCATCGCTGGTGTTGCTACAGGATTATTAGCAAATCCTTGCAATACCTTAGCCGCATTAATGGCTGCTGGATTATTATTAGAACTCACAGAATTAACGTACTGATTACTACTTTGTTGCGTACGGCCACCAATCACTAAATCAAACTCATTATTCGTATAAGCGCTAGTAAAGGTGTAATTCGAGCTATTCGTATTTACCTGTGCAAAGCTACCAGTAATAGTATTAGCGCTAATCACACCTACCAAGGTGGAGCCACTCGCCAAAGCAGTTGCTGGGTTAAGAACATTGACATAGGCTGTACCAGCTAATGCTGCTGAACCTGAAACACTCATCTGACCATAGGAAGCCTGGCTAGCAATCGAGGAGCTAAAGGTACCAGTATTGGTTTGAATAAAGTTACCGGTAATCATTGGTGAGCCAGTACCGATGTTTAATATACCAGCGTTGGTCACTGCATTGCCGTTTGCTACAGTAATTCCACCAGCGATTGAGGTGACTGAGACACTAGTGCTTGGGCCATTTGTGAAGTTGAAGGTAGCGCCATTCTCAATATTGAATGCGTTCACACTAATCGCATTTGTATTAGTGAAATTAGCACCACTCTTGACACTCATATTAGTCGATGGGGCATAAATATCTCCACTCAACTTAGCTGAGCTGCCTAGAATATTAATGCCGCCTGCTACAGTGCTAGATCTATCAACATAGACAGAGTACATTCCACCGTTAATCGTTCCAGAGTTATTAATTCCGCCAGTAATATTAACGCCTGTACCAGCATAAATACCAGCAACACTACCGGATATCAGTCCAGAGTTAGTAATTGATCCATCCAAAAGTGCGGTTGCAGTAGCGCTGTATGGGCCAGCAGTCATAATGGCACCGCCGATTGAAATACCGCTACCAGCAGAACTAATGATGGTGCCAGTATTTACAATACTTCCGACGATTGATGTATTTACTGCGTCAGACTGACCAGTTCCAGAGCCTGCATCATAGCGTGCATGGGCATACCCCTTGACCAAGATACCATTTTGTACGCCGCTAATTAAACCGCTATTGCTGATACCTCCGCTAATGGCAGATCCAGAAACTTTAATACCAGCAGCCTGCCCAGAGATAACTCCCGAGGCAAAGTTCAAAATACCGCCACCGATAGTGGCATTGCTAGTTAGTTCAATTGCATTTCCAGTAGAGCCATTGATAGTCCCATCATTAAATATAGGTCCGGTAATGTAAGAGGCGCCACTTAAGGCGATGCCATTACCTCCGTCAATGAGGCCAGCATTATTAATATTTCCACCAAGGACCAAGCTACGAAGATTTAATGCAGAACTAGAGCTAGAGATCGTACCGGTAGAGTTATTAATAATAGAACCATCAATCTGCGAATTTCCGCCTGCAGTATAGATGCCGCCATAACCAAATCCAAAAAGCTTTCCGCTATTGACAATGTCACCGCTAATATGAGCGCCATTGAGATGAACTGCTGCTGAACCGCCAGTAATCATGCCATTAGCGTTATTACTGATACCACTAACAAGACCGCCTGCCAATTTAATACCATAGGATCCACCGCTGATAGAGCCAGAGTTCGTAATTCCACCTGAAATATTAGAGTTTTCAACAAAAATACCGTGAGTGGCACCCCATACAGTACCTGTATTCCTTATGCTGCCTTCAAGGACGGAATTTTGTAGGTTAATAGCAGCCTTTTGAGATCCTGTTCTCACTAAACCAGATTCAATCTTGCCGATATTCAAAATACCACCAGATAAGCTCGAATTGGCAATCGAAATACCAGCTTGATTTCCGCTAATTAATCCACTATTAGTAATGCCGCCTGTTAATGTGGCGAGAGCATTAAATAACACCCCATAAGTATTTCCTATCACGGTACCTTGGTTATTGATACCAAAGCCATATCCACCTGCAAGGGTATTTGCACCATTACTGATACCGCTATAAATTTCGATTCCAGAACTTCCACCAGTGATTGAGACGCCAGTGTTTACCTGAATCGAGGGTGAGTCATAACCTACATAACATGGGCCTGTAGTACTTGATGCAATGGTGCCATGACACACATTAGAAGCTGCAGCTAATAAGTTGATTGCTGAACCTGTGTTATCTGCAGTGAAATCAACTAATACACTGTTATCAGTTACCTTGAAGGTAGAACCAGTAATTCCGCCGACGGCTGTCACTACGCCCAGTAGAGAATCTCCCACCCGAACAGCTGCATCATTATTCATATTGACGCTGATATTCGAGTCGCTATCAAATGTAGCTGCTCCACCAATACTTAAGACGCTATAATTTCCTGAAATAGTACCGCTACCACTACCAGCACTACCATCGACTCCAATTTGCAATGTGCCAGCACTAGATTGGTAGTAGTCCCCATTGATGCTTGCATTTACATGGCTGCCACCAACAATAGTTCCGCCTATACCAGAGAGCTGTTGTAAGGCCAGTAAGCCACTGTTAGTGACATTGAGATTGCCATTGATAGCACCAACGATGGTGCCATGTGCTAGGTTATTCAGAGACAATGTAGGTCCGCCACTTACAGTAATCGCAGTACCGCCTAAACCTACAATCAATCCAGAGTTCGTGATACCACCAGTAATCGTGGAGCTATTTACGGAAATACCAGTATTGCCAATCACTATTCCGTAATAACTACCAGAACCTTTATTTGTAATGGCGCCAACAATGGTGGATGCGGTTAGAGCAATACCTGCAGAACTGCCAGTGATTAAGCCGTAATTAGTGACGTCCCCAGTGATCGCCGCAGAGTTATTAACGTATAGTCCGTAGCCAAGCCCAGTTCCGACTGAAAGCCCAGTAGTAGTAACTTGCCCTGAAATGGTTCCATGTGAGTTATTAGTAATACCACCGCTCAGAGCGCTAGAGAGAATACTGATACCTGCACCAACTTTGATCGTTCCGCTAGTGGATGGCTGAACTACCATTCCAATTATGACGCCTGAGTTCAAAATACCATCAGTCACAACAGAACTATTGACACCTAAGCCAGAAACTAGGTATGAGTTCGCTGAATAGCCGCTGATCGAACCCAGATTACTAATACCACCTGATATGGAAGAAGCGTTGATCGAGACTCCATTACCATAACCGCCATAAACCAAGCCTGAAGCAAGATTAGAAATTCCACCCGTCAAAGTGCTGTCATAGACAGATACACCAATACCAGACCCTTGAATAATTCCACTATTTTGAATAACGCCTGTAACGGTAGAGTAATTAATTATTAAGGCAGCATTATAAGCATTAACAACACCAGCATTAGTGATGCCATCAGACAAATTAGAGTTGTCTAAATAAATTCCATTTACTGCATTGATAGTTCCATCGTTAGAGATGCCACCTTCTATGCTTGACTGGCCTGCTAGAATACCATTAATCAGAATATTTCCACCGATAGATCCGGAATTCTGAATTGCACCGACAATTGTGGATTTTGAAACTAAAATACCAGTGCCATAATAACTTTGATTTGTGAGTAATCCAGTATTGGTAATACCGCCCTGAATAGAAGAGCTAACCACTCCTAGTGATTTTCCATTAGAGCCATAATAAGCATTTATTATTCCGGCATTCAAAATCCCGCCAGTGATAGTAGATTTGCTTATTAAAATTCCATTACCTCCGTTAATAACACCGTTATTAACTATGCCACCAGCGATGGTTGAAGCACCTATTGAAATGCCATAAGCACCGCCTGTAATCATCCCGCCAATATCATTCAGGATCCCACCAGATATAGTCGAGGCACCAATCGCAATTCCACTGTTATTACCTGTAATGACACCACTATTATTTAGCTGTCCATCAACGTATGAGGAGGCGATCTGAATGCCTTGAACGCCCGTCATGAATCCAGTATTACTAATATCGCCAGTAATCAAACCACCTAAAGTAACGTTGATACCGTTTGCACTACCAATGATGGTTCCAGAGTTATAGATTCCACCAGAAATTGTGCCGCCGGAAGCAACTTTAATTCCAGTTGAGGCGCCATTGATTAAGCCAGCATTAGTGATGCCATTGATATAGCCACCAATATTATTAATGCCACCAACGACTTGAGAGTAAGCATTGATCACGATACCTTGACCAGCAGCACCCACAAT
>Ga0208496_1000604_pt1 | contig 13072 bp, 6 predicted proteins | sample CryBogmetaGMA2M_FD_184552 | JGI IMG/M metagenome (GOLD analysis project Ga0208496, IMG submission 184552) | Freshwater microbial communities from Crystal Bog, Wisconsin, USA - MA2M (SPAdes) | ecosystem: Environmental > Aquatic > Freshwater > Lake | place: Crystal Bog, Wisconsin, USA | collected... | reverse complement strand
CCGCTACCCCATGCGCCAAGCCATTGAAGAGGGGTTCATCCTGGACGTGCTCAAGGGCTACATCCCGTACAAGACAGCCTTCAACCTCTCTAAACAGATTGAGGATAGCAAGCGGGTCAGCGGTAAGACCGCCAAAAGGGCCCTGGCGCAATGGATGTCCTTACACCCCACTAATGTGACTCAGAAGGTGCAATTCATCATTGAGCACTTCAGCAAGAACGTGGCCCACCGCTTAGATGGCAAGGCCAAAGCCATGGTGGTGACCAGCTCGCGTGCGGCAGCTATCCGCTACAAGAAGGGCTTTGATGCCTATATTTCCAAGCACCCCGAATATTCGGCCATTCGCTCTCTGGTCGCCTTTTCAGGAAAGATGACCGGCAAACAGGTCATCCATGGGGACGATGTGGGTGATGCGGAGGAGATATTCATGGTGGACGAAGGCGAGGAATTCACCGAAGTCAGCATGAACCCCGACGTGGCCGGTCAAGACCTTCGGATTGCGTTTGAACGGCCTGAGTACCGGGTCATGCTCGTGGCCGACAAGTTCCAGACAGGGTTTGACCAGCCTAAGCTGGTGGCCATGTACGTTGACAAGAAGATTGCCAATGACGTGGAGGTTGTCCAGACATTCTCCCGGCTTAACCGAATGGCACCGGGCAAGGATGAAGTTTTCATCATCGACTTTGTAAATGATCCCGCCAACGTGCGTAGGGCGTTTGCCATGTACGACGATGGAGCGCAGATTGACGATGTGCAGGACTTCAATGTGGTCTATGAGGTAAAGGAGGCGCTGGACGCTCAAAACCTTTACGAATCAGAAGACCTGGCAGATTTCAAGGAAGCCCGGTTCAAGACCATTCGGGACATCACCCAAGCGCAGGAGCCACAGCACAAGGCCTTGTATGCGGCAACGGAGCGACCAACCCGAGTCTTCAATCAGCGCCTGAAAATGCTTCGGGATGCCATTGAGACGTGGGAGTCTGCCTTCGAGAAAGCGCGTAGCGCAGGCGACCAGGCCTCCATGAACTCTGCGGATCACCACCGCCAAGAATATGCAGGCCAGCTCAAGGCTCTGATGACCTTCAAATCAGGCTTGGGCAGGTTTGTCCGAACCTATGCCTACATTGCCCAGCTCGTTGACTTTGGTGACCCCGAGCTAGAAAACTTTGCGGCGTTCGCCAAGTTGCTTCAAAAGCGTTTGAACGGTGAGCCGCCTGAGTCGGTAGACCTCAAGGGCTTGGTGCTCACTGGTTTTGACATCAAACACAAGGATGCCGGGCAAGACGACGATGACGACAAAACGGTATTGAAGCCCATTGGACCGGGCGGCGGCGGCACGAAAGGCGAAGACCCGCACTACCTGACAGAGATCATCGACCGTTTGAACAGATTGTTTGGCGAGGCCACACCTTTGCGAGACCAGGCTACCTTTGTGAATCACATCGTAGCCATTGCCAGAGAAAACGACGTTGTGATGGCCCAGGTCGAAAACAACACCCGTGAGCAGGCTTTGCAAGGCAATCTGCCGGGTGCGGTTCAACAGGGGGTGGTCAGGGCACTCACATCTCACCAAAAGCTGGCCACGCTGGTTCTGAAGTCTGATCGCCAGTCCATGGGAGCACTGACCGACATGATCTATGAGTTGATACGTGACCGCAAAGACATCAATATTGGCGATATGAGAGACATCGGTTAAGGAGCGCACGGTGTTTGATCTCCTTAACCTGCCGGGGGTAAAGCCGGTTGATTTGCACTTTGGCAATCGTGTCATCACGATCGTTGCAGAAGTCTTTGAGACGCCAGTACCTCCGTGTGAATGCGGAGGATCGCTGCATCGCCATGGTCGCCGAACGAATATCTTTGCCGACACACCCATGCAGATGCAGCCTGTCCGCCTGGAGATATCCAGACCACGTTACCGGTGCATCAAGTGCTCCAAAATCTCAACGCCTGACCTGCTGTTTCTGGATGAGCGTAGACGAGCCACAAAGAGGCTTGTGGATGCAGTCCGTCAACGCTGTCTGGGAATGACCTTTCACGCACTGGCCGAACAGACTGGGGTTGCGGTCAACACCATCAAGAACATTGCCCAGGATCTGATAGTTGATCTGGAGCGCACGGTTCGCTATGAAACACCGGTCATCATGGGCATTGATGAACTGATGCTGGCAGGCGACTATCGCTGCGTGATCACCAACCTGGCCACGAACAACGTCTTTGAGATGCTGGAATTCCGCACTCAGGACTACCTAAAACCGTTTTTCCAAAAGCTACCTGACAAAGCGCGAGTCGAGTGGGTTTGCTCCGATATGTGGCGGCCTTTCAAACGATCATTCAGTGAATATCTGCCCAACGCCAAGTTGGTGATCGATAAGTTCCACGTTGTCAAAATGGCGTCTGAGGCGCTTGACGATGAGCGCAAGAAGTTCCAGTCAACGCTTTCCAAGAACGATCGAGTCCAGGTCAAGAAGTCAATTCGCTGGTTGACCCTGAAGCGGCCGGGGAATTTAACTCCGGCAGAGAAGAGCGCTTTGGAGGTGGTGCGCCAATCCATTCCTGAGCTGGGGGTGGCTTATGACTTCAAAGAAATGTTCTTCAGGATCTACGATGACCCAGTTAAAGAATCGGCGATGCGGGCCTTCGAGGCATGGGAGAACTCCCTGCCTGATAAGGAACTGGAAAAATTCCATTCCCTGGCAAAGACGGTCCATAACCACTATGACGACATCTTTGCCTATTGGGATTCACCAAGTCAGATCACCAATGCCTATACCGAGTGCCTGAACGGGCTGATCAAAATGTCCAACAGGATTGGACGCGGGTACAGCTACGAGATCATTCGGGCAAAGACTCTGTATGCAAAAGAGGCGCGCAAAGTGGGCAGCAGCATTCGCCTCCTGCCAGGTGCCGAATCTCAAGTTCCAACCAAGTCAACATCTGAGACTGTTGAGTACGGACCGCACATTCCAACCTTGATCGATTTGGCTGAAGATGGAAAATTCGACTGAAAAATCAAGTTTCCAACCCTAGATTGCAAATAGCCAGAACTTGTAGCGCATTCCAACGCCGAGTTCGTTGGCTGACTTGGCACCGTTGGCTTGAGCCGCGAGATAACCGTCGGTGGTATTCAATCGGTCAAAGGCTAGATAGATTTCTGTGGCTGAATCAAAGTGGTAGAACACCGAACCATAGAAGGTGGCGCGGTCACCCGATGCGGTGGCTTTGATGCCGCTGGTGTCCGAGTACGCGTTTTGCACGTAGCCGCTGGCGTTGCTGGCAGTCATCACTTGGTAGCCAAACTCATAGTCAAACGCTCCGGGCGGAGTAATTTTGGTAGAGAGGGTCCATGCGGTGTCCTTGCGGTCGCCAAATGTACCGGCTTGCTGGGCCTTGTAGTTGAAGTACCCTGCATTGAGTCGCACAAGTGGATTGATTTGTACATTTCCACCAATGGATACGGTCTGATGCGTCAAATCGGCGATGTTGGCGTTGGTGGCAAATCCCGCCAGCGTGTAGCCATCGCCGTTATAGGCCAAGGAAACCGTTTCGGTTGAGCCAGTGTTGAAGCTATCAGGCACGCCGCCAAACGAGTATTGCACGCCACCTGGGTATTCCGGTCGATCGTGACCGGTCATTCCGGTTTGTCGTGACCGGCGATTCTGGTTCATCGTGACCAGTCGTTCCGGCCGATCGTGACCGGCTGTTCTGGTTTATCGTGACCGCTGATTCCGGTTTGTCGTGACCGATGTCCGGGGCTGGCCTGGACGAGCAGTTATGAAGCTGTAAAAGATGCGCGCCACAGCATCACAGAATCGATCAAGCAGCGTGCAGGAACTGCGCATATTTTTCCCAATCCAAACGGGCTAGCCTTGCCAGCTTTTAGCTGGGAAACCGACATGCCCGATACCCGAAGGATCACTATGCGTCAGATCAAAGACGTCCTGCGTCTCAAACTCGAACTCCACCACTCGCATCAGCACATCGCAGACTCACTTGGCCTATCCAAAGGCGTGGTCGCCAAATACGTCAAACTGGCCAGCACCGCTGGCTTGCATTGGCCGCAAATTCAAGCCATGGACGAGACGGCACTGCACACCCGTCTGGTGGGTGCACCACAGCGCGCCAGCAGCTTTGTGGCACCCGACTACGCTCAAATGCACCAGGAGCTGCGCCGTAAAGGCATGACCCTGATGCTGCTATGGCAAGAGCACAGCGAACGCCATCCCGATGCTTGCATCCACAGCTACTCCCAGTTCTGCGAGAACTATCGCAGATTCGCCAAGACGCTCAAACGCTCGATGCGCCAAGTCCACCGCGCCGGCGAGAAGCTCTTCATCGACTACGCCGGCCCCACGGTGGGCCTGACAGACGCCAGTCGAGCTCACATCTTCGTCTCTGCCCTGGGCGCCTCAGGCTACACCTTCGCCTACGCCACAGCGCAGGAAACCATGGCCGATTGGCTCGGCGCCACAGCACAGGCGCTGCGCTTTTATGGCGGCTGCACTGAGCTCATCGTCCCCGACAACCCCAAAGCCATGATCGCCAACCCGGACCGCTACGAGCCCCGGGCCAACGACACGGTGATCGATTTTGCCCGCCACTACGGCACCTCCGTACTACCAGCACGCCCGCGCCACCCCCAAGACAAGGCCAAGGCCGAATCAGCCGTGCAGGTGGTGGAGCGCTGGATTCTGATGCGCCTGCGCCACCAGAAGTTCGCTACCGTCGACGAAGTCAACGAGGCTATGGCGCCGCTGCTGGTACAGCTCAACAACAAGCCGTTCCAGAAGTTGCCAGGTTGCCGCGCCAGTGTCTTTGCCGAGATCGACGCACCGGCCCTGCGTGCGCTGCCACTGCAGACCTGGGAGTTGGCCGTGTTCAAGACGGTGAAGGTTCACATCGACCAGCACATCGAGTTTGAGGGCCACCGCTACAGCGTGCCTCATGCTCTGGTAGGCGTGACGCTGGAGGTCCGGGCCACGCAACGCACGGTGGAGGTTTTGCATCGCGGCCAGCGGGTGGCCAGCCACATGCGCTGCGCTCACAAGGGCGGTTTCACCACGGTGGCCGAGCACCTCTCAGCGGCGCACCGCGCGCACATGCAGTGGAGTCCTGAGCGACTGATCCACTGGGGGCAAGACATTGGCGTTGCCACCGGCAGTCTGGTGGCGCGCATGCTGGCCTCACGCCAACACCCCGAGCACGGCTACCGGGCTTGTTTGGCACTTCTATCACTGGCAAAACGCTATGGCAAACCCCGCTTGGAGGCGGCCTGCTTGATCGCCATGGAGCTCGGTACCACCAGGAGTACCGATGTGCGTGAGATTTTGGTCAATGGGCGCGATCAAGTAACTCCCAGCACCACGCCTGAGTGGGTCAGTCCTGCGCACGCCAATGTGCGCGGACCAGCCCATTACCACTGATGGGCGGCGCGACCGATCAGGCACAAACAAACCAACCAAGGAATACACCATGATGATGAACGCAACATTGGAGCAGCTACGCAGCTTGAAACTCGCTGGCATGGCCACAGGCTTGCAGGAGCAGCTCACGCAGCCTGGGATGACGGGCATGAGCTTTGAAGAACGCCTGGCGTTGCTGGTGGACCGCGAGGTGCATTGGCGCAGTGATAAGCGCCAGGCGCGCCTGCTCAAGGCAGCTCACCTGAAGTACCCGCAGGCGTGCATTGAAGATATTGACACGCGTGCCGCGCGCGGTCTGGATCGCAGTGCGGTGATGAGCCTGGCGCTGGGCAATTGGATCGAGAGTGGGCACAGCGTGCTGGTCACTGGGCTGACGGGGGCGGGCAAGACATGGCTGGCTTGTGCATTGGCCCAGTACGCTTGTCGGCGTGGGCATACCGCGCTCTATCAGCGGGTGCCGCGACTGGGGGAGGAACTTCGTATTCGCCACGGTAATGGCACCTTTGGCAAGTGGCTCCTCGCCTTGGCCAAGACCGATGTGTTGCTGCTCGATGATTGGGGCATGGCCGGTATTGACAGCCAGACCCGCGCTGACTTGCTGGAGATTATTGATGACCGCGCTGGCAACAAGGCCACCATCATCACCAGCCAGTTACCCATTGAGCACTGGCATGCGTGGATTGGCGACGCAACCATAGCGGACGCAATTCTGGACCGGGTGATGCAAAAGAATCATCGCTTCAACTTGATGGGTGAGTCGCTGCGCGGCAACAAAAAATCAACCCCTGCCAAGGTCACATTGGATAAAGAGGAGCACCAGCAAAAGGCTGCCTGAACGCAGCATGGATCAGGGGCAATTCAAAACCGTGTGTGTAACTCGCGCCCGCCGTGGATAACTGATCTGCCCACACCGCGAGGGTGTGGACAGCCGGTGGTGCCCACCGGTGCATCAGTTACCCACCGCTCCTGCGGCACTTCGCCTTCGGCCTGACGCGCTGCGCTTGCCCGGGGCAGCGTCCTGCCCCGCCCCTGCGGGCTTCGCCCGGGGGCCCCACCCCCGGACTTCTTGAATTCCCTTTTACACCTCCAAAACAGCTCAAACCGGGCACCGTTTGGAGCAATGCGCAACTCCTGCCCTACAATTTGCGCAGCGCAACTCTTGCACGCTGCGCAACCGGTCACGATCGACCGGAATCACCGGTCACGATCGCCGGAATACGCACTCTGTAAAGGTCTGGTGAAGTATGGTTACTCTATATATGCTTTGGGTCGCATTAGCGGTCGGCACGTATGCAAAGTTGACGGGGAGAATAGGTGGCCTAGCGAGATGACAACGGGCTAATCCATGAAAGCAAGGATCGCGTATCTTCCCAGCCCTCAAAAAATCCAGCCGAGTCCAACGACAAACTCGGCGAATACAGAGTTACTCATTTGCCAGACATTCCATTCTGCGTATCCTCTGGTACCAGATCGACATCCTGCCAACGACCCGCAATGTTTTTGAGCAACTGATTGACCGACGCCAATTGCCGGTTGCGAGTACTTAACAGGGCGCTCTCGGTAGTCAACGCAACGTTTTGGGCGACGGCGACATTGAGATAGCTCACCGTGCCAGCACGGTACTGATCCATGGTGATCTCGAGGCTACGCTGTGCAGACTGCAGTGCCTGGGTCTGAAGTTCAACCTCCTTTTGCAGTTGAGCCGACAGGATCAAGTTGTCCTCGACCTCCTGCAAGGAAGTAAGTACCAGCTGTCTATAGATGGCTGTAGCTTGTTCAAATGAAGATCTCGCCTGTGCACTCGCTAGCTTGTGTTGTCCTCCATCGAATATGGAATGCGCAAGTGTTGTCCCCAGCGACCATACAAGGTTGGGGGCACTCACCAGATTTGCAAAGGACGTCTGGTTGTACCCAACGGTGGAGGACAGGCTCAATGCTGGAAAAAAGGCGGCGTCTGCCACCCCGACTTGGGCATTGGCCGCTGCCACGCGCTGCTGTGCCGCTGCAATGTCCGGGCGTCTCTGCAGTAGCTCTGATGGAAGCGTCATAGGCACTAACACCGTTGGTGGCACTTTCGCTGTAGGTGCTATTGAAAACGTTGACGGGGAAACGCCCAATAGCACAGCGATGGCGTGTTCCAGAAGTGCCCTTTGTGCGACGACTTCGGCCAGCTGCGACTGTGCATTGACAAGTTGTGTCTGGGCTTGCAATTCATCCGCCAAGGCTGCAACACCTCCCAAACGCCGAACATGGATCAGGTCCAATGCTCGCTGATAGGCTTGAACACTTCGCCCCAGCAGTGACTGCTGAGCCTCCTGAGATCGTAGAGAAAAATAAGCTTGCGCCAACAAAGCCTGCAACGAAAGAGTCGCTGCTGCGAGATCATTGGCGCTTGCATGATACCCAGCCTGCGCGCCAGCGCTTGCCTGGGCCAAACGACCCCACACGTCGAGCTCCCAACTTGCACTGGCTGAAAGTCCAACTACGTTACCGGGGTTTTGCAGGGCTGCCGACGAAGCCGCCGAACTGGCGCTTCTTGTGGCCGAAAGTCCGGCGGATGCCAAAGGAAGCGTTGCGCTTCGTGAGGCCTCCAGTACAGCACGGGAACTTGCAAGTTGAGCTATCGAAACTTTCAGATTCTCATTTCCAATGACAACCCGGCGTTCTAGATCATTCAGAATGGAGTCGTTAAAAAGAAGCCACCAGGCGTCGGGAACCGGCGAGGCTTCGCTGCTGGCCTTTCGCCAGGTTCCTGTTTCTTTGTACTGGGTAGGTGCACTCACAAGAGCCGGAGGCGAGGTGGGAACTACAGCACAGGCACATACAAGCAGGCTCAGGCTGAGAGCCGAAAGAACGTGGCGTTGAAAAGAAATCATGGCGTATCTATCCAAGTGGGGTCGCTGTAAGTGGTGCAGCAGGAAGGGGCGCTGATGACGTGGCGATGCTCGCATTTCGCTGGGTCCAACGCAGCCTATCCATCACAACGAACACCACGGGCGTTGTATACAGGGTGAGCAACTGGCTCAGAATCAGTCCGCCCACAATGGCAATACCCAGAGGTTGGCGCAATTCAGCGCCATCACCCGTTCCCAGGGCCAAGGGAATCGCACCAAAGATGGCGGCAAAGGTTGTCATCAAAATGGGCCGCAACCGCAGGCTCGCTGCCCTAAATATTGCCGCACCTGCCGAAACTTCACTGGCTCTTTGCCTGGCAAGGGCAAAGTCGATCATCATGATGGCGTTCTTCTTGACAATCCCTATGAGCAAGATGACTCCAATCAGAGCAATGATGGAGAACTCCGTTTTGAACAGCATCAACGCCAGCAATGCGCCCACACCCGCAGAGGGCAGTGTTGAGAGAATGGTGACGGGGTGAATCAGGCTCTCGTACAACATGCCAAGTACTAAGTAGATGGTGACGATTGCCGCCGCGATCAGAAGCGGCTGTGACGAGAGCGACTGTTGAAAAGCGTTGGCAGTACCGGCAAAGCTGCCGCGAATCGACACTGGCGTGCCCAGCTCCAACAAGGCATTGCTGATCGCAACGGTTGCTTGCGAAAGCGATACACCCTGGGGCAGATTAAAGCTGATGGTGGATGCCGGCGCCCCACTTTGGTGATTGACGGACAAGGGCGTATTGGTGGTTTCTACCCGTGCAATGGCGGACAACGGAACTTGAGCACCACCCTTACTCGTGATGTACAAGTGCTTCAGTGTCTCTGGCCCTTGAAGAAACTCGGGGGCCAGTTCCATGACGACCCTGTATTGGTTGAGCGGGTTGTAAATCACCCCGACCTGGCGCTGGCCAAAGGCATCATTGAGGGTGGTATCCAGGTTGCTTACCGTCACACCCAGGCGCGCGGCGGCATCGCGGTCGATGATGAGTGATGTTTGCATCCCTTTGTCTTGCTGGTCTGTGTTGACATCCGCAAGCTCGGGCAATTGGGACAGCGCATTGCGAATACGCGGCTCCCAGGTTCGCAAGGCCTCAAGATCATCGGCCTGCAGTGTGTACTGGTACTGCGCATTCGATTGCCGTCCACCAATGCGTATGTCTTGCACCGGAACGAGAAACAGATTTGCACCGGGCTCATGCGAGAGCTTCCCCCGCAACCGGGCCACTACTGCATCTACCGGTACCTTGCGCTGCGCCAGTGGTTTGAGGGTGATGTAGAAGTTCGCAGAGTTGCGTTGCCCACCCCCTGTGGAGCCACTGACATTGGCCACGGCCGGGTCTGCCCGTACGATTCCCACGAACTTGTCGACCCTTTGTTGCATCATTTGAAATGAACTGCCCTGATCGGCCTGAACGCCACCCATGATCACGCCAGTATCCTGCTGTGGAAAGAAAGTCTTGGGAATAACAGTGTAGAGATATCCATTGAGGACAATCACCGCAAACAGCGACAACAAGGCAAGGGGCTGATGACGCAAAGTCCAGATCAATGTACTGCGATAGCCTCGCAGAAACAGACGCCCAATCCACTGACTCCAGCGCGTGAAGAAATTGAACCAACCTACCCTTTCAACGCCCAAAGGCACATTCTTGAGTGACCTCAAAACGATCGAGGCCATCATCGGGGTAGTGGTCAGCGAAACCACCATCGATACCAGGATGGAAGACGAAAGAACCACAGCAAACTCACGAAAAAGTCGCCCCACTACGCCACCCATCAGTAGCAGAGGGATAAATACGGCCACGAGGCTAAGGGATATGGAGAGAACGGTAAACCCGATTTCGCGAGCGCCTTTGAGTGCGGCCTGCCGCGCTGAAAGTCCTTGCTCGATGTGACGGGTGATATTTTCCAGAACAACAATAGCGTCATCAACGACAAAACCGGTTGCAACGGTCAAGGCCATGGCCGAGAGGTTGTCCAGGCTATAGCCACACATATACATGACGCCCAGGGTACCCGCCAGCGAGACCGGCACAGCGATGGCCGGCAACAGCGTGGCTCTCCAGTTACGAAGAAACAGGAGGACCACCAGAATCACCAATCCGACCGCGATAGCCATGGAGCGTTCCACTTCGCGGATCGACGCACGAATCGTGGGGGTGCGGTCACTCAGGATCTGCAGGTCAATGGCCTGGGGGATGGAGGCCTGCAACCTCGGCAGCATTTCTCGCACGCGTTGCACCGTCTCGATGATGTTTGCCCCTGGCTCTTTGAGCACAAACAGTGCGATGGCCGGTTTTCCGTTGGCCACCCCGTAGTTTCGAATGTCCTGTACCGAGTCTGTAACCTCGGCCACATCACGCAGGCGCACGGCCGCACCATTGCGATAACCCAGTATTACCGGTCCGTACTCTGATGCAGTACGTGCCTGGTCATTGGCTCCAATCTGCCAGCTGCGCCCCGTCTCCTCCAGAGAGCCCTTTGGACGGTTCGCATTCGTTGCGGTGATGGCCAGGCGCACGTTATCCAATGCAATGCCTAGGGATGCGAGTTTGTCCGGGTTGAGCTCCACGCGCACTGCGGGCAAGGCACCCCCTCCCACGTTGACCTGGCCCACGCCATTGACCTGCGACAGGCGCTGCGCCAACACGGTGGAAGCCGCGTCGTACATCTGACCACGTGTGAGCGTGTCCGATGTCAACGAAATGATCATGATTGGAGCATCGGCGGGATTGACCTTGCGGTAGGTCGGATTGCTGGGCATGCCTGTGGGCAGCAATGTGCGAGCGGCGTTAATGGCTGCCTGAACATCGCGGGCTGCACCATTAATGTCCCGATTGAGATCAAACTGCATCGTAATGCTGGTGGATCCCAGGGAAGACCGTGAAGTGATCTCATTAACTCCTGCAATGCTTCCCAAAACACGCTCCAGTGGCGTAGCAACCGTGGCTGCCATAGTGTCCGGACTGGCACCGGGCAGCGATGCACTGACCGAAATCGTCGGGATATCCACTTGCGGCAACGGAGCGATGGGCAGCAAGAGGTAGCCCAATACCCCTGAGAGCGCCACACCAATCGTGATCAGCGTGGTGGCTACTGGTCGGGCAATAAAGGGAGCCGAGATGTTCATTTGCTAGCCCTGATCCGCAGGAATGGGCACAGGCGACAACTCTGCACTATTTCGCGTACCTTGTATGCGCCGGGCGAGGTTGGCAAATCCCAGGTAGATGACGGGAGTAGTAAACAGAGTCAGTAACTGACTAACGATCAAACCACCGACCATGGTGACACCCAGTGGGTGGCGTAGTTCGTGACCTGCACCACCACCAAGCATCAGCGGCAGTGCCCCGAGCAGTGCAGCCATGGTGGTCATCAATATGGGACGAAAGCGCAACAGACACGCCTGGAAGATCGCCTGACGCGGCGCCATACCCTGCTCCCGCTCCGCGTACAGAGCGAAATCAATCATCATGATGGCATTCTTCTTGACGATGCCAATGAGCAGCACGATGCCGATGATGCCCACCACCCCCAAGTCTTGCCGCGCAAGCAGCAATGCCAGCAAGGCCCCCAATCCAGCCGAGGGCAATGTGGAGAGTATGGTGATGGGATGGATGTAGCTCTCGTAGAGAACACCGAGAACGATATACATCGTGATTACCGCGGCAAGAATGAGAAGGATGGTACTGGTCAGTGATGCACGAAATGCCTCGGCAGCACCCTGGAAGCTGGTCTCGACACTCGGGGGAAGATTAAGCTTGGACTCCTCGGACTTGATGGCATCAACGGCGGCACCCAACGAAACTTCTGGAGCCAAGTTGAAAGACACCGTCGCCGATGGAAACTGTGCGACGTGATTGATGGCAAGTGCCGTTGGACGCTCTACCAGCTTCGCCACCGACGTGACGGGAACCTGAACAGTGGTTGTCACACCATTGGCACCCACAGTACTACCGGGCACATAAAGACTCTCCAGGGCTCTAGGACCCCGGCGGAATTCGGATGCGGTCTCCAGAACCACACGATATTGACTCGATTGTGTGTAAATCGTCGATATGAGTCGCTGGCCATAGGCGTTATAGAGCGCTGTATCGATGGCAGCCACTGTCACGCCCAATTTACCTGCCGCTTCTCGGTCTATTTGGAGATATGCCTGCATTCCCTGTTCCTGCAGGTCACTGGCCACGTCAGCGAGTTCTGGGCGGGTCTTCAGCTTCTCAATAAGACGCTCGGTCGATGCATTCAAATCCTTGGTGTCTGGTGAGCTTAAGAGGAACTGGTATTGCGTCTTGGACACGCGGTCTTCTATCGTCAGGTCCTGCACTGGCTGCAGGTACGCAGTGATGCCGGGTACGTGTGAGGCTTTCTCATTGAGTCGGCCAATGATGTCAGTGGCCGATTCACGCCGTTGATCGAACGGTTTGAGCGTAATTTGCATGCGCCCGGTATTGATGGTCGGGTTGGCACCATCCACGCCAATGAAGGAGGCCAGATGATCCACATCCGGGTCTATTAAGAGTGCGTCGGCTAGCGACTGTTGTCGCTCAGACATGGCACCAAATGAGGTTGTTTGCGATGCCTCCGTGATGACCTGAATGAGTCCCGTGTCCTGTGTCGGGAAGAATCCCTTAGGCACCAATACGTACAAGATGACAGTGATCGCCAGAGTCAGTCCGAAAACCGCCAAAGTGGAACGCGGTCTCTCGAGTACCCAATCCAATGCCCGGCCGTACTTAGCCACCATGGCATCAA
>Ga0208496_1000598_pt1 | contig 13160 bp, 12 predicted proteins | sample CryBogmetaGMA2M_FD_184552 | JGI IMG/M metagenome (GOLD analysis project Ga0208496, IMG submission 184552) | Freshwater microbial communities from Crystal Bog, Wisconsin, USA - MA2M (SPAdes) | ecosystem: Environmental > Aquatic > Freshwater > Lake | place: Crystal Bog, Wisconsin, USA | collected... | reverse complement strand
TGGTGCCACAGCGCAGCCCGGCCGCCGTCTGGCTCTGGCCGCCATCGTCATGGAAGGCCGGCCCAATCTCGAACAACCCCAGATCCGGATAGCCCCGGCTGGCATTGCGCGCGGAGGCCAGCGCCAAGGTGGCAATCGCCGTCGGCCGCATCTGGTCCAGATCGGCGGCAATCGGGTTGAACAGCCGCTGCGCTTCCTGCGCGCTACCAAACAACGCCGCGTGTTCATGCGCCATAAAGCTGAACGTCACGCATTCCGCCAGCCCAGCCGCCGCCAGCACCCGCCGCGCCACCGCCCGCCGCGTCTGCCGTGGCGTCAACGTCGCCGGCGGCACAATCCCGCTCACCGGCAGGGATACCGGCGGCACCGCATCCAGTCCGCGCAGCCGCAGCACTTCCTCAATCAGGTCGCATTCCGGCTCAATCTCCGCCCGCCCGGCCGCCGCCGCCGCCAGCTTCTCCGCGCTCAGATCCGGCGACGGTTCCAGCGCGGTATTCGCCGCCACATCGTTGCGCCAGGGCGGCACGGCCACGGTCACAGACGCCGCATCGCGGCTGACGGTTTTGAACCCGAGCCTTTCCAGCGACGCCACCGCCGCATCCGCCGGCACATCCAGCCCGCCAAGGTCGCGCAACCGGGCAAACCGCAGCGTCGCCGTCCGCTGCCAGGCCGGCTCGGCCCCCGCCGCCACCACCTCGCTCGGCTCCCCGCCGCACAGATCGATCACCATCTGCGTCGCCGCCTCCAGCGCGTCCCGCAGCAACGAGGGATCAATGCCACGCTCAAACCGCTGCCGCGCGTCAGACGTCAGTTGATGAAACCGCCCGGACAGCGCCACCCGAATTGGGTTGAACAGCGCGCATTCCACAAACACGTTAGTCGTCGTTTCGTCGCAGCCGGTCGCCTCGCCACCAATCACCCCGGCCAGCGACTGCACGCCGGCGCTATCAGCAATCGCGCAATCCTCCGGCCGCACCGTGTAATCCTTGCCGTTCAGCGCCCGGAAGCTCTCGCCCGCCCCAGCCCGGAACGTCAACCGCCCGCCGGCAACCTTATCGGCATCGAACACGTGCAGCGGCCGGCCCAGGTCCAGCGTGAAGAAATTGGTGATATCCACCAGCGCACTGATCGGCCGCAACCCGACCGAGATCAGCCGGTCCTGCAACCACTGCGGCGACGGCCCGTTTTTCACCTTCCGCACCGTGCGCCCCAGCACCCAGCTGCACGCCTCGGTATCCTCAATCGCCCAATCCACCGCGCTCGGCCCAACCCCGGCGATCTTGGCCGGCGCAAACGGAAGCAGCGTGCCCAACCCGGCTGCCGCCAAATCCCGCGCCACCCCGCGCACAGACAGCGCATCACCCCGGTTCGGCGTCACCGCAATATCGATCACCGGATCATCCAGCTTCGCCCACGCCGCATAGCCCGTCCCGACCGGGGCATCCGCCGGCAGGTCGATAATGCCATCATGGTCGTCGCCCAAACCCATCTCACGCGCCGACAGCAGCATGCCCGCGGACTGCACCCCACGGATTTCGCCCACTTTCAGCGTAATCCCGGTCCCGGGCACAAACGCCCCCGGCGGCGCGAACACCGCCTTCATCCCCGTGCGCGCATTCGGCGCCCCGCACACCACAGACACAATCCCGCTGCCGGTATCCACCTTGCATGCCCGCAGCCGATCCGCATTCGGGTGCTGCACCGCTTCCACCACATGGGCGATCACAAACGGCGCCAACTTGGCAGCCCGATCCTCCACGCCCTCCAGCTCCAACCCCACGCGCGTCAACGCATCGGTGATCTCATCCAGCGACGCGCTGGTATCCAAATGCGTCTTCAGCCACGAAAGCGTGAATTTCATCGTCCGGCCTATCCACAACAAGTGGTAAAAGTTTTTTGCTTCTTTTTTCAAAAAAGAAGCGCTTCGCTTAAGAAGTCCTTTTTTGAAAAAAGGACCAAAAAACTTTCCGACTTAAGTCCCTTCGTGGAGCGACACGGGTGCCAGGGCGGAGAAGCCGTAATGGCGCAGCCAGCGTATGTCGCTTTCGTAGAACGGCCGCAGATCGGGGATGCCGTGCTTCAGCATCGTCACCCGCTCAATCCCCATCCCGAACGCAAAGCCCTGCCACTCGCGCGGATCGATGCCGCAATTGGCCAGCACCTTCGGATGCACCATGCCGCTGCCGAGGATTTCCAGCCAATCCCCGCCGCCACCCAACTCCCCGGTGCGCCGGTTCCAGCCGATATCCACTTCCATCGACGGCTCGGTGAACGGAAAATACGACGACCGGAACCGCACCGGCAGGCTGGAAATACCAAAGAACGCCCGCAGGAAGTCGATCAGGCACCCCTTGAGATGCCCCAGCGTAATCCCGCGATCGATCACCAGCCCCTCAACCTGATGGAACATCGGCGAATGCGTCGCGTCATGGTCGGCGCGATAGGTCCGGCCCGGCACAATCACTCGGATCGGCGGCTCCTGTCCCAGCATCGTCCGCACCTGCACAGGCGATGTATGCGTCCGCAGCACCCGTCGCCGCGCCTCCCCGTTCAGGCCGGGCAGATAGAACGTATCCATGTCCTCGCGCGCCGAATGATGCGCCGGAATGTTCAGCGCACCGAAATTGCGCCAGTCATCCTCCACATCCGGCCCTTCGGCGATGGCGATCCCCATGGCACCGAAAATCGCCGCCATCTCGTCCATCGTGCGGCTGATCGGGTGGATCAACCCCAACGCCGCCAGCGACGGCGGCAAGGTCACATCAATCCGCTCCCCGGCCAGCTTCGCATCCAGCGCCGCCGCTTCCAGCACCGCCTTGCGCGCCTCGATCGCCGCCGTGATCGCGTCCTTGGCAACATTGATCGCCGCCCCGCGCTCGCGCCGCTGGTCCGGCGGCAACGCGCCAAGCCCTTTGAGCTTCTCGGTCAGGCTGCCGCTTTTCCCCAGCACCCCCACCCGCACCGCGTCCCAGGCGCGCAAATCGGTTGCGGCGGCCAAGGCGGCATCGGTCGCGTGTTGCAAAGCGAGAAGATCGTCGGTCATGTCAGCAATTCCACGAAAAAGGGCTGCCCGATTGCGCGGGCAGCCCTTTACGGTTCAATCCGGTCCTGGGCGTACCCAAACCGATCAGACGAGGGCGGCCTGCACCTTGGCGACAATGGCGGCAAACGTCGCCGGATCGTCAAACGCAATGGCGGCCAGAACCTTGCGGTCCATATCGATATCCGCAGCCTTCAGGCCGCAGATGAAGCGCGAATAGGTCAGCCCATGCTCACGAACCGCAGCGTTGATACGCTGGATCCACAAGCCGCGGAATTCCCGCTTCTTAACCTTGCGATCGCGGTAAGCATATTGCAGCGACTTTTCCAGCCGCTCCAGCGCGATGCGATAATTCGTGGACGAACGGCCAACGAAGCCCTTAGAGGCGTCGATAACCTTCTTGTGACGTGCGTGCGTGGTAACGCCGCGTTTTACCCGTGCCATTTATGTGCGCTCCTGCTCAGGCGATGCCGTAGGGGGCCCACTGCTTAACGGTACGACCGTCAGCATGGGTCAGCGTCTGGCTGCCGCGGCCTTGCCGCTTCATTTTCTGGCTACGGTTGATCAGGCCGTGCCGCTTGTTGCCAGGACCAGCAAGAACCTTGCCGGTGGCCGTGATCTTGAAGCGCTTCTTCACAGAAGACTTCGTCTTCAGTTTGGGCATTTGCATCTCCTTGCGGTTAGGTCCAACCACACACTGCATGTGCGGCCGGTTTGTCGCGGCCGGGCATGCCCCACAAGCCCGGTCTCGCAGACAAGGGCGGGCTTATACGGGCCACCGCCCCACCACGCAAGCCGCATTGCCTTGATTTAATGAGGGCGAGCGTTGCGTGGCACGAGGGTTGTTCGTAGAAAAGCCAGGATCTGCGTTCCGGGGGGAGCGCGTTGGTAACTCCAACCTTGTGTCAGGGCATCACCCCATGCACCCCTTTCGCTACGCTGCCCGCCAGAAACTCGCCGAAATCCGCGCCCATGGCCGCTACCGCGTCTTTACCCCCTTGCGCAAGGATGCCGCCCGCTTCCCGGTCTTCGCGATGCAAAACGGGGACAGCACCCGCGACATCACCGTCTGGTCCTCCAACGACTATCTCGGCATGGGCGTCCACCCCGTCGTCATCCAGGCGGCGGTCGAGGCCGCGCAATCCATGGGCGCCGGCGCCGGCGGCACCCGCAACATCGCCGGCACCAGCCAGTTGCACGACGCGCTGGAAGCCGAACTCGCCGACCTGCACGGCAAGCCGGCCGCCCTCCTGTTCACCTCCGGCTTCGTCGCCAACCAGGCCGCCATCTCCGGCCTGCTCACCTCGCTGCCGGACTGGCAGGTGTTCTCAGACGCCAAAAACCACGCCTCCATGATCGCTGGCATCGCCGCGGTAAAGTCCCTCGGCCCGCGCGCCAAACTGCACGTCTTCGCGCATAACGACCTCGCCGACCTCGAAGCACGCCTCGCCGCCGCCCCGCCAGACGCCCCCAAGCTGATCGCATTTGAAAGCGTCTATTCCATGGATGGGGACATCGCCCCCATCAGCGCCATCTGCGACCTCGCCGAGCGCTACAACGCCATGACCTATCTCGACGAAGTGCACGCCGTCGGCCTTTACGGCCCACAAGGCGCCGGCGTCGCCGAACGTGACGGCGTCGCGCATCGCGTCGATATCATCGAAGGCACCCTGGCCAAAGGCTTCGGCTGCCACGGCGGCTACATCGCCGCCGACGCCGAACTGGTGGACTACCTCCGCTCCACCGCCGCCGGCTTCATCTTCACCACCGCGTTGCCGCCCACCACCCTGGCCGCCGCTTTGGCCAGCATCCGCCAGGTCCGCACCGACACCGCCCGCCGCGCCAAGCTGTTCGAACGCGCCGCCACCCTGAAATCCAAACTGGACGCAGCCGGCATCCCCCGCATCCCCACCAACAGCCACATCGTCCCCGTCCATGTCGGCAACGCCGCCCGCTGCCGGGCGATCAGCGAACAATTGCTGGCCGATTTCGCCATCTACGCCACCCCGATCAACTACCCCACCGTCCCGGTCGGCGAAGAACGTCTGCGGCTGACGGCAAGCCCGCTGCATAGTGACGCGATGATGGATGCGCTGGTGGTGGCTTTGCAGGCGGTGATGCGAGAGGACAAGCGTGAGGCGGCTTGAGCGGCTCTTTTCCCAACAAGCGGCGCTGCAACCCTGCCCTTGTGCCTTCCGCTAGCTTGCCACAGGCTGCGCGCCTATATACCCGCCATGATCGCCAATTTCATCAAGATGCACGGCTGCGGCAACGACTTCGTCATCTTTGACGAGCGGTCCGGCCCGCTTGGCCTCATCTCCACCGTTGCGGCGGCGATTTCGGATCGGCATTTCGGCGTTGGCTGCGACCAGTTCATCGTGCTGGAACCCGCCCGCCCCGGCGCCGACGTCTTCATGCGCATTCGCAACCCAGATGGCGGCGAAGCCGGCGCCTGCGGCAATGCCACCCGTTGCGTCGCCCATTTGCTGCATGCCCAAACCGGCAACCGCACGCCGGTGATCCAGACCATTTCCGGCCTGCTGCCGGCCGAAATCCTGGATGACGGCCGGGTGCGGGTGGATATGGGCCCCGCGCGGCTGGGGTGGCAGGACGTGCCACTGGCCCAGCCGATGGACACGCTGCATGTCCCGCTCGCCTTCGGCCCGGTCTCGGACCCGGCCGCCGCTTCGATGGGCAATCCGCATGCGACCTTCTTCGTCGATGATGTGGCGGCACTGGACCTCGCCACGATCGGCCCGGCGCTCGAACATGCCGCGATCTTCCCCGATCGCGCCAATATCGGTTTCGCGCAAATTCTCGCCCCCGACCGCATCCGCCTGCGGCTATGGGAACGCGGCGCCGGGCTCACGCTCGCCTGCGGCTCCGGCGCCTGCGCCACCATGGTGAACGCCGCCCGCCGTGGCCTGACCGGCCGGCACGCCCGCATCATCGCCGATGGCGGCGAATTAGACCTGGAATGGCGGGACGATGGCCATGTGCTGATGACCGGCCCGGTCGCCACCGCCTTCCGCGGCCAGATCGAGTTGCCGGCATGACCGTGGATGTCCTCACCTTCGGCTGCCGGCTGAACACCTATGAGAGCGAGGTGATGCGCGCCCACGCCGCCGGCCTCTCGGACACGATCATCGTCAACACCTGCGCCGTTACCGCCGAAGCCGAGCGCCAGGCCCGCCAGGCCATTCGCCGCGCCCATCGGCAAAACCCGGACGCCCGCATCGTCGTCACCGGCTGCGCCGCGCAAATCGCGCCGGATAGCTGGGCGGCCCTGCCCGGCGTCACCCGCGTGCTCGGCAACACCGAAAAACTGCTGGCGGAAAGCTGGGCGCCCGGCGCCGGCTCCGCCGTGTCGGACATCATGGCCGCACGCGAAACCGCCGCGCATCTGGTCACCGAATTCGCCGGCCGCGCCCGCGCCTTCGTCCAGGTGCAGCAAGGCTGCGATCACCGCTGCACCTTCTGCATCATCCCCTTCGGCCGCGGCCCCAGCCGATCCGTTCCCATCGGCGTGGTGGTGGAGCAAGTGCGCACCCTCGTCGCCACCGGCTACCGCGAAGTCGTGCTCACCGGGGTCGATATCACCTCCTACGGCCCGGACCTGCCCGGCAAGCCCAGCCTCGGCCAAATGGTCCGCCGCCTGCTCGCCTTGGTGCCAGACCTCCCCCGGCTGCGGCTCTCCTCGCTGGACCCGAACGAGATCGACGACGACCTCTGGCGCCTGATCGCCGAGGAACCGCGCCTGATGCCGCACCTCCATCTCTCCGTCCAAGCCGGCGCCGACCTCATCCTCAAGCGCATGAAGCGCCGCCATCTGCGGCAAGACGCGCTGGACGTCATCGCCCGCGCCCGCGCCCTGCGCCCCGGCATCGCCATCGGCGCCGACCTGATCGCCGGCTTCCCAACCGAAACCGAAGACCTGTTCAGCGAAACCCTCGCCTTCGTCACCGAAGCGCAAATCCCCTTCCTGCACGTCTTCCCCTACAGCGAACGCCCCGATACCCCCGCCGCCCGCATGCCGGCCGTGGCGGTACCGGTCCGCCGCGAACGCGCCGCCCGCCTGCGCGCCGCCGGCGAGGCCGAGGCCAGCCGATTTTACGCCGCCCAACTGGGACGGGAGATTTCCGTGCTGGCGGAATCCGACCATGCCGGGCATAGCGAACACTTCGCCCCGGTGCGGATCGTGGCCGAGCCAGGTAAACTCCTGCGAGCCCGCGTCGTGGCAACCAACGCGGCAGGCTTGATGGCGGAGGCAATATAGTGGCGCTCGGTGGCTTTCTCTCCCGGCTCAAGCAAGGTCTTTCACGCACCAGCGAAAAACTCACTTCCTCCATCGGGGCGGTTTTCACCAAGCGCCGGCTGGACGATGCCGCGCTGGAGGAACTGAAAGACCTGCTGATCGCCGCCGACCTCGGCACCGCGGTCGCCGCCCAGGTCATCGCCAATTTCCGCCGCACCCGCTTCGGCAAGGAAGTCGGGGAAGACGAAATCAAAATCGCCCTGGCCGACGAAATCGCCGCCATCCTGGCCCCGGTCGCCCAACCGCTGGTCATCAACCGCAGCCTCAAACCGCACGTCGTCCTCGTCGTCGGCGTCAACGGAACCGGCAAAACCACCACCATCGGCAAGTTAGCGCAATTCTACGCCGAACAAGGGATGCGATCGGTCCTGGTTGCCGGAGACACCTTCCGCGCCGCCGCCGTCGAACAACTGCAAGTCTGGGGCCAACGTACCAACTGCCCCGTCGTCTCCGGCAGCCACGAAGCCGACCCTGCCGGCCTCGCCTTCGACGCGCTCACCCAAGCCCGCGCCAGCGCCGCCGATGTGCTACTCGTCGATAGCGCCGGACGACTGCACAACAAATCCGCGCTGATGGAAGAACTGCGCAAAATCATCCGCGTACTGCAAAAACAAGACCCAACCGCACCCCACTCCGTGCTGCTCGTCCTCGATGCCACCACCGGCCAAAACGCCATCCAACAAGTCCAAGTCTTCAAAGACATGGTCGATGTCACCGGCCTCGTCGTCACCAAACTCGACGGCAGCGCCCGCGGCGGCATCGTCGTCGCCCTCGCCGAAGCCTTCAACCTGCCCGTCCATGCCGTTGGCGTCGGCGAACAAGCCGCCGACCTGCGGCCGTTCGACGCAACCGCGTTCGCACGGGGATTGGTGGGGTTGTAAGCCAAACGGGGGCCAAGATGTGTTCGTTAACACACACCTCAGCCCGGTTTTCGGTTGGCCCTATTGCTTAAGTCATCGGGCACAAGGGGACTGCTGTCCCCTTGCGGGTCCAGGGCAGCGCCCTGGCCTTACTTTCTTCCCAACCTCCCGTGCCGACCGGTCACTTCGGCCGCGGGCGGCAGGTTTCGGCGATATTAGCCCCGATCGCGCCGGCCAGCATCAGGGCGGCCATGGCGCGTGGCGTTCCGTCGGCCAGCAGCCCGACGGCGAGTCCGGACAATCCGGCCAGGCAAAATTGCATGGTTCCCATCAGGGCGGAAGCGCTGCCGGCATGGCCGGCGTGGCGGGCCATGGCGCCAACGGTGGCGTTGGGCATGGTGAAGCCCTGGCTGGACATGGCGCCGAACACGCAGAGTGTCACGGACCACCACGTTGCGTAGCCGGTGAAGCTGAGCACGGTGAAGGCTGCGGTTGCCACCAGCATCACCCGCATGGAGGTGCGGGATACGGTGAGGGCGCCGAAACGGTGCAGGATGCGCGGGTTGATTTGCGAGGCGAGGATGAAGCCGGAGGCGCACAGCCCGAACAGCATGCCGTAGCTGGAGGGCGGCAGGTGGAAATACTGGATGAACACTGGCGGGGACCCGGCGAGGTAGGCGAACATGCCGAACATCGCCATACCGCCCATCATGGTGTTGGTAATAAACCCGCGTTCGCCGAGCACTTGCACGTAGCGGCTGATTTGCGCCCCGGCGCTAAGTTTCACCCGCGCTTGTGGCGGCAGTGTTTCCGGCAGCAGCCAGGCGATGCTGCCCAGGCAGATCGCCCCGAAGCCGGCGCACACCCAGAAAATCGCCTGCCAGCCCCACAACCCCAGCACCACGCCCCCCAGGCTGGGGGCGAGAATGGGCGCCACCCCCATCACCAGCATCAGCTGGCTCATCATTTTGGCCGCCGCGTGCCCTTCGGCGAGGTCGCGCACCATGGCGCGGGTAACCACCCCGCTGGCGGAGCCGCCAAACGCGGACAGTGCGCGCATCAGCGACAGGGTGAGCAAATCCGGCGCCACCGCGCAGCCGATGCTGGCCAGAGTATAGATCGCCATCCCAAGGATCAGAGGCAGCCGCCTGCCCAGCCGGTCGGACAGGGTGCCTTGCATCATCTGACCCACGGCAAGCCCGGCAAAATAGGTCGCCATGGTAATTTGCGCAGACCCGGTGCCACTGCCCAGCGCCGCCTCGATATCGGGGAAGGCGGGCAGATACATGTCGGTGGAAAGCGGCCCGATGGCCGAAATCACCCCGAGTAGGGCGGGAAGCCATGATGGAATGCGCATCGCCTGATATTGGCGGTTTTATGCTGCATCAGCGAAGCGCGCATCGCGAATATCCGCTCCCCGCTGGCCGGGGGGTTGTTCGTTCGGCGTTCATCAAATTACGTCAGGTTTGACCGCCGGGCGGATTATCCGTCACATCAGGCAACCGCGCCGTGCCGCGCCCATGGAGAGTGATGATGACCAACGAAGCCAAAACTGCCGTAGCGACGCATATCGCCGATTGGCGCGGCGCGTTTGCCACCCCACCGCAGGCCGTTGGCTGGGCCCGCGAAGCGGTGGTGTTCGTGCGGGCGGTCGCGGCGCATGGCCCGGTGGCGGTGCTGGCCAAGGTGCAGATCTCGCCAGACGGCCAATCCTGGGCCGACGAGGGCACCACCTTTACCCTGCCTTACAGCGTGGACGAAATCACCTTCGCCCGCGTGCGCCATTTCGGCGGCTGGTTGCGGATCGTCGGCGTGCTCCCGCCGGATGCCACACTCCAAGCCGCGGTCACGTTTGACCTAAAAGCTTGATATTTCCTGCACAAAGCGAAATGGGGTCCGCATCAACCCCTTGATACGGACAAGGGTCCCAGTTAGCTTACGCATAACGGCTCGGTTCGTGCGATCGGGCCTATATAGCGAAACCTCTCCAGATCGTCCCTGGAGCAAGGCAAAATCAGGGAGGTATCGTGGTCGCCCCGAAGTTACGCGCCCATCATCGCAAGATGACCAGTCTTCGGCTTTGCGTCGCGCCTGCGGGTCCGACCGGGGCTTTCCACTCATGACCGTCGACACATCCCCGCTGATGCGGGTGGTCGATGTTGAAATGCGGTTCGGCGGCATCGTCGCACTGGCCGGCGTTTCGTTCGACGTTGGCCACAATCAGATATGTGGCCTGATTGGCCCAAACGGCTCCGGCAAAACCACCATGTTCAACTGCATCAGCGGCTTCTACCGCTATTCGCAGGGGGACATTGTGTTCGACGGCACCTCCCTCACCGGCGTGCCGCGCCACCGCATGGCCGGCCTCGGGCTTGGTCGCACCTTCCAGAACGTCGCGTTGTTCCGCACCATGACAGTGCGGGAAAACATGTATGTCGGCGCCCACCATCTCGGCCGCTCCGGCTTCATCGCCAACGCGCTGCGCCTGCCCGGGCCGCGCGGCGAGGAAGCGATCAACGCCGAACGCATTGAAAAGCTGCTCGACCTGCTGGATCTGCGCCACGTCGCCGATAGCGTCGTCAGCGGCCTGCCCTTCGGCTGGCAAAAGCGGGTTGAACTCGCCCGCGCGCTGATCGGCCAGCCCAAGCTGCTCATGCTGGACGAACCCGCCGGCGGCCTGAACCACGGCGAGGTGGACGAACTGGCGGAACTGCTGCTGCGCATCCGCAAGAATTTCGACCTCAGCATCCTGCTGGTCGAACATCACATGAGCCTGGTAATGCGGGTGTCGGATAAGGTGGTGGCGCTGGAATTCGGCCGCAAAATCGCCGACGGCACACCGGACGAAGTTCGCAATGAGCCGGAGGTTATCCGGGCCTATCTCGGGGATACCGCCCATGGCGTCTGATACAAAATCCGGCCCGGCGCTGCTGGAGGTCAAAGGCCTCCGGGCCGGCTACGGCGAAACCTGGGCGCTGCATGGCATCGATTTCCGGGTGGATTCCGGCGGCGTCACCGCCCTGCTCGGCGCCAATGGCGCCGGCAAAACCACCACCTTGCGCGCGATCAGCGGCATGGTGAAAACAGATGGCGAGATCAGCTTCCTCGGCACGTCGCTGCGCGGCATGAAAACCGAGAAGATTGCCGCCGCCGGCGTCGCCCATGTGCCCGATGGCCGCGGCACCTTCATGGAATTGTCGGTCGAGGAAAACATGAAGCTGGGCGCCTACACGCGCCGTGGGGACATGACCGGCGAGTTCGAACGCATGTTCGCCTATTTCCCCAAGCTGAAGCAGCGCTTCCGCCAGCAAGCTGGCCTGCTCTCGGGCGGCGAGCAGCAAATGCTCGCCATCGCCCGCGCCTTGCTGCTCAAGCCCAAGCTATTGTTGCTCGATGAACCCAGCTTCGGCCTCGCCCCGCTGATCGTGCGCGAAATTTTCGACATCATGCGCGAAATCAAAGACAAAGAGGGCGTCGGCATCCTGGTCGTCGAACAGAACGCCAGCCTGGCGCTGGATATTTCCGAGCGTGCCTATCTGCTTGAAACCGGCCGCATCGTCATGTCCGGTGCCTCGGCAGAAATCGCCAAAGATGAGGGCCTGCGTCGGTCCTATCTCGGCTATTAAGGAGACCTGATCATGGACGGCGTACTGCACCAGGTCTTTTCCGGCATCGCCTCGGGCGGCATTTATGCCTCCATCGCGCTCGCCTTGGTGATGATTTTCACCGCGACCCATCACGTCAACTTCGCCCAAGGCGAAATGGCGATGTTCTCCACCTATATCGCCCTCACCCTGATCCAGGCCGGCGTGCCGTACTGGATCGCCTTCTTCGCCACGGTGATTTTCGCCATGGTGGTTGGGGTGATCGTGCAAAAGGTGTTGATGGAACCGCTGATGAACGCCCCGGTACTCGCCTCGGTCGGCGTGTTCATCGGCTTGCTGTTTATCTTCAACTCCACCGCCGGCTGGATCTTCACCTACACGCTGAAGCCCTTCCCCAGCCCGTTCGGCGAAGGCGGCCCGCTCTTCGGTGGCTTCTTCTCGCGCCATGAGCTTGGTTCAACCGCCATCACCCTGGTGGTGCTGCTCTCGGTGTGGGCGTTCTTCCGCTTCACCCGGCTCGGGCTGGCCATGCGGGCGGCGGCCTATAACCCCTCCTCCAGCCGTCTCTCCGGCGTGCCGGTCGCCACCATGCTGGCGCTCGGCTGGGGCCTGGCCTCCGGCATCGGCGCCATCGCCGGCATGATGGTGGCCCCGATCGTCTTCCTGGACCCGAACATGATGGCCGGCGTGCTGCTCTATGCCTTCGCCGGCGCCCTGCTCGGCGGCATCACCAACCCGCTCGGCGCGGTGGTGGGTGGCTTCATCGTGGGCGTGATCGAGAACCTCGGCGGCGCCTATGTGGTCGGCACCGAGCTGAAATTGTCGATGGCGCTGATCATCATCGTCGTGGTGCTGACCCTGAAACCTGCCGGATTGTTCGGCAAGGTTCTGTCGAGCCGGGTGTAGCAGAATGGGAAACGGAATGTCTCGTATCGCCATCATTCTGGGCTGCATCGCGCTCGCCGTGTTGCCATTGCTGGGCGCCAGCGGCTACCAGCTCTTTCAGCTCACTTTGGTGGTCACCTACGCGGTGGCCATTCTCGGGCTGAACCTCGTCACCGGCTATAACGGCCAGGTCTCCCTCGGCCACGGCGCGTTCTACGCCGTCGGCGCCTACACCACCGCCATCCTGATGGACAAGTTCGCAGTGCCCTATTGGGCCACCCTGCCGGTGGCCGCCGTCATCTGCGCGGTGTTCGGCTTCCTGATCGGCTTGCCGGCGCTCCGCCTTGGCGGGCTCTATCTCGCGCTCACCACCTTCGCTTTGTCGGTCGCGGTGCCGCAATTGTTGAAATACAAATTGTTCGACGACTATACCGGCGGCGTGCAGGGCATTGTGA
>Ga0208496_1000597_pt1 | contig 13160 bp, 17 predicted proteins | sample CryBogmetaGMA2M_FD_184552 | JGI IMG/M metagenome (GOLD analysis project Ga0208496, IMG submission 184552) | Freshwater microbial communities from Crystal Bog, Wisconsin, USA - MA2M (SPAdes) | ecosystem: Environmental > Aquatic > Freshwater > Lake | place: Crystal Bog, Wisconsin, USA | collected... | reverse complement strand
CATGCCTACCGCCCGTGTCTTTCAATCTGGCAACAGTCAGGCTGTTCGCCTACCCAAGGAATTTCGTTTTAATTCACAAGAAGTGGAGATTTACCGGCGGGGCGACGAGGTGATATTGCGGGAGCATAAGGGGAGCGCCGCCGAAATATTTGACATTCTCGCCAGCTTTCCTAAAGATTTCATGACCAACGGGCGCGATGACCCGCCGCCCCAAGAACGGGAAACCTGGTGATGCCGCCCCGTTTTCTTCTTGACACCAATATCTGCATCTACATAGCCAAGAACAATCCACCTAGGGTTCGCGAGTATTTCGACAAGTTGACCCGCGAAGACATTGCCATGTCGGTCGTCACCTTTGGAGAGTTGCGCCACGGGGCGGAGAAGAGTCAGGCGCGGGAAAAGGCACTGATCCATTTGAACCGCTTGAGCAATGCCATACCTGTGCTGGGCTTGCCTGTGGAAGCGGGGGTTCTTTATGGACAAATAAGGGCCAAGCTTGAAAATGCGGGACAGCCCATCGGCAATAATGACTTATGGATTGCAGCCCATGCCTGCGCAGTCGGTCTTGTCCTCGTGACAAATAACGAGCGGGAGTTTGCCCGTGTCGAAGGTTTGCGCATCGAAAACTGGGTGGGCTGACCAATCAGATAAAAATCAAACCATGAAATACCCTATCGTTTATGAACAATCCGAGGAAGGTTTCGCGGTGTCGGTTCCAGCACTGCCTGGATGCCATTCCCAGGGCTTGAGCGAAAGGGAAGCCACCGAGAATATTGAAGATGCCATCCGGGATTATTTGCATGTTTTTATCGAATTGCATCACGGTAAAAATTACTTGGATTTAGTCAGCACTTTAGAAAATATCGGGTTCAAAATTATGCGCAAAAGTAAACATATCGTCATGAGCAACGGGGTGCACATTGTGACAATACCACGGCATAATCCTATTAATGCAATCACGATGGGGAATATTGTGAGGGACATGCAGGGTTGGTTTTGATGGGCTTAAATCCGTTGGCTTGTTACCATTCTTGGCTTGGATTTTGGCATCCCTGCCGATTGACATGGCTTTGAACCAAACTGAGAATTGCTTGCTTCAAAGTGCAATCAGAACAAACTATTATGCTTGAAGCATAGGATTTCGGAATGTGGATTGTCAGGCTCGCATTAAGCCGCCCTTACACGTTTATTGTGATGTCCCTGCTTATCCTAATTTTGGGAATTTTGGCAATTGTCCGAACCCCCACCGATGTTTTTCCAAGCATCAACATTCCCGTGGTGAGCGTCATTTGGAGTTATACGGGATTGCCGCCAGAGGAGATTGCCAACCGAATCACCGGGCAGTTCGAACGGGGTGCCACCACGACGGTCAACGACATCGAACACATGGACTCCCAGTCGCTGAATGGAATGGCGATCATCAAACTGTTTTTTCAGCCCAATGTGAAAATTGAAGGGGCGATTGCCCAAGTCACCGCCATTGCCCAGACCATGCTTAGGCAATTGCCACCCGGCAGCACACCGCCGCTCATCATTAGTTATTCGGCATCCAACGTGCCTATCTTGCAGTTGGGGCTGAGCAGTAAAGTCCTATCGGAACAACAGCTGTTCGATATTGGCACCAGCCAAATCCGCACCCAATTGGCGACCATCGAAGGCGCATCAATACCGTGGCCCTATGGGGGCAAGCAGCGACTCATTGCCGTCGATTTGGACCCCAATGCATTATTCGAGAAAGGCATCTCCGGTAGCCAAGTGATTGATGCCATCAACGCGCAAAACCTAGTCCAACCCCAAGGAACTGCCAAGATCGGTGATCGGGAATACAATATCGAACTAAACAGTTCGCTAAAACGCATTGAGGATATCAATGACATTCCCCTGAAGACAGTCGGCGGCGCTATCATCTATGTCCGCGATGTCGCCTATGTCCACGATGGCTCCTCATTCCAAACCAACATCGTCCGCAAAGACGGGCGGCGCGGGGCGCTGCTGACCATCATGAAAAGCGGGGGGGCTTCGACGCTGGAAATCGTTGACCGGGTGTTAAAAGCCTTGCCACAGATACTCGCCAGTACGCCTGAAGGCTTGGTAATCGAAAAGACCATCGACCAATCGCTGTTTGTCCGTGCAGCAGTGGATGGCGTAGTTAGGGAGGGACTACTCGCTGCCGGTCTCACTTCGTTGATGATATTGCTATTCTTGGGAAATTGGCGCAGCACCTTGATCGTCGTGACTTCGATACCCTTGTCAATTTTATGTTCGTTGGTGGTTCTCAGCGCGTTGGGGGAAACCATCAATCTGATCACCCTAGGCGGCATGGCATTGGCCGTGGGCATTCTGGTGGACGATGCAACGGTGGAAATAGAGAACATCAACCGTTTGCTGCCAGAAGGAATGAGCCTACGCGAAACGATCCTGCTCGGTGCGCAACAGATCGCCGTACCCGCGTTTGTCGCCACCTTGAGCATTTGCATCGTCTTTGTGCCGATTTTCTTTCTGCACGGCATCGCCGGCCTTCTGTTCCGGCCATTGGCCGAAGCCGTGGTGTTTGCGATGCTCGCATCTTATCTACTTTCCCGAACCATTGTACCTACTCTCGTCCTTTATTTGTTTCGCTCGCAAAGGCGGCAATCGGGCCAGCAGGAAAGCGTCAATCCCGGAATTTTCTTGCGATTGCATCAGCGTTTCGAGGAAGGGTTCGAGCGATTGAGGGAAGCTTACCAGGAAATCCTGTCTGCCTGTCTGCGCCACCGCCTGCTATTTTCGGCTGGCTTCCTGTTGGTGTGCGGGGCGGTCATGTTCCTAGTCCCATGGCTGGGTTCCGATCTGTTCCCCGAAATCGACACCGGACAAATCCGCCTGCATATTCGCGGTCCCACGGGCATGAGGGTGGAAGAAACCGCAGCACTGTGCGACCGTGTGGAAAACACCATCCGCCGCCTCATTCCCGCAAAGGAACTGAAGGGGATTCTCGACAACGTGGGAGTTCCCTACAGCGGTATCAATCTGTCCTACAGTACAAGTGGCACAATTGGCACGTCCGATGCCGAAATCCTGATATCGCTGAATCCTGACCATCATGCGATTGCCGAATATGCCTCCACCCTTCGGCAAACCCTGTCGCGGGAGTTTCCGGGGACTGCCTTCTATTTCCAGCCTGCCGGCATCGTCAATCAAATCCTCAACTTCGGTTTGTCAGCCCCAATTGATATCCAGTTGGCCGGTCAGAACATGGTTGGCAATTATGCTGTGGCAAGCAAACTGTTGCAACGGATAAGAGCCATTCCTGGTGCGGTTGATGCGCATATCCATCAGTTGTTTGACATGCCAAAGTTCAAAGTCGATGTGGACCGGACTCGCGCCCAAGGCATAGGGCTGACCCAACGGGATGTTGCCAACAATGTGCTGACCTCTCTCAGCAATAGTTTCCAGACTGCGCCAAATTTCTGGGTAAGCCCACAGGGCATCGTCTACAATATCAATGCACAAACGCCACAATCCCGTGTCGATACGATGGACCAACTACGCGCCCTGCCTGTCATCGGTGCCAATGGACAGGAACAGGTGCTTGACAACCTTGCACTGGTCCACCGGCAGGCGGGTTTGGCGGTGGTCAACCACTACAATACTTTGCCGGTCATCGATATTTTATTGAACACACAGGGGCGTGATCTTGGCGGCGTAGCCGACGATGTCAAACAGGAATTGGCGGAGGCTGAGCATGCCGGCTTGCCCCGTGGAACCCAGTTGATTATGCGCGGTCAAGTCGAAACCATGCGGGCATCTTTCGCAGGTCTTCGTGTCGGGCTGATATTTTCCATCGTATTGGTCTATTTGCTTATGGTTGTCAATTTTCAGTCCTGGACCGAACCTTTCATCATCATCACCGCACTTCCCGGCACGTTGGCCGGCGTTGTTTGGATGCTGTTCGTCACCGACACGACACTGAATGTGCCTTCGCTAATGGGTGCCATCATGAGCATTGGCGTGGCCACCTCCAATAGCATCCTGATGGTCACTTTCGCCGGCACCCAGATGCGCGAGGAGGGCAAGGACTCCATCCAAGCCGCTTTGGCTGCCGCACACACACGCTTTCGCCCCATTCTGATGACCGCGCTGGCCATGATTATTGGCATGCTGCCAATGGCCCTGGGGATGGGCGAGGGCGGCGAGCAAGACGCTCCGCTGGGGCGCGCAGTGATTGGCGGTTTGTTGTTCGCAACCGTGGCGACGCTGTTCTTTGTGCCAGTGATGTTCAGCTTCCTGCGTCGTAAAGGTTATCGCAAACTGCTAGACGAGTCGGGGTCTGCATGAAACGACGCTATGGCTGCACCTTTCTTATTGTCGCAATGTTTTTAACTGGACTGACCGCATGGGGCATTCACAAACGCATCAAAGCCCATGCCGATCTGGAAGTTTCAACTAAGGCCAACGCCAGGTTGACTGTCTCAGTCACCCGTCCACAGCCTTCCCCGGCATCAAACGAACTGGTGCTCCCGGCTAATGTGCAGGCTTTCCTGGAAACGCCCATTTATGCCCGCACCAATGGCTACTTGAAGAAATGGTATGCTGACATTGGCACTAAAGTGAAGGCTGGTGCATTGTTGGCGGAACTCGAAACCCCGGAAGTCGATCAGCAACTGCATCAAACCCAGGCGGCAGAAGCCCAAGCCGCCGCCAATCTTGATATTGCGCAGAAGACCAATGACCGTTGGCAGGCGCTACTTAAGACCCATTATGTTTCCCAACAGGAAGCAGACCAGTATGCCGCCCAGCTTCATGCTAGGGAGGCAGACCTAAGGGCTGCGAAGGCCGATGTCCAGCGCCTGCGGGCAATGCAATCCTTCAAGCAGGTGAGGGCACCTTTCGATGGCACGGTGACGGCGCGATTGGTTGACGTGGGCGCGTTGATTACCGACGGCACCACGCAACAGTTATTCCGCCTTGCCCAAGCCCATCTACTCAGGGTTTACGTCCATGTACCGCAATCGTATAGCGCGGGAGTGCATATCGGCTTGGATGCGGAACTGCTCATTCCCGAACACCCGGCGGGCCATTTTGTCGGCAAGGTAGTCCATACCGCCGGGGCCATTGATCCCGCTTCGCGCACCCTTTACACCGAAGTGCAGGTTCCCAATCCCAAAGGGGAATTATTGCCAGGTGCCTTCGGGCGAGTCCGTTTTACCTTGCAGGACACCACGCCGTCCATGATGATACCTGCCACCGCACTACTATTCCGTGCCCAAGGAACCCAAGTCGCCATTGTGGGGGAACAGGGCAAGGTGCGCTTGCAAGCGATCAAGCTGGGTCGCGATTTGGGCCCGACCCTTGAAGTGACCGAAGGGCTGAAAACAGAAGACCGAGTCGTATCCAACCCCCCTGACTCGATAAGCGATGGCGAGATGGTCGAAGTGACCGTAGGGTTGTGAGCGTTACCGGAAACTTGGTTTTGCACAATCCCCCCCGACCAGTCAAATCCCCAGACCGCCTTGCCAGATCAGCCATGAAATTGCCATGACATGGCTGCAAGATTTGGCAGAAGGACACTACCGTCCATGCCCGAAGTAATCTTGTTATACCGCAAGCCTTGCGCGAAGTGGATAGTTTGTATCGGTTTCTGCTCGAAAAGAATCCACAAGCTGCGCAACGAGCCGCAGAAACCATCCTAAATGCCGCCGATCCCCTTAAGGCATTCCCAGAACTCGGAACCCCATTACCGGAAAAACTAAGCTTCCGCGACATTTATGCCGCTTTCGGACATTCAAGTTGTGTTATCCATTATACACAGAGTCGCAACGGCTCAGTATTGATAACACGGATTTGGCATGGCAAAGAAAAGGGGCGATTCGTATAAGGGCGGATACAGGGATGTATCTGCCGAATAAGCCTTCAAGCTGCTTGCCTAGGCAAAGATAATTGAAATCTCCCTGCAACCACCCCGGCAACCGTCAAGTCTTCGTCAAGTTCTTCCCATCTCAACGCATGGCCTCCTACCTCAAGCCGGACTTCTTTTAACTGCTCGCCAGAAGCCTGGCTCAGTATCCGAAAACGGTCGGCAGGAAAGCCGAATACCCTGCCATCGGTCAATTCGAGAAAGATCATTCTTTTTTCAGCCCAGGCTTTGAGGGCGACAGGTTCAATCTCTGATAATTTGGTGCTCATTGTACTTATCGATGAAGAGTTGTTTGTATTCAAATACGATCCGCTCGATCTCCCTTAAATTAGGAGGAGGTACGTTACGATTTCGAGCCAGTGCGACGGGTTCCAACCAAAATTTGCATTCACCCTCAGGTGTGCGTACATGGATATGCGGGGGTTCGTTGCCTTCATCCGAATAAAAGTGAAAGCGAATGCCCCCGATTCGTAAAATAGTCGGCATTATTGACTCATCATTAAATATTCCACACATCATAAATCGTAGACAACTACACCGCAATTATTGCTGATTCCCAAGCTAAAACCTTGCGAACCAGCACAAACCTCCAACCGACAATGTGCCCCCAATTGTCACAAATCCTACAACCGACAATCTTCCAAACCATTGATTTAACGACAAAATGAAATTGGCACAACCTCTGCTAAAGACTAATTAAACACTAGCCCAGAGGGTCAACCATGCCAGAAATCATTCGCCGCAAGAAAGCCATGTCGGTCAATCCGCTCAAGGCCAGCCAGCCGGTGGGCGGGTCGTTGGCGACCTTGGGGTTCGACCGGGCCATGCCTATGTTGCATGGTTCACAAGGTTGCACGGCGTTTGCCAAGGTGTTTTTCGTGCGCCATTTCCGCGAGCCTATACCGTTACAATCGACAGCGATGGATCAGTCCAGTTCGGTGATGGGCGCGGACGAGAATGTCATCGAGGGCTTGAAGACCGTCGCCGAGAAGTCCAATCCAGACCTGATTACCGTATTGACGACTGGGCTATCGGAAACCCAGGGTACTGACGTAAAGCGTTGCGTAAAGGAGTTCCGCGCCAAGTACCCACAATTCGACAAAGTAGCCGTGGTGGCGGTGAATACGCCGGATTTTTCCGGTTGCCTGGAATCGGGCTATGCCGCGACGGTGGAGGAGATCATCGCCGAACTAGTGCCAGCATCGAATAAAACCGGGATGCGCAAGCGGCAGGTGAATGTTCTGGCCGGACCTATGCTGACGCCGGGGGATTTGGAGCATCTGCGCGACATTATCGAATGGTTTGGCTTGCGTGCGGTGTTCGTGCCCGACGTGTCTGACTCATTGGACGGTCATTTGACCGATGCAGACTTCTCGCCCATCACCGTCGGCGGCACACCGTTGTCCGAATTGCAAACCTTGGGCGAGGCCGTTGCCACCTTGACGGTGGGCGCGTCGCTGAACAAAGCCGCCGGCATACTGGAACAGCGCACCGGAGTGCCAACTTATCGCTTCGATCACTTGTACGGGCTCCGTGCCACTGATGCTTTGATTGTGGCATTGACCGAGATTAGCGGAAACCCTGTCCCCGACCGTTTGGAGCGTCAACGCGCCCAGTTGCAGGATACGATGGTGGACACGCATTTCATGCTCGGATTTTTGCGAGTCGCCATCGCCGCCGACCCGGACCAGCTAAACGGTTTTTCGCATTTGATCCGCGAGATGGGCGGGGAAACCGTGGCGGCGGTGGCGGCGGGGGATGGCCCAGCTTTGGCAAGCCTGCCGGTCGCGTCGGTGAAGATAGGCGATTTGGAGGATTTGGAAAATTTAGCGCGTGAGGCTAGGGCAGAGTTGATCATTGGCAATTCCCACGCTGTGCAGACCGCCGAACGCTTGCACCTGCCGATCTTGCGTTGCGGGTTCCCGCTTTACGACGTGGTTGGCGGCTACCAAAAGACTTTCATTGGCTACGCTGGGTCCAGGCAGACATTATTCGATCTGTCCAACTTGGCACTGTCCAATAACCATGCCCACGAAGTGCCGGTCTACCGCTCGATTTACGGGCAGAAACCACCGGACGAATCATTTACCCAACCGTTGGAGGCAACCGCCCATGGCGCTTATCCGACGCATGCGCATTGTTGACAAAAGCGAGGAAGAACTGGCGATGGCAACTTCCCTGAAAATTGCGTTTTGCACCGATGATATGAAAACAGTGAACCAGCATTTTGGCTCAGCCAAGACCTTTGCCATCTATTTGGTGGACTTGGAACAAAGCAATTTGTTAGAGGTGGCTGAATTCGGCAAGCTGGACCAGGACGGCAATGAAGACAAGCTGTCCACCAAAATTGATTTATTAGATGGCTGTGCGGCGGTGTATTGCGAGGCCGTAGGGGCCTCGGCGATTCGTCAATTGGTGGCAGCCGGCATCCAGCCTGTGAAGGTTTACCGGGGTAGCCAGATCGCCGATTTGATTAGTGATTTTCAGGCTGAACTGCGCAGTGGTCCTTCGGCTTGGGTCGCCAAGGCGTTAGCCAAGCAAAGTGGTAGCGTGGAAAAGTTCGCCCAGATGGAGGCGGACGGATGGGATGAATAAGGTCAAACCGACTCGGTTTAATAATTTGATTATATTTTGGAGACAACACCGTGCAAAACGCCGCATTAGCTATAACTGAAGACGAAACAGAACTGCAAGCCGAATTTGCCCAAGAAATTGCCAAGCAATTGCGGGCCATTGATACCTATGACACTTATCAAGGGTGGTCCGATGCCCAAGTATTGGACCCTTTGATCCTTACCAAAGAGCGCAAACGGGAAATACCCATCATTGGCGACCCTGACGAAATTACCATCGCCCGCGTCAAGGCATTTTACAACGCCATAGCCAGCTTGATTGAAAAAAAGACGAAACTGATGGCGGTTCCGGTCATTAACCTCACCCATGAAGGTTTCGGGCGGGCTTTCGTCATCGTCGGCAGGCTTATTGTGGTAGACAAGACCCTGCGCGATGTACATCGCTATGGCTTTCCTTCCTTCGCCAAGCTTAACGAGGAAGGCGACAAGTTGATAGCCAAAGCCTTGAATTTGATTGAGTCCTATGCCGAGGTGGCTAATTTGTAATTCCGTTTTCAAATCAATTATCAAATTTGTAGGGGCGAATTCATTCGCCCATGGGCGGCTAAAGCCGCCCTTACAGCGATCTTCCAAAGAGGCATACCCAAATGACCACCGAAGAATTACAAGCACTGGAGAAAGAGGTCGCCAAGGCCAAGCGCATTGCCAGCGATTGGGCTTCAAAGATGCACGATCTAGTGGAAGACCGCCTGCCGGCGGCCTATGAAGAAATACCCGAACTCGCCCAGTCCACCGTCGAAGCTTGCAAGGCTTGGGCAGAGGTCAACGCGAAACTGAAACAAGCTAAAAAGGCGTTGGCGGCTTAAAGCCCTATGCCAAAGTGGAGAAATCAATGAGTAATCCCATCACTGGCATCACGGCTGGCGGTGCTGTTTGGACACCGGCCTTTGTACAATCCATAGCCCAAGAGCGATGCATTGGCTGTGGCCGATGCTTTAAAGTCTGTCCACGGGATGTGTTCGACCTAGTGGATCGCGCAGATGTGTTGGACGCGGATGAAATTGACGATTTCGATGATCTGGACGAAGACAATGCCCACGTCATGAACATCGCCAACGCACTGGACTGCATCGGTTGCGAAGCCTGCTCCAGGGTTTGCCCGAAAGCCTGTTTCACCCATTCCCCACTGCCTCAGGCTGCCTGAAGGAGTTGCCATCGTGCCTAGACCGTTGAAACATGTTTTCGTCTGCACACAGCGTCGGGCTGAAGGCCATCCGCGTGGTTCCTGCGCCCAACACGGTTGCGATGACCTGATGAACGCCTTTTTGGGTGAAATCCAAAAACGTAACTTATTTGACAAGATCGCTGTCACAAATGCCGGTTGCCTAGGACCCTGCGGCTTCGGGGCCAGTGTCTTGGTTTACCCCGAGGGGGTGATGTATGGCAAAGTGACCAAGGGGGATGTGACGGAGATTATCGACGATCATTTACTCGGGGATAAACCCATCGAACGGCTGAAAGTCCCGGATTTCGTCTGGAGTTGAGATGAACGCGCTTGCCCATTCCGAAGATTTGGTGCTGTTCGGTACCTCGATTCTGCCAGTCACGAATAACCGGCTTCAATTCGCCGTCGCCTCCCGCCACACCGACAACAGCGAGGCCGAAAACTTGCTATGGGAAGCGCGAGCGGAAGATCCTACCTGCCTTCCGGTTTATTTCGCGCTTTACAAGTTCTACGCCAACAGCAATAAGTTGGATCGTGCCGAACGGGCCGCCCGCCTAGCCTTGGCGGAGTCGGCCAGACAAGCGGAGGTACATGCCAATTGGGAAAAATTAAGCCAAGAATCCCAAACCGGCAAGCTTTACGCCAGCGATGCCGGGTTGTTTTATCTGTTTTCCCTTAAAGCCTTGGGCTTCATCAAACTGCGCCGCCAACACTGGGATGAGGCGGGTAACGTCCTCAGCCATTTGGCAATGTTAGACCCGGAGGATCGGTCGGGAGGTTCCGTGGTGCTTGGACTGGCTGAATCGGTGGGAGTCAAGATTGCGGGGGGTGGAACATGAACCCGGTTGATTGTAAAACTTTGGGCGATGCCATTTGTGAACATTTGATTCTGGAAATCCACAAGTTTGATTTCAACCCAGAAAACATTCAGGGGGTGCCAGTTTTTGAACAAGCCATATTTTCGACAGCCAAAGACACCTATAGCGGCTTGGATAGCCTCATAGGGGTTTGGAAAAACCGGGAAGGCTATCGCCAAGGCGAGATAAAACTCCACGGGGACGGAAGTTTTTACGCTGAGTATGACATTGCCTTACAACATCCAAAGGATGCACGTTGGTTTGTGGAAGGGGTGATTGCTTGGGGGCGTGATGATGTCATCAGGTCCGAGGCCAAGCTTTTGCCTGCGCTGGGTTAATATAGCGTTTTCTATATTTCAGTCAGTTTATCGTGGGCATGGCCCGCTCCTACAATACTACTAAAGTAACTCATTGGTATAAAAAACGCTGTAACTGATGCCGAATCCTTACGAAATTTACGACCTGCTGCAAGATTACGCAGACGGGGTGGAAACCGTGCGTGAACTCATCATTGGCCTAGTTTGGACGTATTGCGAGGCTGAAGTTTGCGGTTTGGCGATGAGTCCGGGTATTCCAACCCGCACCCTGCCTTGGGCGGGTAGCTTGCGAGGCAAATCAGTCGCCGAACTGGCCGCTTGGGTAAGGGAGTTCGATCCTTACAAGTCCACTGTCGGCATGGCAGCAGTCAATGCCGCCATAAACTGTCGCCACTGCCTACCCGCTGGACACACCCTGAAACCTGGGAAACAGGGAAACTTGGCTGTTTTCGAGCATTTCCTGCCGCGCATGATTGGCAAGAAGACTATTGTCATTGGCCGCTATCCGGGGCTGTTGGAATTCGTCGAGGCCCACAGCCTGGACGTGACCGTGTTGGAACGCAATCCAAGCCACGGCGATTTGGCCGATGCCGCCTGCGAATATCTGCTGCCTGAGGCGGAATGGGTATTCCTGACCGCCAGTTCCATCCCCAACAAAACTTTCCCGCGTCTAGCAGAATTGTCCCGCGATGCAGTCACCGTGCTAATGGGTCCGACCACCCCGTGGATACCCGATCTTCATCACTTTGGCATTGACTACCTTGCCGGGGTTGAAATCTCAAACCAGGAAACTTTGCGGAACACGCTCGCCGAAGGCGGGGGGGTGCGCATTTTTGACGCGGGTGTAAGCTACCGGGTTTCACCTTTGACGCCAACCGAAACTTCAGCGTGGTCGAAACAACTGATCGCCCAAACCGCAGCGGGGAAAGAGTCCCTAACCCGTGGCATGGATGATTGGTACAGAAGCGGAGAAAACCGGCGCTATCCCCGCTATGCCGAATTGGAAGCCACCAACCGAAGGCTTTCCCGGCTTGATACGTGTTTCAAGCAGCTTTGGGATGAGGCCAACCATGAAAAATGAACAACATGGCTGGGATCATGAAGCCCGGTTGATCCTCTATCATTCACAAAGCACCAGTGCCCGTACCTTATTCCTGCGCCACGAATCGGGCAGTGTCATCGCCCCTGAACCGCTGCCGTTCCTTTCTACTGTGCTTGATGGGGTAGAGTTCATTGTCAGCAATGCGGGGGTTTTATTGCATCCCGCCACTGTCGTCCGCGATTACTGCGTCGCCTTTGGTTTCCCTACTTCGCTATTGCTGGCGGAAGGGGAGTTTCATGAACGGGTGGACACCCCGCACTGCACCCTCAATATCTACCTAGCCCGCTTCACCTCCATCGACCCACCTAGGGCTTTGTTTGCAGATAGGGGCGGAAAGTTTTGCGCCATCACCGAACTACGCGGCGGTCATCCGGCTGAGATGGCATTGATCCAGCGGGCTTACCAAGCCATAATGGGATAGGCTTACAGCGTTTTAAACATCACAAAATTACTTTATTTAGGTCGTAGGAGTGGGCCATGCCCGCGATAAATAAGCCACTATGCAGAAGTCGGCCCAATCAATCGCGGGCATGGCCCGCTCCTACATGTTGCATATATTTATTTTTAAGTAACGTATGAAATTGAAAACGCTGCACCTAAGCCAAATACCTGTGTCATATGACACAGGTATAAGTTATATGACTCAGTTTATGTATTAATAATATCTGCGACAATTTGCCACATTTCAAACCGATAATCGTTAATATATCATATTTACCAACTCAATCGGGCTTTCCCTACGTTTAAGTTACCTCCATTGGAGCATGCCAGAACAACTTTCTGAATAATGCCAGGGATAAAGGACTATCCCCGTTTTTTTTATTCCAGTGCCGTTCACCACCTCCCAGTAGTAGGGTACGCTGTGCGTACCATTCAGATTCTGGAAGGTACGCGTAGCGTACCCTACTTTTTTGGCGTTCATCGCCGGGGTGTCAATGAGTCGGCATGATTGTTAGGCGCGTCTTTTTGCGCCGTAACCCAACTGTTTAAATGGCGGCAAAGGCTGCACTATAGCCATCCGGTTGTTATCCCTTCATAATATGTCTGACCTACAACTTCATAGTTCCATGGCACGGGGGCAAGTTTGCCATGCCCCGCCGAAAGTTCATGAATCCCCCTATCAGCACTGTTACCCACCAAGAAAAAATTGATGAATTTTATTTCTGCCCACAGCCTTAGGATGGACCAAC
>Ga0208496_1000594_pt1 | contig 13203 bp, 14 predicted proteins | sample CryBogmetaGMA2M_FD_184552 | JGI IMG/M metagenome (GOLD analysis project Ga0208496, IMG submission 184552) | Freshwater microbial communities from Crystal Bog, Wisconsin, USA - MA2M (SPAdes) | ecosystem: Environmental > Aquatic > Freshwater > Lake | place: Crystal Bog, Wisconsin, USA | collected... | reverse complement strand
GGGCACAGGGTCGGTTTTCAACGTATTCCTTCCCGCGCCGGATGAGGAATAGGGACAAACTCCGTAATTCACCCAAGTGTCTTTCAACTGTCACAAAAGCGTCATGTGAACGCTCTAGGTGAGGGTGGACGTTGCAAGGGCACCGTTTAGGCCAGCGCTGTCTTTTCGCTCTAATTGAGGGGGAAAAGGTGTCGGGCCAATCCAGCAAGGAGAGAGTTCCGTGAAGTTTACGACCCTGATCGCCGCCGGCTTTGCCATGGTGGCCTCGATTTCCGCCGCTGTTGCCGAGGACATTTCCGGCGCTGGCGCAACCTTCCCGTTTCCGATCTATTCTAAGTGGGCTGATGCCTACAAAAAAGCTTCGGGCGTGGGCCTCAACTATCAGTCGATCGGCTCCGGCGCTGGTCGTAAGCAGATCCAAGCCAAGACCGTTACCTTTGGCGCGACCGATATTCCTCAGAAAGAGGCTTATCTGGATCAGTATGGTTTCGTTCAGTTTCCAATGGTCATGGGCGGCATTGTGCCAATCGTGAACCTTGAAGGCGTTTCCGGCAGCGATTTGACGCTCAGCGGTGAGACCCTTGCCAATATTTATCTCGGCAAGATCAAGAAGTGGGATGACGCAGCCATTGCCGCGCTCAACCCAAAGGCAAAGCTTCCTTCGCTTCCAATCATCGTGATCCGTCGTTCTGACGGTTCGGGCACGACGTTTAACTTCACGACCTATCTCTCGGCTGTTAGCAGCGAATTCAAGAGCAAGGTTGGCGCAGGTGAAGCCGTTGAATGGCCAGTCGGTATCGGCGCAGCGGGCAATGCCGGCGTGTCTGCCAACGTGATGCAGACCAAGGGTTCGATCGGCTACGTTGAATACGCTTACGCAACGCAGAACGGCCTTGCTTGGACCGACATGGTCAACTCGGCTGGCAAGCGCGTGAAGCCATCGCTGGCTGCGTTCAAAGCAGCAGCTTCGAAGGGCGACTGGGCTAATGCAAAGCGGTTCAATCTGATCCTTGCGAATTCGCCTGGTGAAGCTTCTTGGCCAATGATGGCGACAACGTTCATCCTGATGTACGCTGAGCCAGTGAGCGTTCCTGCTTCGAATGCTGCGTTGAAGTATTTCGATTGGGCCTACACCAATGGTGGCAAGATGGCCGAAGACCTCGACTACGTGCCAATGCCTGACTCGGTCGTGGCTCAGGTTCGCAGCGCCTGGAAGGGCATTGCTTCCAAGTAAGTGATCTGGTTTTCACATGATCCGGAGCGGCGACATTCGCCGCTCCGACTTCACTCGAGAAGGGGGCTTTCCTGTGTCAGCCATTACTGAAAGTGGTTCATCGACAAGCCGAACGCTTGTTTCGGACAGAGCCCGGGTTCTTAAGACCATGGCGTTTGGCGATAAAGTATTCGCTCTCTTAACGCTTTCGGCCGCCTATCTCGTTCTGTTGGTTCTCGCCGGCATTATCATTTCGCTGATCATTGGTGCTTGGCCAGCCATCACTACCTTTGGCCTCGATTTTCTGACGACCACGCGTTGGGCACCGCAGCTTGAGCCAGAGCCTATTTTAGGTGCGCTCGCGCCTATCTATGGCACGTTGGTTTCCTCGTTCATCGCCATGCTGATTGCCGTCCCTTTTGGGCTTGGCATCGCAATCTTTCTCACCGAACTCTGCCCTCACTCGATCCGTAAGCCAATCCGGCTTGCCATTGAGTTGCTCGCCGGCATTCCTTCCATCATTTACGGCATGTGGGGCTTTTTTGTCCTTGGCCCGTTTTTGGCCAATTATGTCGAGCCCGGCATCGTGGCCGTCTTTGCTGATATTCCCGTGTTGAACAGCGTTTTCGGCGGCGAGATGCTATCCAATCTCAGCCTGTTCAATGCCTCGCTCATTCTCGCCATTATGATTTTGCCCTTTATCACCGCGATTGCGGTCGATGTGTTCTCAACCGTTCCGCCCGTTTTAAAAGAAGCGGCCTATGGCATTGGCTGCACGACATGGGAAGTGGTCAGCAATGTGGTGCTGCCGTTCACCCGCGTGGGTGTTGTTGGCGGTGTGATGCTGGCGCTCGGCCGCGCGCTGGGCGAAACGATGGCCGTTACCTTCATCATTGGAAATAGTTTCAAAATTTCCTCATCGATATTCGCGCCGGGCACGACGATTTCCGCAGCGATTGCAAGCGAATTTGCCGAAAGTGAAGGCGTGCATCAATCGGGCCTGATCTTGCTCGGCCTTCTTCTTTTCGTTCTAACCTTCTTCGTTCTTGCAGCGGCGCGGTTGATGCTGATGCGGCTCGAAAAACGCGCGGGGGCATAATCCAATGGCTAGTTACGCCGCTCGTCAACGCAAAAGCACAACCGTTATGGGGCTTTGCCTCTTAGCCACCGTGATCGGCGTGGTCTGGTTGTTCCTCATCCTTTTTTCTCTGCTCTGGAATGGGATACCGGGCCTGACCTTCGCCGTGTTCACCGAGATGACCCCGCCTCCGGGCGAAAAGGGCGGCGGCTTGCTTAATGCCATTTATGGTAGTCTCATCATGACCTTTATGGGGGTCGGCATCGGGGCGCCGATTGGCATTCTGGCTGGTACCTATTTGGCCGAATATGGACGTCATTCAAAGCTGACGCCGGTGATCCGCTTCATCAACGACATTTTGTTAAGCGCGCCATCCATCATTATCGGCTTGTTTGTTTATGGTGCGGTTGTTGTCCCGATGCGGAGTTTCTCCGCCGTCGCTGGCTCGATTGCTCTGGCGGTGATTGTAGTTCCGGTGGTCGTTCGCACAACGGAAGACATGTTGCTGCTGGTTCCCAACACGCTGCGCGAGGCGGCATCCGCGCTCGGACTGCCGCGCTCGCACATGATCCGCAAAGTAGCCTATCGCGCCGCTCGCGCCGGTTTGATTACCGGTGTCTTGCTGGCGGTTGCCCGCGTGGGTGGTGAAACGGCTCCGCTGCTGTTTACCGTGCTTTCCAACCAGTTCTGGAGCGCGGATCTTTTGCGGCCCATGGCCAATCTTCCGGTTACGATCAACAACTTCATCAACAATCCGGATGCGAACTGGAAACAGCTCGCATGGACTGGTGCGCTCTTAATCACCGCAGCCGTCCTTACCCTCAACATCACCGCCCGTTTTTTGGGTGCCTCGAAAGATGGCCAATGATGGCCGCCACCCTCCTTGCCAAGAGTTTAGTCCATCATGCTTGAAAAAATTTCCGTCAAAAATTTGAAGTTTTTCTATGGGTCGAATCTGGCGCTTAAGGGGATTAATATCCCGCTTTACGCCAACAAAGTGACGGCCTTCATCGGTCCATCGGGCTGCGGCAAGTCGACCTTGCTGCGTGTTTTGAACCGGATGTACGATTTGTATCCCGGCCAGCACGCCGAGGGTGAAGTCGTTTTCGACGGTCGCAATATTCTCAATCCCGGCGAAGATCTGAACCTGCTCCGCGCCCGCATCGGCATGGTGTTTCAAAAGCCAACGCCGTTCCCGATGACGATCTATGACAACATCGCGTTCGGCTTGAAGCTCTATGAAAACCTCTCGAAATCCGAAATGGATGGCCGTGTTGAGGATGCGCTGAAGCGCGCCGCTTTATGGAACGAAGTCAAAAACAAGCTTGGTGCCAATGGTTTGAGCCTGTCAGGCGGTCAGCAGCAGCGCCTTTGCATCGCCCGCACCGTTGCGATCAAGCCGGAAGTTATTCTGTTCGACGAGCCCTGCTCGGCGCTGGATCCGATTTCCACGGCGAAAATTGAAGAATTGATCGACGAATTGAAAACCGAATACACCATTGCGATTGTGACCCACAATATGCAGCAGGCGGCGCGCGTATCGGAATTTACCGCCTTCATGTATCTCGGCGAGCTCGTCGAATATGATGAAACATCCAAAATCTTCACGGCGCCGCGTGACCCGCGCACGCAAGATTATATTACGGGTCGATTCGGCTAAGAGCGCAGCGGATTAAAGTGGAGACAAAACAATGAGCGACCATACCGTCAGTGCCTATGACGACGAACTCTTGGAAATCGGCCGTAAAATCACAGAAATGGGTGGTATCGCCGAGACCATGTTGTCCAACGCCATTCAGTCCTTGGTGAAAGGTGACACCGATCTGGCCCAACGCGTGATTGCAACGGACCCGCGACTGGATGCGCTGGAGCGTGAGATCGAAGACAAAGCCGTTCTCACCATCGCGCGCCGCCAGCCAATGGCGATCGATCTACGCGCCTTGGTGTCCGCCATCCGCATCGCGAGCGATCTGGAGCGTATTGGTGATCTGGCCAAGAATGTGAGCAAGCGGGTTGTGGCCATTGATGGTCAATTCGCGCCACAAAAAATCGTTGGCGGTGTCATTCACATCAGCGAATTAGCGCTCGATCGGTTACACCGCGTGCTCGATGCCTACGCCCATCGCAATGTCGAGGCGGCGATGTCCGTCTGGCAAGCCGATGAGGAAATCGATCAGCTCTATAATTCGCTGTTTCGCGAATTGCTGACCTATATGATGGAGGATCCGCGCAATATCGGCTTCTGCGCGCATCTTCTGTTTTCTGCCAAGAACATCGAACGCATTGGCGATCACGCCACCAATATTGCCGAAACGATCAAATATCTGGTGACCGGCGAGGCGATGACGGTAGATCGTCCACGCTCTTCGGATGGCTACACGCCGCTTCAAACCCCTTAAGTTGTTAACCAAATAGTCGAGAGTAACGTGATATGTCTGCAAGACCCCGCGTTTTGATTGTTGAAGATGAGGAGCCGCTGACCTTACTTCTTCGGTACAATCTGGAAGCCGAGGGCTATTCGGTTGATAGCGCGGGTCGTGGCGATGATGCCGAGATTATGCTGCGCGAGCAGGTGCCTGATCTTGTGATTTTGGATTGGATGCTGCCTGGCCTTTCCGGCATTGAACTCTGCCGGAGGCTTCGGCTGCGCCCTGAAACACAAGGCTTGCCCGTTATTCTCCTCACCGCTCGCGGTGAAGAGAGCGAGCGGGTGCGCGGGCTTGCAACCGGCGCCGATGATTACGTCGTCAAGCCATTTTCTGTGCCGGAGCTTCTGGCGCGGGTGCGGGCCTTGCTGCGCCGCGCGTCCCCAAACCGTGTTGCGACGTCGTTGGAAGCAGGCGAGCTGGTCCTTGATCGGTCGAGCCACCGGGTTAGGCGGGCTAATCGCGAGCTGCATTTAGGCCCGACCGAATTCAAACTGCTGGAATTCCTGATGGAGCGTCCGGGCCGCGTGTTCACGCGCGGTCAATTGCTCGATAGCGTCTGGGGTATGGATGCTGAAATCGATGAACGGACCGTCGACGTCCATGTCGGACGCTTGCGCAAAGCCGTCAACAAGCCACGCGAACGCGATCCGATCCGGACCGTGCGGGGAGCTGGCTATTCTTTTGATGAGAATTTTGCACGGAGGGCCTGAGCGGTTCAGGCCCTTTCGGTTTTTTCAAACGCGGGGCTTGGCCCGACGGCGGTCGTTCGACGGCTGATAGGCAATGCGTGCATGGAAACTGCAATAGGGCTCGCCAACCGGTGAATTGCCGCCACAGAAGCGGAAATCAGCCGAGGTTGGATCGCCGAACGGCCAACGGCAGGTTGTTTCCCGCAATTCCATGATCGAGATGCGTTCCGACATCGGAACCACCACATCCTCAAACGGTTGGACGTCAAAATCGATAACCGGCGAGAGCATCGTCGCGGCCTGCGCCGACAGCGCAAGATTACCCCGCACCGCACCGCCGCCCCCTCCACCAGAGGAAAACGCCGCGGCAGAGGTTCGACTACCCGAATGGGTCAACGGATGGCTCGGCGCACGGGTGACCTTGCGCGGCCTTGACGATGGGGTTGATGGGGTTTTGGCGCGACCCGAAAGGCCAAGCCGATGCACTTTACCAATCACCGCGTTGCGCGTAATGCCGTGGCTTAGTTCCGCGGCGATCTGGCTTGCGCTTAATCCCTGGCTCCAGAGCTTGCGAAGCAATTCAACCCGTTCATCGGTCCAAGACATTCTTTACCTCATTAACCCCACGCGTCGCCGAAAGGATCCGGACGACTATAAACTTTCACGCCCCTGCAACGGAATTCCGAGCCGGCCCGACTGGCGTAATCATCACCAGATGTCGTGTATGACGTGAGGACAACCTACAATATACCGTGACTCAGCCGCAAGCATCGCGGACTCGATCAGCTGGTTTTCCCCAGCGATGAGCGGTGGATATCTCATCCGTCCTCTCTAAATGGGGGCGAGAGGACGCCGGATCAATCCGTGACACCGTAACGATTGACAGCGCGCCCATGCCTTCTATGATGGTGGTGTTGAAATGTGCCGTCCCCGCAGGGCGGCCATTTTTGTTTTTGACCCGCTCTTTTACAAGGGTGCCTTCATAAGGAGACCGCTATGGCCGACATAAGTTCCGCCGCGCATTCCCCATCGGCTTTAATGCCGGTTTTCGCGCGTATGGATCTTGCGTTCGAGCGAGGCGAGGGGGCTTGGCTTATCTCCACCAAGGGCGAACGCTATCTCGATTTCGGTTCGGGCATCGCGGTGAATGCGGTTGGCCATGCCCATCCCCATCTTGTTGAAGCGCTTAAAGCGCAGGCCGAGAAGCTTTGGCACACGTCGAATTTGTACCAAATGCCCGAAGGCGAGCGGTTGGCCAAACGGCTTGTCGAGCATTCCTTTGCCGACACGGTGTTTTTTACCAATTCAGGTGCTGAAGCGCTCGAATGCGCCATAAAAATGGCGCGGAAATACCACGCGGCCTCGGGTCATCCAGAGCGTTACCGCATCATTACCTTTGAAGGCGCATTCCACGGCCGTACCTTAGCGACGCTAGCGGCAGGCGGACAACAAAAATACCTCGACGGTTTCGGCCCCAAGGTCGAAGGGTTCGATCAGGTCCCTTTCGCCAATCATGACGCGATTGAAAAGGCCATTACGCCGGAAACGGCAGCCATTCTAATCGAGCCGATCCAAGGCGAAGGTGGTGTGCGTACCGTGCCAACCCAATGCTTGCGCGGTTTACGCGAACTGTGCGACCGGCATGGTATCCTTTTGATGTTTGACGAAGTGCAATGCGGCGTAGGCCGCACCGGCAAACTCTTCGCGCATGAGCGTTCGGGTGTTACGCCGGATGTGATGGCTCTGGCCAAAGGCATCGGCGGCGGCTTTCCGATGGGCGCGTGTCTGGCGACGTTTGATGCGGCGAAGGGCATGACAGCTGGAACGCATGGTTCAACCTTTGGTGGCAATCCGCTGGCTATGGCGGTGGGTAATGCTGTGTTGGATGTGATCTTAGCCCCCGGATTTCTCGAACAGGTCGAGAAGACAGCCCTTTTGTTTAAACAGCGCCTAGCCGAGATGAAGGATCGCCATCCTCGCCTCATTGCCGAGGTTCGCGGCGAAGGTCTTCTCGTGGGACTTAAAATGGTGGTACCAAATACCGAGATGACCGCCGCCCTTTTAAAAGAACACCTCTTAACGGTTGGCGCGGGTGATAATGTCGTTCGCCTTCTGCCCCCTCTGATCATCGATGAAGCCATTGTTACCGATGCCGTGGCGCGGATTGATCGCGCCTGTGCGCAGATTGAGGCCGATAGGGGCATGGAACAGAAGAAAGCGGTTAGCGCATGACCTCCCTCGCGACAAAGATTTCGCCGAAGCACTTTCTTGACCTGACCGATTTCTCTTCCGATCAGCTCCGCACGATCTTGCACCATGCGGGCAGCATCAAATCCGCACGAAACGCGGCGCGCGCATCGGGTGGTCGCTCGAAGGATCGGCCGCTGGAGGGCAAGGTTTTGGCGATGATCTTCGACAAACCCTCGACACGGACGCGGGTCTCTTTCGATGTTGGCATGCGCGAACTCGGTGGCGAGACCCTCATGCTAACCGGTGCTGAAATGCAGCTCGGTCGCGGCGAAACCATCGCCGATACGGCGCGCGTGCTTTCCCGCTTCGTCGATGCCATCATGATCCGTACGCTTGACCACGCCAAAGTTCGCGAATTGGCTGAAAACGCCTCCGTGCCGGTGATCAACGGGCTCACCAAAGTCTCGCATCCCTGCCAGATTATGGCCGATGTGATGACTTATGAGGAGCATAACGGCTCTATTCAAGGCCGTACGGTCGCTTGGATGGGCGATTCCAACAATGTGCTCACCTCGTGGGTTCATGCCGCCGCGCGCTTCGATTTCCAGCTCAAAATTGCCGCCCCTGAAGAGCTATCACCGACCGCAGAGCTGATCGCTTGGGCGCGTAATGAAGGCGCACGCGTCACCGTAACCCGCAGCCCACAAGATGCTGCCGAGGGTGCCGATTGCGTCGTCACCGATTGCTGGGTGTCGATGGGGGATGAGGATGCCGGACGTCGCCACAATTTGCTCTTGCCCTATCAGGTCAACAGCAAGCTGATGAAGCTCGCAAGCCCAAAGGCATTGTTCATGCATTGCCTGCCCGCCCATCGCGGCGAAGAGGTAACCGACGAAGTCATGGACGGGCCACAATCGGTCGTGTTTGACGAGGCAGAAAATCGTCTGCACGCTCAAAAAGGCATTCTTGCGTGGTGCCTCGGCGCGGTCGCCTGATCATGATGGATTTTGGCGTGCAGTTATCGGACGATCAGGTTTTACCCTATACCGTGGAAGCGCTCGATATCCGCGGCCGTGCGGTTCGATTGGGCCCGATGATCGACGAGATTTTGTGCCGCCATGCCTATCCGGATCCGGTCTCCGAGCTGCTCGGACAGGCTGCTACGCTTGCGGTCTTGCTGGGTTCAGCGCTGAAATTCGAAGGACGTTTCCAGATCCAAACACGAACAGACGGTCCGGTTGACCTTTTAGTGGTTGATTATGAGGCACCTGATCGGGTGCGGGGTTATGCTCGCTTTAATGCCTCCAAACTCGTAGACGGCATGTCACCCGCCGATGTGCTCGGTCGCGGGCAACTTGGCTTGACGATTGATCAGGGCAACGACATGTCGCGCTATCAGGGTATTGTCGGACTTGACGGCCAAGGCTTGGAGGAAGCGGCGCAGCAATATTTCCGCCAGTCCGAGCAAATCCCCACCCGTGTTCGCTTGGCGGTCGGTCGCATCCTACAGGCAGACGGCTCAGGCGGCATGTCGCCGGTTTGGCGGGCGGGCGGCGTTATGGCACAATTCATGCCAACCTCGCCCGAGCGGCAGCGTAGCGCCGATCTTCACCCCGGTGATGCACCCGAGGGGGCGACTATTTTGCAATTCGGCGAAGACAATGCCTGGACCGAGGCGCGGTTACTCATCGAAACGGTGGAAGACCACGAGCTGATCGATCCAACGCTCACAAGCGAGGCGCTGCTTTATCGCCTGTTCCACGAAAGCGGCGTGAGGGTGTTTGAGGCCGAACCCGTCACCGCGCAATGCCGGTGTTCGCGGGATCGCATTTTGACCATGATCAAAGGCTTTCCCCCCGCGGAGCGCCGAGAAATGGTGGCCGATGACGGCGTAATTGGCGTGACGTGCGAATTCTGCTCAACACGGTATGAGGTCTCGCCGAGTGAGGTTGAGGGTTAGGGCGGCGGGTTATATTTTGGCTAGCAAAACACCTCGATCAAATCATCATGAATACGACCGATAAAATCTGCTTTTGCATCAGATGCAATAACTGGATTTGCAGCAAGGCCTGTGCATTCTGACGCAACAACTGCAACATGCGCCAGATCGATGAGGCTGAAACGGCGCGCTGTATCAACCCCTACGAGAAGATCCAAATCGCTATTGGAGCGGAAGTCATCCCTCGCGCGGGAGCCAAAAAGATGGAGGGATGTGACGCCACGTTCTCGCAAGGGCACTTCGAGCCCGCGAAGCTTTGAAACCAAATCATGGCGTTCCGTATTCTGGCTAGACATCATAAGAATAAGACATCACACCACGAAGTGCACGAAAACAGCATCTTCTTGCCACAGCCTTCACCTCCGACTATAACGCTTCCGTAACAATCGGAAGCGCGTATGAGTATTGTCCTTCGTCCTTCACAAGCGTTGAACCTTTGGCATGACGTCACGCTTGGCCTTGTGCGGGATGGCGGTCATGATTTCTCCGCAAGGCAAATCACGATTTTGCTCACCGTCTATCTCGAGACGCCGCCACATACCGTGCGCGGGCTTGCGGCCAAGCTCGGAGTTACAAAGCCTGTCATTACCCGCGCGCTCGACACGATGGGCGCGCTTGAACTTGTCAGCCGCCGCCGCGATGAGGCCGATCGGCGCAATGTAATCATTCAACGCACCGTCAAAGGTGCCCTGTTTGTCGAAAAGATCGGCGACCTGATTGTTGCCCGTGCCAAGGATTTACCAAGATGAGCCTGCCTGATCGCCGCCTAACACCCGCTCGCCCCGATCTTGCCGCCGAGACGTTGCGTGGTGTTATCGAGGCGCCGCGCTATGTTGTCGGCGCGCCGAAAATCGTGTTCGACGGATCAGGTGACCTAAGACGCGCGCCAGTGCCCGATGCACCGCTCGAAACCGAAGCGCTGCATGGCGAAATCTTCACCGTCTATGACACGGATGAAGAAGGCTGGAGCTGGGGCCAGTTGGAGCGCGATTCCTATGTCGGCTTCATGCCTTCCAAAGCACTGACATCTGATCTTGCCGCACCCACACACCGCGTCGCCGTTTTACGGAGCTTTCTCTATGGCGGGCCGAGCATCAAGCTGCCCCCCATGGCTGCTTTGTCGCTCGGTAGCCGATTGACCATCATCGGCACCAAAGACCAGTTCGCGATCACCCATCGCGGCCATTTTGTGATCGCCGATCATCTGGTGCCTGTTGGCGCTTGCGAAACTGATTTTGTTACCATTGCCGAGCGTTTTATAGGCATTCCCTATTTCTGGGGCGGAAAGACCAGCCTCGGCCTCGATTGTTCCGGCTTGGTGCAAGTCTCGCTGGATGCGGCAGGCATAGCGGCACCCCGCGATACTGATCTGCAGGAAAACGCTGTGGGAAATTCCATGCCCGTATCACCCGACCTTTCCGGCCTGAAGCGGGGCGATCTCGTGTTCTGGAAGGGCCATGTCGGCATCATGCGAGATGCAGCCACCTTACTCCACGCCAGCGGCCATCAGATGCTGGTGGTGAGCGAGCCCTTGCAGGTCGCAACGGATCGCATTCTCGCCAAAGGCGCAGGACCCATCACGTCCGTCCGGCGAATTTTTCCCTAATATCCCTTCGTACGGTTGACCGTGTTGAGTAAGGCTTTGCCCTGCTCAACGCGCCGCACCTGCGCGGCGATCTCGCGAGCAACCGCTATCGGGTCCGATACGGACGCGTTGTGCGGGGTAATCGTGACCCTTGGGTGCGACCAGAGCGCCGATTGGGCGGGCAAAGGTTCGGTCTGAAACACGTCGAGAACCGCCTCATGCAGCGTTCCATCGTCGAGACAGGCGAGAAGGTCGGTCTCAACCTGCAGTCCACCCCGGCCCGCATTGATCAGAGAGGGAGCTTTCACCCGGCCATCACGCGCCAAGCCTTTCAAAAGCTTGGCATTGATAATCCCGCGCGTTTCAGTCGTCAAAGGCAGTAGGACAATCAAGATATCGGTACGGGCAAGAAAATTGGGTAATTCGGCATCGCCCGCAAAGGTCTTTATACCGTCAATGGCTTTTGCCGACCGGCTCCAGCCTGCCACGTTAAAGCCCATCATTGTGAGCTTCTGCGCGGCATCCGTGCCTAACACGCCGAGCCCCATCAACCCGACGCGCACATCGCCTGCAGCGGGCTGCCAATCATCATCAAGCCAGAGTGATTTGTTTTGCTGGTCAAGATAGTGCCGTGTTTGTCTCAGGATCGAGAGCGTGTGCAGCACGATATATTCGGTCATCCGCTGGGTAAGATCGGGATCAACCACGCGGGTCATCGGTACATCGGGAAGGTTCGGATCGCGGAAGAGATGATCAACGCCTGCCCCCATCGAAAAAATCGCCTTAAGACGGGGATATCCGGCCAATGAGCCAGGTGGGTGATACCAGGTCATCGCGAATTCGATCATATCCGGATCGTAAGTATCCCCGAGTTTAAACACAGGCCGATCCGGTAAAAGCGCTCGAAATTGCTTAACCCATGGATCAGGATCCCCCGACCCTAGCGCAACCAGAAAACTCATTTTTATAATCCCTTACCCTGAAACCGGTCATGCACAAGCGGACGCGCAACAGGCTTTTCGTGGCCGATGTGGTATGCGCTTTGGAGCGTACTGGCCGCCAGATACGCCGCCGATTCCGTGCGCGCATGCACAAAGCCGATGGGCTTATCGTGCAGCGCCTCATCGCCTGTTGCGGCGAGCGCTGTAAATCCGACCGCATGGTCAATGCCATCTTCCGCCCTTGTGCGGCCGCCGCCGAGCGCCACAACCGCCAAGCCGATACTGCGGGTAGCAATCTCTGTCACATAACCATTGGATGGCGGGAAAATCGGGCGCACGATCGGCGCAGCAGGTAAATGCGTTTTTGGGCGTTCCATTAGATCGGCAGGTCCGCCAAGCGCTGTGACCATCCGTTGAAAATGCTCGGCTGCCGCACCTTTGGAAATCGCGTTTTCGAGCTTTGCGTAGCCTTCTTCCAGCGTCGCCACGATCCCGCCAATCAGCAGCATATCCGCGCCCAGCGCCACCACCACCGCATGCAAACGCGGATCGCGATGGGCACCGGTGAGATAATCAATCGCGTTCATCACTTCCACCGCATTGCCGGCGGCAGAGGCCAAGGGTTCGTCCATATCGGTAATCAGTGCGGTAGTGGGCAAGCCCGCCCCCGTTGCGACATCGGCAAGGCTTTTGGCGAGATCACGCGAGCCTTCCAGCGTGGGCATAAAGGCACCGCTGCCAGTTTTCACATCCATCACAAGGCCTTGCAAACCCGCCGCCAGCTTTTTTGACAGGATCGAGGCCGTAATCAGCGGGATCGATTCAACCGTCGCCGTTACATCGCGGATCGAATAGAGCTTTTTATCCGCAGGCGCTAAATCCGCCGTCTGGCCGATAATCGCGGCACCCGTTTCGCGTACGACTTTGCGAAACAAAGCGAGGTCGGGTTGCGACACATAGCCCGGGATGGAATCGAGCTTATCCAGCGTGCCACCCGTATGGCCGAGCCCGCGGCCGGAAATCATCGGCACATAACCGCCGCATGCGGCAACGGCGGTGGCTAACATCAGGCTCACATT
>Ga0208496_1000588_pt1 | contig 13272 bp, 13 predicted proteins | sample CryBogmetaGMA2M_FD_184552 | JGI IMG/M metagenome (GOLD analysis project Ga0208496, IMG submission 184552) | Freshwater microbial communities from Crystal Bog, Wisconsin, USA - MA2M (SPAdes) | ecosystem: Environmental > Aquatic > Freshwater > Lake | place: Crystal Bog, Wisconsin, USA | collected... | reverse complement strand
CAATTGCTGTTCACTGGAGTTGATTTGTCAGAAGTTAATTTGCCTATTGCCTCATTTAGCCCTCTGTACGAGCAGATCAAGGCGATGATTTTGGCTAGTCTGCAAGCCGCTGAATGGCTTCCGGGGGCAGCTATTCCCAGTGAAATGGAGCTAGCAGCTCGCTATGCTGTCAGCCAAGGTACTGTTCGCAAGGCTATTGATGAGCTGGCAGCCATGAACCTTTTAGTCAGGCGCCAAGGGAAGGGCACTTATGTTGCTACCCATCAGGAGGATGATTGGCAATACCGTTTTTTACGCTTAGCCCCTGATTCTGGTGAGAAGTTTCATCTGACCAGTCGGTTTCTAGCTTGCATAAAGACTAAAGCAAATGCCTATATTGCCAGTTTGCTTAAATTAAAGGCAGGTGAAACGATCATTCATATTGATCGGGTGCAGAGCTTTGCTGGCAAACCCATTGTTTTTGAAGAGATTTGGCTTCCTGGTGTTCGCTTTAAAGGTCTCGACTTAGAGGCACTTAATGCTTGGCATGGTCCTGTCTACGCTCTGTACGAGAGTCATTACGCCACCCATATGGTACGTGCGGAAGAAAAAATCAAGGCAGTAACAGCCGATGAAACTTTAGCTGCACATCTTCACTTAGAAATTGGTGCTCCATTACTTTCGATTGAGAGGGTGGCATTTACCTACGGAAATAAACCAGTGGAAATTCGACATGCTAGATATGACACCTCAAACCAACATTACGAGAATAAATTGAACTGAAGTGATCAGTTAAAACCCCTATTTAACGCATTTAAACGCTAAAAAATCCCCACCATCCCTAAGGTTTCCAATAGAATATGTTGCAACACAACAAAACCAAATTAAACCTCCCCGAAAACATAGAGATTGCCCATGGTTGATGCTCCACAAAATATAAAAAAAGATAGGCCGATATATCGAAACATTGGTTTAGCCCAATTAATCAAGTACCGCCTACCTTGGGCTGGCAAAGTTTCTATTCTTCACCGCATCAGTGGGGCGGTATTGTTCCTTTTATTGCCATTTATTCTGTACCTCTTTGATCAGAGCTTGGCCTCCGAATTAAGTTATCAAAAATTTCAAGCATTCACCAGCAACATCTTGGTCAAAATCATTTCCCTTGGTTTGATTTGGTGTTTCTTGCACCACTTCTGTGCTGGTATCCGCTATCTATTGCTCGATGTAGAAATCGGCGTTGAGAAGTCAGAAGCCAATCGTTCGGCCATTTTTGTTTTTTCCCTTGGCGTGGCTTTGACTGCTGTAGTGGGTCTCAAAATGTTCGGCTTCTACTAAGCGCCAAGCTCTATTCATTAAGGAAATTTCATGCCTATTTATCAAATTGGACCAAAACGCCTAGTAGTAGGCGCCCATTACGGTCTTAAAGAATGGATTATTCAGCGCGTTACTGCAATTGTGATGGTGATATTCACTTTTGTTTTGCTGATCGACTATTGCATTACTGGTAGCCCAACTTATGAGGGTTGGTCAGGCTTATTTGCTAACCAGTTCATGAAGCTCTTAACCTTCTTAGCTTTGTTTAGTCTGTTCTATCACGCCTGGATTGGTGTGCGTGATATTTGGATGGATTACATCAAGCCTGTCAGTGTTCGCTTAACACTTCAAGTATTGACCGTTCTGTATTTAGTAGCCTGTGCGGCCTATGCCGTCCAAATTTTGTGGAAAGTGTAATTCGATGACTGTAATTCAAAAATCATTGCCACGCCGTCGTTTTGATGCGGTAATTGTTGGGGCGGGTGGTTCGGGTATGCGCGCTTCTTTACAGTTAGCGGAAGCAGGCCTCAATGTTGCTGTATTAACAAAAGTATTCCCAACACGATCACACACGGTTGCTGCACAAGGTGGTATCGGCGCTTCGTTGGGCAATATGAGTGAAGACAATTGGCACTATCATTTTTATGACACCATCAAAGGCTCTGATTGGTTAGGTGATCAAGACGTGATCGAGTTCATGTGCCGTGAAGCTCCCAAAGCAGTTTATGAGCTTGAGCATTTTGGTATGCCCTTTGATCGTAATCCAGACGGTACGATTTATCAGCGCCCATTTGGTGGTCACACCGCAAACTATGGTGAAAAACCAGTACAACGTGCTTGCGCTGCTGCTGACAGAACTGGTCATGCAATGTTACACACCCTGTATCAACGAAATGTACGTGCCAAAACCAATTTCTTTGTTGAATGGTTGGCCTTAGATTTAATTCGTGATGATGCGGGCGATGTTGTGGGTGTTACCGCTCTTGAAATGGAAACAGGCCAAGTCTATATCTTAGAAGCTAAGGTAGTACTCATGGCAACTGGCGGTGCAGGTCGTATTTGGGATGCATCTACCAACGCATTTATTAATACCGGCGATGGTATGGGTCTTGCAGCTAGAGCAGGTATTCCATTGGAAGATATGGAGTTCTGGCAATTTCACCCAACTGGCGTAGCTGGTGCTGGTGTGCTCTTGACAGAAGGGTGCCGCGGTGAAGGTGGTATCTTGCGCAATAAAGATGGTGAGCGTTTTATGGAACGTTATGCCCCAACTTATAAAGATTTGGCACCACGTGATTTTGTATCGCGTTGCATGGATCAAGAAATTAAAGAGGGACGTGGTTGCGGTCCTAATGGCGATTATGTGGTGCTTGACTTAACCCACATTGGCGCTGAGACAATCATGAAGCGCTTGCCTTCTGTATATGAAATTGGCATTAACTTTGCGAACGTTGACGTAACTAAAGAACCGATTCCAGTAGTGCCAACAATTCACTATCAGATGGGCGGCATTCCAACCAACATCAATGGACAAGTCGTTGTGCCAGCTAATGGTAAACATAACGAAGTCATTAACGGTCTCTATGCTATTGGTGAGTGCTCATGCGTTTCTGTTCATGGTGCAAACCGTTTAGGCACCAACTCATTACTTGATCTCTTAGTATTTGGTCGTGCTGCTGGCAATCACATCGTTGGTTTGAACCTGAAGGATCGTGAGTTCAAACCATTGCCGGCTAATGCTGGTGAGCAAACCATGGCTCGGATTGCTGCATTAGATAACTCTACTTCTGGTGAGTATGCTCAGGACGTCGCAAATGATATTCGTAAATGTATGCAGAAATACGCGGGTGTATTCCGTAATCAAGAGTTGATGGACGAAGGTGTTCGTCAAATGGCTAAATTGACCGAGCGAGCTAAGCACCTGTGGCTTAAAGATAAGTCAGAGATTTTTAACACCGCTCGGATCGAGGCTTTGGAAGTGGCTAACTTAGTTGAGACTGCAAATGCAACGATGATTTCTGCGGCAGCTCGTAAAGAAAGTCGTGGCGCACATTCACATGATGATCACCAGCATCGAGATGATGAGCATTGGATGAAACATACGCTTTGGTATAGCGAAGGCAATCGCTTGGACTACAAACCAGTCCAATTAAAACCATTGACTGTTGATTCAGTTCCTCCAAAAGAACGTACTTTCTAAGCAAGAGAGATAGAAGATGAGTGATACCCGAATATTTGAAATTTACCGTTACGATCCGGATGTGGATGCAGCTCCCCGCATGCAGCGTTATGAGTTAGAGCTCACTGGCGAGCGTATGTTGTTAGATGCCTTGATATCTTTAAAGAAACAAGACGAAACCATTTCTTATCGTCGTTCATGCCGTGAGGGTGTTTGTGGTTCAGACGCCATGAACATTAATGGCAAGAATGGTTTGGCATGTTTAACCAATATGTTGACTTTGCCTAAGGTCATTACCTTGCGGCCGTTGCCTGGTTTGCCAGTGGTACGTGATTTGATCGTCGATATGACTTTATTCTTCAAACAATATCTGTCAATTAAGCCTTATTTGGTGAATGACAATCCGCCTCCAGAAAAAGAACGTCTCCAGAGTCCTGAAGAGCGAGAAGAGTTGAATGGTCTATATGAATGCATATTGTGTGCATCATGCTCTACGGCATGCCCATCTTTCTGGTGGAATCCGGATAAATTCGTTGGGCCAGCTGGTTTGTTACAAGCGTATCGCTTTATTGCAGATAGTCGTGATGAAGAGACTAATCTCCGCTTGGACAACTTAGAGGATCCGTACCGTTTGTTCCGTTGCCATACCATTATGAATTGCGTAGATGTATGTCCTAAGCATTTGAACCCAACGAAGGCAATCGGCAAGATTAAGGAGTTGATGGTTCGTAGGGCAGTATGACCCTCAATAATGCAGCGTTATATCGTCTAAAAAGTGATGCTCGCAGGGGCTTACTAGAAAACGATCTTATTCTGCAGCGTTTCTTTGAACGCTACGGCGCCCAGTTAAGCGCAGAAGATGGAAAAGTATTAAGCCAGTTACTGGCCTTAGATGACAATGACCTGATGGATTTACTAATTGGTCGCAAAGATTCTGTGGCGGCACTGGAGAAGGAGATGCAGTCAGACTCCTTCAAAGCAGTTTTACAAAAGCTGAGAGAGAAATAATCCAGACTTTTGGTGCAGTAGTAGTGAAAGCATGTAAACGAATAGTGTATTAATCATAATTTTGAATGACTAAGGATTAGAAATGATTGAATCGGATATCAAGGCAAAACTCTCATTTTCGGATGGCACACCAGATATTGATCTGCCAATTTACAAGGGGACTGTTGGTCCTGATGTAATCGATATTCGTAAGCTCTATGGCCAGACTGGCAAGTTCACTTACGATTCAGGATTCCTTTCTACTGCTTCTTGCAATAGCAAAATTACCTACATTGATGGCGATAAGGGCGAGTTGCTCTATCGTGGATACCCCATTGAAGATTTGGCAAATAATTGTGACTTCTTAGAGGTTTGCTATCTTTTGATCAATGGCGAATTGCCAAACGCAATCGAGAAAAAAGATTTTGAAAATATGGTCATGCACCACACTATGGTCCATGAGCAAATGCAATTCTTTTTACGTGGTTTCCGTCGCGACGCGCATCCGATGTCTGTATTGACTGGTTTAGTCGGTGCAATGGCTGCCTTCTATCATGACAAAATTGATTACAGCGACCCATATGCTCGTGAAGTAGCGCAAATTCGTTTGGTTGCAAAGATGCCAACTTTAGTAGCGATGGCTTATAAGTATTCTATAGGGCAGCCATTTATCTATCCAGATAACTCTTTGTCATATACCGCTAACTTTATGCGCATGATGTTTGCCACTCCATGTGAGGCGTACAAAGTAAATCCGGTATTGGTCCGCGCCTTAGATCGAATCTTTATTTTGCATGCGGACCACGAGCAAAATGCTTCTACTTCAACTGTACGGTTGTGCGGCTCTTCTGGTACAAATCCATTCGCCGCTATCTCTGCTGGTATTGCTTGCCTCTGGGGCCCAGCTCACGGCGGAGCAAACGAAGCTTGTCTACAAATGTTAAATGACATTCAAGCAAACGGTGGCGTTGATAATATTCATGAATTCATCGCACAAGTAAAAGACAAAAATTCAAGTGTTCGCTTGATGGGCTTTGGTCATCGGGTTTATAAGAACTTTGACCCACGTGCTAAATTGATGCGTGAAACTTGCTACGAAGTATTAAATGAACTAGGTCTGCAAGATGACCCATTATTTAAACTAGCAATGACACTTGAGAAAATTGCTCTGGAAGATGAATATTTTGTTAGTCGCAAGCTTTATCCAAACGTAGACTTCTACTCTGGTATTGTTCAGCGTGCACTAGGCATTCCAACAGATATGTTCACCTGTATTTTTGCATTGGCAAGAACAGTAGGTTGGATAGCTCAGTGGGAAGAGATGATTACTGATCCAGAGTACAAGATCGGGCGTCCACGTCAGTTGTATGTTGGCGAAACAACCCGTAAAGTTCCGAACATCACGGCTCGTAAATAAGGTATTTAAGGTTACTCATGTTCCGTACGCTTTATGACAAATTGTGGGATGACCACGTTGTTTACTCTGAAGAGGATGGCACAGCTACGATCTATATCGATCGTCAGCTACTTCATGAGGTGACTAGCCCTCAGGCATTTGAGGGCTTGAATCTGGCGGGACGTCCAGTTTGGCGGATCTCTGCCAATCTGGCGGTGTCTGACCACAACGTACCCACTACTGATCGATCGCAAGGGATTGCTGATCCTATATCAAAATTACAAGTAGATACCTTGGATCAAAACTGCGATGCCTTTGGTATTACGCAGTACAAAATGAATGATGCACGCCAGGGGATTGTTCATGTAATTGGGCCAGAGCAGGGCGCAACTTTGCCTGGCATGACTGTTGTGTGTGGCGATTCCCATACCAGTACGCATGGCGCATTTGGTGCCTTGGCATTTGGAATTGGGACCTCAGAAGTCGAACACGTATTAGCGACCCAAACCTTGCTCATGAAAAAGAGCAAGAATATGTTGGTGCGCGTAGATGGTCGCTTGCAACCTGGCTCTACTGCTAAAGATATTGTGCTTGCTGTCATTGGCAAGATTGGCACTGCAGGTGGTACTGGATACACCATTGAGTTTGCCGGAGAAGCCATTCGCAATTTGTCTATGGAAGGTCGCATGACCATCTGCAATATGGCAATTGAAGCTGGTGCGAGGTCTGGCCTGGTTGCTGTTGACGAAACTACCATTGAATATATCCAAGGTCGTCCATACGCACCTAAGGGCCCTGCGATGTTGCAAGCCCTGCAATACTGGAGAACCCTGCACTCAGACTCGGATGCTAAGTTTGATGCAGTAATAGAGTTGCGCGCTGAAGAGATTGCTCCGCAGGTAACTTGGGGCACCTCACCAGAAATGGTGCTTCCAATTAGTGAATTTGTTCCTGATCCAGAAAAAGAGCGTGATCCCAATAAGCGTGCTGCAATTGAGCGTGCATTGGAGTATATGAACTTGATTCCAAATACGCCACTTAGTAGTATCTCGGTAGATAAAGTATTTATTGGCTCTTGTACTAATAGTCGTATTGAAGATATGCGTGCAGCAGCTAAAGTTGTTGATCGTCTTGGCAAAAAAGTGGCCTCTAATGTCAAGTTAGCATTGGTTGTGCCTGGCTCCGGTTTGGTAAAAGCCCAAGCTGAGCGCGAAGGATTGGATCGCATATTCAAAGCTGCTGGATTTGAGTGGCGTGAACCTGGTTGTTCAATGTGCTTAGCGATGAATGCAGATCGTCTAGAACCAGGTGAGCGTTGCGCCTCCACGTCCAATCGTAATTTTGAGGGTCGCCAGGGCAATGGTGGTAGAACTCATTTAGTGAGTCCTGCAATGGCAGCCGCTGCTGCGATTGAAGGTCATTTTGTTGACGTCCGTAAGATTTCATAAAGGCAATCAGAAATGAAATTTTCTCCAGTATCTTTAATCGCTAGATTTGCTATCCTTGGTTTTACAGGCTTAATGATTTCTGCATGTAGTAGCACCATGGAAGGTATGGGGAAGGATTTGCAGACGATGGGCAATGCCATGGGTGGATCAGGTGCAAATTCTACTCAGTCTAATCAGCAGAACCCATCTCAAACTAAGGGTAAGGATGTTGTCGTTACCCCAGTGAAGTAAACATCAAGAGTTAAAGTCAGAACATGGATAAATTTACGGTATATAAAGGCTTGGTTGCTCCGCTCAATCGCGAGAACGTGGATACCGACGCCATCATTCCGAAACAGTTTCTAAAATCAATCAAGAAGACTGGCTTTGGTCAAAATTTATTTGATGAGTGGCGTTACTTAGATCACGGTGAGCCAGGACAAGATTGCAGTACTCGCCCAATCAATCCAGACTTCGTTCTGAATCAAGCTCGATATAAAGGCGCTGGCATTCTATTGGCGCGTAAAAACTTTGGCTGTGGAAGTTCACGCGAGCATGCACCTTGGGCACTCGATCAATTTGGCTTCAGAGTGGTGATTGCCCCTAGTTTTGCTGACATTTTTTACAATAACTGCTTTAAGAATGGTCTTTTACCCATTGTTTTGACTGAAATGCAGGTTGACCACTTATTCAATGAAACCCTGGCATTTAACGGCTATCAGCTGACAGTAGACCTAGAGGCTCAACAAGTCATTACACCTGATGGCACCGCATATAGCTTCGAAGTGGCCCCATTTAGAAAGTATTGCCTTTTTAATGGTCTGGACGATATTGGCTTAACTCTGCGCCATGCAGATAAAATCAAGGCTTATGAAGCCGAGCGCATTCTGAAAATGCCTTGGCTTGCAACCCAATTGCCGTAATTTTAGATTTAAAGGCCTTTCATGAAAATTGCAGTCCTCCCGGGCGATGGTATCGGTCCGGAAATCGTTGCTCAAGCTGTTCGAGTATTAAATGCACTCGGCCCAAAGTTTGATTTGGAAGAAGCTCCCGTAGGCGGTGCTGCCTATGATGTGGCAGGTCATCCATTGCCGCCAGCAACTTTAGAGCTAGCTAAAAAAGCAGACGCTATTTTGTTTGGTGCAGTGGGGGATTGGAAATACGATACGCTTGCCAGAGAGCTTCGACCCGAACAAGCGATTTTAGGTTTGCGTAAACACTTAGAGCTGTTTGCTAATTTCAGACCAGCGATTTGCTACTCAGAACTGACTGCTGCCTCCAGCTTGAAGCCAGAGATTATTGGTGGTTTAGATATTTTGATCGTGCGCGAATTAAACGGCGATATCTATTTTGGTCAACCGCGCGGTATTCGTAGCTCAGATTTACCATTGTTTAAGGGTGCGCGCGAAGGTTTTGACACTATGCATTACAGCGAGCCTGAAGTAGAGCGTATTGGTCGAGTTGCTTTCGAAGCTGCACGTAAACGCGGTAAAAAAGTATGTAGTGTAGACAAGGCGAATGTTTTAGAAACATCACAATTGTGGCGCGAAGTCATGATTCGGATCTCAAAAGAGTATCCAGACGTTGAGTTAACCCATATGTATGTTGATAACGCGGCAATGCAGCTCGTAAAGGCGCCTAAGGCCTTTGATGTGGTTGTGACGGGTAATTTGTTTGGCGATATCTTGTCTGATGAAGCCGCTATGTTGACTGGCTCTATTGGTATGCTGCCGTCTGCCTCTTTAGATAAGAACAACAAAGGCTTATATGAGCCAAGTCATGGTTCTGCTCCGGATATCGCCGGTAAAGGCATTGCTAACCCAATGGCGACCATTCTATCTGCAGCAATGATGCTACGTTATTCATTAGGGATGCCCGCGGAGGCCGATCGTATTGAAAAAGCCGTACAAAAGGTATTAGCGCAAGGCTTGCGTACGGCTGATATTTATACCGAAGGCACCAAAAAGGTTTCTACTGTACAAATGGGTGATGCAGTCGTAGCGGCGCTTTCATAAATCGAAATTCAAAATTCATTAAATAGTTCATCATCATGGCAAATACAAAAACACCATTGGTAGGTTTAGTTGGCTGGCGCGGTATGGTCGGCAGTGTTCTCATGGATAGAATGTTGGCTGAAAAAGATTTTGACTTGATCGAGCCAGTTTTTTTTAGCACCAGCCAAGCGGGCGGGGCAGTGCCTTTATTCAATGGCCAAAAGCTTGCTAAAGGTGACAGTGTTCTGCAAGACGCGAATGACATCACAGCATTGTCGCGCTGCGACATCATCCTCACTTGTCAAGGTGGCGACTATACCAATGACGTCTTCCCAAAGCTTCGTGAAGCAGGCTGGAATGGACACTGGATCGATGCCGCTAGTGCTTTGCGTATGAAAGATGATGCTGTCTTGGTCTTGGATCCCGTCAATCGTCCTGTGATTGATAAGGCATTAGCTGCGGGCGGCAAGAACTGGATTGGCGCTAATTGCACTGTAAGCTTGATGATGATGGCGATGGGTGGTTTAGTGAAAGCTGATATGGTGGAGTGGATCAGCGCTATGACTTACCAAGCGGCATCTGGTGCCGGTGCACAGAATATGCGGGAATTGCTCCTGCAAATGGGTGCTTTACGTGACAGCGTTGCTGCTGAATTGGCAAATCCATCATCTTCGATTTTGGATATTGATCGCAAAGTGACTGAAACATTACGTTCAGCAGACTTTCCAACAAAAAACTTCCGCAACACCGCATTGGCAGGTAGCGTGATTCCATGGATTGATGTTCCAGTTGAGCATGGGCAAACAAAAGAAGAGTGGAAGGGCGGCTCAGAGTTCAATAAGATTCTTGGCCGACCTGCATTTCGTACTCCTGGCAGCATTCCAATTGATGGTATTTGTGTGCGTGTGGGAGCCATGCGTTGTCACTCACAAGGTTTAACTGTGAAGTTGAAAAAAGATATTCCATTGAAAGACATTGAAGCCATTTTGGCAAACGATAACCAATGGGTAAAAGTTGTTCCCAACGACCGCGAAATGACTGAGCGTGAATTATCACCAGCAGCAGTAAGTGGCACTATGACTGTACCAATCGGCCGTCTGCATAAATTGGCTATGGGTCCAGAGTATCTTGGCGCATTTACAGTGGGCGATCAGCTTTTATGGGGCGCTGCAGAGCCACTCCGCCGTATGCTCAGAATCTTGCTAGAGAAATAAGCGTATTAATGTCACGCTCAAGCCAATTTAGCTTCTTAAAAGCGCTTTGCTTTGTATTGCTGAGTTGGGCCACCACGGCTTGGGCAGTGTCACTAGGCTCGCCTCAGTTACAGTCTAAGGCTGGAGAGCCTCTGCGTGTAGAGATTCCGATTCGTATTGCTGCAGATGAGCAAGCAGCTTTATCAAGCCTAAAAGCAAGCACTTTACCTAAGGCCTCTTATGAGCGCTTAGGAATTTCTCCAAAGGTTCTAGACCTTAATCCACAAGTTTCTGTATATCGCAACCGCCAAGAGCAACTCATGGTTCTGGTAGAGACAGTAAATGCTGTACCAGCATCAGAAGATCCTTTTGTAGACGTATTAATTAACCTCAATTGGTCCAGCGGTAGTATTACCAAAACCTATACCTTGCTTTTGGGCGATGTACAAAAAGTCATTGTCAAGCCTGGTCAAACTTTGTCTGAGATAGCTGCATTGATGGCCCCACAATTAGACGGCGCTACATTGGACCAAGCGATGATGGCCTTATACAAAGCCAACCCAGATGCATTCGCTAGCGGGAGTATTAACCGATTGGCTGCTGGAGCTGAGTTAAATAAACCAAGCCAAGCATTACTGCGCTCAATTAGTCCAGCAGAAGCCAATCAATTTGTCGCAGAGGCGAATGCAGAGTGGCAAGCCCAGCAGACTGCAAATGGAGCACAAGCCCAATCAAAGTCTGGCAACACAAACGCTGGAGAAGCTGCCCCAAAAGACCGTTTAAAAATTGGCTCTAGTGCGGAGGGTAATGCACAAGAGCGTCGTTATACAGAAGAGCTCGTTGCCCAAGAAAAACAATTAGAGCAGGCTAAATCTCGCGTTGCTGAACTAGAAAAAAATATTGCTGACTTACAGCAACTCCTTGATAAATCAAAAGACAATAAAGCAGTTGAGAATAATTTTGGCTTAGGTGGTTTTGGTCCAGCTATTCTGGCAATTACCTTGATTGCATTAACAGGTTTATTGTTATGGGGCTTTGCCCGCAACGCTCGCCGCTCTGAGCTTGCTCACTTTAATGCCCCAAGAACCGTTGGAGATTCTGAAGGAAAGTCTAGTACTCATTTTGAAATGCCTGAGCGTGCCAAAGCATTATTTGCGGGTATTGATCTTGATCTTTCCAAACCAATAAAAGAGACTCCTCAGACAACTCTAGATGCAACTTCTAATCCACTGGCAGATACGTTACGAGTGAAGTTAAATCTTGCTCGGGCATACATCACGATTGAAGATTTTTCTGCAGCCAAGAAGTCCTTAGAAGAAGTGCTCCGAGTAAGCACTTCAGTAGACCCTGCTATTACGATTGAAGCTCAGAGCTTGCTGGCAGAACTCTCGCATCGTAATGCCTAAGCTCATGGGGGTAGCGCAATGCGTATAGCCCTTGGCCTTCAATATGACGGCAGCCCATATTCTGGCTGGCAGACACAAGTCAATCAACATTCAGTTCAAGATGAACTGGAGAGAGCTATTGCGGCCTTTGTTGGTGAGTCATCCAAAGACTTTCCAATTAAAACGATTACTGCAGGCAGAACAGATACTGGTGTCCACGCCTTAGGGCAGGTAGTTCACTTTGATACCAATGTAGAGCGTGAAGATTTTTCATGGGTAAGAGGTGTGAATTCTTTTCTGCCGCCATCGATTGCGGTGAATTGGGCAAAAACAGTTTCAGAGGAGTTTAGTGCGCGTTTCTCGGCATTCGAGCGTACCTATATTTATGCATTACATATTGGCCCTTGTCGTTCGCCAATGGTGCATGCCCGTGCTGGTTATTTAATGCTGCCTCCTAATCAATGCTTAGATGTTGAAGGCATGAAAAAATCAGCACAGTGTTTGATCGGGGAACATGACTTCAGCTCATTTAGATCTTCTGAATGTCAAAGTAAGACACCAGTAAAAACTATCTATTCCATAGATATTATTTCTGATGGGGCATGGTTATATTTTCGTATTAGAGGCAATGCCTTCTTGCAACATATGGTGCGCAATTTAGTGGGATGTTTTTTACAAATCGGACAGGGCCGACAAAAACCAGAATGGATGGCAGAGGTTCTAGCTGCCAAAGATAGGCGAATTGCAGCCCCCACATTTATGCCTGATGGTCTCTATTTGGCGAAAATTGCTTATCCAGAGAAGTTTGGTATTCCAGAACCCTCTCTAGAAAACTCTTGGTTACCTTCCCTGTTAACGAGGTCGTGAGGCCTTATCATTGCTTTATGGGCTTACTTACTCACTCACCTGGACGAACCAGAGTCAAAATCTGCGGTTTAAAGACCTCTGCAGATATAGATGCGGCTGTTGCTGCAGGTGTGGATGCAGTCGGTTTTGTTTTTTACCCCCATAGCGTTCGTGCTGTAAGTCCAACTGTAGCTGCTCAACTGATTTCTAGGCTTCCAGCAGGGGTAGATGCGGTTGGTTTGGTGGTAAATGCTACAGATGAGCAATTTGCCGCAATTAGGGCATCTGCACCCATCACCTTATGGCAATTTCATGGGGATGAGACCCTTGAGCGCTGTATCTCGCTTGCAGATGGCCAGCCCTGGATGAAAGCAGCCCGTATTGGGCAAGGCTTCGCATTTCATGAATTTTCCCTACAATATAGGCAAGCAAACGCTTTTCTGCTGGATGCCCTCGTCGAGGGTTATGGTGGCGGAGGCGTTCCTTTTGATTGGCAAGGGATTCCACAGACATGGGTAAGCGAAAACGCGCCTCGGGTCGTTTTGAGTGGTGGATTGAACACGCACAACGTG